>Ga0187883_10002060_pt1 | contig 12196 bp, 12 predicted proteins | sample June2016WEW_20_1_2_FD_132966 | JGI IMG/M metagenome (GOLD analysis project Ga0187883, IMG submission 132966) | Peatland microbial communities from SPRUCE experiment site at the Marcell Experimental Forest, Minnesota, USA - June2016WEW_20_10 | ecosystem: Environmental > Terrestrial > Soil >...
AGCCGCGCACCGTGCCCAGATCCAGGGGCAGGAAGTCGAAGAACAGGGTTCGGTCGGTCTCGGTGGCGAGCGAGATCATCTTGCCCTTCTGCTGTTCGGCTGTCTTCTGGAAGATGAACTGCAGATTCGTCGTCTTGCCGCCCAACCCGGCGCCGTAGTAGACGATCTTGCAATTGATCTCGCGTGCTGCGAAGTTGATGAAACTCAAAAGGTTTCCTCAGAAAGTCTAGCGAAAAAGACTCTCGCAAACCACTCCCTCAACGCGCGAGCCTCTCGCTACAAATCCACTCTGACTACAATATCGGTTCCTGCTGGTTTTTATACCACAATGGGGGGTTACGGCGCAGGTTACCCATGTTACCAAGGCAGTTGCCGGTTCCGAGCAGCCAGTTGCCAGTGCCGTTTGCCGCCTCGAGAAGATGGTCTAGGTGTTCGGTGCTGGCAACTGGCAGCTGGCTACTGGCAACTGATTATCGCGCCGTGGGCAGAGGATAGTATCCGCGCTTGGCGTAGACCTTCACGTCCGGACGCTTCACCTGCACTTCGATCTCTCGGTAACCTCCGACGTTCGACCTGGGCGAATAGCCCAGAGTGTACTGGTTGCGTGCGTCTCCGATCGCGCGAGCGTAAGCCTTCTCGATCTCGGCTTCCCCCAACTCGGCGTATACCGTGCCTCCTCCAGTGGCGTTGACGTATTTCGGCAGAATGTCGGTGTACCCGATTGCCCCCCGCGTCTTCGGAATGTGGAGACGCTGCAGCCTGTCGTAGATCGGAATCGCCGCACCTTCCACTCCCACTGCGTATACGGTGATGTTCTGGGTCAGCAGCACTTTTAGCGTGTCTTTGTAACTGGCGACCGAGCCCTGCTCGAATCCGTCGCTGATGATGAAGATGATCTTCCGCCGCGCCCGGTCGCGCTTCGAAAGATCGCGCGCCGCCAGCAGGATCGCGTCATTCAGTACGCGTGCTACCTTGGGCGGCGCGCTTACCGGGGCCACGGGAGCGTCCATCGGGATCCCATTGATGACCGGTCCCTGCGGCCCGAGCGGCCCGCTCGTCACCGGAGGTCCATTATTTGCTCCGCTGAACCCTTTGACCCGGTTCAGAGTCGCCGTCAGCTGCTTGCCCGCGGTTGTGAAATCTGACACCCGCCCGGCGGTGCTGCTGTAGGTGTAAATCCCGACTTCATCGAACTGGCTGAACGCTCCCTGCAAGGCCGACAACGTCTCCTGTACCTTCTTCAAACCTACGTCCGCCATGCCGGTATCGAAGATCACCGCCGCCGACAGCGCAAACGGATCGCTGGTGAAAAACTTCAACGTCTGCTTCTGTCCATTTTCCAGAACTAAAAAATCCTTGGGAAGCAAGCCCGCGATCATCCGGCCTTCGTGGTCCGTTACCGTAACCGGAACCGTTACCAGGTTTGCAGTCACCGTAATTGTGTAGAGATCTTGCCCGGTCTCCAGATCTTTCGGCACGCTGCCTGCCGGCACCGTCCTGACGGGTGGCATTGGCGGCGGGGCTGGATTCCGATCCGTCGAATCCGGAACGCTTCGGGGGAGTTCCTTCGACCCGGTGGTAACGCCGGATCCATCCGCCGGGGGCGCCTCGGGCTTGGACTCCGCATCCGCTTCTTCCCGCGGGCTGGGTGGCGGTATCGGGCGCGTGGCCGAGGGAGCGTCCGGGATGTCCTCGGGTTTCTCTTGCGCCGCCAGGGCGCCCGCCAGCAACAATGTGAGCCCCAGAATTAGTGCCGTGTTAATTTTCGTGGCCATCGCCGGAATCCTCTATTATCTTTCTTGTAGACCCGCGCATCCCAGTTACTGCGCTTTCACTGATTCAGATGCCCAACCGCGCCTCTTTGGTGCATCTAACCGTTACGGGCCCTTACAGGCCCATTACAGGATAGACTAGCAAAGACTCGGAATAAAAACGCTAATGCCTACACTACATTCGAAACCGTGCCTGGCCGCGGGCTTGTTCGCTCTGGCCGTGTTCGTTCTGGTGACGCCGCTGTCGCTTCCCGCCGCCGCGCAGGATTCGCCGGCTGCTGCCGGCACCTCCAACGCCCAGTCGCAAGACCAGCCCGTCGAGACCCTGAAGGTCAACGTCGAAGTTGTGCAGTTGTTCTTCAACGTCAAAGACAAGCATGGCGCGCTGATTCCCAACCTCAACAAGGACAACTTCGACCTGTTCGAGGATGGCCAGCTCCAGACCATCAAGTATTTTAAGGCCGAATCCGATCTCCCGCTGACGCTCGGCATGCTCATCGATTCGAGCGGCAGCCAGACGCGCGTCCTCGAAATGGAAAAGGAAGTTGGAGGTTCGTTCCTCGAGAGCACGCTGCGGCCCAAAGACGAGGCGTTCGTTATCAGCTTCGACGTCGACATTACCCTGCTGCAGGATTTCACGAACTCTGTGAGCCGGCTCAAACATGCGCTCAACACGGCCAGGATCAATACCGGTGGTGTTGGCTGTTCCGGCGGTCCCATCGGCCCGCAGGGACCGATTCCATGCTCCGCGAGCGGCCAACGCGGCACGGCTCTCTATGACGCCGTCTATCTCGCCTCGCACGACGAATTCGCCCACGAGGTCGGCCGCAAGGCGATGATCCTGCTCACCGACGGAGAAGACGAAGGCAGCCGCCTCAAAATCAAAGACGCCATCGAAGCCGCCCAGAAAGCCGATGCCATCTGCTACGTGTTGCTCATCGCCGACCGCGGTTTCTACGGAATGGGCGGCTATCACGGCGATGCCGAGATGAAGAAACTCACGCAGGAAACCGGCGGGCGCATGATCGAAGTGGGCAACAAGATCGAAAAACTCCGCCAGGCGTTCGACCAGATTTCGCAGGAACTCCGCAGCCAGTACAACGCCGGTTACGTGCCCACCAACGCCGTCCGCGACGGCTCTTTCCGTAAAGTCGAGATCAAGCCCAAGCAATCGGACTACAAAATCCAGGCCCGCAGCGGCTACTACGCCACACCCCGCCACGAAGACTAGAGAGAGCACGCCCGGCTGTCCGAGCCGAGCGCAGCTCGCGCAGCTCGCGCAGAGTCGTGCCCCACCCGAGTCGCGCCCCCTTGCGCCTTCCGGAACGCCCTCGCGTTGCGCCAAACCAACCCTCAGGTCTATATTGTCGTCAAATCAACTTCCATCTCGTTTAGCAGCCCCAACCATGCCGCTCAATAACTCCGAGGAGGGAACAACAATGCATAGCTCAACTTTCTCACGTCTGGCTTTGGTCGCGTTTGTTGCACTGAGCGGACAAGCCTTTTCCGCAACGGTTACCGTTGGTTCCTGCACGAGCCCCGTCAAGTTCGCAACCATTCAACAGGCGGTGAATGTTTCTCCCGCCGGAACCGTGATCAAAGTTTGCCCCGGCAACTACCCCGAACAGGTGGTAATTGCCAAGGACCTTACTCTCGAAGGGATCGAATACCAGACCGAGGATGCGGTCGTGATCTTGCCTCCCGCGGGCGGCCTGGTCGCGAACGTGACCGACGTGGACTCGGGCGATTCCGTTGCCGCCCAGCTCGTGGTGCAGAATGCCGGCCCAGTCTCGATCAGCAATCTTACGGTTGACGGAACCGGGAACGGACTTGCCTGCGGTCCCGACGTGCGGGGCATCCTGTTTCAGAACTCCTCGGGCACGGTGAATCACGTCGCCGTGCGCAACCAGGTGCCAAACGGCATTCCAAATGGTTGTGAGGTTGGGGAGTCTATATGGGTGGAGACCGCCGCAGGTCACTCTTCCACCGTGACCGTCGAACATAGTTCAGTTCACAATTACAACAAGAACGGAATCACAGGCAATGATGCGGGCACGAACCTGACCCTCACCGGAAACTATGTTCAGGGGGCGGGCGTAGTTCCGGACGGGGGTGCGGCTCAGAACGGCATCCAGCTTGGTTTTGGAGCCACGGGAACGATCGAGGACAACATCGTGATCGACAATATCTATGGGGATCCAACGGTGGCGGCCTCCGCCGATGTATTGCTTTACGACGCGGCAGAAAACAGCAATATCACCATCTCTGGCAACGTAGCAGGTAATAGCCAGCTTCCCATTGCTCTCTACACCGATAGCGTCGGCGTCTACGGTGACGGCGTTTCCGTCACCGGCAACAAGGTTTTTGGCGCATCGACTGATGGAATCGATGTCTGCACCAACGGGAATACGGTCACGGGAGACACCATCGTCAATAGCGCAGAATCCGGCGTGCACTTGGACGCTGCGTGCGGTTCCACGGGCCATAACAACACTGTAACCGGAAACACTATCCTGGAAAGTGCATGTGCCGGCATCCTCGATGACACAAATGGTACAGGCGGCAACACTATCACTAAGGACACTTACTTCACGGTGCCATTCACACTTATCAGTTCCACCAGCCAATGCAACGTTTCAGCAGGGACGGCCATGCTCGCCAAGACTAAGGCTACGCGCAAATTGAGCCCCGCCAGATAAGGACCAGCAGGATAAAACGCCAGCATAAGAACAAAGCCGGGAATCGGATACAGATTCCCGGCGTTTTTCTTTTAGCGGGTGCGTCGGCTCACCGCGCTTGCGAAAGATCCTCGACGGCGAACAACTGCCCGCGCTGCTCCACCACACCGATACCAATCGAATCCATATCCCGATCGAGAATGTTGGCGCGATGTGTAGGCGATTTCATGAACTGGACGTGGATGAACTCCGGCGACGGCCCCTGAATTACGTTTTCCGAAAGCCAACTGAAATGCGCACCTGCCTGTTTGACCCGCGCCGACAGGCTTGGCTCATCCTCGAAGCCATGCTGCGCCGATCCGCGTTCCGCCATTACCTTCGCGTGACGCCGCGCCGCTGTTGCCAGCAATTCATCCCACCGCAGCGGAGACAACCCGTACGCCCGCCGCGCCTGATTGACCGCAGCGAACAATTCCCGTTCCGCTCGCAACGTCGGTGTCTGGCTATATGCCGGCCAACATAGCATGATTCCCACGATCGCCATCGCCGCCAGCCGGGCTCCGATTCGTATAGTCATCTTCGCGTGTTATGTCTCCACGTCATGTCGTAACAATGAATAGAAACCAGCCCGCAGCGTCCCGGCAAGTTACTAACGTCGCTGAGTTACTGACATGCCACTGAGGTATTGTAGTCACTTATTCTTTTTAGCGCCGGTCCCAATACAAGTCACGGCGATCCCGGTTCAAGACGCGATAATCGTGCCGCAACTCTTTTCGTTCATGCCGCGCCGCCGCGTAGTTGCCGTAGTAGAGATCGCGCCGCAGTTCCCTGCGGTCCCGCGCAATCCTCGCCTCATCGTGCCGAATGTCGCGCCGGTCGCGCCAGTAGCCATCTTCGGCAAACATGGTTCCCGCGCCCAGTCCGATCAACAATAGAACCCCGGCTATTATGCGTTTCATATCTTCCATTCTCCTTGGGTCAGCGCTCCTCTCGATCCTCCGGGGGGTTTTTGCCCGGGAACCGCTTCTACTGCATGCAAACCCGCCTCCCGAAGCCAAGTTGCGTGGTTCCGAATACAAATCTTTACACGGCCACCGCTCCCAGTTGTTACACGGATCTTAACTCGTCAAGATTGTGGCATCTCAGGTTCGGGAGCGCACATCTCACCTGGTAGGGGGAAACGGCTATGCGGACTTATCTCACGTTATTGACGCTGGCACTGGTGGCCGCCTTCGCGCTGGCTCAGGACCCTGGTATGCAGGCGGCGCAACAAGCGGCCCAGCAGGCGACACAAATGGCAACCCAGGCTGCCCAACAGGCGAACGACCAGATGATGCAGGCGGCCCAGCAAGCGAATCAGCAGGCTATGCAGAACGCTCAGCAGGCAGCGCAGAGCACGTCGGCGTGCTACCGCTGTGGCGCCGCCACACCCAAGTTCTCCGTGAAACCCGGCAACTACTCCGCGCCCGTGACAGTAAAATTAAAAGACTCGACCCGTGGAGCGGTCATTTACTACACGACGGATGGTTGGACGCCGACTGCGGCGTCAACTCGATACATGGGTCCGATTACGATTGATTCGACGACCACGCTGCAAGCTATTGCCATCTCGCCCTACGGAGGGCGCAGCCGGGTCGCCACAGCCTTCTACACGCTGAATGGAGTGCCTCCAACGGTGCCGGTGGCGCATGCGGTGGTCGCATCTCCCGGCCCTACTGCAGCGGCGTCCGAGCCGGCGAAAGTCTTGCTGGCTCGGGGCACGGCCGTACCTTTCGTGATCGCTTCCGACGTAAGTTCAAAGACAGCGGACGTGGGTGACAAGATTTCCTTGACGCTCGCCGAGGACCTTAAGGCCGGTGACGTGGTTGTGGTCAAGAAGGGAACTCCAGCGGTTGCAACCGTTACCGAAGTTGACAAGACGGGAATGGGGGGCGCGCCGGGGGAAGTGTTCTTTCAGGTAGACTCGCTCCAAGCCGGCAGCGTTCTTATCAAACTGCGCGGCGAGGCCGCCAAGGAGGGACAAGATAAAGTGGTGAAAGCGGCCGGCCTCATGTTTATCCCGGTTGTTCCTGTGGGCCTGTTCGTGCACGGCAAGGACGCGGAAATCAAGCAGGGTGCGTCGTTCACCGCGTTCGTAGATGCGGACACATTGTTGTCGCCGGCGAATTAGGGCGGGTTCGGCGAGACCTGCGTCTCTCCACCATCCGCATCGCGCCGTCACGGCACTAGCGCGGCGACGCTAGCTGCTTCGCCGGTTCCCCTTCGGCCGGTTCTTGACTGGAATCACAAATTTCAATCCCGACCAGATGTCAGTCACGGCGCAGACTTTCACATCCACCAGTCCAGCATCAAGCCCGCCCCGCCGAACCACATTTTCGGTGAGGTCGGTGGCGACGCCTGAACTCTTCTTCGGCCATGAGATCCACAGCATGCCCGCGGGCGCCAGCGCCTTCGCGGCTGGCAACAGTTCGAGCTCCAGCCCCACGCGCGACTTGGCAAAAAGAAAAATGAAACCTAGGTCTTTGTCCCCGAGGCTCTGGACCCGGCATTTCGCAAGTGCCCCGCTAAGCTTGGTCTTCACTTCGTCCAGCACATGCAACAGGGCCACACGAAAACCATCCCTGATACCCAATTTCTTCGCGAGCGGAGTTCCAGAATATCCAGGCATAGAGGCTGGCGCCGAGACCGGCGAACTGAGAACTGAGAACTGAGAACTGTTCTACTGCTTCGGGGCATAATAGCCCTTGCGGGTGCGCACCTTCAGATTCCTGTCCTGCGCCAGGATTTCGATTGCGCGGTAGCGTCCATCGGCGACGAAATTCGCCGGCTTGTAAGCCACCCAGTACTGGCTGCGCAACTCCTCCTGAATGGAGAGAAACGCATCCGCGACGTCGCGCATCTGGAACGGAAAAAACGCGCGGCCGCCCGTCGCCTCCGCGATGCGCTCCAGCACCTTGTCACCCTTGCCCTTCATGCCGCTGATGTTGGTGCTGATGGTGTAGACAATCGTGTCCGCGCGCTCCGCCATTTCGATGGCTTCCTCGCGCGTTACGTGGCTCAGATTGTCTTCGCCGTCGCTCAGCAGAATGATGGCGCGGCGCACCGGACCCGTCTGCTCCTGCTTCAATAGCTTGTCGCGGCTCGCAAAGTAGAGCGCGTCGTACAACGCGGTGCCGCCGCCCGGCCGCAACATTCGCACCCCGGCCGAAAGATTCCCCGTGTCATCGGTAAAATCCTGTGTAACTTCAGGAGTGGCGTCGAAGCCGACCACGAACGCCTTGTCATAGTGCGGGCGAATGATGGCGTTCAGAAACTCGATGGCCGCTTCCTGCTCGAACTTGAAGCGGTCTCGTACCGAGTTGCTCGCGTCCACCAGCAACCCCACCTGCAGGGGCAGATCGGTCTCACTGCGGAAGCTGCGCAACTCCGCGGGCATTTTATCGTCGATCACTCTGAAGTCGTCTTCCTTCAGATCCTTGATGTAGTGGCCATGCCGGTCGGTCACGGTGAACACCACCCGAACTTCGTTGACGACATGGACGATGGTCGTGACGGACTCATCGGAATCGGACTTAGCTGAATTTTCCGGCGGCGCCGGAGCCTGCGTCTTGGCGTCAGGTGGAGAGTTTGTTTTCGCGGGCGCATTCTGCGGCGCGCTCGGCGTGGACGGCGCCGTCTGGCCGATGAGCGAGCCAGCCAGCACAAGAAAAGCAAACAGAAGCAGAAAAATGCGCGATTTCATCAGGACGATTTGCCGAGAACTAATCTCCCTTGATTATAGCCCGTGGCCCCGCGCTCGAAAGCCGATGATTTCCGTCGAGACGCGGCGAGCCGCGTCTCTACGCAGAGGCTTTGCCGGACGCAGGTTCTGGCCTTGGACCTTCTTGCCGGGCATTTTCCAGGCTATCCAGCAAGTTCTTCAGTTCCTTCGGTAGCGGCCGAGAGAACTTCAACGACTCCTTCGTCCGCGGATGCGCGAACTCGAGCACCGCCGCATGCAGAAAATTTCGGTCCAGGCTCAGCGTCGCGGGCATTCCGGCCGACCGTCGTTTGTTCGACTGCGACCGCAATTCGCCCGGCGCTCCATAGAGCGCGTCCCCCACCACCGGGTGTCCGAGCGACGACATATGCACGCGGATCTGGTGCGTCCGTCCCGTCTCGATCCTCAGTTCGACCAGCGCAAACTTGCCGTACGGCGAGTCAATCTTTCGCTCCACTAAGTAGTGCGTTACCGCCTCGCGGCCGCCGAAACCCCGCGTCGTCATGCGCGTGCGCCGCTGCGCGTGGCGGCTGATCGCGCTTTGAATCGTGCCGCGATCCTGCTTTGGCCAGCCGTGTACCAGCGCAATATAAGTCTTGTGCACCTCGCGTCCGCTGAACTGCTTGGCCAGCCTGCGGTGCGATTCATCGTTCTTCGCCACCACCATCAGCCCGCTGGTCGCCCGGTCCAGGCGATGCACGATCCCGGGACGAAGTTCGCCGCCCACCGCGGAAAGCGCTCCGAAGTGATGCAGCAGCGCGTTGACCAGCGTTCCACGGTTGCGCGCATCATCGGTCGCTCCCGCTCCCGCATGCACCATCATGCCCGCGGGCTTGTTTACTACCGCCAGGTCGTCGTCCTCGTAGACGATGTCGAGCGCAATCTCTTCCGGAATGGCGCGCAGCGGCGGAGCGTGCGGCGGAGCGGTGACCGTGATCTGTTCGTCGCCATTGCCCTTCAGCCGCAGCGACGCCTTCGCCGCCGCCCCGTTCACCAGCACCTCACCCTTTTCAATAAGTTGCTGCACGCGGGCCCGGCTGACCTCTGCCCGACTGACCTCTGAAAGTTGTGTAGCGAGATATTGGTCCAGACGCTTTCCCGCGGCTTCGGGAGATGCGGTCAACGTCATGGGAAAGTCGGGCATTCAGCGCTCAGCCTTCAGCCACAAGTGCAAGGAGAATTTTGTACGGAGTCTAAAGACTAAAGCCCGGAGCCCGATTTCTGAGGGCTGAGTGCTGGATGCTGAGTGCCGCTTTTCAGCCACCAGATCAATCCGCCGCCGATGACCAGCAGAATCGAAATCAGCTGCGTTCCCGTCATCAGCCCGCCGAAAACTTCACCGCGTCCGGGATCGCCGCGCAGGAACTCTATGAAGTAGCGCTCGACTCCGTACAAGATTATGTAGCTGCTAAACACCTGCCCATCGAACCGCTTGCGCTTGAGCAGCCACATCAGCAGCAGGAAATTGAAAAACTCGGCTGCGGCTTCGATCAGCTGTGTCGGTTCGATCCTGACGCCGAGCGGAGTTCCACTAACGGCATTCGCCAAGGGATTGGTGAAGATGACGCCCCAGAAGTGATTGGTCGGTTTGCCGTAACAGCAACCGGCCGAAAAGCAACCGAAACGCCCAAGGACGTGGCCAAAGGCCAGCCCGGGAGCGAAGGAGTCGGTGGTGCGCAGCACCGGCATGCGATGGCGCCGCATGTACCACGCCGCCATGAGGAACGCGCCAATCAGTCCGCCGGAAAATACGCCTCCCGCCTGCAGCGTGTTGAGGCTGAAAATCTCCCGCCAGTTGTTCGCGTAGTCGCTCCAGTCGTTGATGATGTAAAGAATCTTCGCCCCGATAATTCCGGCCAAGACAACGAGAATCCCAAAATTCCAGGCATCGTCGCCGTTGATGCCCTGCTTCTCGGCATTGCGCGCGCCGATAAGAATCCCGATCAGCACGCCCGAGGCGACCAGGACACCATAAGTGGGCAGGTAGAAACTGCCAATGTGAAAAAGTCTGGGGAACACGTTAGTTTAGATGCTCCGGATGCAGGCTAAGGTCTAGAAGAGTCTAGCAGGAAACAGCTCTCAGCTCGCAGCTCTCAGCTCTCGGGCCAAGCTGCTGGCGGTTGGCTTTTTATGCGTCATTTCTGGTTGTAAAGGCGGAAAGCGAACACTGAAGGCCCGCGGCCCAAGCAAGCTAATGCCAGGTTGAAGCGGTTTTCCTGAGAGCTGAGAACTGACAGCTGAGAGCTTAAAGACAAGCCGACCCACTGGGCCGTGTGGTGGGCCGAGAATGAACCCGTCTCAGACGGTGGGAACCCGCCGCGACCCATTAGGCTTTTCCGCATGGCGGAACATAGCACACCGGACCTTTTTGCGAGTCGAGTCCCCGTTCATTCGGCATTGGTTCAAAAATCGGTTGCCACCATCACCAACTTGGCAGGTCGGCTTTCACCTTGGATGCTAGGAAACCGCGAACATTTTCGCAAGAGGAAAATGCAAAATAGTTGGCAGGAAGCTTGCTGGCAGTTGTGCTCCGAATGCAATCCGAACGCCTTCCGAAGATGAAGGCGAGGTTACGGCCGACTTCAGCCCGTCCGTCTGGTATCTTGCAAAACATCGTCAAGCGCGCTTGCCAGCTTGCTGGCCCGCTGCCGCGCTTCCGGCGAGACCGTATCCAATCGCCGCTTGAGCAGATGATATTCATCCGCAATATTCAGCGCCGCCAGCACCGCCAGCCGCACCGAATCGACCGTGGCCGTCTGTTCCGATACCGCGCGCATCTTGCCGTCCACGTACTCGGCAAGCTTTAGAATGTAGTCCGCGTCCGAGCCCCGCAGGTTGTAAACTTGGTCGAAGATTTCGACGCGCACACTGCCACTGACGGCAGTCGCGGCCGGGACGTCGTTGGGTTGAACAGGTTTGGTCAATACATCGGTCGCAGATTGGTTGCTTGCAGTGGCCATGTTACTCCTCGGCGGATTACTTCCTGCCAGACGACTGCCGGACGCAAATTTGCCGCCGTCTCCCATTTTGCCGCCACCGTCAGCTTGCTGCCTTCTCATGCTCATGGGTCAGGCTGTCCATCTGGCTCAACATCTTTTCGACCCGGCCTCGAATGTCCTCGCGATCCTTGCGCAGTTGCACCAGCTCGCGACGCATGGCTTCGTTCTGTTCCTCGCGTTCTTCGAGTTGCTCCCGCAGTCGCTTCGCATCGCGCTCGGCGTGAGCCCGGGCTTCCTTGGCGGCCTTGTACAACTCAATGGTGCGATAAACTTTCTCTTCCAGCGCCTGAAAATCTTCAGCAGGAACCTGCGCAGATACCTCTTCCACGTTTTTCACGGACATGGAGCACCACTCGCTTTCGGGAAATTTTCAGCGTTGAGCCGAAGTATAGCGCAGTTGGCTGTGGATATTAGGCTACTTTTGCCGCAACTCGTGCCGTTCAAAAGAGACGCAGCTAGCCGCGTCTCTACCGATCCGGTTTACCTTGACCGCAGCTTTTCCAGCCGTCGCGCCGCCTCATCCAGTGTCTCAGGCTTTTTGCAGAAGGCGAAACGTACCTGTTGGGATCCGTCTTTCGGATGTTTGTAGAAACTCGACCCAGGCACGCACGCGATGCCGATGTCCTTCACCAGGTGAGCCGCGAACTGCACGTCGTTCCCGAACCCGAAGGCGCTGATGTCGGTCATCACATAATACGCGCCCCGCGGAGGGTAACAGCGAAAACCGGATTTCTCCAGGGCCGGGATCAGATGATCGCGCCGCGTGCGGTACCGGTCGGCCAGTTCGCGATAGTAACTGGCCGGCAGGCTTAACGCCACCGCTCCAGCTTCTTGCAAAGGAGCGGGCGCGCCCACGGTCAAAAAGTCATGCACCTTGCGAATCGCGTTCGTGATCGCTGGAGGCGCAACCGCCCAGCCGACGCGCCATCCCGTGACGCTGTAGCTTTTTGAGAGCCCGTTGATCGTAATCGTGCGTTCGCGCATGCC
>Ga0187883_10002065_pt1 | contig 12177 bp, 9 predicted proteins | sample June2016WEW_20_1_2_FD_132966 | JGI IMG/M metagenome (GOLD analysis project Ga0187883, IMG submission 132966) | Peatland microbial communities from SPRUCE experiment site at the Marcell Experimental Forest, Minnesota, USA - June2016WEW_20_10 | ecosystem: Environmental > Terrestrial > Soil >...
AATCTGTTCCTGCGAATCGGCCATCAGACGAAACAGCCGCATGATGTCGCGTGAGCTCGCGCCCGCGGCCAGCCGCTTGAGCTCCGACACTTCGTGATCGGGAATGTCGTCGAGCGGGCTATCCGCATCGCTCGCGGGAAGTTTCGCGACCGCGAGATTTCTGAACGTTTCGAGCAAATCGCGCCCCAGCGATTCAAGGTTTGCGCCGCGGCTCTTAAGCTCACGCACGTGCGCGAGCGCTCCGGCCGCGTTCTTTTCCAAAATCGTGTCGGCCAGTTTCAAAACCGTAGTCCGGCTCGCGACGCCGAGCGACGATGCCACTTCGGCCTCCGTCACCTTGCCCGACGCCGATGCCGTCGCCATCGCGGTCTCGAGCATCCGCTCCGCATCGCGCATGCTGCCGCCGGCCTCGCGCGCGAGCAGTCGCAGCGCCGTCTCGTCGGCCTCGAGCCCTTCGCGCCGTGCGAGATCCTTCAGCCGCTCGAGAATCGTAGCGTACGGGATGCGCCGAAAGTCGTAGCGCTGCAGGCGCGACAGGATCGTCTCCGGCATCTTCTGCGGCTCGGTCGTCGCGAGGATAAACTTGACGTGCGGCGGCGGCTCCTCGAGCGTCTTCAGCAGCGCGTTGAAGGCCGAATCGGTCAGCTGATGGGCCTCGTCGATAATGTAAATCTTGAAACGGTCGCGCGCCGGGCGGTAGCTCAAGTTTTCGATTATCGCGCGCGCGTCCTCGATCTTGCGGTAGGTGGCGCCGTCGATCTCGCTGACGTCGAGCGAGCGGCCGCCGCGAATCTCCACGCACGCCGCACATTGGCCGCACGGCTCCGCGGTCGGACCCTTCTCGCAATTGAGGCATCGCGCGAGAATTCGTGCCGCCGTGGTCTTGCCGACGCCGCGAATCCCGGTGAACAGAAACGCGTGCGCGATTCGGCCCCGCTTGAGCGCTTCGCTGAGCGTGCGCGTCACGTGCTCCTGGCCCACCAGCTCCGAGAAACGCTCCGGGCGCCATTTGCGCGCGAGTACGAGATGTGTCGTTAGGGATTCGGCCATCGCGAAATCTTTTCGCACTGGAACTGCCCGTCGAATGATAGCCAGGCACCCCTGCGGCACAGGGTGTCAGCCGGTACCGTTGCTTCCTTCCGGACCTGGCGGGGTTCGCGGCCTTCCCTTGCGCAGGACCCGGCTATCAGCGGCGGGCAGTCCCGATAAATTGCTCCAGCGCGCGTTCCTTTTGCGCGCTTTATTAGAATATCACAGCGCCGCTCATGCAACCGCCAATGACGAAAATGTTTCGTGCCCGATGTAACTCGATTGTACAGCCTGATGGCGTGCGGGGCGCGCGGTTGCTATCACAATTGTCATGGGATCGCGCGCCGACAAGGTCGCAATTGGCCTCATCCAGATGAGCTGTGCGCCCGAGCCGCGCCTCAATCTGGACAAGGCAATCGCCAAAATCGAGGAGGCCGCCCGGCGCGGCGCGCAAATCGTCTGCACGCAGGAGCTGTTCGGCGCGCACTACCCGTGTCAGACCGAGGACCCGAAATTTTTCGATCTTGCCGAACCGATTCCCGGACCCACCACCGAAGCGCTCGGGGCCGTGGCGAAGGCGCGGAAAATCATCATCGTCGCGTCGATCTTCGAGCGTCGCGCGGCGGGCGTCTATCACAACGCTGCCGCCGTCATCGATGAGGCCGGGGAAATCGTCGGCCGCTACCGCAAGATGCATATCCCCGACGATCCCCGCTACTACGAAAAATTTTATTTCACCCCCGGCGATCTCGATTTCGTCGCGCATCCCACCTCGCGCGGCCCGGTCGGCGTGCTCGTATGCTGGGATCAATGGTTCCCCGAAGCTGCACGGCTCACCGCGATGGCTGGCGCGCAGATCCTGTTCTATCCGACCGCGATTGGATGGTGGCATGGCGAGCCGGAAAAAGTCCGCCCCAAACAGCAAAACGCCTGGGAGACGATCCAGCGCAGCCACGCCATCGCCAACGGCGTCTTCGTTGCTGCCGTCAATCGCGTCGGCGTCGAGGGTGAACTCGAGTTCTGGGGCGCTTCATTCGTCGCCGATCCATCGGGCGAGGTCATCGCGCGCGCCAGCACCACCGACGAGGAAACGCTGGTCGTTGAATGCGACCTCGCCAAGATCGAGGAAGTCCGCCGCAACTGGCCCTTCCTGCGCGATCGCCGAATCGACGCCTACGCGGACCTGACCCGCCGCTTTCGATCGTAGCCGTGACTGCCATTTCACCTGAGCATCGCCGCCTGCTCGCGGCCTACCGGATGCCGCCGGAATGGGCGCCGCATCTAGCCTGTTACCTCGCATGGCCGCACAATCTCGACACCTGGCCCGGCAAGTTCGACGTTATCCCGCCGATCTATGCGGATATGGTCGCGGCCATCGCGCGATTCGAACCCGTCCGCCTGATGGTCAACAACGGAAATGAAACTCAGATCGATGAAGTGCGTGCGATGATTCGCGCCGCCGCCCGCCGCCGGGGCGATAGCGACGGCGCGGCGATTCGGGCTGTCGATATATTTCATCTGCCCACCAACGACGCATGGGCGCGCGACCACGGCCCGATTTTTGTCAACCGCCTCACAACCGATTCGCCCGCCGGCCCAAATCAGATCGCACTCGACTGGCGCTTCAACTCGTGGGGCCAGAAGTACGGCGCATTCGATCTCGACGACGTCGTCCCGCAAAAACTTGGCGCGCGCTACGGCTTCGAAGTGATCGAACCGGGAATCGTGCTCGAGGGCGGATCGATCGACGTTAACGGCGCCGGCTCCGTGCTCACCACCGAGTCATGCCTGCTCAACCCGAATCGAAATCCCGCGCTCAGCCGCGCCGACATCGAGGATTACCTGCGGACTTATCTCGGCGTAACCAACGTGCTGTGGCTTGGCGACGGAATCGCCGGCGACGACACCGACGGCCACATCGACGACCTCGCCCGCTTCGTCGCCCCCGACACCATCGTCACCGTCCTGGAGGACGATCCCGCCGACGTGAACTACCCGGTGCTGCGTGACAACCTTAACCGCCTCCGCGCGATGCGCGATCAAGACGGCCGCCCCTTCAACATCGAAACTCTCCCGATGCCCCCGGCCGTCATCTACGACGGCACGCGCCTGCCCGCCTCGTACGCGAACTTTTATATAGCCAACCGCGCAGTCCTGATGCCGACCTTCGAATCCGCACAGGATAAGGTCGCGGCCTCGACGCTCTCCCGACTCTTCCCCGGCCGCCCGGTCATCGCCGTACCCTCGACGGACCTGGTCTGGGGCCTCGGCTCCGTTCATTGCCTAAGCCAGCAGCACCCTGCGCCCCCGCCCGCCTGACCTATTTCATCGGATCGTCAGTTAATTTTTGTCTTAATAACTTTAATTTCAGACTTGACAATCTTAATATTTAAGTAAATATTACTCCCAATGCGACCGATAATTCTTAAATGCCCGTCATGCGACGGAAATCTGACCGTCGCGCGCCTGCGATGCCCCGATTGCTCGATCTCGATCGATGGCGAATTCGCGCCGCCCGCGCTGCTCAAGCTCAGCGGTGCGCAGATCGATTTCGTCGAGGTCTTCATCAAAAACCGCGGCGTGATCCGCGAAGTCGAGCGCGAACTCGGCGTCTCATACCCGACCGTGCGCGCACGCCTCGACGAAGTCATCGCCGCGCTCGGCTACTCCGCCAAACCCGCTCCCGAGGCCGCGGCTTCCGACGACGACGGCTCGCGGCGCCGCTCGGTCCTGGCCGATCTGAAGGGCGGCAAACTCACGCCCGAGGAAGCGCTCGCCGCGCTCAACGAGCCCCGCACAAAAAACGACTGAACAATCGATCAAGCAAAATCAACGGAGGGAATCCGCTATGGCTATCACGACGCTTGAAGGAGTTGAATCAATCCACGTCCTGCGCGCAGCCGGGAATCTGAAAATCACCGGCGTTGGCCCCGATGGTTCTGCCGTCGAGATCGATACTAACACCGCGCCGCAACTCACTCGCGACGCCGGCGTCGCCGAAGTGACGCTGCGCGACAACGCCACCATCGCGGTTCCTGCCGGCGTCACCGTCGAAGTCGAAGATCTTGCCGGCAACCTCGATGTCTCCGATCTCGCCACCCCGTTCGTCGTCAAGCGCGTTCGCGGCAATCTCCACGCGCGCCGCCTCGGCGCCATCTCCATTCGCGATACCGTCAGCGGCAACGTCTCGATCAAGGAAGCCGGTTCGGTTGAAGGCCTCAAAGTCCGCGGCGCGCTCTCGGTTGAATCCGCCCACGCGGTCACCTTCAGCTTGGTCGCCGGCGAATTCGATTGCCGCGCCATCGACGGCGAAGTGGCGATCGAAAAAATCGCCGGCGCCGCGCGGCTGCTTGGCCTGCACGGGCCGTTCATCGCCCGCATCGTCGGTGGACATCTCGAAATCGAGGACGCCGCCCACGTCGAAGTTGGCGTCGTCGGCGGCAAAGTGCGCGCCTTGAACCTGTCCGGCGCAATCCGGATCGGCAAAATAGGCGGCAAGCTCGCGGCCGACAGCGTCGCCGGCGAAATCGCAGTGGGCTTTGTCGGCGGCAGCGCGCGTATCGGCCGCGTCGGCGGCGCGCTCAACCTTGAAGATGTGGGCGGCGCGGTCTATCTCGCCGGCCCCTTTCCGGCCGATAAAACGTGGAGCGTTAGAAGCCGCGGACGGGTCAACGTGGAAGTGGACGCGAATGCTTCGCTCGAGCTCGACGCCTCCGCGGGATGGGGCCGAATCCGCACCTACGGCATCGACGCCGCGGGGCTTGAGCGGCTCGGCCGCAGTCATGTTCACGGTCCGATCGGTCCCGACCCGGCCTCGGGTGCGCGCCTGAAAATTGCGGTCGAGACCCGCGGCGCCGACGTGATCGTCGCGAGCGCCGACGCGCGCGAGCGCGATTTCTCCGGCCGCGGCTATCGCTCGCGCATGAGCGGCGCATTCTCGGCCCCGTTCGAGGGTCTTGCCGACGAGCTTGGCGGCGAGATTCCCGCCTTTGTGCGTAGCGTGCTCGACGCCGCCGGCCAGTTCGTTGCCGAGAGCGGCGGGATGTCCAGCACAATTGTGCGCGAAGTTACCCGCGACGTGAAACGCAGCGTCAGCGAGGGACTTCGCGAAGTCGAGCGTGCGGTTGCCGAAATCGAAGAGTCGGTTCCCGGCGATGTAGGCGAGCGGCTCGCGAAGCTGGGCAAGGAAATCGGCGACGTGGTGGCGGATACTGTGCGCGGCGGTTCGCGAGAGGCGCGCCACGAGATGCGCGAGCGGGTGCGGCAGGCCGCGCGCGAGATGCGCGACAAGATCCGCGAAGCCGCGCGCAACGTGCGCGACCGGTCGCATGATCAGGCCGGCGGCACTACTCAGTCAACTACCGGGTCAACTACTCAGTCAAATACTCAGTCGGATACTGAAAAACCGGCCTTTGACAGTCGGTCGGCGCGGTTTACCCCAGGCGCAACTGAAAAACTGAGTCGCGACGACGCGATCCTTGAGATTCTCGCCGCCGTGAAAGATGGCCGCCTCGAGCCCGACGAGGCCGACGATCTAATCAATGCCTGGATGGAGGTATCCGGCAGCATGGACGCGCCCCGCTGACTCGGTCAAGCCCGTTCGAGACTACTCACTTCGAGGGGAACTGAGTTAGCGACAGAGTGTTGCCGTCAGGGTCTTTGAACCAGCATACTTTGGCTCCATCCGGAGCCGTCCAGATACCCGCGTCATCTTGCGGCATTTCTTTGTATCGCTCGAACTCGACGCCCTCCCTCGCCAGTTTCGCCACCGTCGCCCCGATGTCAGTGACTGCCCAGCCCAAAGCCGTGAACGGCAAAGGCGAAAACTGCTTCACCTTCTGAATGTGGAGTCTTGTGCCTCCCGCCGTGAACACCAGCGCGAACCATCCGTCCTCAACCAGCTTGACCCCAAGCACTTCGGAATAGAATGTCTTCGCGCGCTCCGGCTGCGTCGTCGCGATCATTGCTATCACGGGGTAGTTGCCCAGCATCTGTTATTCTCCTCGCGGCGCTTAGCCGGCCCGGACCCTTATAGCGCTTTGGAAGAGATGCGTCTTGCGCTAGATTGCCCGCAGCGGAGCCGCTGCCCGTCGATTGCAATTGTGGGGGGAGACTCGCGCGGAGGTTAGTGGGTAGTTCGATACTCGACTTCTTCAGACGAGCGCCGTGGCTCACACGCCGGCGCCTCGTCGTATATCCGAAACTGTTCCTCGCAGTTTACGCCGTGATCGCCGTCGTCTGGCTGATGTCGAGCAAGGGTCTCGTCGATCCCGCGGGACATCCCATCGGCGCCGACTTCATCGACCCGTGGTCTGCGTCGTGGCTGACGCTCCACGGCACTCCGGCCGCCGTTTACAACGTCGCGCGCCTGTGGTCCGTCGAACGCTCGGCGGTCGCCGACCCGGCGGTTGGCTTCGCCGGCTTTCACTACCCGCCAACCTGTCTGCTGATCGTGTTGCCGCTCGCGATGCTGCCGTACGCGTGGTCTTTGATCGCATGGACCGCGGCAACCTTAGCCGCGTATCTCGGAGTCATGTGGAAGCTCGATCCCGAGCGCGATTCGGTTTGGCTGGCGATCGCTTTTCCCGGCGCATTGGTCAACCTGACCGACGGGCAGAATGGATTTATCACTCTCGCGTTGCTCGGAGCCGCGCTGCTGACACTTAGGCGCCGCCCGATTCTCGCCGGCATGATGTTCGGGCTGATGAGTTACAAGCCGCAATACGGCGTGCTCGTGCCGATATTTCTCGTCGCCACCGGCCGCTGGCGTGCGATCGGAGGGGCGTCGGTCACGGTGGTATTGTTCGCGGCTCTGTCACTGGCGATATTCGGTGAGCAAACCTGGCAGGCTTTTTTTGCCAGCGTCAGCTTCACCCGCCATGTTGTGCTCGAGCAGGGCGGCAGCGGATTCGAGAAACTGCAGAGTGCGTTTGCGGCCGCGCGCCTGTGGGGATTTGGCGTCGCGGCATCTTACGCCTTCCAGGCCGCGGTAAGCTTGATAACCGCGCTTGCCGTCATCTGGATATGGCGGCGAACTGCCAAATTCGATCTTCACGCCGCCGCGCTCGCAACCGGTATATTGCTGGCGACGCCCTACATAATGGACTACGACCTGGTCGTGCTGGCGCTGCCGATCGCATGGCTGGCAATGGAAGGCCGGCGCTCGGGTTTCCTCCCGTGGGAAAAATCGCTGCTCGCATTCGTCTGGCTCCTGCCGCTGTTCGCGCGCTCGCTCGCCGGTCGCGCGATGATTCCAATCGCACCGCTCGCGATGCTCCTGCTGTTGGCCGACATCGCCCGCCGCGCGCAGCTGTCCGCCCCGGCACCCGAGCAGGGAGATTCTATCGCGACAGCAGGTCGCGGGAGCTTTCATCGAGAAACCGGATAATCTCTTCCTCGCGGATGCCCAACGACTTTGCGTCGCCGTCGGCGACCGACTCGCATAGCGCTTCGGCGATGAGCAATTGCGCGAGCATCCGTGCCCTGCTCGGCACGGGAGTGCTCCGTGCGCGCAGCAGCCGCGTCATTGTCTCGAGCTGGCGCTCGCGCGAGGCGAGGCGCGCTGCGTGCACCCGATCATCGGTGGCGCTCAGCGCGCGCAGGCTCGCGCGAAACGTCCGCCACTTGCGATGGTGCTCCAGGACAGCGCGGCTGAGCCGCCTGCGGATGGCGCGCGCGCTCGCGCCGGATTTCAGGATGACCTCGATCGACGACCACTCCGCGCTCACCCAGTTCTCATAGACCTGGAGAAAGATCGCGAGCTTGTCGGGAAAATGAATGTAGAAAGTGCCGGGGGCGTAGCCTGCCTCGCGCGCGATCCGGTTTGAATCGGTGCCGTGATAGCCGGCCGAATTGAAAATGTTGGCGGCGGCCTCGATCAGCGCGCGGCGCGTCCGATCGGGTTGCCGCTGCCGCTCCGGCCTGGTCCGATCTCGCCAACGGGCAGCTGATCTCGCGGTGGGCAACTTCCGAACCGGCTGGATGACATCAGAGCCGTAGTTCGCGCGCATCTTCTATCTCGCCGCGGCTGGAAGCGGCCGCGCCGCGGGCTTCTCAGCCGTTGCTCTTTCGAGGAAAGGCTCGACCGCCGAGAGAAACTTTTCGGGCTCTTCGAGGAACGGGCAATGGCCGCCGCGGAAGAGCGAGACGGAATGATTTGGAAAGCGGCCAATCGCATCTTTGCTGCGCGCCAACGAGACGACCGGATCGCGCGCGGCCCAAGTGAACAGAACCGGGCAATGAATTTGCGGACCGATGCCCGTCTGATCGGCCTGCGGGGTGCGAAAGCCCAGCCACGCCTGCTCCCAAATTGCCGCGCATTCCGCGGCCGCACTGACTATCCGGTGGCGCTGCGCGCGCGCGGCGGGGGTCTTCAGAAACTGCCGATACAGCATCGAGAAGACGGGCTTGAAGTAAAAAGCATCGCGCTCGCCGGCCCGGCCCAGTGCCGCCATCAAGCCGCAGACCCGGTACCCGAGCGGGTTCATCGGAATCAGGCCGCCGGGATCAGCGAGCACCAGGCCGGCTACGCGGCCGGGAAACTGTGCCGCATAAGCCATCGCCGCCGAACCGCCGATCGAATTTCCGATCAAGATGGCGCGGTCGATTTTGAGCGAGTCCAGGAATCCCGCGAGGATCGTCGTGTAGCGCGCGAGCCGTGGCGGATGCTGGTCGGGTCCGGAGCGGCCCTGGCCGGGCCAATCGGGCGTGATGAACCGCCAGCGGCTGGCAAGCCTGTCCGCGACGTGCTCGAAGTCGCGGCTGCCGTGCGTGATCGCATGCAGGCCGATGATTGGAAATCCTTCGCCGCGATCGTCGTAGGCAAGCGAGACGCCCTCGACGGTCATCATTCGATGGTTGGGGCTTGCGCCGAGCGCAAATCGTTTTGGCTCCGAGCCCGCGAGCGCTGCTGGCTTCATCCGCGTATCGCTCCTTGCTGTGATAATGATATTGATACCAATATCAGCTAGCCGAAGCAAATGAAGGCCCCTTCGACATCAGAGTAAACTCACCGTCCTCGGCCAGTCGTTGACCTCGGACATTGCAACTCACTAAGGTCCTGTGGCGACTAAGTGCCGTTTCTCTATCTTTGCGGGATTCCGATAATCGGCTGGGGGCTGATTGGCGCGTCCATCGGCTTCTGCGAAGACGCACCGGGTTTCGGCGCGATTGTCACTGAAGGAGCGCGCGCAGGTGGCGGAACAGAAAAAACTGTCGGGCGTTGCAATCGGCCTGATGGCGTTCGGGCCCTTTGTCCTCTACGGCGTTGCTTCCGGATTCAATCACTGGCGCGTGGCGACTGGCGGCGGGTTAGTCCTCTGCCTGATATTTCTGGCCGTGCGGCTGCGCCGCGGCATCCCGACCAGGCTGATGGACTGTACCACGCTGACCTTCTTCGTGATCGGCTCGGTCCTGATGATAGGCCTGCGCTCGACCGTGTTTCCGGCCTACAACGTGGTCGTCATCTGGTCATGCTTCGCGGTTGCCGCGTGGAGCTCGGTCGTGATCGGCCATCCGTTCACCACTGCCTACGCCCGCGAAAACGCGCCGCCCGAGTTCTGGGATCATCCGATCTTCATCCGGCTTAACCTGGTGATGACTCTTTCCTGGTGCGGACTGCTAACCGTCAACGTCGGCTTCGCTGTGATAGGTGTCATCATCGGCGGCAACTTCGGCAAGCTGGTACTCGGATTTGTGCTGCCGACGGCATTGTTGATTGTCGGGTTCGTCTTCAACAGTCGTTTTCCCGCCCGCTACCTGGCGCGATCCGGATACCAAGGCGACGGCGCAAGCCCGACGGTTCCCGGCTGAGGAGTTTCGGTTTCAGGGAAGCTCTGTCCGAGCCGAACGGATCATCAAGACGGGCGCGCGACATCAGGCATTTCAGGTGATAAATGAGCAGTTGTTGTGATACCGTCATCGCCGAGGAGCATGGAGAGCGGGGTGGCGAAGCCGTATAGCTCTGCGGGACCTTCGCAATGAGCGCAAGTTGGCGGGTTGGTGCGCCGGCTGGCGGATCGATAAACGTCGAAACGGCGGCGCCGTCGCGGCTGAAGAGGGTCTCACTTTTCCATTACTCACCTGCCTTAATCTTCATAGCCATCGTAGTCGCGGATTCGACGCGGCTGGCCGACCCGGACCTATGGGGGCACGTGCGATTCGGACAGGACGTGCTCGCGCAGCGGCGCCTGATTTTTTACGATCAGTATTCGTATTCGGCGCCGGGGCATCTGTGGCTCAACCATGAATGGCTGACCGAAGTCCTGATGGCTGCGATATACAACGCTTTCGGTACGGTCGGACTCAACCTGATGAAGTTCGCCTGCTCCGCTGCGACGATCATTTTCCTAGCGCTGGCAATGGCGGAAACCGAATCGCCGGCGCGCGTCCAGTTCGCAATCCTGATCGCCGCAAGCGTGCCGTTAGCCACGCACCTCCAGTTCAGACCTCAGATCCTCACATTCGCCCTGATGAGTTCCCTGCTCGCGATTCTTTCGCGCTACAACTACCGTGGCCGCGCCCCCATGTGGCTCGCGATTCCGATTCTCGCGGTGTGGGCGAATTTGCATGGCGGCTTCATCATGGGTCTCGCCGCCCTTGGCACGTTCACCGCCGTGGTATTCGCTCAGGACCTGGTCCTTGGCCGCGGGATGCGTCGCGCGATGTGGCTGTTGGCGATCACGGCCGCTTCCACGATAGCGACGCTCGCGACTCCGTACGGCGTCGGCACCTGGCAGGCCGTCATCCATGCGCTTCAGAACCCTCACACGCGCACGGCCATCGTCGATTGGCTGTCGCTCCCGGATTCATTGCTTCTACACTGGAGACAGGGCCGCGTAGCTGGCGTCGCCGGCAAGATCCTGGCGTTAGCGATGTTCGCGGCGCTCGGTGTGACCTTCATTCAGACGCCACGCGGTGGCGACATTGCGCTGATTTCTATCGCGGCTCTGATGATCGCAGCCGCGTTCCTTGCGGTCAGAAATCTTCCGCTTGCAGTGATCGCGACGGTTACTCCGCTCGCGCGGCATACGGCGCTGGTGCTCGAGGCTCGTCGCGAGCGCTTGGGGTTGCCGATGGCGCATGCGAAAGAGCGCTCTCCAACGATAAATCAGTTGATGGTCGCGGTTGCGGCGTTTGAGTTGTTGATCCTGACCGGGCTTTTCTCGAAAAAGATGGCGGCAAGCGATCCTTATCCAGCCGGCGCAATCTCCTATATGAAGGAGCATCACTTGAGCGGCAACATCCTGGCCGACTTCCAATGGGGCGAGTACGTCATCTGGCACATGCCGCCCGCGAGCAAGGTCTTCATCGACGGGCGCTACGACACAGTGTATCCGTCCAAGGTTATTGACGATTACCTGGCGTTCACCCATGGGGAAGTCGTCGGCAAAGAAATTCTGGTCAACTATCCGCACGATTTCGTCCTCGTTGGGCAAAAGAACGATCCCGCGTACAAACTGGTCATCGCGCAACCCGGGTGGAAGCAGATCTATCGCGACGATTCCTGTGTTCTGTTCGCCCGTGACACTTCGGCCGCGGCAAAGCTTGCGCCCATAACCGTTTCAGTCAAAGACACCCCTGAGAATTCTTTCCCTTGATTTTTCCTCCCGCCCTCGCGGCGACGATCGTAACAGACCGAAAATCGCGATTTAACGTGCGACATTGGCACCTCAGGTGATATGAAGTCGCCATGCCGGAATTACAGGGTGTAACCAGAGAAGCGAAGGGCACGACTGCCTGGCGGCGTTCGATCGCGGATTACACCGATCGGCGTGTGCTGCTGATCCTGCCGCTGGGCTTCGCCAGCGGCCTCCCACTGCTGCTGACCTTTTCGACACTGTCGGCCTGGTTCGCCACCGCTGGCGTGAGCCGTGCAGCCATCGGCGCCTTCGCCCTGGTCGGCACGCCGTATGCCTTCAAGTTCCTGTGGTCGCCGCTGATCGATCGGCTGCCGCCGCCGATTCCGCTTGGGCGACGGCGCGGCTGGGGCATCGCGATTCAGCTCGCACTCATTGCCGCGACGCTCGCCCTGGGATCATGCAACCCGAAAGTCGATCTCGCGCTCATGGGGGCGCTGGCGCTGCTGGTCGCATTCCTTTCGGCGAGCCAGGACGTCGTTATCGACGCGTATCGGGTCGAGATCCTCAC
>Ga0187883_10002067_pt1 | contig 12174 bp, 9 predicted proteins | sample June2016WEW_20_1_2_FD_132966 | JGI IMG/M metagenome (GOLD analysis project Ga0187883, IMG submission 132966) | Peatland microbial communities from SPRUCE experiment site at the Marcell Experimental Forest, Minnesota, USA - June2016WEW_20_10 | ecosystem: Environmental > Terrestrial > Soil >...
AGCAGGATGGCGTCGCCCGCAATCGCGACCGCCCCGGCAGCGGCGGCCCAACGAAGAAACTTACGTCTTGTGGTTGGTGGAGGAGACAAGCGAACTTACTCTGAGGGCATCGATGGCATGCGCGTTGCCCAACTCCAGCATAACCCGAACCGACGGCGCCCGTGTATGACCGGAGAGATTCGGTCTCAGGTCTTAAGTCTTAGGTCTTAGGTCATCGGTCCTAGCCTAAAACCGATGACCTGAGACCTGAGACCCAGAAGGCTCACCCTGCCCGATGGAATCAGAAACTGAACGTCGCCTGCAGGTCGATGCGGCGAACGGCCACGCCAGTGGAGAACGGCCCGCCAAAAAGATTATTGTACTTGTCGAAGAACGGCGATCCCAAGACTCCGCCCGGATTGGCCAGGTTCACCTTGTTGAACACGTTGCGTGCTGAAGCGCTGAACGTGAGGTTGTAGCGGCGATCGGAAGCGCTGCCTCCGAACGAGGGACCGCCGCCGAACAGTGGACCACGCGGTCCGCCGCCGCCCCCGCCCCGACCACCGCCCCCACCGCCGCCGGGACCACCCTGGTTGCCCGCGCTACTCTTCACCTTTGCGCCGAATCCGAAGCTTTTGCTTAGCCGTAAGTTAAGAGTGACGTGGGCCGGGCCGGTGCCGTAATTAATAGGGATAATCTTTTCACCGGGCTGCGGCAACGCGTTGAAGTTTCCCAGGGTTGTGCAATAAATGTTCGCGGTGCCACAGTCGGCTGGAGAAGCGAACGCCGGCCGATCGTTGAACTGCGAGTCGCCATTCAAATCGGTGCTGGTGAAGATGTTGAAGGGCGATCCGGAACTCGCCACCAGGAATGGGCTTAGACGGAAAGCGTAAGGCATGGCGATTGAGCCGCCTAAGAACAGGCGGTTGCGGGTATCGAATGATGCCCGGCCGTAGTCCTGGCTGATGTCGTAGGAGTTCGATGCAAAACTGGAGACTCCGGCAGTATCGCTATTGGCGTAGTTGAGCGTGTAGTAGCCAAACAGCTGCACCTTAGTGCCGGCACGAATATTCGTGTTCACGATGAGCTGGTTCTGCCGGAAAACCCCTTCGGAGACGTACTGGTAGAGGTTGCTGCTGGGCAGCACGCAGTTGGGATAGCAGGGTGTGCCCGGATACGGTGCATTCGCATTGATGGAGAGAAGCTGATCGAAGCCGCGAGAATTCAGATAGGTAACGGACAGAGTGGCAGACTTCGTGAGCTGGCGCTCCACGCTGATCGCCGACTGTAAGGTGTAGGGCGCATAGAGCGAGGGGCTGATCTGGTAATAGGTGGGCGTACTGGCGCCGGCCGCGCCGCAGTTGGCAATTTCAGTGGAAGTGAGCGGCTGATCATAGCCGGGGAAACATGTGGGATTAGTAATGACGAGCTGCTTTTGCAAGGGGGTTATCGGGTTCAGGCGCTCCGCCTGCAGGATCTGCCCCGCTTGGAACCGGTCGTAGAAGATGCCCATTCCGCCGCGGACCACCACCTTGGGAGGGCCACTCCTGCCGCCGACTCCCCAGGCAACTCCCAGCCGCGGCGCCAAATCCGCGTGATCGCGGATGTCGTTCTGCGTCTCGTAGCGCAAACCATAGCTGAAAGTAATATTCGAGCGCACCTTCCAATCGTCCTGCACGTAGAGTCCGGCATCGTAGGTGGTGAGGCTGGCAGCCAGCGAGCCGTAGGTGACGGAAAGTTGCTGCGGCAATGCGCTGGGCAGGCCCACACAGGCCGAGGGGAGAGAGGGCGGGGTGGTCAACGTTGCGCACTGCGCTTCCTGAAATTCGGCAAGAGTAGAAAATGTAAATGTGCCGTTGAACCCCGCGTTGGAACTGTTTGCTTCGCGCAACGCGCGCAGCCGACCCCCAAACTTGATGGTGTGATTGCCGTGGATCACCGAGGTGTAGTTCTGCAGTTCGTAGTGATCCTGGTGGTCGGAGCTGTTCTGGTCGTAGCCACCTCCCGTAAATGCGCCCAACACGCTCACGGATGGAGCCGGATCGAATACCGAAGGCAGGTTGCTGCTGTTGTCGCGGAGATACTGGAAGCGCGTCTCGTTTATGACTTTCGCCCCGTAGACTTGCGTGTCACCGATCTGCAGCGTGTGTTCGGTGGAAATCGAGTCGTAAGCCTGCGAAGGCAAGGTGTTTTGTCCGATTCCGTTGTCAGTCTGCGTGTCGCGGTAGTACTGGTAGCGCGCGGTCAGCGTGTTGTTCTTGGTGAGCGCGTAGTCCAGGCGCAGGCTGATGTTGGTACGTTGGCGCGGCGCGGGTACCGACTCCAGGGTCGAAACCGGATTCAGGTAGTTTGGTGAGGTATTTGTCAAGTCGAGAGTCTGGGCATCGATGGCGGAGAGGTCGTTGATATTTCTCCGCTGGGCGTTGAAGAAGAAGGACGCTTTCTTGTTGATCGGCCCGCCGACATTTCCTTCGTACTGCACGGTGTCATAGCCGGGCTCGGCGCCGGCAAACGGATCGGACGAATTGAATGCCGAATCGTTCCCCTGGACCTGGACCTGGCCATGAAATTTGTCGGTGCCGGGCTTGGTGAAGATTTCGATGCGGCCGTAGCCCAGCTTGTCGTATTCCGCCGAGAATGGATTCTGATTGATGCGAATCTCACGAATCGATGACTTGGGAGGAAGCTGCCCGGCGGTGAAACCATCGATGTAGAGCTGTCCGCCGTTAGGGCCGGCGGAAGGACCGGCCAGAGCCTGCAAGTCCGTAAGCAATTCGTCGGGATCGTCGGGCAAGGCCTCCAGCTCTTTGCCTGAGATGGTGATGGCTCCCGCGTTGTTCGCGGGGTTGACATCGACGGTCGGCGCCGTGTCCGAGACCTGAATCTTCATCTGCTCCACTTCGATGGCCATGGCGACATTGAGGCGCAGCGGCTGATCGAGTGTGATTACGACGTTGTCGTTTTCATAGAGGGCGAATCCCTGCGCAATGACGTTGAGGGTGTACTGGCCCGCGGCCAAGCCTTTGAACTCATACAGGCCCTGTCCGTTGGTTTGGGTTTTGATGGGTGTCGAGGAAGCGGCCGCCGGCGTGAGAACGACGTTTGCACTGGCAATTGCCGCGCCCGATTGGTCAACTACCTGCCCGCGCAAAATGCCTGCAGTCGTCGGCAAGGTTGTCTGCCCAGCTCCTGCCTGGGATGCCGCAAGGGTAGCCGACAAGTGCAACGAAAGAAAGATGAGTATGAAACAGAAATACTTCCTCACCGTCATCCAATTATTCCATTCTGTGACAAGAGTCTTCGATATAAATCTTCGATGCAGCATTCGGTCGAGAGGAACGCGTCCTTATGGACCCCCAGCGTCGCCGGAGGGCGCGCCCATGGTCCAGGGCGCGAGCATCATGGCGCTGCTGGCGCTGGGAGCAGCCTGCAGAATCGGTTCTACACCGCTAACCAGAGTGATCACAGTACCTACGCCAGCGGCGCCCTCGGTGGAGAGAATGATGACTGCGTCGCCTTTATGCAGGTCCGCCAGTGAAGCCGCGGGCAAATGGCTGATCATCTGCTGAAAATCCGGAGCGCCGCCGGGACGCCCGCCCGCTCCGTTTCCTGCAGACGCTGCTCCACTGGCCGGACCGGCGGCTGGGGATACGGTCTGGCTCTTGTCTGTTGAACCAGCTTTTGCGGAACCGGCGCTGGATGCGGCCCCATGCGTCGCTCCCGCAGCCGCTCCCTTCAGGCGCATTGCAATCCGCTGCGCCATCTCAGGGGCCAAGCGGCGAAGTTGCGAGTCCACTGTAACTTTGATGAGCACTGATTTTTTCGACAACAAATCCTGAACGCTGAGGGTTGACGAACTTGCATCGACTGAGCTGACAATGCCGGCGACATTGCGGAACGACCCGGAAACAATCTCTTCGGCCGCCACTTCGCTTCCATCGGCGTTGCGGTTGCCGCGCGCGCGTACCTGATCGCCGGGATGAATCTCCTGCAGCATGCTTTGCCTGGCGTCGTCGAACTTCACTGAGTCCGGCGCGTAGCGGCGAATCACCGTGCTGTTGGAGGTACGAATGACGACCGTCTTCTTTGCGGCGAGACTACCTACGGAAATTGTGACGGTTCCCGCCGCTGGATCGACGGCGCTTACCAAGCCCCCTACGCCACGCTTCTGCCAGTCTTGCAGATCCTGCTGATGCCGGGCGTCAATGTCGGAGTGCTTCATCACCACAATCTTCAAAACGGGAAGGGGCAGACTATCGTCAGAAATCGCCCAGCCGGTCGCCCGAATACGGTCACCCACCTGGAGATCCTGAGGCTGGATGGGCGTGGCGTTGTTTACATTTGTCTCGCCTGGAGCGAAGCGAACGATTTGCGTTGCGGGCTGCACCGTAATCTTCACGTCGGGACCGGTGTCCGGAGTCAGTGTGATCTCGGTTCCGTTGATAGCTTTGATGGCACCGATGCGCTTCGCCACAGCGCGGGGAGCAGCGTCCTGGGTTTGCGTCCCCGAGGGCATGGCGTAGCAGGGCACCAGAGTGCTGGTTGCGCTTGCCGCACAGAGTGTGATCGCCAGAAGCCGGTGCGTGTTTAGGTTCATACGCCTCTTACTAATTTACATGGCGTACGCCGTAAAACTGTCGGATTTACAAAGTTTTACTTCAAGATGAATAGCAACTATTCCGCGATCAGCAAGTTCTCCGCGAACGGCCACTGCTCATCAATCCATTGCACGTCGCAGCGGAATCCGGCGGTGCGCGCCATTTCAAATACTTCCGCAGGAGAGTACTTGTGGCTGCTTTCGGTCCAGAGGGTCTCACCTTCGAAAAACTCGACCGACAGCCCGGCGCCTCTAATATTCACGGTCTGGCGGCACATCGACCGCAGGTGCATCTCCACGCTGCGGGCCTGGTGATTGATTCTGGCTACATGCTCAAACTGCGCAAGATCAAAATCGGCGTCCAATTCATGGTTGATGCGAGCCAGGAGGTTCAAGTTGAACGCTGCGGTTACTCCCAGTCCATCGTCATAGGCTGCGAGGAGCTGGGCGCTGGATTTCTCCAGATCAGTTCCGAGCAGAAGTGAATCTCCAGGCTCAAGAATGCGCCGGACCTCGGCCAGAAACTTGATACCGGCCGGCCGATCGAAGTTGCCGATGGTGCTCCCCAGGAACAAAACCAGAAGATGCTGGCCGTGCGACCGGTGCGCGGCGACTTCGAGCAGTCCGTCGAGATACTCGCGTTCGAAACCCAGGATGCTGATGGAATCGATGTCGCTGAGTTCGCGTTCACACATCGCAAGCGCAGACGGAGAAATCTCGATGGGATAGTAAGCAGTGCGCTGGCGGCGGCAAAGAGCCTCGAGGATGTGGCGGGTCTTCCGGCCGCTGCCGCTGCCGAGTTCAGCGACGGCCACTGGGGTAGCAAGCCGCTCCACGATGTCGCGCGCGTGCCGCCTCAGCAGGCGCTCATCGGCCCGCGTGAGGCCGTACTCCGGAAGGTGGCTGATCACTTCAAACAACGCGGAACCAACATCGTCATACAAGTATTTCGAAGGGAGTTCCTTCTGGCCTGGCTTGGCGAGGCCGGCGCGCACGTCGGCTGCGAATTCATAAGTCGTGCTCGGGGTGATGGTTTGAACCAGCATATTGGCGACTCCCTTGTCGATCAGAACCTAGAGATTGACGAAGTGACGATCAGCGGCTTACACAGCGAAATCCGGTGTAGATAAATTGATAGTGCGCCTGGAACCAGTTACGGAACGTGCGTCGCAACATGCAGGCAGCAGTGCGCGCCGATCCGCCTTTCATTACAAAATGCTTGCCATCGAAGAAGTCAGCGGAATATCCACGGTAGAAGGGGAACGGCTCAAACCCGGGGAACGGGGCAAACTCTGTGGAAGTCCACTCCCAACCATTTCCCAGCAGGCCGTCAACCCCGAAGGCGCTCCGGCCTTCCGGAAACACATTCACCGGCACCGGACTCCAACGGGCGAAATCGAAGTTGCCGAATCTCGCCAGTTCCCTTCCCGATGCTTCTCCGCTCCATGCTTCTCCACCCCACGGGTAAGCCCGTTCACCCCCGCGCGGAGTGCCGTATGCCGCGCGCTGCCATTCGGCTTCAGTAGGCAACGACTTCCCGGCCCAGTTGGCATACGCCTTGGCTTCCGCCTGGCTCACGTAGACAGGCCAGTCCGCCGGCAGGGGCACATCCTCGAACATGGTGCGATAGAGCCACTGTTCGCCATCCTGCTTCCAGAAAGCCGGATGCGAGATCCCCTGTTGTGATTTCCATTTCCAGTCGTCCCCACTCCAGAACGCGGGCGTTTCGTAGCCCCCGGCTGCAATGAACTCGAGATACTGACGGTTGGTAACTTTGTACTGATCGATGGCAAACGCCGGGACGTTCACGGTGTGGGCTTCAAACTCGTTGTCCCATCCGAAAACATTGCCACGCGGGAGCCCGAGTGTAACCGCACCCGCGGGAATTTCGATGCTGCGATGAACCACCGGCGCAGCATCAAAGTCGAGAGCTTCAGCCTGTCGAACCTTTCGATCAAGCGGCAACTGATGCAGCATGTAGGCCAGCGTCTCCGCGTGCATGAGCCGGTGCTCAATGGCCACGTTGAGCAAGGTGCTGAGCGGAAAACCATCGCTAGCAGGAAGCTGAGGATGGGTAAATGCCTCGGCGAGTTTCTCGTCCAGAATAGATCGTATCTTTCTAACGTATTCCTGCACTGCGGCGATCGAAGGCCATTCCGAAGGCTGATCGGTGGGCAGTCCTCCGCCAACCGGATCGATGCCAAATGCAAACAGCCGGTCAAACTCGGGATGAAAGCTTTTCAGTCCAAGAACGCGTTCGTGGAACAGGTTCCAATCGAAAGCCTCGAGATGTCCGACATAGAAAATGATGCGGTGACGTTCGGCGATAGGCCGCTCGTAGAGAGAATCGGACCTGACCAGGGCGAAGAGGGCGTCGCTCTGACAACGGGCGTCGCTGAGCTGCGCACTCAGTTCGTGTCGGATATCACTTTGCGTGGCAAGCATGCAGACCTCCTGCTTCGTGGTGTGAGCGGACGAAAAAACTGAGCGACGACGGGCGCAAACAAATCAGTGGGTAGGATTCTATGCTCCCCGGTCGCCCGAGTACCATAGGGTAATGCCCCTACCGGTATTTCACGTGGACGCCTTCACCGCGAGGCCACTCGCGGGCAATCCGGCCGCGGTGTGCCCTCTTGCAGGATGGTTAGATGACGGCTTGCTGCGTGCGGTCGCAGCCGAAAACAATCTTTCGGAGACCGCTTACCTCGTTCCGCGAGGCCATCACTATGAGCTGCGCTGGTTCACGCCGCGCTGCGAAGTGAAGCTTTGTGGTCACGCGACTCTGGCTTCCGCATTTGTCGTGCTTCAAATTCTCGAAACGGAGCGCGACACTGTGCGGTTTGAGACGCGCTTCAGCGGTGCGCTCACGGTTTCCCGGGACCGCGATTTGTTCGCGATGGATTTTCCCGCGCTGCATCCCTGGACCTGCGCAGACCCTCCCGCGGCGTTGATTGAAGGGTTGGGAAAAGCTCCTGGCGTGGTGGTGCAGATCGAGGACAACTACTTCGCGGTGTATGAGCGCGAGGAAGATGTGCGGTGCATTCGTCCGGATTTTCGGTTGCTGGAAAAGCTTCATCCCGCGGGAGTCGCGATCACGGCTCCGGGCGACGATGCCGACTTTGTGTCCCGCTATTTCGCACCCAGCTACGGCATTCCGGAAGATCCGGTAACCGGCTCGACTCACTGCTCGCTGGCGCCGTATTGGGCTCAGCGGCTGGGCAAGGCCAATTTGCACGCGCGCCAGGTCTCGGAACGCGGCGGAGAATTGTGGTGCGAGATCAAAGGAGAACGAGTAATTCTCAAGGGGAATGCGGTTCTTACGTTGCGGGGCGAGTTGCTGATCCCTTAGTGGACCAATCCCTTGCTCCGGAGAAATTCGTGAGCGACATCCTTCACGTCGCGATGCTGGGCATCGAGAGCGTAATTCAGTTGCTGCATCTCCTGATCGGAAATCTTGCCGCCTAACTCGGCAATCGCCTGGGCAACTTCAGGATGCTGTTGCAGGCTTTGCTGGCGGATCACCGCGACCGCTTCGTAGGGAGGAAAATAGTGGCGGTCATCTTCGAGCACGACAAAATTCAGCGCTGGAATCAGGCCGTCGGTGGCATTACCGGCGGCGATGTCGATCTGATGATCTCTTAATGCCGGGGCAAGCAAGCCCAGATCCATAATGCGAGGCGGCGCCGCAAAGTGCAGGCCGTAAGCGGCAGCCAAACCGGCGTAGCCGTCGGGACGCTCCATGAATTCGTAGCCAAATCCAGCCCGCCATTGTGGTGCGAATGCGGCAGCCTGCGACAGCGTTTTGAGATTCAGGCGGCGCGCATCGTCACCGCGAATTTCCATCGCAAACGTGTCGTTGAAACCGAACGGCGGCCCGAGTGTAAGACCAAGCCGCGTTTCGTATTCGCGCTTGACCCGCTGGTAGACCTCGGCCTTATCCCCTCCAACTTTCTGCTTGAGGATGGCAGTCAAAGCGGTGCCTGTGTATTCGGGGTAAACGTCGATGCGTCCGGAGAGCATCGCTTGCTGGCAGATGTAAGTTCCCGCGAGATAGAAGCGGCGCTCCACCTTCAGTTGAGAGTGCGCTTCAATCTGCTGCGCCAGAAGTTCGCCGAGGATGAGCGACTCGGTGAAGTTCTTCGAGCCCACCACAATGCGGTCGGAATGCGAAGGCGCACACGCGGAGAACAGTAGGGCGGCGAGGATCAAGCAGACAGAAATGCAGAGCCGCGCTTCGATAGCGCCACGACGCGGTCCCTGACAATCCTGTTTCATCGCGGCCGCAAACGCCTCTCTACCCATCCCAGGCCGAAATCCGCCGACAAGGCCAGTACAGCGGCGGGGATGGCTCCGGCCAGAATGAGCTGATTGTTCACCATAGCCAGACCGCGAAAGATGAACTCGCCCAGACCTCCAGCGCCGATCGCGGCGGCAATGGTGGCCAGTCCTACCGAAACCACGACCGCCACTCGTACGCCCGAAAGAATCACACTCGAGGCCAGCGGCAGCTCGACCTGAAACAAGAGCTGGCTGCCCGTGAGTCCCATGCCTCGGCCAGCTTCGACGACTGCGGGATCGACGCCGCGGATTCCGGTGTAGGTGTTGCGAATCACAGGCAGCAACGCGTAGAGGGTCAGCGCCAGGATCGCCAGGCGATCGGCACGATCCCCGAGCCAGGGCACGGGCAGCAAGAAGCCAAAAAGCGCGAGACTCGGAATTGTCTGAATGATGTTCGCAGCTCCCAGCACAGGCTTATTCCAACCCGGCCAGTGCGCACTCAGTATTCCGAGCGGTATGCCAATCAGCACCGCGAGCAGCGTAGAGACTCCTACCAGCCACAGATGCTCCAGCATGAGTTCCAGAACCTGTTCGTGGTTCTGCAACATGAAGTGAAAAACGTTCATGACGCGCCTCGATTTGCTACCGAACCCGGTCCGTCTCCGAAGGCTTGCACATATGCGGCGGCCAACGGGTCATTGGATCGCAGGAAATCCTCGGGAGGAAGAACCGTGACGAGCTTGCCGGCTTCCATGAGCGCGATGCGCGAACCGAGACGCAATGCTTCGCGCAAGTCGTGCGTCACGAAGACGACCGTCTTCTTCAGCCGCTGCTGAAGCGAGAGAAACTCGCGTTGCAGTTGGTCACGGGTGAGCGCATCCAGCGCGCCGAAAGGTTCATCCATCAATAAAATCGCAGGGTCGGCAGCCAGCGCCCGCGCAACTCCTACTCGCTGCCGCTGTCCGCCGGAGAGTTGATGCGGATAACGCGCGGCCAGTTGCGGCTCGAGCCCGACCATGCGCAAGAGTTCTTCGACACGCAAATCGATCCGGGCGGCTGGCCAGCCTTCGATTCTAGGAACGATGCCAATGTTTCTCTCCACCGTGAAATGCGGGAACAAACCCACATCCTGGATGACGTATCCGATGCTGCGGCGCAAACGAATCACGTCACTTTCGGCGGTGCGCACGCCATTCACACGCACTTCCCCGCCGCTCGGCGTCAACAGCCGGTTGACCAGCTTCAGCGTGGTGGTTTTTCCCGATCCGCTGCGCCCGAGCAGAATCAGAGTCTCGCCGCGTTGCACCTCCAGATTCAGGCCTTGAAGCAGCGGCTGGCCGTTGAGCAGAGCATAGGCAACGTCGCGAAACTCAATCACTGGGTCGTCGGCGGGAATTCGTTCCATGTTCGTTCAAACCGTGTTTGCCAAGCATACCGGAGTTCGCAATCTGGGCGCAGAGCGGCAGGCCGTCGGTTCCAAGTTACTCTCGCACGGCCTGCACCCTGAGAGCTAATAGACGATGTGGCTCTCGGCCGCTACCATCTTCGTAGACATTGCGGAAACTTAGTCCGGGTATGAGTGTGTCCGTTCTACACAATTTTCTTTGCTTGGTAATGGTCATCCTGTCTCCTCTGTCGCTCGCGGCGGCAGACACGGGCTCCGCTATCTTGCATAGCAATGGTGGAGTTTCGGTGAACGGCACCGAGGTGGCGGACTCCACCGCCGTCTTTCCCGGCGATGTGCTTGAAACCAAGCCCGGCTTCGTCGCCAATCTCGACGCTGAAGGTTCGTCAGTCCTGATTCAGGGGGAATCCATCGTAGAGTTCCAGGGCAATTCCCTCAGGCTGGAGCACGGAAGCGTTTCTGTGAGCACCTCCACTGCGATGAGCGTACACGTGAATTGCCTAAAGGTTGAGCCCCTCACCAATGACCGGACGCAATACGACGTAACGGACGTGAGCGGGAAGGTTGAAGTGGCGGCCAACAAGAACGATGTGAAGATCACGCAAGGCGGCGCTCTCGGGAAGGTATCGAAAGAGGGCACCTCATCTCAATCCGGCACGGTGCATGAGGGACAGCGGGCAACGCGCGACGAATCGACGGCCTGTGGCGCCGCACCCCGGCCCGGGGAGGCCAGTAATCCTCTGAACACAAAGTGGATCGAGATCGGCGGCGGCGCCGGTGCCGGAGTTCTGGTTCTCTGCCTGCTTCTGTGCAGAAGTTCAGGTTCCAGCAGTGTAAGCCCTTCTCAGCCATAAGTGGCTGGCGTTGCGTCGTGGCGTCAATCTTCCCTTCGATTCTGTGGACAATCTTCCCGGACCTTCGGTGCTTTCCGATGCTCTAAACCTGAGCAGAATCTACAAAGGGGGCGTATACTAGAGATCTTGACCTCGAAGACACCCTAGAACAGCACGTTGCGCCTTCGCGATTGAGAAATTCCCTGAAAGGCGAGTGACGTGTCGAACCTGAGAGCCTCTGCAAGTCAGTTCTTTCAATCCCAAGATATCGACTTCAAGGAACGGCCGTGCGCTCTGGCCGATTCTACGATCCGCCCGTAGCGGGAATCTCCAATGTGCCCGCGGATGCATGCGGGAGCAGGTATCTCGGCACCGAATCTCGCAGTATCGTGGCTCGCGTCAGCAGGCCCGGAAGGCAGGAGAGAATAATGTCAGGAGTCAACGGCGACAAAGCGAGGTTTAACCGGCGGCGCAGGCATAAGATCAGTCGCCGTCAAAGCCGGGAAAAAATGTTGAAGGTCCTGGCTGAGAAACATTTGGTCGCTCCGGCAGCGCAGGTCAATCTCAAGGAAAACGTAGCATGACAACGCCTATTGTCACATTGCCGCTTCCGAATCCGGATGTCAGTTCCGCGAAGAAAAAGCGCGTGCTTCTGCTAGATACGTCGCAGACGAAACGCGACTTGCGGGCCGACGTGATGAGGAAGCTCGGCATCGACGTGGATTGTGCGGCAGACGTTCTCGAGGCACGCTGCTGGTGGCGAGCCGATTTGTACAATCTGGTGCTCATCAATGTGGCCGGGGAAGCGGATAGCCGCGACAAGTTTTGCACGGACATGCGAAGTGCGACGCCTCCGCAGAGGATTGCCTTCTTCGTGGGCGGCCCGGAGTATCTCGCCGCCGCTCCGCATTCTGACGCGGCGCCCGCGGAGGCGGACGCAGACGCACTCCACAAGGAGCTGGTTGCAGCGCTGCTCGCTCAATCGTCGGGAAGCTCATCGCAGCGGTGGGGAATACTGGAAGCCTGCAAGAAAATTTCCAGCGTGCGCTCGGTCAGCGAAGCTCGTTCGCGCGCCATACGGG
>Ga0187883_10002084_pt1 | contig 12120 bp, 10 predicted proteins | sample June2016WEW_20_1_2_FD_132966 | JGI IMG/M metagenome (GOLD analysis project Ga0187883, IMG submission 132966) | Peatland microbial communities from SPRUCE experiment site at the Marcell Experimental Forest, Minnesota, USA - June2016WEW_20_10 | ecosystem: Environmental > Terrestrial > Soil >...
AAGAACAGGTTCTCCGCAAGCAGAGCTGAACGCGACCGAACACAGGAACGCAGGAATGCTCCGAGCTCCAGGCAGACACCAAGGCCTGCGCTAATGAAAGAGGAAAATCGCAGCCCACTGGACGTTGTGTCGGATTGTAGTCGCACCCAAGCGATTCGTTCCACCGGAACTCAGTGGTTCAAATCGCCATGCAACGGGTCGAACTTCGCCAAGCTATGTATCCCGCGTTTTCAATGAGTTCAGAGGTCGGATGGAATATTTGCGCACCACAGTCATTTTCTGCCGCCTCGATCACACATTAAACGCCGCTTTTTCAGCACGGGAGACGAATTCTAATCGCCCGTTCAAGTTGAAGGAATTCCGAGTAACCAGTGTTCGCGGACAGATCTGGGTGATCGAACGGCGATCCTAGGTGAGGTCGTTTACAATGAAGCGGTTTACGGATTTGGGTATGGCTCGAACGCGAGTAAATTCGAAACCGAAGTTCAAGGTCGGTCTGGACGCCGGATGCCTTAAGGAATTAAGCAGCCGCGTCAAGTACACTGGTAATTCCGCGCACAAGCGGAACCCAGGGGATTTCGGGCTGGATCAAGTGTCCTCGCCGCGCCCGGACAAGACACTTTGCGACGGAGCACAGATCTTCGAGAAAGAGGTTGCATCGAATTTGCTTAAAGAGGGTGTGCTGAGAGGTCTTGTTAGTGAACAGTCGAGAAATGGATTCCCTCAACAAATCTGGGCGGTGAGCTCAAATGGCATTCCCTTGGAAGCGCAGCTTGAGAATCAAGAACAAGGCACATACCACGGATATCCTCTACAGAGTTCGAGCCCTTTATGGGATCTCGTGATCGAACGCTGGAACAAGCAAAATGCCTAATACGAATTCCGCCTTCGAAATCGTCGTACGCGGCTGGAACGCGGACCCATCGGAACGTTCCGACCTTGGACCAACGTCCGCTGAAATAACGATCAACGTAGGGCGCTTCTGTGCAACAGAAGTTGAGGACATCACTGCCAAGACCGTGAGGAATACTGTACGTGTTTCTGCAATGCTGCTAGCGACGTGGCTCCTGGACAATTGGTGGCGTCTGAGATGGGAGCCCTTTCGCCAATTGGACTTGCCGAAGGAGCGACTCTTAGATTGGGAGTTTTCTCATTCGCTGCCCTCTGTGGGTGCTGGATACGTTTGGCCGCCAGTCACGTTGGCAAGCGACGGTGCGAACATCTTGGTCACATGCATTGCGGGGGCAGGCGACGAATATCCCGATTTGGTTCCCATCAGATACTTGAATTCCTTCAGTGAGCGGGTTCCAGCCGCCGACTTTGAGGCCACTGTCGGTGCATTTGTGGAGGCGGTCATTGCGCGACTCGATTCCAATGGATTACGGCACACTGTTCTGCACGAGCTGTGGAGAGAAACCAACGACGAGCGTAAGCAGCCGAGCCAAGGATTTCGGCGCCGATTGGAGGCGTTGCTTGGCCTTGATCCCGATTCGGATGCACAACTGGTCTCGGCTCTAATAAGTAACTGGACTGGTCGAATTGGGCAGGATGCTCTAGCCGAAGTTGCTGCGGCGACCGATGCTGTCAGGATTGTGGGTATGCTTAGCAAGGCAGAGGAAGTTTCTGAATCAACCAGCATGTTCGCGGACACATACGATATAGATGATTTGCGCGAGTCTCTTGCTGGGATGTCAAAGACAATGGATCAGCCCTGGGTACTAGGGCGGTACGCGGCATATAAACTTCGAGATCGTTGGGGCTTCGGCTTCGGTGCTATTACCACTGCCGCCTTCGCCGATCGTCTGAAGTTGCCGTTGCACGCTCTAGAAGATGTCTATGTCAGTGCGCCTTTCTCACTGGGAGTTGGCGGGTTTAGCGAGAGCAAGATGAAGTTTATTTTGAAGAGACCTCACGAACAGAGTAGAAGGTTTGATATCGCGCGTTTGATAGGCGATCGGTTAGCCGCCAATTCTAATGACATTTGGCATCCGGCAACCAAGGGCTACACGTTTCGGCAGAAAGTTCAACGCGCTTTTGCCGCTGAACTACTCTGTCCCTCGGAGGAATTGGTGAGGCGTTTTGATGCGCCGATTGAGCTAGACGGCATCGATGACGTGGTTGCAGAAACAGCAAAGGAGTATTGCGTTTCTGACAGGCTGGTGCTTACTCATCTCGTAAATCGCGGGCTTGCGCCGGATTTCTTGCTCGAAGAGTCGGATGTTACATCGTATCGGGAGTTTCTGTCGCGAATGGCTGTTGCTCGGTCGCTTACGACCTTTGTCTCTTAGCAATCAAATCTGAGTCACGTCTACGCTTTCGTTTCTGGTTCTGAGGGTTTGTACCTTCGCAGACCTTAGTTTGCGTAGCCCGCATAAGTATCACCCGTGGCAGATCCACCCAGAAATGATGGCGTCTACCCGCTGCTGGTAGGACCCTAAACATGCGGCGAGCTGATCCCGCCGCTCATTGCCACAACATTCTGGATTTCTGGAGAGTCTGCCGATGATTGTAGCTGCTTTGCTGAGAACCACCAGTTGCCAGCCATTGGCCGTAGCAAAGACTCGCACCCAGAGATGTTAGTTGTAAGAACGGATTAAGTTGGATTGACGAGAAAACGCTATGACAACATCCTCGTGCCGCCTTTCGGTCAGCGATGAAGATTTGATCGAAACGATGGTCCGAATGCTTAATACCCAAACTAATTACGAGGCCGCAGCTCTCCTTCGGCGTTGCAGGGCGCGCTTCGAGGAGACTGGCTATGACAACTGGGACGGGGGGACGTATTCCTTTACACTTTACGTCCACGTGTCGCCGGAAACGTTCGTTCTCCTCAAAGAAAGGGTCGAGTCGCTGCAAGAACAGATCGCCCAAGTTCTGACCGCCGCCGTGAAGCCGATGAGCAGAGATTGGTTCTTGGTTGAGATCGCACCTCTGGTTGTAGGACTTCCGGGGCGTCCTGACCTTCAAGGCTGTCCGGTCACCAAACGTGTCAGGCGGGCTGTGGTGACAATCATGCAGCAACTGGCGGGTAATTGGAACGGCAGTCTCGACCCACTCGAATTCTTGAGCCCCCTGTTCGAACTCGATAAACTGCCTTCGACAGACTCACGCTTCAAGGATGCTGTTGGAGATATCCGGCAGCATTGTGTCAACAATCCCGAGGATTGGCCTGCAGATTGGGTCTTTGCGGACAGCCGTCTGAACCTCCTCGACGGCCCGGACGCGACCTTCTTGGCATTTGTTGAACGTTCAGTACATCCGAGTGTAAGGGCTCCCAAGGCGGCACAGGAGCTCGTTCGCAAGATAAACCACGAGCTACAGCGCGATGGATGGAACCTTGAGGAGCTTCAAATTGCAAGTGATGACGTAGGTTATCGGCTATCTCCTTGGAACCCAGCATACGGTCGGGCTGAGGAGTCACTTCACAGGACCGCGCTCATTCTCAGCAGTTCGTGGATGTACCAGGAGATCCAGCGCATCGAAGCGTCCATTGATAGTGACCCGGCGCTTGCAATAGGTACGGCCAAGGAACTTGTAGATACATGCTGTAAACACATCGCAGACCGAATGAACATCCCGCTTCCCGCGAGCCCAGATACTCCAGATCTGGTCAAGGCTGTTCTGAAAGAGCTGAGGTTAGTTCCCGACGGTATCTCCGATCAGGCGAAGGGAGCGGAAGTCATCAAGAAGACGCTGCGAACCCTTTCTACGACGACACATGGTCTTGCGGAAATTCGCAACCTGTACGGCACAGGCCATGGAAAGAACTCGCGGCATCGGGGATTACAGCCAAGACATGCTCGTCTCGCGGTCGCTACTGCGGCCGCATTCGCTGAGTTTATCGTGGAGACTTACAAGGATCGATTAAGGAGCGAACAACACTGATCCGCGCCTGAGGCGCACATTTGCGTTGGACAATGGCGATGCCGAATGTTCCCAGATGGTGTTCAGAAATATAAACTGGTGCGGACTCTATGCCCTGGAATACCAACTTATCCGGAACGCCATTGAACATAGCGGCGTACACGGGTGCGCAACTGCGGGTGGTGGCCGGTCCGGGCACCGGAAAAACGTACGCTCTGATGCGGCGGGTAGCACGACTGCTTGAGCAAAACGTGCAGCCAAATCGCATTCTCGCCGTTTCATTCACACGCACAGCGGCAAACGACTTGGTAGACAAACTGGCGCAACTTGGTGCGCCCGGCGCGGATCAGGTCGCTGCGAAAACGCTGCATTCTCTGAGCTTCGGTTTGCTGAGCCGGAATTCTGTGTTTCAAATGCTTGGGCGTGTTGCCAGGCCGCTGATGGCCCATGAGCAAGACACTATGGTCTGCGACTTGGCGCCGGACTTCGACGGCAAGAAAGCGGTCAACAAATTAATCGAGGCGTTCGAGGCGTATTGGGCGCGGCTGCAGCACCACGATCCAGGCTGGCCTAACACGCCTCTCGAGCAATCGTTCGACCACGCACTGAAATCTTGGCTGCGATTTCACAAAGCGATGCTGGTCGGCGAAGTCATTCCACTTGCGCTGGATTTCATTCTGCAAAACCCTGGTCACCCGGATATTCCGGCCTACGATCATGTCCTGGTGGATGAGTACCAGGATTTGAACAAAGCTGATCAAGCATTGATAGACGCGATCAGCGGGCATTCCGCGGTTACCGTGATAGGAGATGAGGACCAATCCATTTACAGTTTCAGACATGCCCACCCGGAGGGAATCTACGAATACGCAACAACGCATATTGGGACACACGATGAGTTGCTCAATGAGTGCCGCCGCTGCCCACAGAAGGTTGTTTCGATTGCCAATTCACTGATCGCACACAACCAGAGATTGGCTCCGAAGGTACTTGCGCCGCACGCACCGAACGTGCAGGGGAACATCTACATTGTGCAACACCACTCCATTGCGGATGAAATCCAGACCATCGCCGATTACATCGACTGGTACTTGCTGCAAAACCCGACCGTGCCAGCGGGTGAAGTCTTGGTCTTGTCGAGTCGCCGACAGATTGGCAATAGTATCCGCGATAGCTTGAACGCTATCGCGCAGCAGAACGGAAGGGGATGGGAAGCGCAGAGCTTCTATTTCGAGGACGCCTTGAACTCCGACATAGCAGCGGATGGCTTCGCGTTGCTGACGTTGCTCGTCGATCCCGATGATCGACCATCGCTACGTTATTGGCTGGGGGAGCACAAGCAGGACTGCCGATACCGTCCTTACCGTCGCCTACGTGAGCACTGTGAACAGGCGGGACAATCGCCAAGACTGGCCTTGCAGGACATTGCGGCCGGCACCCTTAAGGTTACGCACACGGGATTGCTGGTCGCACATTTTAACGAGCTCAACCAACGATTGACAGCCCTGATGCCGCTCGACATTCCCGCGTTAATCGATACACTCTTTCCGGACGGCAACCCGGAGACGACATCTATTCGCCAAACCGCACTACTTGTGGCTCCCAATGCAACCACTACCAAGGAATTCTTAGATGAGCTCCGTGTTGTGATCACTCAGCCCGAGCTTCCCGGTTCTCAAGGAAATTCCGTGCGGATTATGAGTCTTTACAAATCGAAAGGTCTCACTGCACGCCTGGTGATCATCGCGGGTTGTGTTGCTGGCATTCTTCCAAGCGTTGACGCGCACGATCCGCCTCTGGAGCAGGAACGGCAGCGCCAAGAGCAGCGCAGGTTGTTCTATGTGGGAATCACACGAAGCACCGAGACTCTAGTGCTGAACAGCTCGATTCGAATGCCTCTCGCGATGGCCTACACCATGCGAATGCCTTTGTTAGCCAAACAGGGGGGCGATGCAATTCTGCAGGCTAGCCCATTGTTGTCGGAGCTGGGGACGTCTGCACCAGCCGTCATTTTGGGCGCTTCTTGGCGTGCGCAGCTTGGTTTTTGAAGAGTCAAAACCCACCCACCGCTCCCCGGGCTCAGGGTTTTGGCCCCACTGTGGGGCCTGTCGAGCACTGGTGGTAGGATCAGACCCACAGGAAGTGCATGAAAATGGATTTAGATTTAAAGGATCTCCTCAACAAGCACAACGTAGACCCGAGTCACGTTCTTGTTTTGCGGCACACCCCTCCGTTTCCGCAACTCCGGAAAGTGTTCGCGCGGCTCGCGGCAGATCATCCGGCCGCCTTCAACGCATACCAGCAGACACAAAGACAAGACGTGGAGGATGAAATGGACGATGCCACCCACGTAGCTTCCTTCATTGGCAATGCTCCCGGTTGTGCTCTGTTCGTTGGGCTTTATCGGCATGTTGCCCCCCCAACTCTCAGGGAGGCTGCCTGGATACGTGCTGAACCGGGAGTTCGTACATTGGAAAGCTACGGCCTTCCCGCCGAAACAATCGACCGGCATTGGTTTGATCTGCAATTGCAGGAGGATTTCCACGCAGACTGGAAGGGTAAGCTTGTGATTCAGTGGCCCGGGAGGGAAATAAATTGGCATCGCTGGGCAGATGCGGCTGACTTCAGAATTGGGGCCATTCACGAGGAGAGTCGGCTTTGTAAGCCACCCGGAGACTACGAAGAGTGGGACTTATCGTGGGATGAATTGAGGGTACTCCCAGAATCCTGGAAATCCAGGCTGCGCGAGTGGCGTGGAATCTATCTAATCTTCGATAAGTCGGACGGGAAAGGGTATGTGGGCTCCGCTTACGGGAAAGACAATATACTCGGGCGCTGGCAGCACTATGCAGACAAAGGAGACGGGGGAAACAAGGAGTTGCGTACGCGCAAAGCAACTGAGTTCCGGTTTTCGATCTTAGAACTTGTGAGTCCTGCCATGAAACCGGAGGAGGTCATCCGCAGGGAGGAAAACTGGAAAATCCGCCTTCGGACCCGCACGCGCACCCATGGGCTGAACATTCCAGACGTCGGTTTCTGATGGAAATGCGCCACTTGAATGTGAAGTTAAATTGCAATTCTCTCCACTTCATCCAGGGTGATCTCGTCGCTGGTGCGGTCGTAGAGCTTCGTGGTACGCGGCGACTCGTGCGCTGCGATTGCCTGGGCGTTCTCGATCGTGCCTCCTAGCGTAAGCCGCGAAACCCAAAGGCAAGAGCCAATCTGGTGGCGACATAATGCTTACACAATGCCAGTCTCGAGTGAGAGCGTCAATGGCCGAACGCGAATTTCGCCTCTCCAACGCACTTATCAGACCCTAAGCTATTGCTTTCCCGGCGGCGAGGTTGACAGTTCAACGTAAACTTGGGATTACGCCCACGGTTTGTGCGAGGCAGTTGCATGGCGTTTTCACGGAGCCTGAAGAAACCGAAACTCCGGAACCACCTGGAAGGGAGCAACCGGGACATCGCCGGTTTCTGCAGCCTGGTCGATGAGCGCCGAAGAAGCGTTGCCGATGAATCTTGCGCCCTCGCGAATGTGCACGATTCGGCTGGGATCGAATCCCATCAGACGCGCACAGGTTGCATCGGCAGCCACCGGATCATCCGCAAGCACAATCGTTCCCAGAGGACGAGGCGTGCCGTTAAGGGGACCGTTCCCTTCCATCGCCACGATGCCATCCGCGATAACGAAGTGGATGGGAGCTGTGGCGCACAAATCGAGGATACTTTCCTGAATGCCCATCCAGTGGAGAATATTCTTTGGCCATCCATATCTTGCCCCGGGGACAACGCCGAACATGTTTTTCATACTAAGCGTGACGCCAGACCAGTGATGAGTCTTGATCTTAGGCATGGAAACCAGGAAATCCGCTTCCAGCACAGTCCGAGGGAGCCAGAGATCCCGCATGCCCGTATAGCTCGCGCGTAATGTGGTGCGAATCAGCTGGTCGCGATTTAAGTCGACGAATCGGATCTTCTCGTCTCGAAGACACTGCTCATAACCACTTTGTAAAAGCACCAACTGTGTGTCTCGTTGATGTCCTGGTCCCTCGGCAACGATCACGGATTTGGCGCCCAGCCGGCGGAATGATTCAGCTGCAGCGAGAACCAGCAATGGATGGGTATTGATTGCATCGCCAGGAATATAGTCGACTAAGTTGGGTTTGAGGACAACCGTCTTGCCTCGGACGCTGATCGGGAAGAGGCGAAGACCCGCGGCGAGGATCTGATCGAGATGATTTGAGTATTGCTGCGCATGGAGGATTGCAACTCGGGATAGCTTCGGGCGCTGATCGGAATGATATTTGGGCAGAAGGAATGGAGTCGTAACCGTCGCGCCAGCGGCCAAAGCCGCGCTGCCGATTAGAAAGTCCCTACGAGTGATGCTCACAGCGTCACCCCAAATGCGGATAGGGCGCGCTGGTAGTCAAGCGCGAGGCAGACTAACGCCAGCGTGCTAGTGTCCACCGTGCTTACGAGGTTAGGAAGAGCAACAAGCGAACTGCGAAGCGAAGCAATCGGCCGACGGTGAGCGGCAAGAGCCAGGATCGCCCACGCGAGACTGCAGGGCGCCGCAAGGGCTTGAGCAGTACGCTCCAAGTAGTCGACGGAGCCTTGCACAACTGGATCCTCTGCCCGATCACGCAGTGCCAACAACGCGATCGCCGTATCGTCGGCGTGCGGTGCAAGGGCGGCGCCATAGACGATGCCGTTACCGGCATTCCACCCTCCGCCAGGGCATACACGATCTATCAGCATCTCAACACCACGATTGACCCGGAAAGGGATTTGTTCCAGACCACCGCAAGAGCAAGGAATCTGGTTCAGGGCAAGGATCGAGAATGCGGTAGGAACAACCCAGCTGACCGTGTCCGGGAACCATGGCCAGCCATATTTGTCTGGGTCGAAACGAACGTGGCGATCGGCAGTACGAAACTTCCATTTCCAGAACCAATTCGCTTCCTTGCCAGCACAGTTCAGCAGCCAGTGGAGGCCCTGCAACCTTGCGGGTATCGCCGGCACTAGATCGCGAAGAGCCATCACCACCAGCGAAGTGATCCAGCCACCCCCTTGATCATCTTCGGGGAAGACTGGCCAGCTGCCATTAGGGTTCTGCGTGCGGAGCAGAAAGTCCTGAGCACGTGCGAGGTCGCCTACAGGCACCGAGTCGAGTGCGAGCGCGGAGTAGCACGTTGGCTCAATTGCTGGCTGCGAAGACGAGGCAAGAGCAGCCCAGCCTCCACAAGGGAGCTGTCTTAGGGCAAGTTCGGCTAAGAGGTCGCTGAGCACAATGGGATCGGTCGTCACAGTGGGCACTTTGTAGTGCGAAATCTCTTTGCTGTCAAAAACCTCGTGACGGCGGAGAGTCTTGAGCTGTAAGTCCAAGCAAAGCCCCGTTTGGGAGTCGGAGGACTCTGCTCCCAGTCAAAGTGCGATTGGTGAAATAAAGATGGCGAGTACCCTGCGAATGAAGGCGTTGCTGACAGCTCGGCCTGCGGAATCGCCTGGCGGTATCCAAACGCAGCAACGGAAAAGCGTTCGGGTTCCCAGTCAAAGTGCGATCGGTGAAAAAAGTTTGGCGACGGAGCTGCGACGGACAAGTGGCAACGCCGTCGGCTTCCGGAGTCAAAAGCGGAGAGAGACTCTCGTTCCCAGTCAAAGCGCGATTGGTGAAATAAAGATGGCAGGCACTTCGCGAGGAAAAGCTTCACCAACAGCCCGCCCCGGCACCGAGTCCCGATTCTGCCCCTTGGAACGGGAAAGCTTTGCTTCCCAGTCGAAGTGCAATTGGTGAAATAAAGATGGCGAGCATCCCTGCCAACGAAGACCTTACTGACGGCGCGACCCGCGGCCCGTGGAATCTCCTGGCAGTGTCCGCACCCAGCCACGAAAAAGTGTTCTGTTTCCCAGTCAAAGTGTGATTGGTGAAATAAATCTCTGACTTCTGAGCTTCACGGTCCAAACAGAGCTACAGCTCTGCTGGCATGAGACGGCGGGTGAACAGAATCATGATCTTAGATCCAGGAAATGTAGTCGCCGCTTCGAACTCGCGCTTCCGACGCGAAACCGAATCAACGTATCAGTCTGCCGGATTACCGCAAAGTCCGCGCACTCACAAATGCAAAAGCAAAACTTCCGTTGTAGTTTTCACGACGAAAGGAAGCCGACGTGTTCTCGTCTGCAAGCGAGCTCGCCACGAAGCTGCGTGCGGCACGTTACATCATCGATCCTGTCACGCTGGAGGTGGTGTATCTGGCTGCCCGTATGCGGAAACCACTGCTGGTGGAAGGTCCGCCAGGATGTGGCAAGACCGAGCTGGCCTATGCGGTAGCCGCCGCGGCCAATACGGTGGTTGAGCGCCTCCAGTGCTACGTGGGCATCACCGAAGAAAAGGTCATCGGGAAATTTGATGAGGCGCTGCAGAAGCTCTTCCTGGACACTCAATCCGCCAACCTCGGCCAGGACTGGGACCATATCCGGAGCCGGTTGCACTCGCTGGACTTCTTTGCGGAAGGGCCACTGTTGCGTGCGTTGCGCTATGAAGAGCAATCATGCGTGCTTCTGGTCGACGAACTCGACAAAGTCGACCACAACATCGAAGCCCTGCTACTGGAGATTCTGAGCGCCTGGCAGATCACGGTGCCCAAGCTGGGAACGATTGGAGCATCAACCATTCCCTTTGTTGTTCTGAGTTCGAACGAAGAACGACGTCTGGGCGACCCACTGCGGCGACGGTGTTTTTATCTACGCTTTGAATACCCATCGGTCGAGCGAGAGAGAGAGATTCTGGCGATCCGAAGCAGTAGCGAAAGCCTGCGGTTGCGAGGGCAACTGGCCGGGCTGGCACACGCTCTGCGCGGCTGGAATATGGAAAAGCCGCCATCGATCGCCGAAATGCTGGATCTCGCTAAGGCGTTGGAAATCCTGGGGGTCGAAGAGATCTCGCACGAGCAACGGGATTTGCTGCTGCCCTTGCTGGCCAAGACAGAATCTGATCGCAAACGCTTGTTGCTGCGTGCCGGGTTCGAAGGCTTGGTCGCCGACTCGAAACGTTATCGCGACGAACTTATGGCCGTGGCGGAAGAGAGCTCGCCGGTGGCGGCTGTGGAGGCTGCAACGTGAAGTGGGCCAGGGCGTGTTTTCTTGTGCTGCTGATGGGAACAGCGGGGGCGCATGTGGCCGATGCATACCCACTGCGGGAGATATCAGCGCAGTGGGCGGAGTATTACGCCGCTCAATACCATGTGCCGGTTGAACTGGTGGCCGCGATCATCGACGAAGAATCGGGATGGAACCCGTATGCGGTATCGAACAAGGGCGCAGCCGGGATTATGCAGTTGATGCCGGCAACGGCTGTGCGGTTCGGAGTGCGCAATCGGTTTCTGGTGCAAGAAAACATTCGCGGTGGAGTTGCATATCTTGCCTGGCTCAAACACAAGTTCAACGGAGATCTGCGATTGATCACCGCAGCCTATTTCGTCGGCGAATACGCAATCTCTTCGCAGGGACTGGAGTATTCCTCGCCCGATGTTCAGGGATACGTCAAACGGGTCGCGCAACGGTATCGCGTGCGACGAGCGTTGAAAGCACAGCTAGAGTTGGCGCGGCAGAGGAGAAAGTTGAGGTGACGGATGAGAAGCGCTTTGGTTTTCGGCTGGCTGGCGTTGTTGGCACTGGCCGCAACGGCAGGGGCACAACAAACACCCATCGTTCCACAGGTTCGTACCAAGCCCACGGCGGACAACAAGATAACCGTGATCGAGCTTGCGGCACACTTCGTAACCGCAATCCGGGTCCCCGAGGCGGTTAACTCAGTCGTGGTGGGAGACCCGGCACTGTTTCAGGTGGAGCATTCCGAACACGAGCCAGACCTGGTGTTCGTCAAAGCCCTGACCAACGAACACGCCGAGAGTAACTTGCTGATTTCCACCGCGAGAGGACGCCAGATCAGCTTTCTCCTGGTCAGCCGTGGCGAAGGCCCGAACTCAGCCAACATTGATTTCCTGCTGCGATACCAGCCGTCCGGTGGCTTTCTGGTCGAGCCCGATGCCGTTCCTTTCGCGCTGGTTGCACAGACCGCCAGCGTATCGAAGGCGCAGGCTGCAACTACTCCGACGGCCTCAGGGTCTGCGGAATTGGGTGCTGCAGTGGTACCCGCGTCACTCACCACGGCCAACTCTCCGGTGGAAACAGTGTCGACCCAACCCAAACCAGAGTCTCTCGACAGCTTGCTGGAGCGCCAACAACAGGCTCC
>Ga0187883_10002087_pt1 | contig 12108 bp, 7 predicted proteins | sample June2016WEW_20_1_2_FD_132966 | JGI IMG/M metagenome (GOLD analysis project Ga0187883, IMG submission 132966) | Peatland microbial communities from SPRUCE experiment site at the Marcell Experimental Forest, Minnesota, USA - June2016WEW_20_10 | ecosystem: Environmental > Terrestrial > Soil >...
CTCGAGCAGGATCTGCACCGGGTGCTCCACGACGTCCGGGTGGCGGTCGAGGACTATCCGCGGATGCAGGCCAAGGCCACCTGGCTGGCCGACCGGCTGTCCGCGGAAGGCGCCGGGGCCCCGGCCGAGACCGTGGCCCTGCTCCGCTGGCTGGCCGACAACCACTTCACGTTCCTCGGCTACCGGGAGTACGACCTGGCGGACGACCCGGATGGGATGGCGCTGCTCGCGCTGCCCGGCACCGGCCTGGGGATCTTGCGGCACGACAAGACGGGCTCCACTTCCTTCGCGGCCCTGCCATCCGAGGTGCGGGCCCGGGCCCGCGACCGGCAGCGCCTCATCCTGACCAAGGCCAACTCCCGGTCGACCGTGCACCGGCCTAACTACCTGGACTACATCGCGGTCAAACGGGTCAATGACGTAGGCGAGGTAGTCGGCGAGCACCGCTTCCTCGGGCTGTTCACGCACGCCGCGTACCACGAGAGCATCACCCGCATTCCGGTGCTCCGGCGCAAGCTGGCCAGCGTGATCGAGGCGGCCGGGATGATCCAGGACAGCCACGACGGCCAGGATCTGACCGAGATTCTCGAGGGCTACCCCCGCGAGGAGCTCTTCCAGATCTCCGTGCCCGAGCTGACCCCGATCGCGCTGGGCGTGCTCGCCCTGCGGGAACGCCGCCAGACCCGGCTCTTCCTGCGCCGCGACGTCTACGGCCGGTACATGTCGTGCCTGGTGTACCTGCCCCGCGATCGGTACACCACCGCGGTGCGGCTGCGCGCCCAGGAGATCCTGCGCGACGCGTTCCACGGCGCGACCGTGGAGTACAGCGCGACCGTCGGCGAATCGGCGCTGGCCCGGCTGCACGTGGTGGTCCGGGCCGAGCGGGGCCGCCGGCTGCCCGAGGTGGACACGGCTCTGCTGGAGGCCAAGCTGGCCGCCGCGGTGCGCTCCTGGGACGAGGACCTCGCCGCCGAGGCGCTGGCCCGGCTGGGCGAGGAGCAGGCCGGGGAATTGCTCGCCCGCTGGGCGGATGCCGTCCCGGGGACCTACAAGGCCGACGTCCCCGCGGCCTACGCGGTGAGTGACCTCATCCGGGTGCGCGGCATGCTCCAGTCCGGCACGCCGGTGGCTTTCGACCTGTGGGAGGCCGAGGGCTTCTCCGGCGGCAAACCCGCGGAAGACACCGGGCGGCCGGACGCCACGGACGACAGGCCGCGCGTCTGGCGGCTGACGATCTACCGGACCGGATCGCCGATCACCCTTACCGATGTGCTGCCCCGGCTGCACCACCTGGGGGTCGAGGTCGTCGACGAGCACCCCTACGAGTTCTCCGCGCCGGGGCTCCCCGCGCCGTTCTGGATCTACGACTTCGGGCTGCGTCCCAGCGGCGCCCGGCCCGTCCCGGCCGCGGGCGCGCCGGCCGCGGGCGCGCCGCGGGCGAGTCTTCCGGCCGCGCAGGCGCCATCCACCAGGCCGCCGCATCCTGGCCCGGTCAAAGGCCTGGTCGAGGACGCGCTCGATGCACTGTGGCGTGGCCAGATCGAGGACGACGGGTTCAACGCCCTGGTGCTGGACGCCCACCTGAGCTGGCGCCAGGTCATGGTGCTGCGTGCCTACGCCAAGTACCTGCGGCAGGGCGGCACCCGGTTCAGCCACTCCTACATCGAGCGGGTGCTGCGCTCCAACACCACGGTGACCCGGCTGCTGGTCAGGCTGTTCGAGTCCCGCTTCGACCCGGCCCGGCAGGCCGGGCAGGCCGAGCGCAGCGAGGCCATCACCGAGGAGATCCGCGGTGAGCTGGACGACGTGGCCGTCCTCGATCACGACCGGGTACTGCGGGCTTACCTGGGCCTGATCCTGGCCACCCTGCGGACGAACTACTTCGCCGACCATGCGGTCGCGCACGCGCCCGGCAGCGGCCCGGCCCAGGTTCCGTACCTGGTGGTCAAGCTGGACGCGGCGGCCGTGCCCGACCTGCCGGCGCCCCGGCCGAAGTTCGAGCTGTTCGTCTATTCACCGCGGCTGGAAGCGGTGCACCTGAGGTTCGGCGCGGTGGCCCGCGGCGGGCTGCGCTGGTCGGACCGCAGCGAGGACTTCCGCACCGAGATCCTCGGGCTGGCCAAGGCGCAGGAGGTGAAGAACTCCGTCATCGTGCCGTCCGGCGCCAAGGGCGGCTTCGTCTGCAAGCGGCTGCCCGACGCCGCCGACCGGGACGCCTACCAGGCCGAGGTGCTGGCCTGCTACCGGACGTTCATCAGCGCCATGCTGGAGGTGACCGACAACCTGCAGGCGGGCCGGGTACTGCCGCCGCCCGGGGTGGTCAGGTACGACGGGGACGACCCCTACCTGGTGGTCGCGGCGGACAAGGGCACCGCGACATTCTCTGACACCGCCAACGAGATCGCGCAGAGCTACGGGTACTGGCTGGGCGACGCGTTCGCCTCCGGCGGGTCCGAGGGCTATGACCACAAGAAGATGGCCATCACCGCTCTCGGCGCCTGGGAATCGGTCAAGTTCCACTTCGCCACGCTGGACCTCGACGTCGATACCGACGACTTCACGGTCGCCGGGGTCGGGGACATGTCCGGCGACGTCTTCGGCAACGGGATGCTGCTCTCCGAGCACATCAGGCTGGTGGCGGCCTTCGACCACCGGCACATCTTCATCGACCCGTCGCCCGACCCGGCGCGCAGCTTCGCGGAACGGCGGCGCCTGTTCGAGCTGCCCCGCTCCTCCTGGGTTGACTACGACCCCACGGTCATCTCCGCCGGTGGCGGCGTGTGGTCCCGCACCATAAAGTCTGTCCCGATTTCCGCGGCGGTCGCCGACGCGCTCGGCCTGGACAGCGACGTCCACGCGCTCTCCCCGGACCAGGTGATCTCCGCGATCCTCGCTGCCCCCGTGGACCTGCTCTGGAACGGCGGGGTCGGCACCTACGTGAAGGCCAGCACCCAGACGCAGGCCGACGCCGGGGACCGGGCCAACGACGCCGTCCGGATCGACGCCACCGCGGTCCGGGCCAAGGTGATAGCCGAGGGCGGCAACCTGGGCCTGACCCAGGCGGCCCGGATCGAGTACGCGCTCGCGGGCGGCCTGGTCAACACCGATTTCATCGACAACTCCGCGGGGGTGGATACCTCCGACCACGAAGTGAACATCAAGATCCTGCTGGCGGACAGCATCAGCCGCGGCGAGCTGGGCGCCGCCCAGCGTAACCGCCTGCTCCACGAGATGACCGACGAGGTCGCGGCCCTGGTCCTGCAGGACAACTACAGCCAGAACCGGGCCCTGGCGTCGTCCCGGGCCCAGGCGTCGCAGATGCTGCACGTGCACAGCCGGATGATCCGCAAGATGGCGCGGGACGGCCGGCTCCGCCGGAAGCTGGAAGTGCTCCCGGGGGATAAGGAGATCGCCGAGCGCCGCTCGGCCGGCCTGGGCCTGACCGGACCCGAGTTCGCGGCGCTGCTCGCCCAGGTCAAGATCGCCGCCGAGGAGGAACTGCTCGCCTCGACGCTGCCGGACGACCCTTACCTGCAGTCGGTGCTCACCGCCTACTTCCCTGAGCCGCTGCACGAGTCGTTCGCCGACCAGATGCGCGCCCACCCGCTGCGCCGGGAGATCATCACCACCGAGGTCGTCAACGACATGGTGGACCGTTCCGGGACGACCTTCCTGTTCCGGATGAACGAGGAAACCGGGGCATCGGTACCCGACATCACCTGCGCCTGGCTGGTCGCCCGCCAGGTCTTCGACCTGGCGGGTTTCTGGTCCCAGGTGGAGGCGCTGGACGGCCGGGTGGAAGTGGCCACCCAGCTGGCACTGCTGCTGGAGGGCCACAAGCTCGCCGAGCGGGCCACCCGGTGGCTGCTCTACAACCGCAGGCCCCCATTCGACATCGCCGAGACCATCGACTTCTTCTCCGGCGGGGTGCTCACCGTCTCCTCTGGCCTGCCCAAGCTGCTCACCGGCCGGGACCGGTCCGGTTTCGATGACGGGCTGGAGTCCTTCACCGCCCGGGAGGTGCCCGAGGAGCTGGCAGAGCGCGTGGCCGCCATGGTGCCCGCCTACTCGGCCTTCGACCTGGTCGAGATCGCCGCGGCGGTCGGCCGCAGCGTCGAGGAGACCGCCGAGGTCTACTTCGATCTGGGTGAGCGGCTGCAGATCACCAGGCTGCGGGACCGGATCACCGCGCTGCTGCGCGACGACCGATGGAACACGATGGCGCGCGCCGCGCTCCGCGACGACCTGTACGCGGCCCACGCGGCCATCACCCGGGACGTCCTCCACGTCACCGGCCCGGGCAGCCCGGAAGAGCGGCTCGCCGACTGGGTGCGGCGCAACGAGCCCGCGGTCCAGCGCGCCGGGCAGACCCTGACCGAGATCTGGGAGAGCGACAGGTTCACTGTCGCGATGCTGTCGGTGGCGGTGCGTGCAATTCGCACTCTGGTGGACGCAAGTTCACTACCAGAACGTCCGTGATTTCGCATTGAGCGTAGATCGGGCCACGCCGTAAGCGGGCGATCGTCCTTTCGAATGCCCGCGCTCGCGTAGGCTTTCCCGCATGGCAGGTACCGATCCCGCAAATGAAATCTCGGAACTGTCGTCGACCCTGACCAGCGTGGAGTCCGTCCTTGACCCGGAGGCCATGCGGCGCGAAGCGGACGGCCTGAGGGAGCGCGCGGCCGACCCGGGGCTGTGGGGCGACCAGGAGAGGGCCCAGGCGGTCACCCGCCGGCTGTCCTACCTCGAAGGGGAACTGAGTCGGCTGGCCGGCCTGCGCCGCCGCCTCGACGACACCCGGGTGCTGTTCGAGCTGGCCGAGCGCGAGCACGACGAGCCCACCCGCGAGGAAGCGACCCGTGATCTCGCGGCCCTGCGCAAGGAGATCGACCTGCTCGAGGTACGGACCCTCCTGTCCGGCGAGTACGACGCCCGGGAGGCGCTGATCACGATCAACGCGCAGGCCGGCGGGGCGGACGCGGCCGACTGGGCGGAGGGCCTGCGGCGCATCTACCTGCGCTGGGCGGAGCGGCACGGGTACGCGAGCGAGATCTACGACACGTCCTACGCGGAAGAGGCGGGCATCAAGTCCACCACGTTCGCGATCAAGGCGCCGTATGCGTACGGCACGCTGCGCGGTGAGCACGGCACGCACCGGATGGTGCGCATCTCCAAGTACGACAACCAGGGCCGCAGGCAGACCTCGTTCGCCGGGGTGGACGTGATCCCGGTGGTGGAGCAGACCGACCACATCGAGATCCCCGACGATGACATCCGGGTGGACGTCTACCGCTCCAGCGGCCCGGGTGGCCAGGGCGTGAACACCACCGACTCGGCCGTCCGGCTCACCCACCTGCCGACCGGGATCGTGGTGTCCTGCCAGAACGAGCGCAGCCAGATCCAGAACCGGGCCAGCGCCATGGCGGTGCTCCAGGCCAAGCTGCTGGAACGCAAGCGCGCGGAGCAGGCGGCGAAGATGGCCGAGCTACGCGGTGACTCCTCAGGCAGCTGGGGCACCCAGATCCGGAACTACGTGCTCCACCCCTACCAGAACGTCAAGGACCTGCGCACCGGGCTGGAGACGGGGAACACCGCCGCGGTCATGGACGGCGAGATCGACGACTTCATCGAGGCTGAGATCCGCTGGCTGCGCAAGCAGCCCCACGAGGGCTGATCCCGCCCGGGTCGCCCAGCTGCCCTAGTGGGCCACCTGCAGCATGACGGCCAGCGCCAGCGCGGCCAGCAGCAGCATGGCGATCACGGGCAGGCTCAGGCCGCCGGAGTGTCGGTGCATCTGGGTCCGCGCTGCCTGGCAGGCGGGGCAGCGAGCCTCGACCACCGGCCCCGCACAGCTGGCGCAGATCAGGTCTTCGCAACTCATCTGGGTCCCTCCCTCAGCAGGCACCGGTGTCACTTCCGCGGTGTTGGACGTTCGGAGCCAGTTTCCCCCCTAGACTGGCCCCTGGCCAAACCGGACAGTCCGCTGGAGCCGGGAGGGTCGTACGGCGGCCGGATTCCGGCTGCGGCGTCCGCATTCTGTCGAGCGTTGTGATGGGCCTGTGATCCACTTCGATAACGTCACTAAGGCGTACCCGAACCAGAGCCGCCCGGCCCTGGAGAACGTCACGATCGACGTCGAGAAGGGTGAGTTTGTCTTCCTGGTCGGGCCCTCGGGTTCGGGCAAGTCGACGTTCCTGAGGCTGGTCCTCAAGGAGGAGAAGCCGACCGACGGCAAGATTCACGTGGCCGGCAAGGATCTCGCCCGCCTCACCAACTGGAAGGTTCCGTATCTGCGCCGCAGGATCGGGTGCGTGTTCCAGGACTTCCGGCTGCTGCCCAACAAGAACGTCTACCAGAACGTCGCCTTTGCCCTCCAGGTGATCGGCAAGCCCCGGCGGTTCATCCGCAAGGTGGTCCCCGAGGTGGTGGACCTGGTCGGGCTGGAAGGCAAGCACGACAGGATGCCCGATGAGCTCTCCGGTGGCGAGCAGCAGCGGGTCGCGATGGCCCGGGCGTTCGTGAACAGGCCGATGATCCTGCTGGCGGACGAGCCGACCGGGAACATCGACCCGGCCACCTCCATCGGCATCATGAAGGTGCTCGACCGGATCAACCGGACCGGGACCACGGTCGTCATGGCCACGCACGACGCGGCGATCGTTGACTCCATGCGCAAGCGCGTGATCGAGCTCGAGTACGGGAAAGTTGTGCGCGACCAGTCTCGCGGGGTGTACGGCCAGGCGTACTGACCAGCTCAGCGGCCCGTCCCGGGCTGCTGAGGGGGGGCTTTGGGCGGTACCGATACCGAGGAATTACCGAGGGATTCAAGCGACCATGCGTGCACAGTTTGTCTTCCAAGAGGTCTGGACCGGCCTCCGGCGCAACCTCACCATGACGATTGCGCTGGTGGTCGTGGTGGCCATCAGCCTGTCGCTGCTGGGCACGGGCCTGTTGTTCGTCAAGCAAGTGGACAACACCCGGACCTACTGGCAGGGCCGGGTCCAGCTGTCCATCTACCTGTGCACGACGACCAGCGTGAGCCCGCAGTGCAAGCAGAACGGGCCAGCCACCGCCGCCCAGCGGGCCTCGATCTACCACGACCTGACCGCGCTGCGGTCGCAGGGCGTGGAGGCGGTGTACTACGAGTCGCAGTCCCAGGCCTTCCAGCGGTTCAAGCAGGACTTCGCGCAGGACCGCTCGTTCTCCAGCCTGGTCACCCAGAACGAGATCCCGGACTCCTTCCAGGTCAAGCTGCGCAACGCGCAGGCCGACTACCCCGTGGTGGCCGGCACCGTGGAGGGACGCCCCGGGGTGGACAACATCGTGAACGTCGAGTCGATCTTGTCCAACTTCTACAAGCTGCTCGACGGCGCGCGGAACGCGGTCATCGTGGTCGCGATCATCCTGGTCATCGCGGCCATCCTGCTGGTCGCCAACACGATCCGGCTGTCCGCGTTCAACCGCCGCCGGGAAACCAGCATCATGCGGCTGGTGGGCGCGTCCAATTTCTACGTTCAGCTACCATTCCTGCTGGAAGGAATCATCGCAGGAATGTTCGGCTGGCTGATCGCCGCCGGGTTGCTCATTGCCGTGAAGACCCTGGGCCTCGACGCGCTCCAGCAGTACTTCCCGTACAACGTCCAGCTCAGTCTCGCCGACCTCGTCGAGGTCATCGTCCTAGCCATGGTCATGGGAGTGGTGCTCTGTGGCGTCACGTCCTTCCTCACCCTCAGGCGCTACCTTCGCGCGTGACGCCCGCGGACGCTAAGACAGTGGCATCCAGGGCAGAGGCATCCCGGCAGCAATCCACCGTCGTCGCCCGCAACCGGCGGGCCAGACACGACTATCACCTTGAGGACACCGTCGAGGGCGGGCTGGTCCTCACCGGCACCGAGGTGAAGTCGCTGCGGGCCGGCCGGGCCTCGCTGACCGATGGTTTCGCGCAGATCCAGGACGGGGAAGTCTGGCTGCATGGTGTGCATATCCCCCAGTACACCCAGGGCACCTGGACCAACCACGAGCCGCGGCGGCCCCGCAAGGTGCTGATGCACCGCAAGGAGATCGACCGCTTTGCCAGCAAGGTGGCCGAGCGGGGGCTCACCATCGTTCCCCTCTCGCTGTACTTTTCCGGCGGGAGGGCCAAGGTCGAACTGGCTCTGGCCCGTGGCAAGCGAACCTATGACAAGCGTCACGATTTGGCCGAACGTGACGCCGCCCGGGAGGTAGAACGTGCCTTCCGGCGGCGCGGGTGATGGCGAAGCAGGCCGTGGCCTCCTACCGTAGACGTGGGGCGCATGCGGCTGCACGCAAGCCCGCCACGCCCTTCGTCGGAGTCAAACGCGCTCCGCAGCCTGCCGTCGGCGGGCGCGTACCGCTGAGTGGCGGCATCGGGGGATTGGTGGGCGGCCTGCGCTCGAGGTCGCGGCAGCTGAAGCTGGGTGCCGCCGGTTTGGTGGTCCTCCTGCTGATCATCGGGGTCGCGGGCGGATTCGCCAGCGGCGAGCCGTCCGCCGAACCGGCCGCGCAGCAGTTCCTGCTGGCCTGGGCCCAGGGACAGTACAAGACCGCCGCCAGCCTGACCACCGGCCCCCCGGCCACCGTGACTACCGCGCTGCGCAGCGCCTACCTGCAGCTGGGGGCGGCAGCCTACTACCTGACGATGGGCCCCATCACCCAGCACTCCGGCACCGCCGAGGCCCACTTCTTCGCGTCGGTGGACCTCGGCCAGGACGGCGCGCCCTGGAGCTACGAGGGCCGCTTCGCGATGCGCAAGACATCGGCCGGCTGGCGGGTGCTGTGGAGCCCGGGGGTCATCAACCCCGGGCTGCGCCAGGGAGTGCGGATGGCGGTGGTGACCACCATGCCGCTCCGCGCCCCGCTGCTGGACGCGGAGGGCACCCCGCTCATCCACCCCTCACCGGCCTGGATAGCGCAGGTCCGGCCCGGGCAGCTGGCCCACCCGGAGGAGACCGCGGACGCGTTCGCGCTCGTGACCGGGCTGGATGACCAGCAGGTGCTCAGCGTGATCCGGGCTGCCCCGCAGACCCACCCGCTGACCCTGGCGACGCTCTCCCCGGCGGCCTACGCCACGCTGCGCAAGAAACTCGGCGGGGTCCCCGGGCTGTTCATGCGCCAGGTGTCCCGCCGCCTGTTCGACACCACCGCCGCCGACGTGACCGGCACGGTTGGCACCGAGCTGGCGCCCGTGCTCCAGCAGCAGGGCGTCTCGTACCGGCCGGGAACCACGGTCGGTGTCTCCGGGCTGCAAGAGGTGTACCAGCGGAGGCTGGCGGGTTCGGCGGAGACCGAGGTGATCGCGGAGGACCGCGCTGGCCACCAGGTGGCAGTGCTCAAGCAGTGGGACGGCACCAGGGGAACCGCGGTCCGCACGACCATCGAGGCCGGGGTGCAGCAGGCCGCGGCCGACGCGGTCGCGGGGCAGCCTGCCGCCTCGGCGATCGTCGCGGTGCAGGCCTCTACCGGCCGCATCATCGCCGTCGCCGACGACCCCGGCGGCGGGATCCGGGTGGAGCCGCTGGCCGGGCAGTACCAGCCGGGCGGGGCGTTCACGATCGTGTCCGCGGCAGCCCTTCTCTCCAACCGCACGGGGCTGAACGAGCAGATTCCCTGCCTGCCCAGCACCAGGGTCGGCGGCCGGATCTTCACCAACGTCCCGGCGGTGTCGGGCCTGGGGACCCAGCCGCTGTTCAGCATGGACTTCGCGCAATCGTGCGGGACCGCCTTCACCACCCTGTCCCAGGGGCTGAGCGGCTCCCGGCTGGCCAGCACCGCGACGGCCTTCGGCCTCGGTGCCCGGTGGAAGCTGCCGCTCAGGGCGTCCTCGGGGTCGTTCCGGGCGTCCCAGACCCAGGGTGGGCTGGCCGCGGACACCATCGGCGAACAGGGTGTCAAGGCCAGCCCGCTGGCGATGGCCCTGGTCGCGGCGGGGGTGGACTCGGGGAAGTGGCGTCCCCCGGTGCTGGTGACCTCGCCGCCCGACCCCGGCCTGGACCCGCGGGTGGTGGCCGGTCCGCAGACCGTGGGCTCGCTGCGCACGCTGATGCGTGACGCGGTCGTCTCCGGCGCCGCGCGAGGCGCCAACCTGGGCGGCGTTCCGGTGTACGGGCAGGTCGGGACGGCCCGGGCCGCGGTCGGTTCGAAGTACTGGGCGCACTGGTTCGTGGGCTACCGGGGCGACGTGGCGTTCGCCGTGCTGGAGCTGACCAAATCCCCGTCCACGTCCGCAGTCTCGCTGGGTGCCGCGTTCCTGTCGCACCTGGGCTGACCGCCGCCTGTTTCCTCGCCGTTGCGGCCGGGCGGCCAGGAGACACCTGCCCGTAAGGCCTGCCGGCGGCTGCCGATTGCGGAGCGTGAACTAATCCAAGATTTTTGTAACTCAGAGCAACCAAACGGCTACTCCCCGACGTCTTACCTAATGACTGGGAGCCGCTTGGGGGGTTGCGCCCCAGTCGCCGTGATGAGAACCGGACCTCATCTCGGGGGAGGTCCGGGCGTGAAGACCGGCCCCGACCCTGCCGGTCGACCCCCGTGGGCGTACTTCGGCCACCGCCAGCGTCCACGGGGGTATCTCATCACGACGTGGGGTGCCCGATGGGGCCCGCTTTGCGGGCGACCCATCGGGCATCTTGCGTTCACCGGGCGGTGCGGCGGAATCTCGCTTGGTCGTTCAGCGTTGATCCTGTAGCGTCCGGAAGGACGATAACTCAACAGGGGGTGACAGGCTTCGACTTTAGTGGTTGATCCAGGGGAAGCGAGCCGAGGACGGCGGACATAACCTCGTTAATACTGTGACCGCAAACCTCATAAGTGCCAAGGTTAAGCGCACTCACCTCGCCCTCGCGGCCTAAATAACCGCGAGTTAGAGGTTGTCAGCCCGGGGATGCCTCCGACCCGGTGCCTGGCATCAGCTAGGAGGATCCACCGCCCAGCCCGGTCGCGGGACTGGTCGGGACATCTAACAGCGACTGAGCCCGTCGGCAGCTTGCCTGCAGGACTGCCGGGGCCGAGAAAAGCGAGGCAGGATGCGCTCGGAGAAGCCCTGGTGACGCACTGAAGGACGCGGGTTCGATTCCCGCCACCTCCACGAGACGGGCCACGATGCACGTCGGCTAGCCGGCCGCCAGCATCGTGGCCCGCAGTTTTTGCCGCGTTCCGATTTTTTGCCGCGGCGCGAGCCCTGCCTCACGTCCCGCGCTGCTGCCCGGCTGTGCGCGCCACGCGCCGTGCTATCCCGATCTGGCCGGTCAGGTCGCCGTGGTCACCGGCGGGTCGCGCGGGATCGGCGCGGCGACCGTGAAGACCTGCGGCGGCTGCGCGACACGGTCCGGGGCGAACTGGGGCCCGCGGACATCCTGGCCGTCTTCGCTGGCGGCAACGGCATGCCCGTGCCCACGGTCAGCGAGACCCCGCGCACTGGCGCAGCGTCGTCGAGACCGACCTGACCTCGGCCTTCCTGACCATCTCGGCTTTCCTGCCGGACATGATCGAGCGCCACCGGGGCGCTGTCATCACGATGTCGTCGGCCGCGGCCCGCCGGCCCGCCCAGTTCTCCGCGGCCTACGCCGCGGCCAGGGCCTACGCCGCGGCCAAGGCCGGGGTGATCGCGTTCACCCGGCACCTGGCCCGGGAGGTGGCCCCGGACGGCGTCCGGGTCAGCTGCCTGGCTCCCTCGGCCGTGCTCAACGACAAGATGCGGGCCTGGGTTCCGGCTCCGCAGCGTGAGGCGCTCTGGGCGGGTTTCCCTCTCGGCCGGCCCGGGGACGTGGCCAACGCGGCGCTGTTCCTCGCCTCCGCCGCGTCCGCCTGGACCACCGGCGTCACGCTGGACATCGCCGGCGGAAAGATCATGATCTGAGCCGGGCGCGGCCCCCGGGCTCAGCCCGTCTGGCTGGGTCCGATGCCCGCGAGCTTGCACTGGGTCTGGGTCAGTTTGGACTGGCCGTCGGTGTGGGCGTAGGCGGCCCGGCAGATCGTGCGGGCCTTGCCTCCGCACGCGTGGATGACTGCCCCTCCGGTGGAGCTGACCACCGAGAGGTTGATGCAGCCGTTCCTGGACTGGTCATAGCTGCCCCGGTGCAGCCCGGACCA
>Ga0187883_10002094_pt1 | contig 12093 bp, 11 predicted proteins | sample June2016WEW_20_1_2_FD_132966 | JGI IMG/M metagenome (GOLD analysis project Ga0187883, IMG submission 132966) | Peatland microbial communities from SPRUCE experiment site at the Marcell Experimental Forest, Minnesota, USA - June2016WEW_20_10 | ecosystem: Environmental > Terrestrial > Soil >...
GCTGTCATCCTGAGCCCTTCGCTTGTCATTCTGAGCGGAGCGAAGAATCTCGCTCTGCCGCTCAGGGTAAACTCCGCGAAGAGCCTGTCCTGAACGAAGTGAAGGAATCTCGCTCTGGTCCGTGATGAAGCGCGAACGAAAAGATCAGGGCGAGATTCTTCGCTTCGCTCAGAATGGCAGGGTCTTCACGGTTTCCGGATGCCCCTCAGCCGACAGGCATGCGCGACTGCTTTTCGGCCAGGGTAGTGCTGTGTCAAAAAAAGATTCATTCTCGATAGATAGGAGCCTGCATTGTTGTTATGTGTAACTTGTAGACAAACGGACTGCGGCACGAAGCCGAGGATTTCAAGGAAGGAGTGAAGAAATGCGCCTAAAGGACAAGGTTGCCATTGTGACGGGTGGGGGAGCAGGAGTGGGAGAAGCTATTGCTTTGCGGTACGCAAAAGAAGGCGCGCGTGTGGTTGTGGCGGAGATTGTACCCAGCCGGGGGAAGGCTGTTCTCGACGCCATCCAAAAATCCGGCGGCGAGGCGATGTTTGTGCCGACGGATGTCTCTTCCGAGGAGCAAGTCAAGAAGATGGTCGAAACGGCGCTCCAACGGTTCGGCCGCATCGATATACTTGTGAATAACGCTGCCATCCTTATTACTCAGGGAGAAACTCGTGCACATGAACTCACCAATGAAGTATGGGACCGCACGATCAACACCAATTTGCGAGGCTATTGGCTTTGTGTGAAGTACGCGATTCCTTCCATGCTGGCACAGAAAGCGGGAGTGATAATCTTTATCGCCTCGCGGACAGGAATACGCGGATTCACCCGTCTGGCCGCTTACAGCGCCAGCAAGGGCGGAGTTTTGGCCCTGATGCGCTCTGTCGCCGCCGACTATGCAGGTGATGGAATCCGGGTGAATGCTATTATCCCGGGTACCATGGATACGCCAATGAACGCGGAGGAATTCGCCGAGCCTGAAGCCCGCCAGAAGTACATCCCCAGGATTCCCGCCGGGCGGCTTGGCGTTGGGAGTGACATCGCGGGAATGGCAGTCCTTCTGGCCACGGAAGAGGCAAGCTTCTGTATCGGCGGGGTGTACCTGGTGGATGGGGGTGCTGACCTTGGCTAACCTCCTTGTGAAGATCTCACTTCTGTGCCTCGCCTGTCTCGCCAATGCCAGCGGCGGCGCGGGGGAGACGCCGCTGGCTCCCGTGCGCGCCCAAACCGCCACCGGGCCGCTGCGCGTCGGTCCCGCTAATACTCGTTACTTTACCGATGGGACCGGAAGGGCCATATACCTCACCGGCTCCCACACGTGGTCCAATTTCCTGGACCGTGGCACCCTGCATCCGCCCGAGGTGCCCTTTGACTACTCTGCTTACATGAACTGGATGGTTTCTCACAACTTCAACTTCATGCGACTGTGGACTGCGGAACTGCCAGATTCCGATAATACTCACGACCCGGATGAAAATGTTGTGGCACTTCCTTGGAAGTGGTTGCGAACCGGCCCAGGCTACGCGAATGACGGGGGATTAAAGTTCGATCTCACGAAGCTCGACCAGAATTATTATGACCGAATGAGGTCGAGGATCATTACCGCCGGGAAGAACGGTGTTTATGTATCAGTCATGCTCTTCAACGGTTACGAGTGGCAGTTCGAGGCCAACCCTAAAGATGGCAATCCGTTTCGGGACTCTAACAACATCAACGGGGCAAGTTGTCCGGGACCGTGTCCGGCTGACACTTCACAGATGTCGGACGAGGTGTGGAACATTGAGCAAGCTTATATCCGAAAAGTTGTGGACACGGTAAACGATCTGGACAACGTGCTCTACGAAGTGTCGAACGAGATTGGGTCTCCCTATTCGGATTTGTGGCAATATCAAGTCATCCGCTTCGTGAAGCAGTACGAAGCCGGCAAGCCCAAACAACATCCTGTCGGCATGACTTTTCAATACGAGGGAGGGTCTGACTTAACCCTTTACAAAAGCCCAGCCGACTGGATCTCGCCCGCGGGGAAACTGCCGCCCTCGGACGGGACCAAGGTGATCATCAACGACACGGACCACAGCTACTACTACATTGGCCTGAAGCACGACGGTCTGCCGGCTCAACGCGCCTGGGTCTGGGAGAATTTCACCTCGGGCAACAACGTGGCATTTATGGATCCTTACCTGGTGCTCTGGCCCGACCGGAATGCGCCGGAGGGTACCACTGCCGACCCCTACATCGGCGCGAGACCGGATAAGTATTGGGACGTACTCCGTAACGCCATGGGCAGCGCATTAACCTACGCAAACCGCATGAATCTGGTCGCCATGACGCCGCAATCTTCCTTATCCAGCACGCATTATTGCCTGGCAAATCCCGGCGTGGAGTACCTGGTGTACCAACCACAGTCCGGCGCTTTCATGCTGACCCTCGTGCCGGGAAACTATCAGTATGAATGGCTCAAGCCCGCCACAAACAGCATTGCATCATCTGGCACCTTGCCGGTTTCTGACAGCCATCACTCGTTTAGCCCGGCATTCAGCGGTGACGCGGTATTGTACTTACATGTCGTGACCTCTCGGGAAAGGAATCCTTGAATTGGACACTGCCAGCTCGCAAGAAGTATGTCCCTTGATAAATCGGCTGCCGGGCCCCGCAGGATTTGGCGCCGGGACCTTGATTCTGTGTCTTACCTTTTGTGCGCTTGCTTTCGGCCAGGATGCCGGGAAGCCACTAACTAAAGTTCGCGCCCAAACTGCCACCGGGCCCCTTCGCAAGAATCGAACCAACGGCCGTTACTTTACGGACGACAGCGGAAAAGCCATCTACCTGGCAGGCTCCCACACATGGGCAAACCTTCTTGACCGCGGCCAACTGAATCCGCCGGGTGTGGCCTTTGACTACACTGCATACATGAACTGGATGGTGGCGCACAGCTTCAACTTTATGCGACTTTGGACTGCCGAGCTGCCGAATGCCGGCCCGGGCCCCGACTATTGGGAAGGCAACTTCGTGGGTCTTCCCTGGAAGTGGCAGCGGACGGGTCCCGGCAACGCGACCGACGGCGGCCTGAAATTCGACTTCACCAAACTCGACCAGAGTTACTTTGACCGCATGCGGACGCGGACCATTACCGCTGGTAAGAATGGTATCTATGTGTCCGTTATGCTTTTCAATGGCTTCGAATGGCAGTTTGATACTAATCCCAAAGACGGTGATCCGTTTGTGGGCGAGAACAATATCAATCACATCAGTTGTCCGGAAACCTGCCCGACTGACAGCTCACAGATGACAGATGAGATATGGAGCATCGAAACGGCATATTTTCGAAAGGTTGTGGATACTGTTAATGACCTCGACAACGTGCTCTACGAAGTATCGAACGAGTCAGGATCGCCCTATTCAGACTCTTGGCAAGTTCGAGTCATCAACTACGTGAAGCAATACGAGTCTACCAAACCTAAGCAGCATCCCGTGGGAATGACGTTCCAATGGAAGGGCGGATCGGATTTAACTCTCTACAAAAGCCCCGCCGATTGGATATCGCCAGGAAGCCACGTGCCGCCTTCCGACGGCACTAAGGTGATCATCAACGATACGGATCACTCCTACGGCTGGGTCGATATCAAACACGATGGGGCGACTGGCCAGCGCGCCTGGGTCTGGGAGAATTTCACCGCCGGCAACAACGTGGCGTTCATGGACCCGTACATAACAAAATGGTCGAAACGGAACTTTCCGGAGGGATCAACCGCCGACCCGGAGGTTGGCCTCCGGCCGGACAATTACTGGGATGCTATTCGCGCCGCCATGGGTAGCACCTTGACTTACTCAAATCGCATGAATCTGGCCGCCATGACGCCGCAACCAATCTTGTCGAGTACCCAGTACTGTCTTAGCAACCCGGGAGTTGAGTACCTTGTTTATCAGCCGTCCGCCGGACCCTTCACATTGGATCTCCTGGCGGCAACGTACCAGTATGAGTGGCTGAACCCCTCTACGAACAGCATTGTATTATCCGGAGCCCTGACGGCCGCTGGCGGCAAGCACTCGTTCAGCCCGCCGTTCACCGGCGACGCAGTGTTGTACCTGCGCGCTTCGGCCCTTCGAGATACGAACCACTAAGTCAGCGTTTAGCTCCGAAGCGCCGGCGGAAAGCGCGAGGGGTCATGCCGACCAGGTCTCGGAACACCTCACCGAAGTAACTCTGGCTGCAGAAGCCCACCTGTTGGCTGATCTCCACGATGGACGAGCTTCCAGTCGACAGCATGGACTGAGCCTTCTCAATCCTGAAACCCGTCAGATAGGCGCGAAAGGACTGGCCGGTCGACTGCTTGAAGAACCTCATAAAGTAGGAGGGACTCATGGCGCAGGCCTGGGCCGCATCGCGCACCTCAATATGTTCTCCGCACTGCTCGCCCAGGAGCTCAAACGCGGGTCGTAGGCGGTCGAGATCCCGCAACTTGCGGTTCATGGACTCCCGGGATTCCAGATAACCCCTGAAGTGTTTGGCCAGGAGCAAAAACAGCCCCTTCAAGTAAGTCTTTGCCGCCAGACGATTGAACGCCGTGCGAACCGGGAGTTCCTTGTGGATGTTCACAAGGGAACAAAACACCTCCCGCGACAAGGCCCTCTCTCCTGTGATGACGTGCGGAAACCGAGGGCCCTGGCACAAGAATGAGCTCAGGTAAATCTCGTCATCCCCCTCTGTCGCACTACCTCTGATGACTTCGGGTCGAAAGTTCAGAGTGATCAGCCTGTTTCCCACGTGGGGGTTGTACAGGAATTGCTTGTAGATGTTCGGACCGATCACTACCACGTCGCCTTTTTTCAGGCGAAAGCGACGATTTCGTATCTGGACCTCCATGCTGCCGCTGTAAAGGTACGCAATTTCGAAGTGTTCGTGACGGTTCGGTCGGACGAGATGACGACCCGATCCAACAACGAATCTCACATCGGCCGGAAACGTCGGATCGAAAGGATAATTGATGCGCACTCCGTCGGGGGTGATGTTTGGCTCGACAAACCGATAGTTGTCCACCCAAGGAAATCTTTCGCGCGGCATGTATCCAGTTGCCTCTGTTCAGATAGGCGCTTGAACGCCTTCGCCCCATCCATGGTCTGATGTAACAGAGAATAGTTCAAACCAAATGCCCAAACAAGGGAGGGTGCACGCACTCGAGTGTTTCTTTCTGCGCCTGCGGGAGTCCCCCGAAAATCACGCCCTCGGTGTCATTCCCGCGCAAGCGGGAATCCATTGTATTGAAAATGGGTCCCCGCTTTCGCGGGGACGACGCTGATTTTCATTCGCTCGGGTGGGCCGCAAGCCTATGGGTAGTCTTGTTACAAAGAATTGCCAGAAGGTTATAGACGCTCCGCCGGGCCAGTGACACAATGCCTCTGTCAACTGTCAACTTGCGTCGGGCCGCTTCACCTATACAGGGGGGATCGTATGAAGTTACGGAGCTTGCTTTTGCTTTGCGCCGTTCTCTTTGTTTCGGCTGCTGCCTCGGCGCAGCAGTTGGCCACGATTGTGGGTACGGTCAGTGATCCCACCGGAGCCGCCATTCCGGGCGTCCACGTCGTGGTTTCGAATCCAACCAAGGGATTTACAGGCAACTACCGCTCCAACTCAGCAGGCGAGTATACCGCTGCGAACATTCCCATGGGCGATTATCTCGTCACCGCGGAAGCAACCGGGTTTTCGAAACTCACCCGCAGCGGTATCACGCTCGATGCCGGGCAGACGCAGCGCGTGGACCTGCAACTCCAGGTCGGAACAACGCGAGAACAGGTGAATGTGGTTGGAAACCTCCCGAAAGTTGAGACCGAAACAGGGGCCATTTCCGGCGTCATCACCGGAACGCAAGTCACCGAGTTGAGTATTCAAGCGAGAAACTTTGCCAATCTCGCCTTGCTGATTCCAGGAGCCGCACCCATCGGGGGCGGTTACGATCCTAACACCATCGGCGATATTGCCACCGACACGCTCCCGGTTAACGGCCTCCCTGGCAACATGAACAACTGGGAAATCGACGGCACCAATGATGTTGATCAGGGCTCGGGGAGTGACTCGCTTCAGATTTTTCCCAGTCTCGACTCCATCGCCGAGTTCCGAGTCTCGACCTCGAATTACAGCGCTGAGTTCGCCAAGTCAGGCAGCGCGATGGTCGAAGTTGCCACTAAATCCGGCACCAGCCAATTCCATGGCTCGGCGTTTGATTTCGTGCGCAACGACATCTTCAATTCCAACAATTGGTTCCTGAATCGGCAGATTTCTCCCCCAGGCGGCAATGCCCCGAAACAGCCCATCAAGCACAACGACTTCGGATTCACTTTCGGAGGCCCATTCTATATTCCCGGCCACTACAACACCAGCAAGCAGAAAACGTTTTTCTTCGTTTCGGAAGAGTGGCGCCGCTACCGGGACGGCACCGTCCTCAATGCCGGTGTTCCCTCTTTGCTGGAGCGGGCGGGTGACTTCAGCGAATGCGATCCGGCTTCTCCCAATTACAACGTCAGTGTGGCATCTGGTTGTGTTCTCCCCACCAACCCCGCGACAGGGACGACGTTCGCCAACGATACCGTGCCAGTCGACCCAAACTCCAAGACGCTCCTCGACGCTCTGATCCCTTACCCCAATAACGGCCCCAACGTCTATACCAAGGCCCCGGATTTGCCCACCAACTTCCGTGAAGACACAGTGCGGGTCGACCAAAACATCACCGACAAGGTGCGTCTCTTCGTGCGTTTTACACAAGACGGCTACGACCAAACGCAGGTCCCAACGCTCTGGACCTCATCCGAATTCGGGACGGTTAAGACTCCGATGAGCATCCCGTGTAAAAATGCGGTTCTGAACCTCACAACAACGATGCGGCCTAACCTGATGAATGAGGTCATTCTCGGCTACTCGTCCGACGTGTGGATCACAAGTTCGGTAGTCGGATCTGATTCCCCTTCCGGATCGATCCTTCGGCCCCCGGGGTTTGGGGTCCAGACCATCTTCCCGGCGGCGGCGTCCGGCCCGGTATTGCCGGGCATTTCAGTGTCGGGCGGAGGTCCCTCGTTCTCCGAGGACACGGGATATCCGTATTGGTACTGGAATCCGACTTTGGCTCTCAAAGACAATCTTGTTTGGACGCAAGGCAAACACACCCTCAAGTTCGGTGGCTACTTCCTCTACAACCGGCTCAACCACATTGTTCCCAATGGTGGGTTTGATTCGCAGGGGTTTCTCTCGTTCTACAACTATTCTTCTGTCACCACAGGGAATGCGTTGGCCGACATGTTCCTGGGTAGAGTTGGGAGCTTCTCGGAAACTGGAAAAGTCCTCAACGGTCAACTCGCGGGAGGATTCGCAGACGGCCACTATCGTCAGAAGGACTTCGAACCTTACTTGCAGGATGACTGGAGGGTCACACCACGACTCACCCTGAATCTTGGGATTCGCTACTATTACGTTACTCCGTTTGCGGATTATACCAACCCGACGGTGGCGTCGATCTTCGACCCTGCCCAGTACAACCCCGCCGCCCAGGCGCAGTACTACCCCAACGGCAACATCATACCGGGCACAGGAGCGAATTGGTTGAACTACGGCAATGGACTCGATGAATGCGGTGTGGCGCCCATCCCTAAAGGATGCGTCAACTTGCCTCACGCCACGCCTTCGCCCCGTCTCGGCTTTGCCTGGGATCCCACGGGGAGCGGCAAAACCGCCATCCGCGGCGGCTACGCTTTGACTTTCGACACGAGCAACGCGCATATGACTGCTGCCGGGCGCTACGGAGGCCCTCCGGTCATCGGCACCCTGTCCGCTTACAATATCAATGGCTATTCGGATATAGTCCCGGGAGAACTGCCGCCCGTATCCATGAATAGCCAACCGTTATTCCAGCACTTGCCGGAGATCGACCAATACAGCCTGGGCGTCCAACACGAGTTTCCAGGCAACAACATCTTGAGCGTGAGCTATGTGGGAACGCTCGGACGCCACCTTCAGCGTCGGCGTAACATCAACCAGGTTCCCATTGGGGTAGGGACCGAAAACGTACCGGCACTCGCTGGCACCACCGACTGTGATGCCACTGGAAACTGCAATGTGCAACAGATCCTGATGAACACGCTCGAACCGCCGACCTTCTTCGCTCCGTACCGCGGGTACGTCACGATCGGCCAAATGGAGGCTTCGGGCATCTCCAACTATAATTCTTTGCAGGTCAATTATCGCCACACGTTTGGGCACGGGCTGACCTTCCAAGATCTCTACACTTGGTCACACACACTGGACGACCTCTTAGGGGGCGGGGGAACCAGCAATTACACCAACTCAGTTAATGACTATGACCTTCGCCGATGGTATGGAACTTCCGGCCTGAACCAAGCCCACGTGCTGGTGATGAACTACGTTTACACCCTGCCGTTCTTTGCCCATTCCGCGAATCAGTTTCTCCATAGCTCGCTGGGCGGTTGGGAAGTTACCGGCATAACGACCTTTTCCACAGGGTCACCGTTGGGGGTGGGATGTGGTATCGCAGGGATGGCCAGCGGCGTGGGCGGGCCCGTGCAATGCAATTCTGACGGCAAGGTTGGAGTGAAAAAAGGCGTGTTTGACGATCCCACATTCGGGCCGACCCCGACATGGTTCGACCCGGGAACCATCGCACAAATCACCGTTCCACAACTCCTGGCTAACAACGAACCCGGCATGTTTGGTTATATGGGAAAGTATGCTTTCGCGGGCCCAGGCCGGAATAACTGGGACATGGGTATTACCAAGAATTTCTTCCTTCCTTGGTTCAACGGGGAGCGTTCGAAACTGCAATTCCGTTGGGAAACGTTCAACACCTTCAACCACCCCCAGTGGAATGGCGTGTCTGTCTTCTGTAGCAGTGAAACAGCTCCTGGAGAACCCTGCAATGGATCAAACAATGTGGGTAATGGTGAAGTGGCGAGCGCGTATAACCCGCGAATCATGCAGCTTGGGTTAAGACTTGAGTTCTAGTCGATAAGCGTGGAGGTCAAGGGCACGCTCCTTGGCCTCTACCATGAGCTTGGACTCTTGGCCTCTTCCCTTCTCGAAGCATCCTGCCGGCAATCCTGCCACACCGGGGTGACCAAATTTCGATGCAAGAGAGCCCGTAGATGATGATGCGTGCCACAGTTGCCAGCCGTTACGGCTTTTCGGCCGTCGGGGTTTTTGCAGTCAGCCTGTTATTCACGGCGATGGCTGTCAGGACCTAATCTGCGCCGCCGCTGGTCAGCGGTGATGGAGGTGGTAGCCCGCGGGCAGTGGATCGAACGGGCCAGTTCATGGCGCTGAGCCCGGATAAGACTTACCTAGTCAATACCTTCACGAACCAGCCCGTCTTCATCACGGGCGATACCGCTTACGCTCTTGCTGTTCAACTCTCTTCCAATTCGGATATTGAAGCCTACCTTGCTAATCGGCAAGCGAAAGGGATTAACCTGATCTGGGCCGCTCTTGTGGACATCGGCTTCCACAATGACAGAAAAAGCGAGAATGACGCCTTGGGCAACAATCCCTGGAACGGCGGGGCTGACTTTACCGGAATGAGCAGCGCCGCCGCATATTGGGCTCACGTGGACCATGTTCTTCAAAGGGCGGCGGCTCATGGCATCACGGTACTGGCGGGAACGGGTTTCACCTCCTCATTCGACAAATGTGATATTCCCTACTTCGCCACAATGGCTTCGAGCTCCGACGACACCCTGAAAGCCTATGGCGCATTCCTGGGCAATCGTTACAAGTCCTATCCCAACATCATCTGGCTGATGGGGGGCGATGCCAACCTCAGCCTCTGTGGCAGCGGCCTAGCAAACAAGCTGAACGATATTGCTATGGGGATCGTGTCGGTGGACCCCGTGCACCTGATCGCGATCGAAGCGACCGGTGACAATTGGGGTGAAGCGAGCGCCACGAACTGGCTGGCCGTCACTCGAGGTGCGAGGAATCCGAATGGCTGGATCACGCTTGGCACCATCTACCCGAAGGGCTTGCCGTCTAAGACCTTCGCCTTGGAGGTTGACGCTATTGTTTCTCAGATCGCGATTGAAAGGGGAGCGGATCCTTTCGTTCCGTTCTTCAGCATGGAAGATCCTTACGAGAAGGAACCGGACGAAGCTCCTTACAACAACCAGCAGTTGCGCCAGGAAGGATACACGGAGGTTCTTGGGGGAGCTTATTTGGGAAGGCTTTTCGGCAGCAGTAGCATATGGTCTTTCAATGCCGCTTGCTGTGAGCCCCAAGGAACGAAGTGGCAAACCGATATCGATGCCCCGCCCTCATTTGATCAGCAGCGCCTTGGACAACTCTTCCGCAGCCGCGAGCACTGGATGATGGAGCCTGATATCACCCATACGGTGGTGAGAGATGGTTATGGTTCAGGCGCGACCCTGACGGTAACCTCGCGTACCCGCGACGGCCAGTCAATTATCGCCTATATCCCAAACGGCAATGGCGCCACATTGATAATGGACATGAGCAAGATTACCAGTGCCGCCCATCAAGCTACATGCTGGTGGTTCAATCCCTCCTCCGGGGCAGCGACCCTGATCGGAAATTTTGTGAATTCTGGAACGAAAAAGTTCACACCACCCGATTCAAAGGATTGGGTGCTGGTGATTGACGACGCGAACGCGAAGCTGCCTTCCCCCGGAAGTCGTGACCTCAAAGCTCGATAGTGGGCCAGTCAAGCGTTGCACTTTTCTTAACCAAGGAGAACATTTGTGTCCGGATGGTTTTGGTGGTTGCTCTTCTGCCTTGCCTGTTGGGGCCCCTATGCTTTGCTCTCCAAGCTGGGTTCAAACGAGATCTCGGCGAGTGGCATGGAGGTCTGGTTCACACTGGGGAGTATCCCGATAGTTTTAGTGGTCCTGGCCCGAAGGGGCTTCAAGCTCGAAAAAAGCCGGATGGGGATTTTCTACGGACTTACGGCGGGTATGCTCTCAGCGGCCGGCTCCCTGGGCTTCTTCGCAGCGTTTCGGAGCGGGGGAAACGCCTCCGTGATCACGACTTCAACGGGCATGTATCCCGTTGTTACGGTCCTGGTGGCGCTTACGTTCTTGCGAGAGAGGCTCACCTGGGTGCAAGTCGTCGGCCTGGGTTTCGCCACGGTTGCTTTCTTCATCTTTTCTCACTGAGGGAAAACGCCCCATGCACGTTGCGCCTTGGCTTTGGATCGTGATGGTGGTACTCATCTTGTGGGGGCTCACGGCCGTCTTCCAAAAGTTGACTACCAATTACATTTCGGCAGAATCGACATTGGTCTGGCGAACAGTGGGATTCCTGCTCTTTATGCCCTTCATATATCCCGGCAGGGAGTTGTACCAACACTCGCTCCATTCCATGACTTACGGGTTCCTCGCCGGCTTGTTATGCGCCTTGGGCTGCCTGGGACTGTTTGCCGCGATGAAGAGCGGAGGCAAGGCTTCAATTGTGGGCCCCCTCAGCGCTCTCTATCCTATAATTGTGGTGATTCTCAGTCCCTTCGTTCTGCACGAGTCGGTTACCGCCCTACAGGTGGTCGGCGTGCTTTGTGGACTCGTCGCCGTGGTCCTTCTCTCGATTTGATCTACATGGTCGACTGTTGGGTCGCAATGGAGAGCACCTGCAGCAATCGCTCGTTCAGTTCGTCGACGTACCGCAAGGTGTCAGGGTCAGGAGTGAAGCTCGCGTCACGGCAGCGTGCGTTCGAAAGCAGGCCTCGGGCCTGAAGGAGTCGTTTTTCACAGTACAGCCACAGTTCAAAATTTTGTAAGCCGAAGACGATTCGGGGCAAGAGTTTTTCGTAGAGCTGGAAAGCCTCCGCGGACTTATCCGCTGCCCGCAGTCCAAAGACCACATCAATTGCGTCCGCTAATGCCAAGCCAGGCATCACGCCGCAAAGCCCCGCGGAAATCAATTCCAGCAGGTAAAGCCCTCCCGTGCCGTCCAAAACTCCAATTCTGCCTCTTGTGGCGTGAGCTTTCGGTAGGGCTGCGTAGATCGGTGGGGTTGGGTGGTGAGTCAGAAGCAGTAGCCTTGGGCCACCCAATAATGCCAGTCGGCGATGGCCTCGGCAGTTGATTCGTCTACATCTA
>Ga0187883_10002100_pt1 | contig 12078 bp, 10 predicted proteins | sample June2016WEW_20_1_2_FD_132966 | JGI IMG/M metagenome (GOLD analysis project Ga0187883, IMG submission 132966) | Peatland microbial communities from SPRUCE experiment site at the Marcell Experimental Forest, Minnesota, USA - June2016WEW_20_10 | ecosystem: Environmental > Terrestrial > Soil >...
GGATGGAGGGCCAGGAAGGCATCGCGTCGCTCGCCGGCGCCCGGGTAGTACGCCCGTCGGGTCGTGATCCGCGACAACGCCTGGGTCAGAGCGCCCAGGAACGCGTCGCGCTGGGGCCAGGAGACATGGGTGACGACAACCCGGGCCGAGATGCAGTTGAATCCCGCGTTGTTCACCAGCATGGTCGCCACGTGCTCGGCCTGGTAGAGCAGCTCGGGGATCGACCACTTGCCCGGCACCACGATCACCGGTGAGACGTTGCCCAGCTCGGCCGTCACCGGCTTGTCGAGCGCCGGCTCGTCGGCCGCCCTGCGCCGCTCCCCCTCGGGACCCGTGCCGAACACGACGGCGTCGTAGGTCTTGTCCGACCCGGTGATATGCACCTCGTCGATGCGGGCGTGTCCGGTCAGGTACTGCCCGACCGCGGCACCGCCCTCGACGATGCGCAGCACGCCGGCGCCGATCAGCGACGCCAAGGCGCTGCTCCAGTAGGGGACGAGGTAGTCGTTGACCGGGTTGGCCTTCATCACGACGACCTTGCCCTCCACGAAGAGCTTCGAGAGGACGTCGCGAGGGCCCAGTGAGGCCACGTTGCCGGCGGCCAGCACCAGTGCCGTACCGGCGTGAGCGGCCGGGTCGGCATAGGCAGGGGCCTGGCCGGGGGCGAGCGACTCCCTGGTCACGCCCGGTTGCATCCAGACCTCGGCGGTGGTCTGGGGGAACGTGATCCGGTCGAAGGCGCCGTCGGGGAAGACCTGGACGCGCAGGCGGCCGTCCGGCGCCTCGCGCACCGGACCGGCGAAAGAGGGCTTGCCGTCCTTGGCGATGTCGCGCAGCGAGTCACGGAGCAGGCGCGCCATGCGCACGAACGTCCCGATGCCGGAGAAGAGCTCCTCGCCGGCCTCGGTCGAGGCGGGCTCGAGTCCCTTGGCTGCGCAGGCCGCGGTAAGCCAGCCGTCCTGGGCCGCCATCGTGTCGGTGATGACCTGGTGGAGGAGATCGGCGCGCGCCGCGGCGTCCGTCGCGGCCCACGACGCGGCATGGTCGGCCACCTCGTTGACGAGCGCATCGAGTGCGGCCACGTCGGGGGGGGCGAGCGCAGCGGGTGATCCGCCGCCACCCGTCCCGCCCTGATCACTCGTCGGTGCGACCGCCCCCCGGCTCGTGATGGTCATGGTGTCGTCCTCCCCTGTCTATGCGTCCCGTCCCGCCGGCAGGCCCGCCTACGAGACGCGCGGCAGCACTTCCTTTGCCAGCAGCTCGATGTGCTCCAGGTCGTCGAGGTCGAGCACCTGGAGGTAGATCGTCTGCGCTCCAATGCCGGCGAACGCCTGGAGCCGGGCCACCACCTCGTCGGGAGTGCCGGCTGCGCCGTTGGCCCGCAGCTCGTCGGGCCGGCGGCCGATGGTGGCGGCGCGGCGCTCCACTTCGGCCTCGTCGGCACCGCAGCACACCACCTGGGCCGCGGACAGTCGCAGCGTCCCGGGGTCACGGCCCCTCTCCTCACAGGCGGCGCGCACGCGGCCGTACTGGGCCTCCGTGTCGGGGAGCGAGGAGAACGGCAGGTTGAACTCGTCGGCATAGGTGGCGGCGAGGCGCGGCGTCCGCCGGGCTCCCCCGCCGCCGACGATGAGCGGCGGGTGGGGCTGCTGGACCGGCTTGGGCAGGGCCGGGCTGTCCTTCAGGTGGTAGTGCCGCCCGTCGAAGCTGAACTTCTCGCGGACCGGCGTGCACCAGAGCCCGGTCAGGATGGCGAACTGCTCCTCGAGGCGCTCGAAGCGCTCGCCCAGGGGCGGGAACGGCACGCCGTAGGCCGAGTGCTCCGCGTCGTACCAGCCGGCACCGAGGCCGAGCTCAACGCGCCCACCGCTCATGGCGTCGACCTGCGCCACCTGGACGGCGAGGAGCCCGGGCAGCCGGAACGTGGCCGAGGTGACGAGCGTCCCCAGCCGGATGCGCTCGGTCTCTCGCGCGATCCCGGCCAGGGTGACCCAGGCGTCGGTGGGTCCGGGCAGGCCGTCGCCCCCCATGGCCAGGAAGTGGTCGGAGCGGAAGAAGGCATCGAAGCCCGCCGCCTCGACGGCCTGCGCCATCGTGACGAGCTGATCGTAGGACGCGCCCTGCTGGGGCTCCACGAAGATGCGGACCAACACCGCCCCCAAGTTAACCGGCTCGCCCCGCGTCCGGGCCGGGGACGCACAGAAGGCCCGGAGCAGGGCAGACTGCGGTCATGGACATCGGCGTGATCTTCCCCCAGACCGAGGTGGGCGGTGAACGGGGCGCCGTGCGCGCCTTCGGACAGGCCGCCTCGGACCTGGGTTACACCCACCTGGCGGCGTACGATCACGTGCTCGGCGGCGACACCGCGGTGCATGGCGACCTCGGCGGGCCCTACACGATCGACGACACCTTCCGCGAGCCCTTGACTATGTTCGCCTATCTGGCCGGCTGCACGGACCTCGCGTTCGCCACCTCCATCCTGATCGGCCCCCAGCGCCAGACGGCACTGCTGGCCAAGCAGGCCGCCGAGGTCGACCTGCTCTGCGGCGGCCGTTTCCGGCTCGGGCTCGGGATCGGCTGGAACAAACTCGAGTACGACGCGCTCGGCGTGCCGTTCGAGCAACGCGGCGCCATCCTGGAGGAGCAGATCGCCGTGCTGCGTGCGCTGTGGACCACCAAGAGCGTCACGGTCGACGGGCGCTTCCACCACATCCGGGCGGCGGGGCTGGCGCCGCTGCCGGTGCAGCGGCCCATCCCGATCTGGATCGGCGCCTACGCCCCGGCCGCGTTGCGCCGGGTGGGGCGGGTGGCCGACGGCTGGTTCCCCCAGGCCCGTCCGGGTGGCGGCCTGGAACAGGCCCTCGAGGTCATCCGCGAGGGCGCCGCCGAGGCGGGCCGTGACCTGTCCGGCTTCTCCTTCGAGGGGAGGGTCGAGTACGGCACCCGCGACCACGCCAAGATGGCCGAGCACGCGCGCCGCTGGCGCGAGGCCGGCGCCAGCCATCTCTCCATCAACACGATGCATGCGGGACTACAGGGCGTCGATGCCCACATCAACGCGATCTCGGAGGCGGCGCCAGTACTGCTGTAGCGCAACGGAGCGCGGACGGCATGCCAACATGAGGCATGCCGGACGAGCCGGACGAGCCCACTCCGGACGCCCGTCCCGACGTCGCCCTCGGCACGATCGCCAGGGAGTGGGGCCGCATCGGCTGCACCGGCTTCGGCGGTCCACCGACCCACATCGCGATGCTGCGCCGCCTCGCCGTGGAGCGTGAGGGCTGGCTGGGCGAGACCGAGTTCGAGGATGCCATCGCGGCCACGAACCTCCTCCCCGGGCCGGCATCGACGCAGCTGGCGATCTTCTGCGCCTGGCGGCTGCGCGGCCTGCCGGGCGCACTCGTGGGCGGCGCCTGCTTCATCCTCCCGGGGCTGGCGGTCATCATCGGCCTGGCTGCGCTCTTCCTGGCCTCCAACCCGCCCACCTGGGTCAAGGGTGCCGCTCTCGGAGCCGGTGCCGCGGTGGCGCCGGTCGCGCTCAACGCGGCCCTCGGCCTGGTCCCGGCCAGCTGGCGCCGGGCCGGCGAGGCGCGGGCCCGGCGAGTGCGTTGGGTCGTCTACGCCGTGGCGGGCGGCGCGGCCGCGGCGACGGTCGGCACCTTCCTCGTGCTCGTACTGCTCGGGTGCGGCCTGGTGGAGGTCGCCGTCTCGGGTGGCGTGCGACCGCCGAAGACACTGAACGGGTTCGTCGTGGCGCCGCTCGGCGTGGTCGCCGCGGGCGGCCTGGGCGCGCTGACGTGGGTGGCACTGAAGGTCGGGGCGCTGTCGTTCGGGGGCGGCTTCGTCATCATCCCGCTGATGCAGGCAGACGCCGTGCACCACTACCACTGGATGACCAACACCCAATTCCTCAACGCGGTGGCGCTGGGGCAGATCACCCCGGGTCCGGTGGTGCAGACGGTCGCCGTGGTCGGCTACGCCGCCGCGGGCGTCGGTGGCGCGCTGCTGGCGGCGCTGGTCGCGTTCTCTCCGTCGTTCGTGTTCATCCTCGTGGGGGCGCGGCACTTCGGCGCGCTCCGGACCAACCGGGTGGCGCAGTCGTTCCTCGGCGGCGCCGGTCCGGCCGCCATCGGTGCCATCGCCGGCGCATCCATCCCGCTCGCCCTCGGCATCGCGCACGTGTGGCAGGTCTCGATCCTCGCCGGGTCGCTCGCGGTGATCGTCGGGCTTCGTCGCAGCGTCGTACTCACCCTCGTCGGTGCCGGGTTGATCGGCGCGGTCGGCGCCGCGCTGGGGCTGCCCGTGGGCGGGTGAGTGCCGATCCCGCCGGTCAGGCGCTCATTTCGAGTTGCACGTATGGCCGACGATGCGGAAAGAGGCGGAGCCCGTCGACGACCGCTGCTCGAGTGCCATTTCGCCACGGGGCGGGGGTGCGATGTGCACGGGCGCGCCGAACGACGAGAAGGTCAGTGTGTCGGTGGCGGCACTCGGCCCCGTCGGGAACTGAGCGAGCCCGGGCAGCTTGCGTGCGGCGGCGGGCAGGACGCCGTTGAAGCGGGAGGAACTGCGCGCCTGCACGAGACGTCCCCGGCCGTCCACCCAGATCACGCTCGGAGCCTCCGTGGTGCCCTCCGCGGTCTTGCGCACCGAAGGACAGGCATGCAGGGGCGCGGTCTGCACCAGGTACCGGGTGGTCGCCTGCCCGTCGACGGTCGACGGCCCCAGATCGTGCACGGCCACGACCGGTTCGATCCCTTCCAGGTCGCCCAGTCCGGCGGCGGCGTCGAGCGCGAACGAGAGGCCCAGCTCGGCCCGCGGCTGGCGCGGGACCGAGACCTTGGTAAACGGGAAATCGGCTTCCGTGACGTGCGCCCCGAACGGGTCGGGCGAGAGCCGCGAATACATGACCCCGCCGATGACGATCTCCTCGTCGCTCGTCGTCGTCGGCACGGGGCGCGTCGGTCCGGTCGGTCCCCCCTCGAACTCGATCTCGTGGTCGACATCGGTCACGCGGACCGTCCCCTGTGAGAAGTCGACGATGCCGCTCCCGCTGAGCGTGCCGCGCAGATCGGGGTTGGGACTCGCGGAGACGTGGGAGTAACTGAAGTGCGCGGTGCCGGCCTGTGCCGTCGTCGCCAGCACGGCGGCCACCCATTGCGCCGGCGTCACGACCGGCGCTGCGGGTGCTCCCGCCGCTCCGAGAGCTGCTGCGGCGGCGGTGGCCAGCCCGACCAGTCCGAGCAGGACCCACGGGACCAGGCGACGCATGACCTCAATTGTGCGGCAATTGTGCAGCGATGGTGCGCCGGCCGGTGGCGCGAGTGCCTACGACGACCCCAGCACGGCCGGCAGCCCGTCGTGCCAGTCGGGGTACCGGGGCGACCAGCCCAGCTCGGTGCGGGCCCGCTGGTTGGAGACGGCCGGCTGGGCGCACATCAGGTAGGCCAGGAACGTGCCCGCCCCGACCCGGGCCAGCACCTCGGGCACCCGGTGGGGTGGCTTGGCACCGACCAGCTGCGCCACCAGCGGCACCCACTCCGACGCCGGGGCGGGCACGTCGTCGACCACGTTGAAGGTGCCCGTCGGGCCGTGGAGTGCCGCGACCGTGGCCGCCGCCACGTCGTCAACGTGGACCAAGCCGAACAGGCCGCCGCCGTCGCCGGGGATGGGCAACCGGCGCTTGGCGACCATGGACGTGTAGAGACCTTCGGGCGCGAAGTAGGTGCCCGGGCCGTAGAAGGAGCCGTAGCGCAGGACGACGCCCTCGACGGCGGCATCACCGAGGGTGGCTGCCTCGAGGGCGGCGACGGACCCGGCGAGCTCGCCGATCTGTCCCTTGGCGTCGGTCCACAGCGGATCGGACTCGGTGCGGACGCCGGGACCGGGCCGGTAGGCGAACGAGATGCTCTGGGCGACGACGCGGCGCGCCCCCGCGCTGCGGGCGGCGGCGGTGAGCGTGACCGACGCCTCGCGACGTAACCGGCTCGTGGTGTCGAATCCGCGCTTCAGCGCGACGGGGTTGGCGGACTGGGCGAGGCTCGTCAACTGGTTGACGACGACCTCGGGCTCCGCCGCCTGCACGGCGCGCGTCAGGGAGTCCTGGTCGAGGGCGTCGCCGACCGCCGGGACGACTCCGGGGACGCCGAGGGCGGCGACCCGGCCCTCGGAGCGGGAGAACACGGTGACCTCGTGCCCTGCGGCCACCAGGGCGGTGACCAGGGGGCGCCCGATGGCTCCGGTGCCCCCGGCCACGAAGATCCGCATGCGGCCGAGGCTACGCGTGCGCAGTGCGCACCCGGACCTTTGGCAGGATGTGAGGGTGAGCGAGCACAGCGGCTACCCCGGGGCGCCACCGGGGTGGTACCCCGACCCGGCCGGTGGCCCGGGGCAACGCTGGTGGGACGGGTACTCCTGGACCGAGGCGACGGTCCTGCCCGCGCACCCTCCGCCTCCGCCGTGGGCCGGCGCAAGCCCGCCCACGGCGCCCGCGTCACAGGTGGCTCCGTGGGCGGTGGCGTCGGAGCGGCTGACCACTTTCAACACGAGCGGTCTGGTCGACGGCGAGCTGGCGATGGTGCCCGTGGCGCGCATCGCCGTCGTGATGCCGGCCGTCTACTACGTCGTCAACCTCATCGTGCAGCGGGTCAACGCGGACCAGCTGCGCTCCGTCGGCCACCAGTTCCGGGTGGACTGGCACGATACGCAGAACGGCATCACGCCACCGCCGTACCACGGCTCCGGCGGGTTGAGCCCCGTCAGCCTCATCGTCGGGTTGCTCGCGTTGGCCGCCGTGGTCGTGGCGTGCATTTGGCAGCACCGGGCCGCGTCGGCCGCACGGGCCCTCGGCATCCCCTCCCGTCGCTCCCCCGCCTGGGGCGTCGGCTCGTGGTTCGTGCCGGTCGTCAACCTGTGGGTGCCCTACTCGGCCATCAGCGACTGCCTCCCGCCGGACGACCCCCACCGGCCGCGGGTGCTGCAGTGGTGGATCGCCTGGCTCGTGGCGGTCTCCGTGACCGGCGCGGCCGGCATCTGCGCGCTGTTCTCCACCGGGGCGGCGCTCGCCCTCTCCATACCGGCCGCGCTGGCCTGCCTGGCCGTCATCGCCTGGGCTCCGGGGATCGTGACGGCCATTGCAGCGGCGCACCGGGACGTCATGGCGCGACAGGGGCAGTCCGCCGGAGCCCTTCAGGGCTGAACGAAGCCAGGGGGCCGACACAGGGAACCGGTAGGGACTTTGGTCCCGATCCCGTGTTTGCCAGAAGTTCTTATCTTGCTCAGCAACAGTTCATCCTGAGATTGCGATCCTGTTGCCGGGCGTTCACTTGGCCTGGCTACGGTCCAGGTAGTGGCTGACAGTGAATCAATCGAGACTCGTAGCGATCCTGTTACGACCGAGGTGCGATCCGGTATCGACGAGGCCCTCAAGTCCCTCGACCCCGATGCGGCGCGTCCCGAGGACGTCATGGAATCGCACCAACTGACGCTCGGCTTCTCGGGCCGAATGGTCCTCGCTGACGTGAACGTCGCGCTGAGGCGCGGGTCGATCACCGCGCTGATCGGTCCGACCGGGTCGGGCAAGTCGACCTTCCTGCGCACGCTCAACCGGATGAACGACCGGGTGCCGGGATTCAGCCGCACGGGCGACGTCATGTTCGACAACGAGAGCCTGTGGGGACCGAACGTCGACCTGCTGACGCTGCGGCGCCGCGTCGGCATGCTGTTCCAGCGCCCCAACCCGTTCCCGATGTCGATCAAGGACAACGTGGTGGCCGGCGTGAAGGCCCACCGCATCGCCAAGGGCAAGCAGCTCGACGTCGTGTGCGAGCGCCGGCTCACCGAGGTCGGCCTGTGGGACATGGTCAAGGACCGCCTGAACGACTCGCCGTTCCGCCTGTCCGGCGGGCAGCAGCAGCTGCTGTGCCTGGCCCGTGCGCTCGCCGTGGGGCCCGAGGTGCTCCTCCTCGACGAGCCGACCTCGGCCCTCGACCCGCTCACGACGGAGTCGATCGAGGCGTTGCTCAAGACGCTGGCACCCGCGCTCACCCTCATCGTCGTGACCCACAACCTCGGCCAGGCGATGCGCGTCTCTAACCACACAATGTTCTTCTACCAGGGTGCGCTGGTGGAGCACGGACCCACCGACGACCTGTTCAACAGGCCGACGCACCCCGACACGGAGCGCTACGTCACCGGACGCATGGGGTAACGAGACGTCCGGACCTCGGCACCGGACCGCGGAGTCCCGGGGAGCAGCACATCTGGTCACGAGACCAACCAGAGCAGCACCAAACCACAACAACCTCACAAGGAGAGAACCTGTGACCACATTCATGAGAGCGGCACGATTGCGGCGGGGAGTGATCACCGCAGCAGTGGCGGGGCTCGCGCTCAGCTCGGTCGTCCTCAGCTCGGCCGCATCGGCGAGCGTCAAGCTCCCCAGTAGCGGCGTCGAGACGCCTCCGGGCGGCTCGCTGACGGAGACGGGGAGCACCCTGCTCTACCCGTTGTTCAACCTGTGGGTCGGCGGGTACACGCAGAAGTTCTCCAACGTCACCGTCCAGACGGCGGGGACGGGCTCGGGCACCGGGATCTCGGACGCCGAGAACAGCACGGTCGACATCGGCGCCTCGGACGCCTACCTGTCGCCGAGCGTCGCCACGGCGAACCCGGACCTGAAGAACATCCCGCTGGCGATCTCGGCCCAGATCGTGGCGTACAACGTCCCGGGCGTGCTCTCGCACCTGAAGCTCACGGGCAAGGTGCTCTCGGAGATCTACCAGGGCCAGGTGACCACGTGGAACGCCTCTCAGATCGCGAGCCTGAACCCGGGCGTCACCCTGCCGAGCACCCCGATCGTGACGCTGCACCGCTCGGACAGCAGCGGTGACACGTTCCTGTTCACCACCTTCCTGTCCAAGACCGACCCGTCGGGCTGGGGCACCAAGATCGGGTACAACACCACCGTCCCGTGGCCGGCCGCGCCGGGCGCGCTGGGTGAGACCGGGAACTCGGGCATGGTGGCGGGCTGCAAGGCCACGCCGGGCTGCATCGCCTACGTCGGCATCAGCTACCTGACCCAGGCCCTGCAGGCCGGGCTCGGCTACGCGTCGCTCCAGAACGCCAAGGGCCAGTACGAGGTGCCGACCCAGGCCTCCATCGCCGCCGAGGCCGCCGCCTTCGTGAAGAAGACGCCGGCCAACGGGACCATCTCCCTCATCTACGGCTCGGCCCCCGGCGGCTACCCGATCATCAACTACGAGTACGGCATCGTCTCGACCCACCAGTCGAGCAGCTCGACGGCCAAGGGCATCCGTTCCTTCCTCGAGTGGGCCATCAACTCCAAGGACGGCGCAGCGACGTCGTACCTGGCGCAAGTCAACTTCCAGCCCCTGCCCTCCAAGGTCGAGGCGCAGTCTGTGAAGCAGATTCTGAGCATTCAGTAGTGACGTCCGTCGGTGGAGCGGCGGGGTCGGTCCCCGCCGCTCCACCCGGGCGCCCTGTTCCCCGCGACTCGCCCTTCCGCAAAATCGGGAACTGGGCCCGGGCCAACGAGGAACACGGCTGGCGGTGGACCGCCCGGGTGGCGGTGCTCCTCCCCTTCGCCGCCCTCGTCTTCGCCGTCGCGGTACTCGCGGTCAAGGCATGGCCCGCCATCCGGGTCAACGGCTGGTACTTCCTGTACGGGAAGAACTGGACCTACGGACAGAGCTACGGCGCCACGGTCCACACCGACGGCGTGGCCCATGCAGCGGGGTCGCAGTTCGGTGCCTGGCCCATCATCCTCGGCACCATCCAGTCGTCGGTCATCGCCATCATCGTGGCCGTGCCGCTCTCCATCGGCGCCGCCTTCGCGCTGACCGAGCGGCTCCCCGGGTGGGTCTCCCGGCCGCTCGGCCTGGCGATCGAGATCCTGGCCGGGATCCCGAGCGTGGTCATCGGCCTGTGGGGGCTGCTCACGTTCGGGCCGTGGCTGGCCAAGCACATCTACCCGATCATCGCCAACATCGCCGGCCACCTGCCCAACGTGTGGCCCTTCAATTACTTTCGCGGCCCCGTCGACACCGGGCAGGGGCTGCTCACCGCCGGCTTGGTGCTCGGCATGATGATCATCCCGATCATCGCGTCCACGACGCGCGACCTCTTCCTGCAGGTGCCGCCACTCCCCAAGGAGGGCGGCGAGGCGCTCGGCATGACGCACTGGGAGGTGGCGAACCGGATCACGCTCCCGTGGGTGCGCTCGGGCATCATCGGCGCCACCGTCCTCGGCCTCGGCCGGGCGCTCGGCGAGACCATCGCCGTGGTGATGGTCGGCGGTGCCTCGCTCCACATCGCGTCGAACATCTACGCGCCCTTCGGGACCATTGCCGCCACCATCCTCACTCAGCTCGACGGTGCGCTCACCGACGGCACCGGCTTCGCCATCGCGACGCTGGCGGAGCTGGCCCTCGTCCTCGCCGTGATCTCGGTGGCGGTGAACTTCGCGGCGCGCTGGATCGTCGCCCGCACCTCGCGCATCGGTGCTCCTGTGGGGGGGCAATGACGGCGCACTCGCCACTGGCGGCCGGGCCCTCGACGCGGCGGCGGAGGTCATCGTCCATCGGATTCCGGGTCTTCACCTACACGGCACTGGTCCTCATCCTCGGCCCGGCGGTCTGGATCCTGCTCGGCGTGCTCGGGCGGGCCCTCGGGCACTGGCGCTGGAGCGTGCTGTGGACGCCGCTGACGACGGAGGGCGGCGGGTTGCGGGACCAGATCCTGGGCACCCTCCTCCTGATGGCCGGCGTGTTCATCCTGGCCGGGACGGTGGGCGTGCTGGCCGGGATCCACCTGTCCGAGTTGGCCAAGCCGCGCAAGAGCGGCAAGCGCAGCGGCGGCTTCCTCCGCACCTGCTCGGACATCCTCTCGGGCTTCCCCTCCATCGTGTTGGGCTATGTCGGCTACACCGCCCTGGTGGTGGGGCTCCACTGGGGCTACTCGTTCCTGGCCGCCGTGATCATCGTGTCGATCATGGTGGTGCCCTACATCGCCAAGACGACCGAGAACTCGCTGCGCCAGGTGCCGACGGGCTACCGCGAGGGGGCCGAGGCACTCGGGATGACGATGGGCTACTCGCTGCGGAAAGTGGTGCTCAAGTCCGCGCTGCCGGGCATCGTGACCGGCCTCCTCCTGGCCCTGGCCATCGCCGGCGGGGAGACGGCGCCGCTGATCTACACCGCCGGCTTCGCCAACAAGCTGCCCCACTCCCTGACCCATGCCTCCTTCCCCTACCTGACCTACGTCGTCTTCAGCTTCTACGACTCGCCCAACCCGCAGTACCACTACCTGGCCTACGACGCCGCGCTGATCCTCGTGGTGATCGTGCTGCTGCTCCTCGTGGCCAGTCGGATGATCGTGTCGAGGACGCAGCGGCACGCCGAGGGGGCGCGCACCCGGACCCGGACGCCCCGCCGGCCGCGGCGGCCGGAGCCCACCGGCGAGCCGCTGGACTTGGTCGACCTGCACCGCTGACCGCACCACGCTGAAGCGGATCGCTGAGGACTGACGCGGCCCGGTAGGGTCGGAGCGGCGGGGGCCCACCGGGGCCGCAGGGAGGCACGTCATGCACGAGTGGTCAGGGGAGCAGCTGGCAATCCGCGACACGGTCCGGCGCTTCGTCGAGGAGGAGGTCAAGCCGAACGTCGAGGAGCTCGAGCACGGCGACACCCCGCCCTACGAGGTGATCCGCAAGCTGTACCGGACCTTCGGGCTGGACGCCATGGCCCGGGACTCCTTCAAGCGGGCGCTCGAGCGCAAGACGTCAGGCACGCCGCCCGCCGAGCGGTCCGAGGGCGGAGGCAACGCCGCGCTGACGCTCATCCCGATCATCGAACTCTGCCACTACTGCCCCGGCATCGTGACCGCGCTCGGGGTGAGCACCGGCCTGGCGGCGGGCACCATCATGAAGAGCGGGACCCCCGCCCAGATGGAGCGCTGGGGCCTCGACCTGCTGACGCTGGACACGATCGGCGCCTGGGCCATCACCGAGCCCGACTCGGGCTCCGACGCCCTGGGCGGCATGAAGTCGACCGCCGTACGGGA
>Ga0187883_10002102_pt1 | contig 12074 bp, 10 predicted proteins | sample June2016WEW_20_1_2_FD_132966 | JGI IMG/M metagenome (GOLD analysis project Ga0187883, IMG submission 132966) | Peatland microbial communities from SPRUCE experiment site at the Marcell Experimental Forest, Minnesota, USA - June2016WEW_20_10 | ecosystem: Environmental > Terrestrial > Soil >...
GTGCAGCCCGTCTACGACGTCGGCGCCGCCCTCGTCTATTCGAGCCGGGCCGACGACGTTCGCTACACCGTCGTCGGCGGCGACGTGCTCCTCGACGACGGCGCCATCGTCGGCGTGAACGAGGAGGAGGCGCTGGCGAAGTTCCGCCACCTCGCGAGGACCCTGCGTGACCGCAGTCTTGCGGGATGATCGGCTCCTCGGCCACCTCGGTGGCGTAGGGGCGGCGACGAGCCGCTTCGACGGGGGAATGGCGACCCGCCTGCGCCCGGTTGCACACCACAGACGGGCGCGGGGCCTGCAGATCGGCGCCTCCTCCCCACGACACGTTCGTCGCCGTGCCTGGCGGCTGACCGTCTCGTCCTTCGAGCCACCCTCGACGCCGTCAGGTCTGCAGGTCAAGCACCGCCTCGGCGAGCCAATCGAGCTCCTCGTCGACCGAGCTCACCGGCCAAGCCGGACGGAGCACGAATTTCGACAGCCCCTGCGCGACGAGAGAGGCGATCAGGCTCCGGAGGCGCTCACGGCCGACGGGCAGCAGTGACTCCGGATCCGTATCGGGCCGCCGCTGTGCCAGCTGGGACAACGCCTCCGACGACGCCTGGCTGCGGGCGTAGGGGATCGAGAGCCCGAAGTGCTCCGGGTCGATCTTGCGGCCGACCTCGTCTGCCGCCCGCTCGATGCGCATCCGTGCGCTTCCCGCCTCGGCGGCCGTCAGGGCAGCGCCCAGCCAACCGTCAGCGAGGCGCCCTGCCCGGTCGAGCGCCCGCGGCCCCATGCCACCCAGCCAGAGCTCGAGCGGGTCCTGCACCGGTCGCGGTGTCACGATGATGCCCGGAAAGCTGAACCGCTCGCTGTGGTGCTCGACGCGCTCACCCGACCAAAAACGCCGCAGGAGCGGCACGACCTCGTCGAGGCAGGCGCCTCGGTCGGCCCTGAGCACGCCGAGCGCCTCCCGCTCCGCCGACTGCCCGATTCCGGGCACGATCATGAGAAGGAGGCGGCCGCCGCTGAGCTGATCGATCTGGGCGAGCTCCTTCGCCAGCAGCATCGGGTTTCTTCCGATGGGCACGATGTTCGCCCCGAGCTTGAGCCGCCGTGTGCGGCCGGCGGCAAAGGCGAGACCGACGGTGGGGTCGGCCGTCGGCCCGAGCGGCACGTCCGATAGCCAGATCGTGTCGAAACCCCGCTCCTCCAGCCCGTCGACGAGCGACACGTACGACTCGGCGACGAAGCGCCCACCGCCCGGTGCTACGGCGATCCTGACTTTCACGGCCCCACCTTGTCAGACGAGCCCATAGGCCATGTGCTCGCTGGCTTCGATCTCGATGAGCCGGTCGTATTTGGCGATACGCTCGCCGCGGGCGGGCGCGCCACTCTTGATCTGGCCGCATCCGCTCCCGACGGCGAGATCGGCGATGAAGCTGTCCTCGGTCTCGCCGGAACGGTGGGAGATCATTTGCGTCCAGCCCGCCTGGCGACAGACCCGCATCGCTTCGAGCGTCTCGGTGACGGTGCCGATCTGGTTGACCTTGATGAGAGCCGAGTTGGCAGCGCCACGGGCGATCGCCTCGGCGATGATGGCCGGGTTGGTCACGAGGAGGTCGTCGCCGACGATCTGCACCTTGTGGCCAAGGTGGGCGGTGAGGCGCTCCCAGCCATCCCAGTCCGTTTCGCACAGCCCGTCCTCGAGGCTCCAGATCGGAAAGGCCTCGATCATCTCCGTGTACCGGGCGATCATGTCGTCGCTCGAGAGCGTCTCTCCGGCGATGTGATAGGCGCCATCGCTGTAGAAGCCGTTGGCGGCCGGGTCGAGAGCGATGGCGACGCCGTCGCGACCCGGACGGTAGCCAGCCGTCTCGATCGCCCTCACGAGCAGAGCAAGAACGTCCTCAGGCCGGTCGATCTCCGGGGCGAACCCACCCTCGTCCCCGAGTCCGGTCGCCAGCCCCTTCTCGGAGAGCAGCCGTCGAAGCGCCCCGTAGACTTCGGCGCCTGCCCGCACCGCCTCCGCCAGCGTGGGGGCACCGAGTGGAGCGATCATGAACTCCTGGAACTCCAGTTCGTTCGGTGCGTGGGCGCCGCCGTTCACGACGTTGAAGTGAGGGACGGGAAGGCGGGGCGTGACGTCGGCGGGGGAGAGGGCGCGCCAGAGCGATCGACCGGAGGACACGGCGTCCGCTCTTGCCACCGCCATGGACACGCCGACGATGGCATTGGCGCCGAGTCTCGACTTCGTCTCGGTTCCGTCGAGAGCGATGAGGGCACCGTCCAGCTCTGCGAGATCGGCGAACTTGCGACCGATGAGCGCCCCGGCGATCTCGCCCTTCACGTTGCTGACGGCCGTGATCACGCCCAGGCCGCTGTAGCGCTTCGGGTCTCCGTCGCGCAGCTCGACCGCTTCGCGCGATCCCGTGGAGGCGCCGGAGGGCACTCCGGCACGCGAAGTTGTTCCATCGCTCAACGTAACGGTGACGGCCAGTGTCGGCCGTGACCGTGAGTCGAGTATCTCAACAGCTTGCAGATTTTCGAGTGTGAGCATTCCACGCGTCCTTTTCCGGGGGAGTAGGTCAAGCTTCTCGTTCTATGACCGCTCGCACCAGGGGAGAAGGTCACAGGTTGAGGAGGAACGCCCGCAGGCTTGACGTGCCGGCGATGGCCGCTGGTGGCCGCTGGTGTGAACGCTCGTGGCCGCTGGTGGCCGCTGGTGTGAACGCTCGTGGCCGCTGGTGAGGCCGCTGGTGAGGCCGCTGGTGACGACGGCGGCGCCCTACCCCTGAGTGCATGCAGGTAGCCGGGGCGAGCCAGCTTCACGAGCTGATTCCCTGGCGTTGTTCCCGTTGCCCAGAAGGCGGGCCTCTTACGTGTCCTCTTTGTCGGCTTTCACTTGTCGGCGATCCAGTGCTCGCGCCGAAACATCCGCCCGAGGCGGGCGGACAGGCCCGGTCCGACGTCTTGGAGAGCATCCACGTGGTACACGGGGGTGCCTTCCGGTGGGGGAAGGTTGGCGACTTCCTCATCCGTGAGGGCGCAGGTCACCACCCTGGCCGTGATTTCGGTGATCTGGTCGCGCTCGACAAACCGCAGACCCTTGTGAATTTTCACGACGATCCCATCGAAGAGGTCCAACTCGGGGACTTGCAAGACGTGAGCCACCGTGCCGAACGTCTGGCCTGTCGAGCTTTGCACTGGCGTTCCGACTTGAAGTGCCAGGTAGGAGATCGGTATCTCCTCGCTCATGATGTCCTCCGTCACTGTCTCGATGTCACTTGTCGCGTGCCACGATCGTAGAGGCGTGGCCGCCCGCGAGTACGGGCAGCCCTGGCGTTGCGCAAAGCCTTTAGCTTTGAGCAGATGAGGATGTCGAGGCTCTTCGGAGTCACACTTCGCGAGGCACCCACCGGTGCTGAGACGCCCGGCTATCAGCTGCTGCTGCGCGGCGCCTACATCCGGCAGCTCGGACAGGGCATCTACTCCTACCTGCCGCTCGCTTGGCGAGCGATGCGCAAGATCGAGGCGATCCTGCGCGAGGAGATGGATGCCATCGGTGGCGTCGAGATGTCGATGCCACTCGTCCACCCGGGGGAGTTGTGGAAGAAGAGTGGGCGCTACGACTCGATCGGTCCCGAGATGGCCCGCTTCACGGACCGACGCGACCGCCCACTCGTGCTCGCCATGACGCACGAGGAAGTCGTGGCGGCCCTTGCCGCCAGCGAGATCCAGTCGTGGCGGCAGCTGCCGAAGCTCGTGTACCACATCCAGCTGAAATTCCGTGACGACCCGCGTCCGCGGGCAGGCCTGATCCGGGCTCGCGAGTTCACGATGAAGGATGCCTACACGCTCGACCGTGACGAGGCCGGCCTCGACGCCCAGTACGAGCGGCTGCACGAGGCCTACTTGAGGATCTTCCAACGGTGCGCGCTGCCGGTCCTGCCCGTTGCCGCCGACGTCGGCATGATGGGCGGGTCCGAGGCCGAGGAGTTCATGTACCTCAACGCCATCGGCGAGGACACGATCGTGCTCTGCGACTCGTGCGGATACGCCCAGAACCGGCAGGTGGCGCGGGCCGCAGCCGTTGCCGCCTCCAGCGAGAAGCCACGTCCCATCGAGCGGGTCGCCACGCCGGACACGACGACGATCGAGCGGTTGTGCGACCTCCTCGGCGTGCCGCCGGAGCGGACCGCCAAGGTCGTCTTCACGGCGACGTCCGACGGCCGGTTCATCGTGGCCGTGGTTCGTGGGGACATGCAGCTGAACGAGGCGAAGCTCGCCGGCGTGGTCGCTGCGGCCGAGCTGCGCCCAATGACGGGCGAGGAGATCGAGAAGATCGGTTGCGTGGCGGGATACGCCTCTCCCATCGGAGTCGGCGAACGAGCCCTCGTCGTCGTCGACGAGGTGGCAGCCGAGTCCCCCAACCTCGTGGCCGGCGCAAACGAGGAGGGATGGCACCTTCTCAATGTCAACGTCGGGCGGGACTACCAGCCCGACCACGTCGCCGACCTCGCGGCCGTGGACGATGGGCAGCCGTGCATCGTGTGCCGGTCGCCGTTGCGCAGCGTCCGCGGCGTCGAGGCGGGCAACATCTTCAAGCTCGGCACGCACTTCTCCGTCTCATTTGGCGCCAACTATCTCGCCGAGGACGGGACGGAGAAGCCGATCGTCATGGGATCGTACGGAATCGGCGTGGGCCGCTTGTTCTCGTGCATCGCCGAGGAGCACCACGACGATCGTGGACTGCTGTGGCCGGCCTCGGTCGCCCCGTTCTCCGTGCACGTGTGCGCCCTCGGCGAAGAAGGCCTCGCTGAGGCTGATTCGATCGTCCGGCTACTCGAGGCGGCAGGCCTCGACGTGCTCCTCGACGATCGCGGCGAGCGTGCCGGCGTGCAATTCACCGACGCCGAGCTGATCGGTTGCCCGGTGCGCCTCACGGTGTCGAAGCGGTCCCTGGCGGCCGGCGGCGTCGAGGCCAACCTCCGGGCGGACCTCGACGGCGCCCGCGAGATCGTGCCCAGTGCCCATCTCGTCGCCTGGGTGAGGTCGCGCCTGGACGCAGCTGGCAGCTGAGCCGTTCATCGAGGCGGCAAACCGGCTAGCCAGGGACGCGAAGGGGGCTGCGTCTAGCATCGTCCGAATGGCGGAAACTCGTCGCAGCGGGGGCGCCCTGTCGTCCACCTGGCGCGTGCTCGTCGGTCGGCCGCTGCGCAGTTCCGAGGTCGGCAAGGAGAAAATCACGCCGGTCGAGGGCTTGTCCGCCCTCTCGCTCGACGCCCTCACGTCGGTTGCCTACGGTCCGGAGGCGATCATCGTGGTCGTGGCCCTGGCGGGGGCGGGGGCGCTCCACCTCGTGCTGCCGATCACGTTGGTGATCGTGGGCCTGCTGGCGGTCCTCGTCTTCTCCTACCGGCAGGTGATCGACGCCTACCCCGGCGGGGGCGGCGCATATGCCGTCTCGCGTGCGAACCTCGGGGCGGGTGTCAGCCTGCTGGCCGGCGCCTCGCTCATCGTCGATTACACCCTCACGGTCGCTGTCTCCATCGCGGCCGGAGTCGGCGCCTTGGTGTCGGCCTTCCCCAGCCTGACGTCCGCCACCGTGCCCATCTGCCTCGGCATCCTCGCCGTCGTGACGCTTCTCAACCTCCGCGGCCTCGGAGAGACGGCCCGCGCCTTCTTGCTCCCGACGCTGGTGTTCATCGTCGGGCTGCTGGCGATCATCGCCGTGGGCTTGCTGCATCCCTTGGCATTGCACGTGCCCCAACCCGGGCACTCGCTGTTGCCTAGCCACGCCCTCGAGACGGTCGGCGTGCTGCTGGTGCTGAAGGCATTCTCCGCCGGCTGCAGTGCTCTCACCGGTGTCGAGGCGATCGCCAATGGCGTGCCGTTGTTCAAAGAGCCTCGGACGAAACGGGCCAAACGGACCGAGATGCTCCTCGGGCTGATCCTCAGCAGCATGCTGATCGGCCTCGCAGTGCTGGCTCGTCGCTGGCACATCGGCCCGCGGTCGAACCAGACCGTGCTCAGCCAGATCATGGGCATGGCCGTCGGGCGCCACTGGGCGTACTACATCGTGTCGCTCACCGTGACCCTCGTGCTCGCCCTCGCCGCCAACACCTCCTTCGGAGGTCTTCCCATCCTCGCGAGCCTGCTGGCCCGCGACAACTACCTGCCCCACCTGTTCGGGCTCCGGGGCGACCGGCAGGTGTTCGCCAACGGCATCTGGGCGCTGGCGATCTTCGCCGGCACCCTCCTCGTCGCCTCCGGCGGCAATACGAACAGTCTCATCCCGCTCTTTGCCATCGGCGTGTTCATTGGCTTCACCCTCGCCCAAAGCGGGCTCGTGGTGCATTGGTGGAGGACGCGGCCGAAACGCTGGCGCCGCCGAGCCGCCATCAACGGAATCGGAGCCGTCGTCACGGGCGTGGCGACGTGCGTCTTCCTCATCTCGAAGTTCACGGAGGGCGCCTGGGTGGTCGTCGTGGCTGTGCCCTCGTTCATCTGGCTGTTCACTCGCATTCGGGCGTACTACGCCCGCGTCGGTGTCGAGCTCGGTCTCGGCGATCGACCGGCGCGGCCGGCGGCGAAATCCACGCTCGTGATCGTCCCGGTCTCCTACATCTCGCGCGTCACCGAGCACGCCCTCTGCGAGGCCCTCTCGCTCGGCCAGGAGGTCATTGCCGTCACCGTCGAGCTCACGAGCGTCGACGACGTCGAACACCGGACCTCCGGGCTGGCGGAGGCGTGGGCCGAATGGGACCCCGGCGTGCCCTTGCGCGTGCTGACGACGGAATACTCCTCCGTCGTGGAGCCCCTCCTCGCCTTCATCGACGAGGTCCGATCCGAGCGTGACGTGCAGATCGTCGTGCTGATCCCCGTCGTCATCCCCACCCGCGCCCGCTACCGCATCCTCCACAACCAGATCGACCTGGTCCTGTCGGCGGCCTTACGGGGCCGCGACGACGTCGTCGTGGCCAGGACCGGCTTGCCGGTCGCCGAGGCGGCTGCTGCACCCCGTGGAGGCGCACTACCGGCGCCGGGGGCCGGCGGCGAGATGGTCGCGTCGAAGTCGGCCGGCAAGGTGATGGCCCCGCCGGAGTCGGTCGCGTCGAAATCCGCCGGCAAGGCGACGGCCCCGTCGGAGCCGGCTGTGTCGAAGTCGCCGGGCGAGCAGGCACCACCCGATCAGGTCGAACCGGCAGACTGATATGGCCTGGGAACTGCCGTCTTGGCTCTGGAAGATCGAGGGCGCCGATCGGGGCGAGTCGATGTTTGGCGGTGGTGCAGCCGTCTGGGTCGATGGCCGTGAGATCCTCCATCGCGACGCAGATGGGCGGTTCGACCTTCGGCTCACGCGGCAGGCGATCCGGGAGCTGAGACCCCGTCTCGGCGCAGATCCGCGAGTGCGCCTGCGCGCCTCCACGAGCTCGGACTGGATCGATCTCGAGGTCCCCACGGTGGACGACGAGACTCTCCTGCGCGAGCTGGTCAGGCGAGCCGTCGCCGAGCACCTACCGCTGCCGGGCGAAGGGCGCAAAGCTCCGCCCGAGGGCGAAGCGCTCGCACGTCGGCGACGCCTTCACTGAGTCCGGCGGCTCGGCATATGCGAACATATGTTCGTGAACGAGGAGGCGACGATCCTGCACGCCGATCTCGACGCCTTCTTCGCCTCGGTGGAGCAACGGGACAACCCGCGTCTACGCGGACGGCCAGTCATCGTCGGCTCGGGCGTGGTGATGACTGCCAGCTACGAGGCTCGGGCATTCGGTGTACGCACGGCCATGGGCGGCGGGCAGGCGAGGCGCCTGTGCCCGAAGGCGATCGTCGTCGCACCTCGCATGGCCGCCTATGCCGAGGCGAGCAAGGCGGTCTTCACCGTCTTCGAAGAGACGACTCCGCTCGTGGAACCCATGTCGATCGACGAGGCGTTTCTCGATGTGGGCGGACTCGCACGAGTCTCTGGGTCTCCGAGCGAGATCGCCCGGCGGCTGCGTCGCCGAGTGCTCGAACGGGTGGGTTTGCCCATCACGGTCGGGGTGGCGCGAACCAAGTTCCTCGCCAAGGTGGCCAGCGGAGTCGCCAAGCCCGACGGCCTGCTCGTCGTGCAGCCGGCTGAGGAGCTTGGGTTCCTCCATCCTCTCCCCGTCGAGCGGCTCTGGGGGGTGGGGCGTGTGACGGCTCGCAAGCTCCACGACCGCGGGGTCGCCACCGTCGGCGACGTCGCCCACCTGAGCGAGCCGACGCTCGTGGCCATGCTCGGGCTGGCGGCTGGCCGGCACCTTCACGCGCTGTCGCACAACGAGGACCCGCGCGTCGTGCAGGTCGGTCGTCGCCGGCACTCGATCTCTTCGCAACGCGCCCTCGGGCGATCTCGCCGTTCGCAGCAGGATCTCGACACCGTCGTCGTTGAGCTCGTCGATCGCGTCACCGGACGGATGCGGGCAGCCGGCCGCGTCGGCCGCACCGTCGTGCTCCGGCTGCGCTTCGACGACTTCTCCCGCTCGACACGATCGCGCACGCTCCCGCAAGCAACGGCGCACACCCACACAATTCTTGTCACCGCGAGGGAGCTCCTGAGCGCCTCCGGGCCGATGATCGAGGAGCGCGGTCTCACGCTCGTGGGCATTGGCGTTGCCAACCTTGATGACGAGGGCGCCGTTCAGCTCATGCTCCCCCTCGAGGGCCACAGCGAAGCGTCCCTCGACACGGCCCTCGACGACATCCGTCATCGCTTCGGCTCCGCCTCGGTGACACGAGCCGTGCTGCTCGGCCACGAACCCGGCATCTCGCCGCCGATGCTCCCTGACTGACGCCTGACGGACGGCGATGCTCCGTCACTGATCCCGATCCCCTCACACGTCGGCCAGGCGCTTAGCGCCAGCGCTCTCGTGCCGGCCGCACAGGGGCAGAGGTCCGCAGGACTTATCCTTGGGTGCATGAGCACCCAGATGCCCCTGCCGCCGGAGGACGAGGTGCGGGCCGCCGTGAAGATCGTGGAGGACCACGCCGCCAGGGTCTACACGTGGAACTACGAGCGGTCACGGCCACAACTCGTCACGCTCTACAACAAGGCGATGGCCTCGCAGTGGAACAGCGTCACCGATCTCGACTGGAGCACCGAGGTCGACCCCGAGCGCCTCGTCGAACCCGGCTCCGCGGGCATGCAGATCATCCGTTCGGCCGCCGCGGCGCCCGGCTCACCCATCGCCGCCTGGACCGACAAGGAGTTCACGGCCCTCGGAGTCGAGATGTTCAAGGCGAACATCAGCCAGTTCATGCACGGGGAGCAGGGCGCCATGATGGTGGCGGCGAAGATTGTGGAGACGGTGCCCTGGATAGACGCCAAGTACTACGCCTCCACCCAGACCATGGACGAGGCCCGTCACACCGAGGTCTTCGCGAAGTACCTCGAGACCAAAGTCGGCAGCGCCTACCCGATGAGCCCGTTCCTCGAGGCCCAGATCATGGCGCTCATCGAGGACAGTCGTTGGGACATCGCCTACCTCGGGATGCAGATCGTCATCGAGAGCCTGGCGCTCGCCGCCTTCGGGGACATGCTCCGTCGCACGACCGAGCCCCTCTTGAAGAAGTTGCTCCGTTACATCATGTCCGACGAGGCGCGGCACGTCGCCTTCGGCGTTCTCTCCTTGAAGGAGTACTACTCCGAGCTGTCCGACGGCGAGCTGAAGGACCGGCAGGAGTTCCTCCTCGAGAACACCTTGCGCAACCGGGCTCGCTCCACCACGCCGGAGATCTGGGAACGGATGGGCGTGAAAGCAGAGGCGGTGATCCCGTTCATTGTGGAGGCCGCCTCGAGGATGAGGGTGAGCCCGTTCGCGGGCTTCCAGCGAGGCTTCTTCGCCAAGCTCGTCCCGAACGTGCGCAAGCTCGGTCTGCTCGATGCCAACAACGGGTACTTGCGAGAGCAGTGGGGCGCCGCCGGACTCCTCGAATTCGAGTTCGCCGACGACACGGCCACCGATTACGAGTCGTACGACGAGGTCGCCCGCGATCGGGCCTCCCAAGGGGCGGCAGCCTCCTAGACGAGCCTCCTAGACGACCGTAGCGGAGCGCCTATCGGAGACGGCCGCCGACCACCACGCGCCGGCCACGAGGGCCGGTCGGCTTGATCGAACGGCGCCGGTCCGGTAACAACGGCACATGCTGCGTGGCGAACGAGTCGCACTTCGAGCACGAATCGAATCCGACGTGGCGGTGCTGCATGCTGAGCTCTACGACGACGTCGTCACGCGGACGCGGACCGACTCCCGCCCTTGGCGCCCGATCTCGCCGGACGCGCCTGCGGCTCCGTACCGCATCTCCGACCCGACCGATGACTGGGCCGCCTTCTCCGTCGTCGACCTGGGCGACGGAGACCTGGCGGGCGAAGCCATCCTCTGGGGGATCGACCCACACAACCGCAGCGCACACGTCGGCATCTCGCTGCGGCCGGCGTTTCGTGGCCGGGGCCTCGGGGCCGACGCCGTGCGAGTCCTGTGTGAATACGGCTTCACGGTTCGCGGGCTGCATCGTTTGGGAGTGGAGACACTGAGAGACAACGGCCCCATGCTCCGCATAGCCGAGCAGGTGGGTTTCGTGCGCGAGGGTGTGCTGCGACGAGCCGCCTGGGTCAACGGGCAGTTCATCGACGAGGTCGTCTTCGGGATGCTTGCCGAGCAGTGGGCCGAGCTGAAGAGGAGCCTGCCCGGCCCAGGCGCCGCCGACGCCGGCCGGAGCACACTCGACGACATCGTCGACGAGGCCGGGAGGGAGTCATTCCCCGCCAGCGACCCTCCGGCCTTCTAGAGGGCGACCGACGCCGTGCGAGTGCTCGTCGCCTCCACGGCGGGTGCCGGCCATTTCGGACCGATCGTGCCGTTCCTACAGGCCCTCGGCAGGCGCCGGGACGACGTCCTCGTCGTCGGTCCCCCCTCTCTCGAAGCGGCAGTGGCGTCCACCAACCATCGGTTCCGGATGGGCGCGGAGCCGCCGGCCCATGAGCAAGCGGCGATCTGGGAGCGCTTCTCGTCGGCACCGCGAGAGGAAACCTCCGGACTGATCGATCGTGAGCTCTTCGGCCGGCTGTGCACCGCCGCCATGCTGCCGACGATGGAGGCGGCCTGCCACGATTGGCAACCAGACCTGGTCGTGCGCGAGGCGTCCGAGTACGCATCGGCTGTGGCGGCGGAGCGCGGCGGGGTGCCGCACGTCCAGGTCGCCATCTCGCTCGCCGAGATCGAAGCTTCTGTCATCGCCCTCGTGGCGGCGGTCCTTCGGCCCTATGGGGCGGGCGTTGTCGAGCAGCTCCTCGCCTCTCCCTATCTGACGCCCTTTCCGCCGTCTCTCGACCCGTCACCGTTCTCCACCACGTGGCGCTGGCGGGCGGCGCCAGCCGTCCGGCCCCAGCCGCTGCCCGACTGGTGGGGCGGGGCGACAGGTCCTCTTGTGTACGTCACCTTCGGCAGCGTCACCGGCCGGCTGCCGATCGCCGTCCCGACCTATCGGGCCGCCCTCGACGCCGTCGCCGGCCTGCCGGCGCGGGTGCTGCTCACGCTCGGGCGAGCCGCCGACGTGTCAGCCCTCGGGTCGGTGCCGCCGAATGTTCACGTGGAAGCGTGGGTGCCGCAAGGAGATGTCTTCGCAGAGGCTGCCGCCGTCGTGTGCCACGGCGGCTCTGGCACGACCTTCGGCACGCTGGCGGCCGGAGTGCCGCTCGTCATCGTCCCGTTGTTCGCCGATCAGCCGGTCAACGGCCGACTCGTCGCGGCGGCCGGCGCCGGTGTACTCCTCGAACCGGAGCCGGAGGCGACCGGCGCCATGGCAGGGCTTGGACCTCACGACGCTCGGCGCCTTCGGACGGCGATCGAGTCCGTGCTCGCCGACGGGTCGTACCGGCGGGCCGCCGAGGGCATCGCTGACGAGCTCGGTGCGCTCCCGACGGTCGACGAGCTGCTCGCCACGGTCGCCAGGGAGGTCGCCGGAGCCTCCAGGGAGTGCTCGGAGCACCCCTGAGGCGACTCCGGTCGGCAGGCGACTTCGGTCGGTGTGTCAGGCTGGCTTGACAAATCCTGCATGTCAGTCTAAAC
>Ga0187883_10002104_pt1 | contig 12067 bp, 8 predicted proteins | sample June2016WEW_20_1_2_FD_132966 | JGI IMG/M metagenome (GOLD analysis project Ga0187883, IMG submission 132966) | Peatland microbial communities from SPRUCE experiment site at the Marcell Experimental Forest, Minnesota, USA - June2016WEW_20_10 | ecosystem: Environmental > Terrestrial > Soil >...
AATCAGGCGATCGCGGTCGCCATGACCGACGGCCCGGCAATGGGCCTGGAACGTGTCGACGCGCTCACCGACGAGCCGGCGTTCAAGGGCTACCACCTTCTGCCGAGTGTGCGCGGGGACCTGCTGGTCCGACTCAGCCGCCACGACGAGGCACGGCAAGAGTTCGAACGTGCGGCCGCCCTCGTCGGCAACGAGCGAGAACGCGCAGTGCTTCTCGAACGCGCCGCCGCGTGCCCGAGCGCAGCACGGCCATCGCCGGGGCGGTAACCACGCGCGGGCTCAGGCTCCGCGCCACGTGACCAACCGCACCTGCCCGCTGGGCCCGCGGCTGCGACGAAGAGATTTCTCCTGACTGTCGATCCAGGCTCCTCCCGGTCGAAGGGTGAGTGAGGCCGGGCAATCAGCCCGGCGGACCGGCACAGCGGCGGCCTCCCGGCGCTAACCGGGCTCACCAAGCCCGCTGAAGGAGTCCTGATGAGAAAAATCGTCGCAAACCTGTTCGCGTCCCTCGACGGTGTCGTGGAGTCGCCCGAGCAATGGACGGGCCCGTACTTCACCGACGACATCGGGCAGCTGATCGGCTCGGAGATGGCTCAGGCCGACACGATGCTGCTCGGACGCGTCACCTACCAGACCTTCGCCGCCTCCTTCGCGAGCCAGGCAGGCGGGATGGCCGACCAGATGAACACCATCCCGAAGATCGTGGTCTCCACCACCCTGGAAGCGGCCGACTGGCACAACTCGACCCTGGTCGCGTCGCCGTCTGAGCTCGCCAACTACAGGCGGCGGCCCGGCCGGAACATCGCGATCAGTGGCAGCGCCGGGCTCGTGCGATCGCTGCTGGGACAGGGACTGCTGGACGAACTCCGGCTGCTGCTGTTCCCGGTGGTCGTCGGTTCTGGCCAGCGCCTGTTCGACGGAGTCACCGAGCGGCTGCCGCTCACCCTGCTCGATTCCCGCACCTTCTCCGGCGGCGTCGTCCGGCTCACCTACCAGCCGCAGCGCTGAGCCCATCCGCGCCTTCATCGCACATTGAGACCGATACAGGCGGTTGCGTCCTCACCTCGGCGCAACAGCAGGGCGGCACCCGCCCGCACAGAACAGGAGCAGTCTGACGACCATCACGGCCACACCCGGCACTCAACCAGGAGACCGACATGACACCACCCGTGCAAGGTCCCGCGTATTACTTCCCCCCAATCGAGAAGAAGTACGGCCGACCGATCAACGAATGGATCGACCTCATCCGCTCCTGCAAATTGACCAAACACAAAGAACTCGTCGACTGGCTGAAAACCGAGTACTGCATCGGCCACGGACACGCCACCGCACTCGTCGGCTACACGTTGGCCGGGCACAGCACCTGGCAGCCCGCCGACCACGGGCCGTCGTGATCTCGCGCGTCACTACCGTCCCAGGCCAATACCCGTTCCATGACCGCAGCCGTCGGGGCCGTGCCGTCGGGGCCGTGCCGCCGGGCGCGGCGCCGCCGGGAGCCGCGCTGGGCACGAAAGGATCGGGCAGACTGGGCATGTGGATGCTCTGGCAACCCTTTCTCTGGGCTCGTCCTGTGTTGTCCTTCGCCGAGCCAAAGCCGACGATCTTCCGGCGATTATTGACCTGATTGCAGCCGACCAGCTCGGCGCCCGACGCGACGGGGCGAAGACGGCCGGGGACCTCGCCGCGTACCAGCGTGCTTTTCGCGTAATCGATGACGATCCGGCCCATATCTTGATGGTCGCCGAGGCCGACCGTGACATCGTCGCCACGATGCAGCTGTCCTTCATCCCCGGCCTGGCCCGCCGCGGCGCCATGCGGGCTCAGATCGAGGCCGTCCGGGTCCACGAGGCCTATCGCGGCCGCGGCCTGGGCGCTGCGATCCTCACGTGGGCGATCGATGAAGCCCGGCGGCGGGGCTGTGCCCTGGTACAGCTGACGACCGATAAGTCCCGGACCGCCGCGCACCGCTTCTACGAACGGTTCGGCTTTGTCGCCTCGCACGAAGGTATGAAACTCGCCCTCTGAGCTTGCCGCTGGCCCGCTGAGCTGGCCCGGGCTGCCGGCCGCTGGCGTGTGGGCTGATTGCCGGGACAGGGCACGAGCGTGCTGGTCAGGGAGGGCTGGGAGGGCGCTGATGTCCCATGCGGTGACGATGTCGTGTGCTCAGCCCGCCATCGCGTGAATTCGCAGGGCGAGGAGTGCCCGACTACCGGCTGGCCGGTCCCCGCCCGCCCTACGAAGATCGCCCGTCAGGACCCTGACCCTGGCCAGCGGGTCGGAGACGGCAGGGCGACATCGCCGTAACCGTTGCATGCCGCCTTGATGACGTCAAGCTCGAACAGGATGTACCGCTCGGCAGGTGAGTAGCCCGCCGAGCGGACGGCAACCTCATGCAGGTCCTCGTCGTCTATCAGGGTCGCCGTGCCGCTCAGGTAGAACTCGCCGCCAGTGCCGTCGTTATCCGGAACCGCGTTATGCAGCGCATACGCGCCGCGCTCTCGCAGGTCGCGGCCCTTCGGGGAGGTCGGCTCCATGAACACGAAAAGATGGCCACTTCCGATAATCGGCGTCACCGGGTGAACTCTCGGAACACCATCGGATCGCACGGTCCCCAGGTAAGCGGGAGGGCGGCTGAGGCGTTCGGCACCGAACGCTGCCAGTGCCGGGTGCGCCGCTTCGAACTGACCCCATGTGCTCACGCCGTGCCTCATTCCGTCGCCATCCGTATAGCAGTGACATGCCAAATCCTGAAGATGTCACGCTCCGGGCGCCAGAACCTCCGCGACTCGCCCGCAGAGCCTGAGCCGGCGGCCCTGGGACCGAATTCGTGATCAAGCTAGTCTCTGAGGTGTGGAGAGGCGGCTGGCGCCCTACCAGCGGATGCGGGACTTCGACAAGACTCCGGAGCCGGCCGGCGGGCAGCCACAGGGACGTTCGGCTGGCGCTCGCCGGTTTGTCGTGCAACGGCACCGGGCTCGCCGGCTTCACTATGACCTGCGATTCGAGATCGACGGCGTGCTGGTGAGCTGGGCGGTGCCGAAGGGTCCGACGCTGGATCCGAAGGCGAAGCACACCGCGATCCACGTCGAGGACCATCCCATTGAGTACATCGACTTCGAGGGCGTCATTCCGGCGAAGGAGTACGGCGGGGGCGACGTGATCGTGTGGGACCGGGGCACCTGGGACCCACATGGTACCGATGACCCCGGTGCCGCCGTGGCCGCCGGCGAACTGCATGCCGATGTTTATGGCGAGAAACTTCACGGTCGCCTGGTCCTGGTGCGCCGTGGCCGCGAAAGCTCCGACAAGGAGCAGTGGCTGCTGCTGCATAAGAACGACGATCAAGCCGTCGACGGCTGGGACCCCGAGGACTACCCGAGGTCGGTGCTGAGCGGCCGCACCAACGACGAGGTGAAGGCCGACCCGGAGCGGATGTGGCGCTCCGATCTGCCGGCCTCGCAGGCGTCGGTGGCGATCGGCACTGCGGCCGACGGGCCCGGTGCCGCCGCCCTTGACGCGCTGGACTCCATGGGACCAGGTGGCACATGGGAGGTATTCGGCCGCAAGCTGCGGCTGACCAACCTGGAGAAGGTCCTGTTCCCTGCCCGGCCGGGCGAGGCGCCGGTGACCAAGCGTGAGTTTATCCGTTATACCGCTCAGATCTCTCCTGTCGTGCTGCCCTACCTGGCAGGCCGGGCGCTCAACATGCACCGTTTTCCTGGCGGGGCGGCCAGCAGCGGCTTCTGGCACAAGCAACTGCCCGACCACGCACCGGCCTGGGTGCCGCGCTGGCACAAGCCCGACGCCGGCCAGGGAAAGGCGACGACCTACCTCGTCGTGGACGAGGCGGCTGCGCTGGTGTGGGCGGCCAACTTCGGCGCTCTTGAGTGGCACGCCTGGACTGCCCGCACAGCTGACCCGGACCGCCCCACATATGCGCTGTTCGATATCGATCCAGGTCCGGCTACCTCGTGGGACGACATGCTGGTGCTGGCCCGGCTGCACAGGACCGCGCTTGAGCACCTGGGGGTGCGGGCCCAGCCGAAGCTCACCGGCCAGCGGGGCATCCAGATATGGGTCCCCATCACCCCCGGCCCCAGCTTCGATGAGACGCGGGCGTGGGCCGAGCAGGTGTCGCGGGCCATCGGTGCAATCGTCCCCGACCTGGTCAGCTGGAGCTGGGACGTCCAGGAGCGGCACGGCCTGGCCCGTCTCGACTACACGCAGAACGTTCACAACAAGACGCTCGTCGCCCCCTACAGCCCGCGCCCAGCGGCGGGCGCGCCGGTGTCCACCCCTATCGAATGGGATGAACTCGACGACCCGTCCCTGCGGTCTGATACCTTCACGATCCGCACGGTGCTGGACCGCGTGGCCAGGCGCGGCGACCCGTTCCGCAGCGTACTGCCGCCCGGCCAGGACCTGCCGCCGGTCCGCTAGTGGGGACGCGATCATGCCGCGCGTTTTGGCGAATATCCGGCCGGACCCCGGCGGCTGTGCCACCGTTGCTCGCATGTGCGGGAGGCAGCCGGGTAGCTGGTAGTTCGCGGCTCGGCTGCGGAAAGGGCAGGTCGTGAGTTATGACGGGTACGTGGACGGCATCACAGCACGGCTGAGCCTGGCACTCGACGCCGAGCTCGCTGAGGCCACGGCGCTCCGGCATGAGCTGCACGCGCACCCTGAGTTGTCGGGCGGCGAGCAGCTGACCCGCCGGATGGTGCTCGACCGCCTGCCTGGCACCGAGGTGGCCGAGGTCGCTGACACCGGCGCCCTGGTCAGGATCGGCGGCCCCGGTCCCGCCATCGCAGTCCGGGCCGAGCTTGACGCGCTTCCGATCAAGGAGGCCACCGGCGCCCCATGGGCCGCCAGCAACGGCGCGATGCACGCGTGCGGGCACGACGTTCACCTGGCCGCGGTGGCCGCGCTTGCCAGATGCGTGCACCGGGCGGGCGGCCCGATGCCGTTGCTCGTCGTGCTGCAGCCGAGGGAAGAGACCTACCCGTCGGGTGCCAAGGACGTGACCTCGTCAGGCGTCCTGCCTCGGCACGGCGTGCGGGCGATGATCGGCGCTCACGTCCAGCCGGTACTGCAGGACGGCCTGGTGGCGTGTGACGGCGGGGTGGTCAACGCCGCGGCCGACGAGTTCGTGGTGACAATGCGCGGCCGCGGGGGTCATGCCGCGTATCCGCACCTGACCGCCGACCCGGTACTCGCCCTGGCCCAGTTTGCCGTGAGCGCGCAGCAGATCGTCAGCAGAACGGCCAACCCGATAGTCCCGACGGTGGTCACTATTGGCTCGCTGCGCGCCGGGGACGCGGCCAACGCGACGCCCGACATCGCGACCGCGCGAGGCACCCTGCGTACCATGTCGCAGACGCAGCGCCCGATGCTGCAGGCGCGGCTGGCCGAGATCGCTACCGGCGTCGCGATGACACACGGCTGCACGGCCGAGGTTACGGTCCTGGCCGGCGAGCCGCCGTTGCGCAATGACGCCCGGCTTGCCGAGGTGACAAGCCGCCATCTCGGCGGTCTCGGCCTGGGCGTCGGAGGCCCGCTGCACTCGTGCGGGGCGGACGACTTCGCTTACTTCACCGAGGTTCTTCCCGCACTGATGCTGTTCGTGGGAGTCGGCGACGGCATTTCCATGCGGCTGCACGACCACGAATTCCTGCCGCCCGACCACACGGTCAGGTCCACAGCGCGAGCGCTGCTTGCCGGTTACCTGGCTGCCGCAGAGATCTTCGGCGAGCGCGGTTTAACAGCGGAGTGCGGCGACCTGGCCTGCCGGTAGCCTGTCCGGCGTGCTTGAACAGGTGACCGTGATCCGCTGCGTCAGCCCGCTGCGCGAGGGCGGGGCGCTGTACTTTCATCACAACTGGACCGCCGCGCGCCCGCCGGCGCCCTTCGACGCATCCGATCACGTGCTGCGCGAAGCCGCGACCCGGCTCGCGGTGGCACCAGGGAGCACGATGGTCCAGCCCGGCCCGTGCACAGCGGGCTCGCCGCGGATCCCGTCGCCGACCTAGAACGTCTCTTTGCCGAGCTGGTGCGCTGACCGGGCGCGATCAGCCGGAGCCTTCGAGGCTGACGTTGTAGACGGTTGCCTGGAATGTGCCGGAGGCGTCGGGCGGCAGCTTGGTAAACCAGATGAGCACATAACGGGCGCCGCGTGCCGGTGTGGTGAGCCGCAGGTCGACCTGCCCGCCCGCGCCGGTTACCCGCGCCACGGGATGGGTGTCGGTGAGCGAGGCTGCTGCCGCGCCGGTGCGCACCTGGAAGTCGGCGCCTGGCAGGCTGCCAAGCGTGATCTTTATGCCCGTGATCGTCACCGGCCGGCCCATGTCGAGGAGCAGCCCGGTACCGGGTTTCAGGTTCCCGAACGCCGCTGTGGTGTACCAGGCTGTGTGCCAGGCAGTTGCCCGGCTGCCGTCGATCGCCGGCTGGGCATTGGTGCCCTGGCTGTCGCCGTAGGGATCGAACGTCACCGCGCTGGCCGGGGTCAGCGTGCGCGCCCGGGGGGCTTGGTGCGCGGGGGCCGTACCGCTGGCGGTGCCGTGGGGTGTTGTTACTCCACGCGCAAGCAGCCAGCCGCCCGCCACGCAGATGGCGAGGACAAAAAGAACGGCGGCGACGCGCAACACCTTGGCCACTGCGGCGGGCCCTGGGCTGGTAACCGCCGGGCTGGCAGGCCCTGGGCTGGCGGGTACTGGGCTGGCGGGCCCTGGGCTGGCAGGCGCTGGTATGGCAGGCCCTGGGCTGGTAAACGCCTGGCTGGTAAACGCTGGGCTGGCAGGCCCTGGGCTGGCAGGCCCTGGGCTGGCGGGTACTGGGCTGGCGGGTACTGGGCTGGCGGGTACCGGGCTGGCGGGTACCGGGCTGGCGGGTACCGGGCTGGCGGGGGCTTGGGCTGGGGCCCCGGCGGCGGGGGAGGGGGCAGGCCACGCCGAGGCTGGTCTCGCGGGTGCTTGTCTGGCGGGTGCTGGTCTGGCGGGGGCTGCCCTGGCCGGAGTGGCGGCAGGCGCTGGCCCTACGGCGGCCGCTGCGCCGGGAGTTGCATGACCGGCTGTGCCTGGGCTAGCCGGACCTGGGCCTGCGGTGGCTGGGCTGGCGGTGGCTGGGCTGGCGGTGGCTGGGCTGGCGGTGCCTGGGCCTGCGGCTGAGCCGGCAATGCCTGGGCCGGCATGGGCCGAGCGTGACGGCGCGGGCGGAGGGACGGGCGGCGGCGGCCAAGCGTTCGCCGGTCCCGAGCCTGCGATCGGGGTCGGGGTCGAGGGCTGGGCCAGCGGCCGCGCTGTGGCGGCCACGGGCTTCGCTGGCTTGTTGCGGGGCTTCGCTGGCTTGTTGCGGGGCTTCGCTGGCTTGTTGCGGGAGCGAGTTGGGTCAGCCGCCGGGGTGCCCCGCTGCGTCCGGCCAGGTGTTGTGGCCTCCGGCGGGGTCGGCGATCGTCGGGAAAGCGGCGCCCGGCCGAAGGCCAGGCTGAGCGGCTGGGTAACGCTGGGCTCCTGGCTGAGCGGCGCCGAGCGAGCGCTGATCCCGGTTGCGGCCAGCGCGACGGTGAGCCCGGCTGGGCTAAGGATCGGTGGCTCATTGCCGCTGGCTTCGCCGAACAGTGCCCGGTAGATGATCGCTTCGACGTCGCCGGGTACGCCGGTCTGCAGCTCACGAGGGCTGACCGGACGCCCGGCCGTGCGCGGCGCAGCGGGCAGCCTGGTCTGCTCTTCGCCGGGCCAGTAGCCGGTGAGCGCCGCGTACAGGAGGCTGGCCAGGCTACGGGTGTCGGCGAGAGCCGGGTCGTTGGCTTCCGTCCCGGCAAGCGCCGCCGCGGTCGCCAGCCCGATGATCTTCACCTCGGAACGTGTGTCGCACCACACGCAATCCGGGGTCAGGCACAGGTGGGCGAGCCCAGCGGCGTGCGCAACACTAATGGCGCCGGCGGCCTCGGTGATGATTTCGACCGCACGCCGGGGCTCGAGCGGGCCGATGGCGAGCACGTCATCGAGACGCTCACCTGAGGGCCACTCGGAGACGATGTAGCGGTGCTCAGGGCTGTCATCAGCGTCGAAGATCTGGACCAGCCGACGGTCGTTCAGCTGAGACGCGGCGCGCGCCGCCGCCACAACCTGGCCGAGGCGGCGGAATCCGGGCACGAAGGTGCGCACGGTGACCGCACGGGCAAGGGCTCTATCGGTCGCCCGCCACAGCGACGATCCGCCTTCATCGCTGAGCTGCTCGTCGAGCCGGTACCGGTCGGCCAGGCGCCGCGCATCACCCTTCGGCCGCGCATCACTGCCGCCCGGCCCGGCAGGTTCGGCGGCAGATGCGGCAGTTCCGGCGGTGGCTTCGGCGGGTTCGGCTGTCGCTTCGGCAGCTGATGCGGCAGGTCCGGCTGCTGGTCCTGTGTCTTCGCGGTCAGGTGGCCCTGTGTCTTCGCGGTCAGGCCGCGCGTCGTCGCTGGGCAGCCCCGCATCTGGGCCGGCCAGTGGCGCGCCCTCATCGGCCAGCGACGCGGCCGACTCAACGCCGCTCCGCGCTGCACCTTGTGCCATCGCCGTTCACCCCTCGCACATACCCAAGCAAACCGCCGAGCCTACCGAGGTGATAGAGCCGTTAGTCCCCGCACAGGCCATCGACTTGCCGAGGAAGCGGCTGGCGATGGGACATCTATAGCGTGACCGGCGTCTATAGGCAGTCAGCCAGTGACCGAAAGTGACTTCCGGGTGCCCGCCTACGGGGTGAGCGCCATGTCCCGCTGGAGACCGGCTGCGTCGTCGCCATGCATCACCAGGACCGGTCTGCTGATAGCAGATCGCGGCCATTTCCCTAGCCACCGCTAGTTTAGCCGGCAAACAGTCGGCTAAAGGCGAGACACGCTTTATATTGCGGTGTCGGCGCCGGAGTGATTGCCCGCGGCCCGCGGCCGGCGGCCGGCTGACGACGTTGAGTGGCTGACGACGTTGAGTGGCTGACGACGTTGAGTGGCTGACGACGTTGAGTGGCTGACGACGGCGGGGTTGCCGACGACGGCGGGCGACCACGGCGGCATCGCGGCATCAGACCGCCTCGCTGACCTGGAAGGCCCTGGAGGTGGACGACTCGCCGGCGGTGACCGCCAGCCTGGCTGAAGCGGGCGCGACCGTGCTCGCCGAGCCGAATCGCCCGCCATAGACCTCGCTCAACGCGCAGCTGGAGGCCCCGGGGCGGGCTGCAGCTAACGCTCTTCACCGAGATGGGAGACCAGGACTCCGCGCCTAGTCGTGGCATTCCGGCGGGACGTCCAGAGCGGGGTTCCGATCGAAGAACCCGAAGGGCTTGAGCCAGAACGAGACCGTGTCGACCGGCATGATCGGCCAGTCCTCCGGCCGGGTGATGTGGTGAATGCCGAACACATACCACAGCACCAGGTCGGTGTTGTCGATGGACCGGTCCTGTGCCGTCCAGCTGGGCAGTCCGTGGTCGCGGTCACTGAGATTGGGGAACTCGCCGCATGGCCAGCGTTCGTCCTGGCGGTAGGGGGTGACCCAGAGCGTGTGCCCGATCACCCCGGCCCGCTGCAAGACGGGCGAAGCGGGGTCGATCAGTGGCGGGAAGGCGCCGCCCGGGACCAGCTTGTACCCGACCGGGGTGCCGAGCCCGTTCCTGACGTTGTCGTTGACGACCTTCCAGCTCTTCTGCGTGTGCCAGTCGTAGTCCTGGGTGCCTTCGGCCTCGGTGCGCAGTGGTGTCTCGCGGAGTACCAGGCCCAGCCGGTATGGGTCGTCATCACGGGCGCCCCGTGGTTGTGACTGCACCGCATACACCGTGTTGGCAGGCCCGTCCACGTCAAGATCGAGACGGGCCACGATGAAATGCTGGTGGAAGGGCGCGTAGGTCCGCTGGTCCACGAGCGTGCCGAACGGCGGCTGGCGCCCATCGCCGAAGTAGGAGGTGACCACGATGCCGGTGGCGCGCACCTCGCACTCGATGTTGCCGTCCTGATAGAAGCGCCAGTACACGAGGTACTCGTAGTTCGCGACGGTGACCTGGAACGACACCACGAGCCGCCGGGCCCGGCGCACTTCTGGGCCCGTCACCTGATCCACGTGCTTCCAGCTGACGCCGTTGTCCTCCTCATGAATGCAGATCGCGCGGGGGATAACGCGCGGCTGCCCGGCTGAGTCGTGCACGACGGCGTCGAGGTACGTGATCTCGCCCAGGCAGTCACAGCCGCGCTCGAGCGAGGCGGTCATGAAGCCCAGACCCCACTCGCCGACGTCGAAAGCGGTCCGGCGGTAGTGATCGCTGGTCGGATCCCGGTAGGGCACGACCATCTCCGCGAACGACAGCCGGTGCGCTATGGGCCGGAGGCGGCCGGTGTCGCGGTATCCCACCTCGTGCAGGACGAGGCCCTCCCGGTAGTTGAAACCAAGCCGCAGCTCCCAGTTCTGCCAAGAGAGGTGCCTGCCCGCCAGGGTGAACGAGACGCCTTCGGGCTGGCTGATGTGCAGTGGCGCCACTTCCCGCAGCGGCATCGGGAGGAGCCTGGGCAGGTACTCGCCGGTGACCTCGGGCGGCTCGGCGGTCGTGTCGCCGCCGAGGTCGTCTTCGAGCTCGACCATCGTCATCTGGTTGAGGTCGACGATGGGATGCAGCCCGCTGACGTGATGCGCGTACGGGTTGCCATCTTCGCTGCCCCGGTACCAGACGTCTGACCAGCCCAGCCGCAGTCCGCGGTGGCGCGGCGGAACGAGCGCGGCGCCGTAGGCCCAGACGTCGGTGAGGACGCGGGTCCCATCGGTCATCCCGCGACGGGCGAGCGCCGCGGTCAGCAACGGATGTTCGCGCAGCATCTCGTCACACTCGTGCCACTCGTCCAGCGTCATGTTCGGCTGCTGGCCAGGGAGGTGTTCCCAGGCCGTGACGGCGGCGTCGGTCAGCGACACCACCGCGCGGTAGGCGTGCCCGTCATCACGGTTCCAGCAGATGGCGACCGCCTCACGAGTAGCCGGCTGCCCGGCGGGGTGGCCCTGCGGTACCTGGGCCGCATCCTTGGCTGGTTCCCTGAGCTCGATCGAGGCGACCCGCCACCGCGCGCCGACCGACCGCTCCTGCCGCAGTATGGACGCGACCAGGCGGAACTCCTCGGCCGTCAGCGGGTCGAGCGGATGAGCCTCCCCGGCGACCCCGGAAACCTCACTGGGCTGTTGTGTCGCGCTCAACGATGCCTCCTCCTGACCTGCCTACCCGCCGGGCCGTCGTGCCACGCGGGCCAGCTGCCGCGGCCCGCCGATGCCGGCTAGGGCGCGGCTGCTGCGGAGGCCAGCCGCGCTCGGCTAGCGGGTGCCGCCGGTCCGTCGTCGCCAGATCAGCCAGCCAGCTGCGCCGATAACCACAACTGCTCCGGCAACGGTGCCGGCGATGGCGCCTGGTGACAGCGTTCCGCCGGGGCCGGCTCCTGACGTGCTGCCTGGCGCCGAGCGGGTGCCAGGGGTCGCCGAGCCGAGGCTCGGGGCCGTGGTCGGTGTCGGCGTGCCGGAGCCGGCTGACCCCGATGCTGTGAAGGCGACCACATGGTCAGCGGCGGGCGCGAGCAGCAGGCCGTTCCCGACACTCGGGGTCGGGAAATGGTTGGCCACTGCCCCGATCGCGGCCTGCTGCCGGACCTTGCCCGTGGCCGGATCGAGGCCGTACAAGGTGCCGTTCTGCCCGATGGTCCAGATCAGGCCCGCGGCGACGATGGGCGGCCCGCCGCCCGTTCCCGAGTTCCACACCAGCGAAATCGCAGCCGGGGACTCAGTTGCCCGGACCGCGATAATGCCGCTCAGGCAGGGCAGGTAGGCGGTCGTCCCGACCACCGCCGCGCCGCCGTCTATGTCGCTGCTGCACAGCTGTCCGGTCACGGCCTGCTGTCCGCCGATGCCGCCGAGGCGGGCACCGTTGAGGAGGTAGACGATGCGGGACTTCCCTGTGAGCAGCACCTGGCCATCGGACAGCAGCATCGGCGCCGTCGACATGTCGAGGTCACTAGCGTTGTTGGAGGCCCAGTTGCCCGGCGCGAAGTACTGCAGCAACTGCAGCGACGGCGAGAGCT
>Ga0187883_10002106_pt1 | contig 12061 bp, 10 predicted proteins | sample June2016WEW_20_1_2_FD_132966 | JGI IMG/M metagenome (GOLD analysis project Ga0187883, IMG submission 132966) | Peatland microbial communities from SPRUCE experiment site at the Marcell Experimental Forest, Minnesota, USA - June2016WEW_20_10 | ecosystem: Environmental > Terrestrial > Soil >...
GGTCGAGGAAGCCGTGCGTAGGCGAGTGCGTCCCTCGGGCGTGAGGGCAAAGCGTTGGCTGCGGCCTTGGCCGACGGCGCTTACGAGTCCGGTAGCTCTTAGGCCGGTGAGGAGCTGGTGCATCGCCTGTCGGCTGACGAACGCGTCGCGCGCCAGGTCTGCGTTTGAGATGCGCGGACGCGAGGCGAGGATCTGCAGACAGGCGTACTGCGACACGCTGAGTCCGTAGTCGCGCAGCTCCCCGTCCATCGTCGAGTGCAGGGCGTCTTGGGCGCGCTTGAGGGCGTAGCCCACGGATTGATCGAGATCGACTTGGCTCACGTCAAGACCTTGACATAGTATAGTACGTCAAGACCTTGACAACATTAAAGGAAGGAACTCCCTATGCCTACCGTTGCAGGCCCCGATTTCATTGCCCTCCAGGTCCGCGACATCGAGCGTGCCGCCGAGTTCTACGAACGTGAGCTAGGGCTCACGCGCGCACCCGGACCCCCGCACGCCGTCGTGTTCGCCACCCAGCCAATCGCGTTTGCGCTCAGAGACCCGCTGCCAGGAACCGATCTCGACAGTGGACAGCCCGGCCTCGGCGTGGCGCTGTGGCTGCGGGCCGACGACGCCCAGGCCCTTCATGACCAACTCGCCCAGCACGGTGTGACGATCCTGACCGAGCCGGTCGATGGTCCCTTCGGCCGGACGTTCACGCTCCAAGACCCGGACGGCTACGCCATCACGATCCACGATAAAGGCTGACGAGATTCAGCCCGCACCGCACTGAACGCGGCGGCTTCCATACCTTGCACGGAAAACACGAGGATCGGAGGCAGCCGGCTTCGCTCCCGCGTCGGACGACGAGCAGCGGCAAGCGGACGCCCGTCGATGCGCTCGCCCTCCACGCCAAGCAGCGTCCCGGCCGGGGGTTCCCTCATAAGTAAACGGTATTCGGTCTAGGCGAGTCCGAACGTGGACGCGAGACGGCGGCGGAGCTCAAGGAAGTCGTTGCCACGGGTGGCGAGCCCCCATATCGCGGCGGCGAAGTCGAAGACCGTCCCGCCCTTGCGGCACGCCCGCTGCTTGCTGTGGCGCCCGTAGCAGTAGAAGGTGCCATCGGGGTAGAGCTGGAGGCTCGGGCTGGTGTCTGCGTGGAAGGGGCAGAGAATCTTGCCCGCCCGGTTGGGGGTGGCGTTTGCCAGCACGCGGACGTACTCGGCGGCGGGGATCGCCAGCAGCGCATGGTCGAGCGGTGTGCGGTCCGAGCTGCGCGGCCTCGGCCGCGCGGGCCCGGTGGCCGCTGGGAGCGGATCGTCAGGTAGGCGGCTCGTGAGCTCTGCGAGCGTGTAGCGGGCCGTTGGCCTGTACGCGAGGAGCTTGACGGGGCGCGGCGGGTCGTGCTTGTAGTTGAGGGTGTCCGGGGGTCGCAGCAGGCGTGCGATGTCGATGCAGCCGAGCTCGCCGCCGAGCGCGAGTGCGAGGCGCCGGTTAGCGCTCTCGACTTGTGCGTTCGTTGCCCGCCGGGCGAGACGCCAGTAGAGATGTAGGTGGTCGGGCGAGCCCGAGGCGACCTCCATCGTCGGCGGGTGAGCGAACTGCGCGAGACTCTGCTGCGCGCTGGGGTCATCGCACTCGATGTAGAGCAGGCGCGAGCCGCTGATCGCGTCCTTGCCGCCGTCGGTGGGACGATCGCGCAGCGCGACGCCCACGTAGATGTCGGCCTTGGCCGCCCTGCGGATGATCCGCCGCGCCGCGCCGGTCGTTGCGTCCTCAGCGAAGAATGTCCGATCCATCCAGCCGCGCGGTGACGGCCAGCGCAGCTCCAAGAACTGTTCTAGACCGGGATCGGCGGCCAGGGTGCGCAGGTAGACGAGCAGGTCGTTGGTGGGGTGCCGGTGCGAGGTCAATCGCGGACCTCGGGTGTGAACGCCGCCAGGTACTCGAACTCGCCGTTGAGTAGCGGGACCTGCTCTGGATAGCGGGCGGCCCACGCGGAGCACTGCTCCAGCGTCAGCTCGCCGCGGCGCATCGCGGCGACGCGCTGTGTGGGCGTCATCTGCCAAAGCGGTCGTAGGCGCTCCTCCCGCGTTCTGAGGCTCTGAAAAAGCGCGTCGGTGAAAAGGGTGTCGTTCATGGGAAGCACCGCATGAGCCCTGCGGTCCGCGCCCCGGTGGGGACGCGGACCGGGCTCTGTCGGTGGCCGCTAGGCGGCCACCGGCTCCCGCTCGTCGGCGGGCTGCTCGGACTCCTCCTCGCTGCGGGGAGTCAGGAACTCGACCGTGTTGGCGACCACGCTGTAGCTGTGGCGCTTGCCGCCACCGTCGGCCTCCCACTCGCCGTACTCGATGCGGCCATCGACGCCGACCTTCGAGCCCTTGCTGAGATACCGGCTGCACGCCTCGCCGTTGGCGCCGTAGGCGCTCACGTCGATGTAGCCGACCTCGCCGCCGCGGCCCATGCCGTTGACGGCGAGACGCATCTCGCAGACGCTCGTGCCGCTCGGCAGAGCTCGCAGCTCGGGGTCACGGGTCAGACGGCCGGTGCCGATGAACTTGTTGATGTTGCGCTGAGCCATTTCGTTTCCTCCTGGTTGTGGTGGTGGTGCTAGTTACGCCGCCCAAAAACGACGCCGACCGGCGCGCGGAACCGGAGCCCGTCAGGGCGCAGGGGAACCCCCCTTGTGGGGGTTGAAGCGCTTAGTCCGGCGGCGTCGAAAATGGGGCAAGTAACGACGCCCACCGACCACGAGGAACCCGTGAACAGGTGGAGCCGCGCAACTTCTCGGCTCCTGCCTACGTCCGTGGTCTCTTGCGGTCTGTAGAGCATCGTTGGCGTCTGTTGTGCCTCTGTCCGCGAGCGGTCGCCCGCGGCTTTCTCGGTTACTGAGCCCCACCGCCACCAACCGGCCAACGACTTCTCAAAAGGGTCGAGACGGCCGCCGTCGGACCCGCTGTACGGGCGACGAAAAAGTCGTTGGCCGCTTCGGCGCGTCGCTGGTCACTAGGGGGCAATGGAACGCACAGATGCCTTCGGCCCGGCTTCGTTCGGGCGCTCGAACTGGCTGGCGGCGGCGGGGTCTCGATGAGGGTCCACGCGGTAGGACGCCGCCCCCTCACGAGGCTCGTGCTCTGCGTGGCGCTCGTTGTGCTGCTCGCGCTCTTGTTCAGCGGCTCGCTTGCGTGGTGCTGGACTGAGGCCGCGTCGCTGCTGGAACTGAACGGTCCGATGCGGCTGACGGCCGCCGACGCGGCGCACGCGATGTGGCATGTGCTGATCCGCGGAGACTGGAGCTCGCCGGCGAGCGCGTTCCCAACTCGCGCGGAGCGCGCGGTGGCGCCCGGCGCGTGGGCGTATGGGCTCACCGGAGGCTGCTTCGTTGCGCTGTTGATCCGTGGGGGCCTCGGCCTGCACCGCAGGATGCGGACCTGGCGGGCGGGGTCGCCGCTCGGCAAGGAGCAGCGCACCGTGGCGCGTCACGCGGTCGATCGCGGCTGGGTGCGGCAGCGGACTTGGGCGCTGCCCGCCGATCTGCGCCGTCTGTGGGTGCCCGGCCCCGTCTCGGGGCGACCGTACCTGGGGGTGATCGGCAAGCTGCCCGCGCGCACGCTCGCGGCCGAGCTTGAGGTACAGCCGATGGTCGTGGCGCCGCCGCGCGCGGGGAAGTCCAGCGGCTTCGTCGTCCCTTGGCTGCTCGACCACGACGGGCCGGCGCTGGTGTTGAGCACCAAGCGCGACATCTACGAGGCGACCGCGCCGTACCGCGGCAGCCTCGGCCGCGTGTGGGTCTATGACCCGTTCGGCGACCGCGCGAGCGCCGGCTTCACGCCGCTCGTGCCGGCGAGGACGTGGGCCGGCGCGATCCGTGCGGGCGAGGCGTTGGCGAGCGCCGCGCACCCCGACCAGGCGAACGCGGCGAACGAGTTTTGGGACAAGGAGGCCGCCGCGATGCTCGCGCCGCTGCTGCACGCCGCGGCGCTCGCCGGCGAGGGCATGGACGAGCTCGTGCGGTGGCTGGACGCCCGCGACTTCCAGAGCGCCGTGAGCGCGCTCCAGAGCGCGGGCGCTGCGGCGGCAGCCGAGCAGCTTGAGGGCGTCGGCCGTCGCGACGAGCGCAACCGCGAGACGACGGTGATGTCGGCGTTGAATCTGCTGCGCGCCTACCGCTACCCGCAGGTCGCGGCGTGCGCCCACAGCGACCTGACCCCTGAGAGGTTCTTGGACGGGGCCGCGAACACGATCTACGTCGTGGCCGCCGGCCACGACCAGGAAGCGTTGCGGCCGGTGATCCTCGCGCTCGTCGCTGCGATCTATGAGGCGGCGATCGTCAAGGCGCGCGCGGGCGGCGCGCTCGACCCGCGGCTGTTCATCCTCATGGACGAGGCGGCGAACATCGCGCCGCTGCGCAACCTCGCGGCGTGGCTCTCGCAATGCGGAGACCACGGCATCGTCATCGCGACGATCTGGCAGTCGATCGCGCAGATTGACCAGCGCTACGGCCGCGCCGCGCGCGACGCGATCTGCGCGGCGTCAACCGCCCAGGTGTTCTTGCCGCCGCTCGTGGAGCCGACGAGCACCGGGTATTTGACCGAGCTGTTGGGCGAGGAGCCGGTCGCCAACGCATCGACCTCGACCGGGCTCTCGCGGCACACGCTGAGCATCGGCCATCAGAAGGCCGGTCCCGCGCCGTGGCTGCGCCAGATCGGCCGCGGGCGGGCGATCCTCGTCTACCGGGACCTGCCGCCCGCGATCGTCCGCGCGCCCGGATGGTTCGAGGACCCCCGGTTCGCGCACTACGCCCGGCTGCTGGCATCGCGCTACGGAGCGTCTTCCCTGGGGCGCGCTCCACGCTTGCGTGAGTGCTCAGGCAGGAGACGCCTGCGAGGGCCGGAGCTGCGATGAGCGATTCGTTGGCCGCCGGCGCGGGGTGCGGGTCAACAACCCCGATGAACGACAGAACCGCAGCCGCGCCTCAAGCGGGCGAGCGCACGGCAAAGCCGCGCCGCGGCGGCCCTTCCGGGCGCCAGGTGGTCGGCGATTACGTGGGGCAGCACGCCTCCGACGCCGCCCAGGCTGTGCGGCGAGCCGGGCTGCGCCCCGGTCTGGATCGGTCCTTCGGCTGCGCGTCCGAGCTCGTCGGGCAGGTCGTTGAGCAGGAGCCGACCGCGGGCAGCGACTTGACTCGCAACGGCCTGGTGACGCTGTACGTCGCTGCTCCCGGCGTGGCCGAGATGACAAGCGAGGAGCATCCCGCGCCGGCGCCGGCAACACCCGTGGTGCCGGCCGCACCGGACGCCGGCGAGGAGGATGCGCCGTCCTCCGCGGCGCCTCGCCGCCGGCGCAAGGCGAGGCGGGCCGAGAGAACCCGGCAGGTCTTCGAGACCCCGCCCACTCCTGCTCCGCCGGGCGAGATACAGCCGAGCGGAGCACCCGCGCACGAAGCCGAGCAGGCCGAGGAGTGGGACGACGAGGACGCCGCCGGGTCTGTGTGGCTGGATCAGGCGGCGGTCAGCGAGGAGCCTGGCGACGAGCTGGCCGACGACGAGCTCACGGACGAGTTCGTGGTGCATGTAGATGAACTGTTCGCCGGGCGTGGACAGCCGCTGTGGCGACGGGTCTACCCGCGCCGCGGGTTCCGCGTGCGGCTGGCGGGGCACCCGTGGCTGTTCGGGATCACCGGCGCGATGCTCGCGGTGTGGGTGGTGGTCGGCGTCGCGGCTGCCCTCGCAGGCCATCCGCCGAGCGCTCATCACGCGAGCGCCCCGCCCACGACCGTCACGCAGGGCAGCGCAGCGCGCTCGGCGGGCGCGGCGAAGCCGTCGCCCTCACGGCCATCGGCCGCGGCTCATCGCGGCGCCGACGCGATCAGGCCGCGTGCGAGACGCACGGTGCCGGTGGCATCTGCGCCGCCCGTGTTGCACGCGCCGGCGCGCAGTGTCCCCGCGACGCCGGAGGCGAGCGCGCCGGTGGCTCCCGCGTCGCCGCGGGTCGTGCCGGCGCCTGCGACTCCGCCGCCCGCGTCAGCGCCGGCGCCGGGACAGGCCGGAGGGGGGCCGTTCTCGCCGTGAGGTTTGGCAATCACCAACACAAAGGAGGTGAGGCCAGTGATGGCTCTCACGCTCAGACGGGCGCAGGCCCGTCGTCTCAGAAGGACGGCGCAGGTCGCCGCGGCGATCTGCGTCTTGGTCGCGCTGCTGGTGGGCGTCGTGATCCTCGGGGCGTTCCCCGATGGACACGTTCACGCACTGAACGCGGCCGGTGCTTTCAAGGGCGGCGAAATCGAAGGCGTCTCGAAGCTGGTCGAAAAGCTCAAGGGCAACATCGTGTGGCTCGGCGGCACAGCGATGGGCCTGATTATCGCGGTCGTCGGGATCATGTTCATGGCTGGTCATTCCAGGGCGCACGACCTGGCGATCAAGACGCTCGTGGGAGTGGCGATCCTCGCGTCGATCAGCGGCATCGTGGCCTAGTCGGATGCGCAGTCATCCACCGCCGCTTGGTATGGGCGCTGCCGGCTGCGACGACGGGCGCGTTGCTGATCGGGCTCGTGCTCGCGCCGGCCGCGTCAGCAGCGGACGGCGGTTCGATCGTGCCGCTGGCCATCTTCGGGATCGAACTTCCGTCGCTGCACAGCATCATCGAAGGGATCGCCAAGGGGTTCTTCGGGGCGCTCGCGCACGCGCTCGTCCCGAGCTGGCTCACGCACGGGACGGTCGCGACGATTCAGCATCTCGTCGCGCTGCCGGACCCGGCGACCTGGACACACGTCGGGCAGTTGCAGGCCGACATGGTGTGGCTGGGGGCATCGCTTTTGCCGGTCACGCTCGCGATCGGGACTGTGCGCTACTGGCTGGTGGGGCTGACCGGCTCGGCGCACCCGGCCGGCGCGTTGGGGCGGTGCGTGTGGGTGACGTTCGTGCTCGTCGCCTACCGCTGGTTCGTGGAGCAGACGGTCGCCATCACGAACACGCTGACTCACGCGATCCTCGGGTTCCCGGTCGTCGCCAGCGGCCTACAGCGGATCATCGGCGTGCTGTTCACCGGCGCGCTGCTCGCAGGCGCCGGCGGCGTATTCGGAGCGTTCCTGGTGATCGTCGGCGTGCTGTTCGCCGCGGGCCTGTTCGCCGTGCAAGTCCTGTTGACGGTCCTGCTCGCGCTGCTGATCGTCGCCGGCCCACCGCTGATCGCGCTGTCGGCGATCCCCGAGCTTTCGCACCTGGCGCGTACCTGGGCGCACGCGCTCATGGCGATCACGCTCGTCCCGCTCGGCTGGACCGTGTTGTTCGCCACCGCCGGGGCGCTGTGCCTGGACGCAACGAGCTTCACTGGCGGCGCCGGCGGCGTGCCGGGGCACATCGCAGCCGCCTTCGCCGGGCTTATCACCTTCGCAATTGCGGTGAAGCTGCCACTGATGCTGCTCGGGGAGCTGCGTCACCTGTTCGGCTCTGCCTTGTCCGGTGGTGGTGGCGGCGGCTCGTCGGGGCAGAGCACGATGCCGGGCGCTGAGCGGGTGAAGGCCGCGCACGCGCGGCTGCGCGGCGCCGCCTTCGAGGGCGTGCCCTCGCTCGGGCGCAGCGCGGGACGCGCGGCCGGCGCCCTGGGCGCCCCGGCCGGAGGCCCGCTCGGCGCCGCCCGGCGTGGCCTGTCCGGGGCTGCGCGTCGCAGCGGCGTCCTGCCCGGCGCGGCGGCCGGTGTCGCCGGAGGCGCCGTCGCTGGGAAGGCCGCTGGGCGTGGCCTGGCACAGAGCGGCCGGCGCGGTGTCCGCGAGCGACTGCGCAACGCGGGCGCGATCATTGCCAGCGCGCCGAGTGACGCCCGCGCTGCAATGGCCGGTGCCCGCAAGGCGGGCCGGACGCCGCGCGCCGCCGCCGCGCGCGCAGCTGGACGCGGCCCGAGGGGCACCGGCGCGGGCACGAGCACGGGGAAGACCCCGGCGAGCGTCGCCGGCGGAGCGGCGCGTGGCCGAAGCTCAAGCCAGGGACCGCCCGCCCCGCGCCAGCGCGCCCAGGGGCCTGTGCGAGCGCCATCCCCGCGGACGCAGACGCCCGTAGGACGCTCGCCAACTCCGAACGCGCCGGGGGGCACGCACCCTGGACGCAAGGTGACGACGAGCGCGCAGCGCGAGGCGTCCGGCGGCAGACGGTCGCCCAACGCGCCCACTCCCCCGCCCCCGCCGGTGCGCGCGCAGCGGCCGGCGAAGCGTAAACCGCGACCGCGGAGCGGGTCGTGATCCATCGCACCTTCCGCTCGCTAGATCAGGCGCCGAAGCTGGTCGGCTTCACGATGCGCCAATGGTGCGTCCTGATCGCGGGCGCGAGCGCGGTCCTCGGCCTCGTCTACCTCGCGCACCTGCCGACCAAGCCGGCGATCACGCTCTGCGTCTTCTTCGTTGGGCTCCCGGCTGCGCTGACGTATGTCTCGGAGAGCGGCGGGCTGCAACTCGGCGTGCTGCTGCGCGATATGTGCCGCTGGCGCATGGGCCGGCATCGCCTCCCTGCCACGCCGCACGGCTACGCCGGTGCGCGTGGCCTGGTGATCCTCGCGCCCGCAGACTTCTATCTGGCAGATGATCGTCTGTCAGACGATCATCTGTCGGACCCGGCGCTTGAGGAGCTGCTGTCCGAGGAGCGCTGGGGCGCATGACACGAGCGCGATGCGCCGCCGACCTGCTCGGAGTTGCCGCGATCGGCGAGGACGGGCTGCTCGTGCGCGACGACGGCGAGTACGTGCGCTATCTGGAGGTCGGATCGGTCAACCCGCTCGTCATGGAGCAAGCCGAGGGCGAGCGGGTGTCCGCCGCGTTCGGTCAGCTCGCCGCGCGCCTGCCCGATCGTCAGTCGCTCCAGCTCTACGTGCAGGGCACTCCGCTGGACCTGGAGGACGTTCTCGCGGAGGAGACCCACCGCTGCGAGCAGGCGGCGGGCGCGGCCGAGGACGCCGCCGAGGACGAGCGCGCGACGGCGATCCGCCGGCTGGGGATCGCCCAGGAGCAGTCGATTCGCGCAACCGCTCTGAATGTCGCTCCGCTGACGCTGCGCTATCTCGTGATCTGTCCGTGGCGGCCGGCGGGCCGCCCGCTGCGCTCGGGGGGCCGGTCACGCCGGGCGCTGCGCGTGAAGGCGAGCGTTCACGAGCGGGCGATGCGCGACTCGCTGCGGCACGTCGAAGGCGTCCGCTCAGACCTAGAAGCGATGGGAGTCCCGGCCCGCCCGCTGGACGGCCGGGAAGTGCTCGATCTACTGCACGCCAGGTTCGACCCCGATGCGCAGCTGGGGGGCGAGCTGCCCGCGAGCTTCATGTGCCCCGAGGTCATCGCTTCGCCGGTCGCGGGCGAGGACGCCAAGGACGCGAGCGCTCGCGCGAGCGCCCTGGCGAGCGCGATCTGCTCGGCCGAGCTGGGCCTGTCCGAGCGCAGCCATGTGACTATCGGCAGCTCGGCGGAGGAGGTCTTCTACGTCAGCCTGGCGCCGGAGCAGACGTGGCTCGGATGGCTGCTTCACATGATGCAGGCGCCGCGCCCGTTCACCCTCAGCGTGCATATCCAGGCGACTGAGCGCTACCGCGAGCGGATGGCGCAAAAGCGCCGCTACCGCCGCATCCACGGCGTTAACCGCGGCGTGGAGCAGCGCGGACGCCCACTCGATCCCGACGCGCGTGTGCAGGAGGAGGAGGCCGCCGAGCTCAACGACGAGCTCGCCACGAGCGCGGGCGCCGGTATCTACCGCGTCAGCATCTACGGCTCGCTGCTTGAGCCAGGGCCGCAGCCGGACACCGAGACCCTGCACGAGCTCTGCCAGGCGGCCGGTCGGGAGGTCACGATGGCCTGCGACGCGCGGATCGGGCACGGCCTGTTCGCGCAAGGCGCACTGTGGCGATCGACGCTCCCTCTCGGGCGCGACGTAGCGCGACGGCGGCGCAAGTACGTCAGCCGCAACGTCGGGGACACCTTCCCGCTGTGCGGGACGGGCTGCGGCAGCCCCGAGGGCATCCCGCTCGGCTACGCGCTACCCGGCCGCACCCTGGAGCGCCTGGACCCGTTCGACCCGGCGCATCCCAATCACCTGCTGCTGGTCAACGGCATGAGCGGGGCCGGCAAGACGATGGCCGCGATCATCCTCTTGATCCGCGCGCTCGCGCAGGGCGCGACCGGCTGGATCATCGACCGCGCCGGGCACTTCGACTTCCTGTGCAGCTTGATCCCCGGCGCCGCGTCGCTTGAGATCGGTGGCGACGCGCACGCGATCAACTCGTGGGATGTCGATGACCCTGCACGGGTAGGCGCCGAGAAGATCGACTACTTGCTCGCGCTGCACGCGCTACTGCTGGGCGAGCACCACGCCGGCCGCGACAGCTACGGGCTGACGGACCTTGAGGCCAACCTGCTCGGCCTGGCAATCGCCGAGACCTACGCACGCTGCGCCCTGACGGGCGAGGAACCACGCGAGCTGCTGTTGCAAGAGGAGCTAGAGCGCCGGTATCACGCCGAGCGCGGCGAGGGGTCGGTCGGGATCGCCGAGGCGCTGCGCAACCTCTCGATGAGGCTCAACAACTACATCGGCGACGGCCCCTACGCCTATCTCGCCGACCGGCCGACGACGATCCCCGCCGGGGCGCCGCTGGTCGTATTCGACACCAGGAGCATCCCCGACGCGAAGGCCGCGGCGGCGCTGTTCGTGATCTGCGAGCACGTCAAGAGCCAGATCGCGCGCACTCGCGCCCTACATCTCACCGGCGCCGGCCCCAAGCACACCTGGGGCGGCAAGAGCTTTCTCGTCGTGGATGAGGCGTGGAAGCTGATCGAGAGACCGAGCACTGGCAGGTGGTTCAACGAGTTCGTCCGCCGTAGCCGGCACTACGCCTTGTGGCTCATCGCGATCAGCCAGCAGCTATCGGACTTCGACTGCGAGTACGGCACGGCGCTGTTGGCGAACGCCGCGATGCGGCTGTTCCTGCGCCAAGAGACGCGCGAGCTGGCCTACGTCAAGGGAGCGCTCAAGCTGACCGACGAGGCAATCGACGCGATCTCGACGCTGAAGACGGTCCGCGGGGCGTTCTCCACCGGCTATCTGATGAACGGAACGCGCGGCGAGGGCACGTTGCAGATCGGCGTCGGGCCGCTTGAGTATTGGATCGCGAGCTCTGACCCCGCCCGCGATGAGCCCGTGCGCCGACACGCGCTCCGAGAGGCACAGCAGCAGAGTTGGCCCGCGCTGAGGCTGCTCGTCAACGACGAGTGGCAGGCAGCCGCCGCGAGCGAACTGGAGGTCGCGGCGTAATGCAGGTCAAGGTCGCGATCGAGCTGCTGCGCAACCGCAACGTCAGGACTGCGCTGCTCGTCGCGGCGTTCCTGGTCGTCTCGCTGCCCGTGCTCGTCGCCGCCGCCGTCGTCGGGCTGTTCGCGCACGAAGCGGAAGTGGCCTGCCGCGGCGCCGGCGCTCCCGGCGTGGTTGACACGCCCGCCGGCGGAGGACCAATCGCCGCGGGCCTGTACGCGGCGCCGCTGGAACTGCGGCCGGGCCGCTGGTACGAAGTCGGCGCGACGGCCTACGGCGGGCCGGGCGACTCCACCGGCGACTACGGCTCGATCCCCGACCCCGGCGAGTCCTACCTGCCGGCGCACCCGGACAGCTTCGCCGAGCTATCGCTGCTGGACTCAAACCCGGCTGACAACGGTGGCTCGCTCACGTTCGCTGACGCTAACGCCCTCGACAACCTCGCCTACCTCACCGAACTGCGGGTCATGCACGCAGGCCATGAGGCGATCCTGGCGAAGCGCGACGTGGGCTACGGACAGGGGTCGGGCCAGTTGATCGCCGACGGGCAGCCCTACCGGCTGGACGTGTGGTGGCAGGCGGCCAGTGCGCTCGGGATCTCCAAGAGTCCTGTGCAGGTGCAGCTCGCGCCGCGCACCGGAGCGGGAGCGACACTGGAAGCGCTGCCGGAATCCAGCGAAGCCGGCGGCGGTCCAGCGGCGAGCGCCTGCGCGGCGGCCGAAGGCGCCGGCAGCATCCCGCTCCCGCTGACGGCCGGCACGCAGACGAAGATTCTGCCGAGCGGCCTTGCTGCCGCCGGCGAA
>Ga0187883_10002109_pt1 | contig 12054 bp, 12 predicted proteins | sample June2016WEW_20_1_2_FD_132966 | JGI IMG/M metagenome (GOLD analysis project Ga0187883, IMG submission 132966) | Peatland microbial communities from SPRUCE experiment site at the Marcell Experimental Forest, Minnesota, USA - June2016WEW_20_10 | ecosystem: Environmental > Terrestrial > Soil >...
ACGCGACGGGCAGCCTGTACGCGGACTGGCTCGACGTGCTCGGCCTCGGCCCGGACGGGGCCCCGCTGACCGCGCTGGTCCGGGTGGACCAGCCGGGCGTGGAGCTCATCGACGACTGGCCGGGCTTCGGCCAGCGGACTACGGCCAGCGGCAGCGCCAACTACAGCCGAGCCAGGATCGACGAGGGCGACCTGATCCCGCTCGCAGAGCGCAACGCGTCCCTCGCCTCTTTCTACCAGATCGCGATGCTGGCCGTGCTGGCGGGCATCGCCGGCGCGCCGCTGCGTGACGGCATCGCCGCGCTCCGGGCTCGCAAGCGGAACTACCGGCACGCCCTCGCCACGGTGCCTACCGATGACCCGCAGCTGCTCCAGGTTCTCGGCCGGATCTCCGCGCTGTCGTTCGGCGCCCACGCCGCGCTGGACCGCGCCGCCGCGGCCCTGGACCTGGTCGCGGACGCCCGGATCGCCGACGCCGACGCGGCCGCCCTGGAGGATCTCCTCATCAGGGCGAGCATCGCCACGTCCCAGGCGCAGATCGTCATCATCGACGCCGCGCTCGAGGCCACGACGATCGTCTTCGACGCCCTCGGCGCGTCCGGCACGTACGAGACTCTGCGGCTGGACCGGCACTGGCGCAATGCTCGCACGCTCGCCTCCCACAACCCGCGGATCTACCAGGAGCGCATCATCGGCGACTGGCTGGTCAACGGCGCCAACCCGGTCACCGCCACCTCCGGCTTCGCGGCGAAGCCCGGTGCCGGGGCCGGGGCCGGGGCCGGGGAGGAGGTCGGCCCCGCGAACGTAGCCGCCAACGTGCCGGGCAGCTGATCACCCCGAACGCGCGCCCCGCGGTCCCGCCTATGCGGATCTTACGACGTTCGCTCGCGTGCCCGAGTCGTCAGCGGCCGCGAACCGGATGGCGCCGCCGCTGGGCGAGGCCCGTACCCGCTCGCCCCAAGCTCATCCGCGCCACCGCCGTCCGGCACTCCCGGGTCCGGCCGGGAGCCGGAACTCCCAGAAGTCCCGGAAGCCCCTGGAGGCACCCACACTCCGCGCCTGCGCAGCTCGGGCAGGACGCCCTCGCCGAACCAGTACGCCTCTTCCAGGTGCGGGTAGCCGGAGAGGATGAACTCCGAGATACCTAGCGCGGCGTACTCCTCGATGAGATCGGCCACCTGCGAGTGGCTGCCGACCAGGGCGGTGCCGGCGCCACCGCGGACCAGCCCTACCCCGGCCCACAAGTGCGGGTAGATCTCCAGGTCGCTGGCCGGCCCACCGTGACGGTAGGACGCGTGCAGGGCGACCATCCGGTCCTGGCCGGTCGATTCGGTGGTGCCCAGGACCCGCTGGGCGCTCTCGATCTCAGCCGGATCCAGGTGATCGAGCAGCGCGCCCGCCACGGCCCAGGCCTCGTCCTCGGTGTCGCGGGCGATGACGTGCAGCCGGATGCCGAATCGCAGCTCCCGGCCTTCCGCCGAAGCCAGGCCGCGGATCCAGGCCAGCTTCTCCGCCACCTGAGCCGGTGGCTCGCCCCAGGTCAGGTAGGTGTCCGCGTATCTGGCCGCGACCGGTCCGGCGGCCGCCGATGAGCCGCCGAAGTACACCCCGGGCACCGGCTCCGGCGGCCGCATCACCGTGGCCCCTTCGACCTGGTAGTACTGGCCGGAGAAGTCGAACGGCTGACCGGACCAGGCGCCCCGCACGATGGCCAGGAACTCGGCGGTGCGCGCGTACCGTTCGTCGTGCGACAGGTGGTCGCCGAACCTGCGCTGCTCGGCCGCCTGGCCTCCGGTCACCACGTTGAGCAGCAGCCTGCCCCGGGAGAGCCGCTGATATGTCGCCGCCATCTGGGCGGCCAGGGTGGGCGAGATCAGTCCAGGGCGAAAAGCAACCAGGAACTTCAGCCGAGTGGTCTGCCCGATCAGCGCGGCGGTGGCCAGCCAGGCGTCCTCGCACCACGTGCCGGTCGGGGTGAGCACCGCCTCGAACCCGAGCTGCTCGGCTGACCTGGCCACCTGCGCCAGGTAATCGATGTCCGGCGGCCGTTCCGCGAGGGCCGCACTGGCTCCGCTGGCCGCACTGGCTCCGCTGGCCGCACTGGCGTCGGCCAGGGGCAGGCTATGCCCCCGGCCGACGATCGTGCGGCCGTCACCCGAGGTAGGCAGGAACCAGTCGAAGGTCAACGTCATGAGTGGTCGCTCCCGTACTCGAAGTGAACTCCCTGATACTAATGGCGCGGACTATGGAGGACGATCACGACGACCGGGCTGATGAAGCGATACCAGCTCCGGTGGCGGCTGCGCCGGGCCGGTGATCTCGCCGCCCCACGCGCCGCGCCGCTGCTCGGCGCGACGGCGGTCAGTTCGGCCTGGTTGCGCACGATAGGGCGCGTTTCGGCGGTTTCAGGCATGGACCCCACCTTCAGATGGAGCGAACCGGGTTTATGGCTCTGCGTACGGGCGGACGATAAGTCCTGGGCGGCTGAGCCCTCGCGGGTTGAGCCCTCGGCAGCCTTGGGGGCTGAGCGCCATGCCCAGGGTCCTGCGAAGCTCAGCGCTGAGCGGCGCGAGACGGCTGACAGGTCGCGCTCGCTTGCGAGCCGAGATCGGTGTAGAGGCACGCTACTAGCAGCTCGGGGTAACCCATGCCACCACAATAGGCCAATTGTCTACCTTGTCAATAGATTTTATTGACAAGGTCTTAAGCGCGTTGCCACGCTGCCTTCAGGCCGTCTTCCGAGCGAGGGAAATTCCGATGGGGCTGGTAGCCACCGCCCAAACCAGCAGCACGCCGCTGGTATTACAACTTATCTGGTCCGCGGCGCTGTAGCCGGGAGCCAGTCCGCCCGATTGCGCCATCGCTGCAGGTCAGGCGCCACGGTGGTTCCGCCGTGGCACCCGGGGGCAGACCTTCTCCTTTACGGCAACCTCCTTTACGGCAACCGGGCAGAATGCGGCGGCCGCGAAACCGGAAGAAAGGACAAAGCCGCAGCTCAGCACCACTGTATCGAGCCCCTGGCCGGATCGAACCGCGGCGGCCTTGCAGCTGCTTTCGAGCCAGCTGCCACGGGCTCGGCGGGCCGCGGCGCAATGACCTGTTCATCTGCGTCACGAGCTCGCTCTACTCGCTCCGGGTGAACTGCCCAGGCGCACGGTACCCCGGGTGATCTCAGGCCGGGAGCAGGAGCAGTTTCCCCGTCGTGCGCCGCGCCTCCAGGTCGGCGTGGGCCCTGGCCGCCTCCGCGAGCGGGTACCGGCCGCCGATGCGCACCGTGAGCTGGCCGTTCTTGATAGAGCTGAACAGGTCATCCGCCCGCTGGAACAGCTCGTCGCGGCGGGCGATGTAGTCCACCAGCGTCGGCCGGGTCAGGAACAGTGACCCGCCGGTGTGGAGCCGTAGCGGGTCGACCGGGGGGACCGGGCCACTGGACACCCCGTACAAGACCATGTACCCGCGCGGGCGCAGCACCGACAGGCTCGCATCGAAGGTCGCCTGGCCGACGCTGTCGTAGACCACCGCCGCGCCGGACCCGCCGGTGACCTCCCGCACCACGCCCGTGAAATCCTCATAGCTGGTCACGTAATGAGCGCCCGCCGCCCGGGCGAGCACTGCTTTGGCCGTGGTGGAGGTGGTCGCGATGACGATGCCGCCGCGCATGGAGACCATCTGGGTGAGCAGCAACCCCACCCCGCCCGCCGCCGCGTGCACCGCCACCGGATCGCCGGGTGCCACCGGATAGGTGCTGTGGCACAGGTAGTGGGCGGTCATCCCCTGGAGCATGACGGCGGCCGCGACCTCGAGATCCAGCCCGTCGGGAACGGGAACGGCACGATCGGCGGGGATGACAACCTGCTCCGCGTAGCTGCCCGGGACGCCGGTCCAGGCGACCAGGTCACCCACCGCGAAGCCGGCCACATCCAGACCGACCGCCGCCACTGTTCCCGCGCCCTCGGCGCCCGGTACGTATGGCACCCCGCCGCCGTAGGGCGGCCGGCCCTCCCGCTGGTAGACGTCCATGAAGTTGACCCCGGCCGCGGCCACCTCGACCAGCAGTTGCGCCGGACCAGGGCCCGGGTCAGGGCAGTCACTTGGCTGAAGGACTTCCGGGCCGCCGTGCTTGTTGACCACTACTGCGCGCATGGTGCCATCCTTACGTACTCATTAGCTGATGAGAACGGCACCCGGTGCGATCATCATTCCGACGGTCGCGAGGCGGCTATCGCGACTGCGGCAAGTGGCATATGCGTGGAAGCGGCCGTGCTGGACATGATGTCCTCCTGGATACTCCGATGGTGCCTTCTCAGGGGGGAACAGGGCCGATCGGCGTTTCTCGACACCGGCCCCTGCGATCGGGTAGGACAAAGTCCGGTCGGGCATGTCGAGAGCGTGGAGGCGGCTCCGTTCCTCCGGTGAGAGCGCGCCGACCGGGCGTGCTGACGGTGGCCCGACGGGCTGTGATCTACCGGAGAGGAACGGCGATGAAGTACTTGCTCATGATCTACGGCAACCAGGAGAAGTGGTCCAGCATCCCGGCCGAGGACTGGCCGCGCGAGATCGCCAAGCAGGACGCCTACAACAAGAAGTACACGGCGACCGGGGAACTGCTCGGCGGGTACGGGCTGGCCGACGCCGCCGCTGCGAAGCTGGTGACGCGCAAGGACGGGGTCCCGGCCGTCAGCGACGGCCCCTACCTGGAGACGAAGGAGTACATGGCTTCCTTCTACCTCGTCGATGTCGAGAGCGAGGGGCGGGCTTACGAGCTCGCCGCGGAGATGCCGTGGGCGGACCAGAATCCGACCGAGGTCTGGCCGATCCTGCACGAGTCCGCGAGCGACGCCTGAGGCCCAGGGCCGAACCGGTGACGGACGGAGTCCGGCGACGCGTCGAGGACCTGCTGCGCGAGCTGGCGCCGCAGGTCCTCGGCACGCTCACGGGCCGCTACGGCCAGTTCGGCGCCTGCGAGGACGCCACCCAGGATGCGCTGCTCAAGGCCGCGCAGCACTGGCCCGAGGACGGGATCCCGCAGAGCCCGCGTGGCTGGCTGCTGACGGTCGCGTCCCGGGTCCTGATCGACGAGTCCCGCAGCGACAGTTCGCGGCGCCGGCGCGAGGACGCCGTCTTCGCCGCGACGCCGCAGTCTGAGCTGCTCGGCCGTCCCGCGGACTCGATCGCGGACCCCGGCGAGGCGGCGGCCGACCGTGACGACTCGCTGAAACTGCTGTTCCTGTGCTGCCATCCGTCGCTGTCCGTGCCCAGCCAGATCGCGCTGACGCTGCGCGCCGTGGGCGGATTGACGACGGCGCAGGTCGCCGCGGCGTTCCTCGTCCCCGAGGCGACGATGGCGCAGCGCATCAGCCGCGCGAAGGCGACGATCAAGTCCGGCGGGATACGGTTCGAGATGCCGGAAGGCCAGGCCCGCGAACGCCTGCGCGCGGTGCAGCACGTCCTCTACCTGATCTTCAATGAGGGTTACAACGCCTCCTCAGGCGAGGACCTGACCGCGCCGAGCCTGTCGGACGAGGCCATCCGCCTCACCCGCCTGCTGCGCCGGCTGCTGCCCGAGGACGGCGAGACGGCCGGCCTCCTGGCTCTGATGTTGCTGACCGATGCCCGGCGCCCCGCCCGCACGCTGCCCGACGGCGCCCTGGTCCCGCTGGCCGAGCAGGACCGTACACGCTGGACGCGGGCCCCGATCGCCGAGGGCGTCGCCCTGATCTCCGAGACGCTGCCCCGCGGCGCGGTCGGGCCCTACCAGCTGCAGGCGGCGATCGCGGCGGTGCACGACGAGGCGCCCACGATGGACGACACCGACTGGCCGCAGATCCTCGGGTTGTACGAGCTGCTGGAGAAGGCCGCGCCGAATCCGATGACGACGCTGAGCCGGGCCGTCGCGGTCGCGATGGTGCACGGACCCGAGGCAGGGCTGGCGCTGGTCGCCTCCCTGGAGTCCGACAGCCGGATTGTGCGCAACCACCGGCTCCTGGCCACCCGGGCACATCTCAGGGAACTGGCCGGCGATCACGACGGCGCCGCGTCCGACTACCTGGACGCCGCTCGGCGCACGGCCAGCATCCCCGAGCGGCGGTACCTCACCGGCCGCGCCGTCGCCCTGGACGCCTGACTCCCGGCAAACAAATCGCACGATCACCGCAGCCCGGTCGGACGTCAGGGCGCCGACCGTCGCGGTGACGACAGGCTGACCCGCATCTCGACACCGTCGGGCCCGCTGACCGCCAGGCCTGGCTTTGTCAATCCCGGTGTGCTACAGCTGGCTGGCTGCTTGCGATGCTGCCGGGATGATGCATTGGAACGTCGCGATCTCTATCCGGTTGGCCCCGCCTTGATCAGGGCCAATTCGCCGGAAAGGTCGGCGGCCTCGGCCGCCCCGATCCGCTGGAAGATTTCCAGCGCCTGCTGCAGCCTGTCGTCTGCCTCGGCGGTGTGGCCGGCGGCAAGAGCGCACCGGCCCAGGCCAGCCAGCGCGTGGGCCTCATCCCAGGAGCTGCCGATCTGGCGGGCCAGGTCCAGCGCCTGCCGGTGGCATGACCCGGCCCGGGCCAGGTCACCGCAGACCCTGTGCAGCGTCCCGGCCTCGTTGACGGCCTCGGCCTCACCGCCCCGCTCGCCGATGTCCCGGTAGATGCCCATCGCCTCATCGAGGTCCCGGGCCGCGCCCGGATAGTCCCCGGTCAGCCGCCGCACACGGCCCAGGCAGGTGAGGGCGTTGGCCTGACCGAGCCGGTTGCCGATGTCCCGGTGGATGCCCAGCGCCTCCTCCAGGTCCCGGGCCGCGCCCTGATAGTCCCCGGTCAGCCGCCGCACGTCCCCCAGGTAGGTCAGGGCAGCGGCGTGGCCGAGCCGGTCGCCGATGTCCCGGTGGATGCCCAGCGCCTCCTCCAGGTCCCGGGCCGCGCCCGGATAGTCCCCGGTCATCCGCCGCACGTCCCCCAGGTAGGTCAGGGCGCCGGCCTGACCGAGCCGGTCGCCGATGTCCCGGTGGATGCCCAGCGCCTCCTCCAGGTCCCGGGCCGCGCCCGGATAGTCCCCGGTCAGCCGCCGCACGTGCCCTAGGCTGTGGAGGGCGCCGGCCTGGCCGATCCGGTCGCCGATGTCCCGGTGGATGCCCAGCGCCTCCTCCAGATCCCGGGCCGCGCCCGGAGCGTCACCGGCCAGCCGCCGCACGTCCGCCAGGTTGGTCAGGGCGCCGGCCTGGCCGGGCCGGTCACCGAGGTGCTGCGCAGCGCGCAGGGCGGTGGCATGGCGAGTGATGGCCTCGGCCCACGGGCCGTCGTACCTCAGCAGGGCGGCGATGTCGGCGGTGAGGGCGATAATGCGGAGGTGCTGGCCGGTTCCGGTTGCCTGGTCCAGGCAGGCGAGCAGGCTGGCGCGTTCGGCCCGGGCCCACGCCAGAGCCTGCACGGGGCCGGCCAGGACAGGAACAGCGGCCGGTATCGTGCGGGCCGCGGGGACGGTGCGGGCCTGGCGGGCGAGGAGCGCGTCGGCGAGGGCGGCGGTGTGCTGGTAGTAATCCAGCAGCCGGGTGCTGGCCAGCTCCCGGTCACCGTCCGGGTCGAGCCGATCGGCGAGGGCGCAGGCGTGGGCGCGGATCAGGTCGTGCAGCCGGTACCGGCCATGGGCCAGCTCGGTGAGCAGGTGGTGGTCGTACAGAGCCTCGAGGCCGCGGCGGGCGGTGGCCAGGCCGGCGCCGTCCAGGGCAGCGGCGGCGTAGCCGTCGATGTCAGTGCCCGGGTGCAGCCCGAGCCGCCGGAACAGCCGCTGCTGCTCGGGTGTGAGGTCCTCATACGATAAGTTGAATGCGGCGGTGACCGACAGGTTCTCAGTGGCCATCAGCTCCAGCCGGTCTTGCGCCGCCGACAGCTCTGCGGCCCGCCCGGCCAGCGACCAGGCGGGATGACGGTGCAGCTGGCGGGCTAGCATCCCGATAGCCAGCGGCAGGTACCCGCACAGCCGGGTGATCTCCCGGACCGCCGGGTCTGCCGGGCTGAGCCCGGGCCGGCCGGCCAGCCTGACCAGCAAGCCGGCAGCCTCATCGGGCGGCAGGATGTCCAGGCTGATCGTCCTCGCGTCGTCCAGCGCGGACAGGTGGCGCCTGCTCGTAACCAGCACCAGGCTCCCATAGGCGCCTGGCAGCAGCGGGAGCACCTGCTCGCTGCCGACGGCGTCGTCGAGGACCAGCAGCAGCTGCCTGCCAGCCAGCCAGCCCCGCCACAGCGCCATCCGCGCATCCACCCCGGGCGGGATCTGCGCGGCCGGCACCCCCGCCATCAGCAGCAGGCTGGCCAGTGCGTCGCCCGGGTCGACCGGCTGCCGTCCGGGCGTGTGCCCGTGCAGCGGCAGGAAGAACTGGCCGTCGGGGAAGTTCCCGGCCAGCCGGTGCGCGGCGTGCACCGCGAAGGTCGTCTTGCCGACCCCGGCCATGCCTCCGATCGCGTGGATGCCGACCACCCCGCCACTAGCCGTCATGCTGGCCAGCGTCCCCATCAACTGGGCCAGCTCAGCCTGCCGGCCGGTGAAGGCGGCGATATCTCGCGGCAGCGTCCGGGTCGCCGCGGCCTGGAAGGCTCCCGGCGCCTGGCCCTGCCTGGCCGCCAGCACCTTTGTGGCCGGCCCGCGTCCGCGCGCGGCGGCGACGAACAGCGCGTGCACCGGCTCGGTTAGGCCCAGCGCATCGGCCAGCAGGCCGGCCGTGTCCCGGTGGGCGGTGCGGTGGATTCCCCGTTCCAGGTCGCTGACCGACCGCGGCGACAGGCTCGCCGCCTCCGCCAGTTCCTCCTGCGTCAGCCCAGCCTCGGCCCGCAGCTGCCGCAGCAACCCGGCGAACCCCAGACCAGGCTGCTCCGCCACCGCCCTCAACGCCCCTCAAAACCCCGCCCGCGATCGCCGGCCCGGCACGGCCAGGACCCACTCCCACAGCCTACGCACACCCGATCACCCAAGCCACCCGCCAGCACCGGCCAGCCCGGGAAACCCGCCGCTCCGCTGGCACCCGGCCCGCCAGAGCCGCCGGCCCCACCTAGCCCGTACCACCCCGTCCGCTCCTGGCGCGGTCCACACTGCCACCTCCGGACGGGCCGAATTATGTGGGTGTTCGCGTGGGCCGTCGCGTGTGGTGAACCCCTCGGCCGCTGGCGATGCTGGAGCCGATCACCGCTGAGCTCATCAGCTGCGACACCAGCCAGGCAACCGGCCAGAGCCTGACCTAGCCCTCCAGGAGATCGCGATGCACCGCAGGCAGCCAACAGCAGATAACCAACCCCCGGGCCGCCCGCCCGCACCAGGCACGGCAAGCATGGCGAGCCCCGCCCCTGGCCCGGCCGACATCGTCCGAAGGCGGCAGCTGGAGAAGTCGGTCTCCTGGTCGGGCCGTGAACGGCTGCGGTGTCTTTGGTACCGGCTCCGCCTGACGGTAGCGGAGATGAACTACGCGACCCGGAGAATGCTCGAGGTGCAGGCACCCTGGATAGCTGGCGACCGCCCACGCTGAACCTGCCAGTGCGGACACTGCGACACTCGCAGCCGGACTGTCCGTCCTGCGCACGCTCTTAACCTGCCAGCAATGCGAGTATCAGTGCGAGACCATACACCGAGCACGCCCAGCGAACTCTGGACCGCGGTGCGAAAAACCTGCTGCGGCCTACCCGGACAACGCTGGCAGATAGGGCGGAACGCCCGACTCTGCCGATGCGCGAGCGCGAATCGCGGACCGGTTGCGGGATGATTCTGATTGAGAGGCGCGTTGGACAACCAGAGGACACGACATATCGTGTTGTTTGGGCAGGCCTAGGCCTTTGACGGGCTCCGGGCCTTGAGAGGTGAGCGTGATGACCGGTTGGTACGCGGAGCGGACGCTGGACAGGTCGGCCAGGGCCATGATCGCTGTCACATTGCTCGCGCTGCTGCTGGTGGCGGCCGTGCCGGTGGCCTTGCTGGCCGCCGTGGTCATGATGATGCTGGGATACGTGGTCGGCGGGCTCGCGCTGTTCGGCGGCTCGGTCCTCGCCGCTGCCGTAGCTGTCGCGCTCGCGGGCGTGAGCGGGATGCGGCATCTGCGCCAGCTGCTGTCCGGGGGCAGCTTCCGCGTCGTGCGGCTGAACGGCAGCCAGTACACCGACGTCGCAGAGCCAGAGGCTAGCGACTACACCAACTTCGTCCAGCTGGACCGCAGCGACTACACCGAGGTTCGCTGACCTGGCCCTCCCCCTTATTGCGTGTATTTCGGGCCGGATATCCGGCGGCGGATTAGGCTGGTGGTCGCGGCTGATCGGGAGAGACCAGAGATTTGCAGCGGCTTGTGTAGCCATTCCTGCAGTCATCGGGCCGATCCCTGTTCCAGCTAGATCCGTCGCTTGGAGCCGATGAGCCACAAGCGACGTGAGTCAGATGACAGTGTCGCCTGACCTGGGCTTGGGCTGACTCTTCGCCGGCACGGCCCTCTCTGCCGTCACCGCCATCATCTTCAGCACTACGAACATTCGTCTCACCGCGGTCCGCCCCGCGCCCAGGAGGACGACCCACGCCACCAGACGAGACCTCGATTTAGACCGTCTCGCCTGCGAGGCCATAGATAAAAAGGCTGAGCTTGCTAGTTATACCTACCAAGGCTAGTCTTGGTAGATGTCTCAGGATCCAGGAGTCGATGACGTTGCTGCGGCTCTGCAGATGAGCATCGGCTTGTGCATTCGGCAGCTTCGTCAGATGCAAGCTCACCGCGACCTGAGCTTGCCGGAGGCCTCGGCCCTCAAGCGATTGGATCGAAGCGGTCCGACCTCAGTGACCGAGTTGGCCAAGGCCGAGCAGATCAGCGTGCAGTCGATGGGAACGACACTGCGGGCGCTCGAGGCACGTGGCCTCGTTGAGCGACATTCCCATCCGAGCGACGGGCGCCGTTCCGTTCTTTCGATCACCAAGTCCGGCACACGAATGCTGGGCGACAAGCACACCGCCCGGGCCGAGCAGCTGGCAAAGGCTCTCTCGACCGGGTTTAGCCCTGCTGAGCTTCGCCAGTTGATGGTGGCCGCGCCCCTGATTGAGCGGCTGGCGCAGAGCCTGTGACCGCGATGCCTACAGGAAGGAGGAAGACGATGGCACTGACGACTTTGGACCCCAAGCCCGCACTCATCGTGATCGACTTGCAAAAGGGAATCGTCGATGCGCCCACCGTCCGTCCCACCGGAGAGATTGTCGAGCGTTCTGCCAGCCTGGCCGACGCGTTCCGCCGCCAGGCTTTCCCCGTCGTGCTGGTCAACGTGACCACGTTGCCTTGGCAATCGACGCTATGACCGACACCGATCCCGATGCCCACGCCAACAGCATCGAACGCATCTTTCCCAAGCTCGGCGAGACCACCACGACCGCCAAGATCCTCGACATGCTGGGGACGAAATGACGCTCCTCGGAACGCTCCTCAAGAACCGCAGAGGCAGAGATATCCATTCGGCGTGGAACCGTCCGAACCTGCAGGGACCAGAACTACTCATCGTGACGAGCGAAGACTTCGGGGAAGGACAGTCAATCCCACGAGAGCATGCCGGTAAGCGGGTTGGCGGAAATAATGTCCCCCGATCTGAGCTGGAGCCCGCCGCCACCCGAGACGACAGGGCTGGTGCTCGTGGTCGAGGACCTCGACGTCCCCACATCCAAGCCAGCCGTGCACTGCCTGGTGCTGATCGATCCGTCCCGGCTCCACTCGCCCAATCACCTACCCCCAGGCGTGCTGTCGGCAAAAGCGCCCGCCGCCGGGGTACGGATCCTGCGATCCACAATAAGTCGGGGATACCACGGACCCGAGCCGATCAAGGGCCACGGGCCACATCGCTACACATTCCAAGTCTTCGCCCTCTCAAGCGAAGTCAGCACCACCGCTGATGCGGCGAGACTTGATCGAGTTAGGTCCCGTGCCCTGCTGTCCTCCCTCTCCGTACCGGTGATCGCCAGAGGTCGGCTGACCGGCGATTACGAACGTTGAGTCCCACGGCTGAGATCACCGTGATCCTCTCGGCCTGCATAGCCTGATCCGGTGGACGACGACAGC
>Ga0187883_10002110_pt1 | contig 12051 bp, 12 predicted proteins | sample June2016WEW_20_1_2_FD_132966 | JGI IMG/M metagenome (GOLD analysis project Ga0187883, IMG submission 132966) | Peatland microbial communities from SPRUCE experiment site at the Marcell Experimental Forest, Minnesota, USA - June2016WEW_20_10 | ecosystem: Environmental > Terrestrial > Soil >...
CGAAGTGAATATGGATTTCGATTACGCTGACTATTTCGGACTCACGCCTTCGACCGGCTATGAACGCCTGCTCCATGACTGCATGACCGGAGACGCCACCCTGTTCCAGCGCGCCGACATGGTCGAGGCCGGCTGGAGCATTGTCAACCCCGTACTCGATGTATGGAAGGCGCTGCCGCCGCGTAATTTCCCCAACTATCCTGCTGGAACCTGGGGCCCGAAAGAGTCCGACGAATTGATGGAACGCGATGGCCGGCGCTGGAGAGATTTCGAGAAATAATTTGTAATAGGTAATTTGTAATTGGTAATGTAAACGCGACCGCAAGTTATAGAGTTACCGGATTGCTGAGTTACAAATTGCAAATTACAAATTACCAATTACAAATTCCTCATGCCCTCGACTCGATCGATTGAAGTGCTGGCCACTGCGGCCGATCTTTTTCACGCCGCCGCCGAAGAATTCGTTCGCACGGCGCGCGCCGCTATCGGCGCCAAGGGACGGTTCACGGTGGCGCTCTCCGGTGGCTCGACTCCGAAAGGTCTCTATTCGCTGCTCGCCGCCAATTACGCCGACTTCGCCTGGAACCGCGTCTTTCTATTCTTCGGCGACGGGCGTCACGTCCCGCCCACGGACCCCGACAGCAATTATCGAATGGTGCATGAATCGTTGCTGACGAGAATTGCGATTCCAGCCGAGAACGTCTTTCGCGCGCCGGCGGAAAATCCCGATGCCGCCGCCGCTGCGTCCGACTATGAGGCCCAGCTTCGCCGATTTTTCGAAATTCGGTCCGGCGAATTCCCGCGCTTTGATCTGATCCTGCTCGGCCTGGGTCCCGATGGCCACACCGCATCGCTCTTCCCCGATTCCGCGGCGCTCGACGAACAGTCGCGCCTGGTGGTCGCCAATTGGGTTGCGAAGTTGAACGCCTATCGCATCACCTTTACTTTCCCAGTGCTCAATCGCGCCGCAGAGGTGGTGTTCATGGCCATTGGCGCGGACAAGGCCGACATGCTGCATAAGGTTCTAGAGGGCAAGAACATTCCCCCGCTGCCCTCGCAGAGAGTGCAACCATCCGACGGAAACCTGTTGTGGATGCTCGACGAGGCAGCCGCCGCAAAACTGACCCGGTGAAGTCCAACTGCAAGGCTTCGCCCGACTGGACAGACGAGGGCGTCTGCCCCTACGTGGTTCTGTCTTGGCTGAGAGCTGAAGGCTGAGAGCTTCTTATGCGGCGTGGCCGCGCCAGTCGGCGATCTCCTTCATTCCTTCGCCGCGGGCATGCTCGAAAAGCCTTACTCTGTGGCGGGTATGTTCGAATTCGTGGATGTCAGCCCACACCTCTGCCTGCCACGATCTCTCGTGGGCCGCAGCCTCGCCGCAACTGGCACACCGCGTATGAAAGGTTACACCCGGCCTCGGAGCAGTCTGCACGTCCTGCAGTTCGAGGAAGATGCAGCGCACTTCTTCGATCTCTTCGTCGGGACCCAGAATGTGCTCGTAGCGCAGCAGGTATCCAAAGCCGAGTTTGCGGGCTTCGCCTTCCGCTTGCTCCCGGGTGTGGAACGGACCGTATTCGGCCCGCAGTTGCTCGGTCGAGTCGCAGGCCATCCAAAAAGTGTCCTTGTAGAGCATGCCTACCTCAGTCCAGGTCTGAACGAATGAAACGCAGAAGCGATGAGCTATAAAGCTCCGAACTTGTGAAGCGGACGAACAAGTACAGCAGTAACTTAAGCAATTTGATTACCGGGATTTGCGGCAGCCGGCAGGGCCTTGCTGCCGGCTGTTTTGGCCGAAGTTGGTGGGCTATTTCCCTGAAAACATGCTACTTAGGCCGGCAGTCCCGCGAACCCAATGGGCTGCGGGAACCGCCGGGTACAGCGACCTGTGTGAAATCTGTTTCCGTCCCCAAACATCGGAGAGGCAATTCCACTCCGGTGCTTCGAAGGCCTTCTGTAAACTCACAAGTCGATAGAGCTAGGCTTTGCGCGAATGCTTCGCACCGAGCCTCATCGCAAGGACAGCGCCAGCAGGATGGCGCCGTCTGCCGCAATCCCAGGCGGATCTCGCAACGGGTGAGACCCGTTACGAGTTCGCGCCGGATCTACGCAAAACGGCAATCTTACAGCGAGCACCCTCACGACGATGAGTTTTACAAAGATGCCTGCGACTCGCCGAATGCGTAACTTCTAGTTCGTCCCTCGAGTGGCCGCCGCCTTTCTTTTCTCATCCCCATAGGCAACGCCTTCCTCGCCCACGGCTGGGCTCCACCCTGCCACCGGTGACAACAGCCCGTTCCCCAGTTGCACATGCCAGTTGGCTCCACCGTGGCTGGCAACATAGAGCGCGAGTTCGAGCCGGGTCCAGACCCCCAGTTTGTCGAAGGCGGTGCGCAGATAGTTCTTCACTACCTGCTCGCTGGTCGTGAGCACGCCGGCAATGTCTTTATTAGTGAGCCCCTGCCAGACCAGGGTCGAGACCTGAATTTCTTTCGGGGTTAGCCGATCACGGGGTTGCATGGTTGGACCTGCTCCTTGATGAACATGGCGGTGGCGAGTTTCACCCGCTTCCGGCCTTCTTTGATGCCTGCGCGCAGAAACAGCGTGCGCAGGTGCTGTTTGACGGTCCGCGGGCTGATGCTCAGGTGGCTCGCGATTTCTTTGTTGCTGCATCCTTGCACCAGCAGACGCAGTACCTGCTGGTCTCGGGGCGTTATCTTGATATCATTGAGGTTGATCATTGGCTTTTCGTCGGCTCCTTCAGTTCAGTCTTGGGATCGCGACCCGCCGTAAACAGAAGCAAGCTATTCGCCAAATCTTCGCTACTTAACAACGCCATTTAGAACCATGTAGTTACATTTCAAACTTCTACTTTCCTTCGCCCTTTCTTAGGCCGTTCTCATGAGCGCCTTCCACATTGGCATCCCCAAACGGGAATCCCTCCCCAAAACCCCTCCCTTTTCTTCGTTTTCAGATGCACGGACTTGCACTACAATAGGGTCAGTGTGCACCAGCTTTCTCCCCCCTGACGCCAATGCCATCGAACCGGCCCAACCTGACACTGGACGCGCAAGCCTTTCAGGACTTGCTGTCAGCCGCCTTCACCATTCAGGAACATAACGACCATCTAAGACAACTTCACCCGGCGCAGGCAGAACCCGAAGCCCACTCCGAACCCGAAGCCCAGAGCGTTTGCCAGCATTGTGGCGCTCCGAAGCCAACCGACGCATCGCGTTGCCAGAACTGCGGCTCCGACGAGTTTCGTCCCGGGGAACGCATGCAGCGCAAGTGGGCCTCGATGTGGCTGATGAGCCAGGAGCAGGACTTGTGGCCCGAGCGCACTCCCGAGACTCGCGATGCTACACAGCAGGACGTTCCGCCGCGAGCGGCCGAGCACACATCGCTCTCTGATTCGGTGAGCGATTCCGCCAGCTCCGGCCTTGTAGCTTTGCCGTTTGCAAAGGAAACGGTGAAACAGGAAAAGACCGAGACCATCCACGATCGAGTGCGGAGCAAGTCAGCTCTCGACGATTTAGCGCTCACGACACTGGCACACGACAAAGCAGCAGTGGAAAACGAATGGACCACTGCCTCGACCGAAGACCTGGCGCCAGAAGACTCGCATCTGGCCATCCGGACATTCCAGTTATCCGCCAGCGACGATTCTTCCGCGACCGAAGCAGAGTCCGAAGCAGAGTCCGAAGCAACGACCGACGCAATAACCGAGCCCAGCGACGCCGGCGCGAGCTCCTTGCCTCAGCGGCTTGCGGACTTGCGTGTGACGCTGCGCTTTCACCGCGCCGACGTCTATCTAGGGGTGGCTGTCTTCGTAGCTGTGATCGCTCTCTTGTGGCCGGCGGTCGGCTCGGGGCGGCCGGCCGGGCTCGGTCCCTGGGAAAGAGCGCTCGTGGCGATCGGAATCGCCGAGGCTCCCGCACCCGTTATCCATCTTCAGGGAGACCCGGGCGTCGATGTCTGGGTCGATACGCACACCGCTCTCTACTACTGCCCCGGCGAAGAGCAGTACGGAAAGACCGCCGACGGCCGCGTCACCAGCCAGCGCGAAGCGCAGATGGAACGCTTCGAACCCGCCGGTCGCAGCGCCTGCGAGTAAGAGTTAAGAGTAGAGTGTAGGGCGGATACTCTTGGGCACCAGCCCACGGAACCAACTCGGCGGAAATAACCAAGAATATAGACCTAGAATGCAGCGAAAGTGCGGGCACGAGCTATCATTGAGCAGTGACAATCTGAGCAGCTGACTCTCTGAGCAGGTGACAATCAATGTTCTCAGGATCTCCATTCACCAAGGGCCTTCGAAGGAGTTTGGTCTTTCACTTGGCTTTTTCGCTCTCCACAGCAATCGCTCTCGCCCTGATCTTGGATGCGGTCGCTTTTACCCAGGACAGTAAGCCGCAGCGTCAGAGCAAACCAGCCGGAGCGGCGACTGACGTCGCTCGGGGAAAGTATCTCGTCGAAGACGTGGCCGTCTGCGGACAGTGCCACACGCCGCGCGACAGAAATGGAAATCTCGACCGGACGCGATGGCTGCAGGGCGCATCCGTCCCCTACCTGCCGGCGCGGCCTGACATGGATTGGCCGATCAACGCGCCGCGGATTGGCGGCACTCCGCCCGCCAACGACGCCGACATGATCAAACTACTGACGACCGGCATCTGGACCAACGGCAATCGTCTGCGCCTTCCCATGCCCCAGTTTCGCATGGACCGCAGCGACGCCGAAGCGGTAGTTGCCTATCTAAAGTCGGTGACTCCGCAACCATAACCCGCCGCATAGCCCGTGTGGGACGGGCGCCTCGCCCGTCTCAAATAGCGCGATCACTGTCGCCAGCGGCTGCGTGCGCTCTGGTCGTGATCTCGCCTATGGATGTTCCTTCAGCCAGGCTATGGCCTTGTCCTGGTCTGGAACTTCGACCATTTGGATTCCACAAGGACCAAGGTGGGCGGTAAAGCTCTTAATGGACATATTTGTTACTGTTGAAGCCGACTTGATCGTGATGAAATACTTGATGCCAATTGCCGCAAAGGCTTTGAAAACCTCAGTCTCGATAAGTTTCTGTACGTCCTGGGGAAATGCTCCTCTAGCTTTTGTAGCGTCCATCACCCAGGCTCGAGCCCCATGGAGTCTGGCATAGCTAACCCCCTTATCCAAGATCGCTTCGCGAAACTGCGGGACCTTGATCGTGTAATTTGACCAAGTGTCAACCATTGCTTTAACCCCATCGTTCCACTCGACGACAAGCGTACCTGGTATTTCGTGTACTTTCATAGTATCCTCCGATGTAGTTATTTACTAGCCGGAATTCAAATGTTTGCGTCGATCTAACTCGGTTGCCTTCACTGGCCTCCTTCGGCCCTCTGCCCGAAGCGGTTGCCTATTGCTTCGGGCTGCGAAAGATTCTGGCGGCTGGGTGCTGATTGACCGCCCTTCCGCGCTATTCCCTGTGGCCGAAGCTGATGGGGACCGCCATCTGGAACCAGAAGGCGTTGGTCGGGGCCCTGTTTTCGACCATCGTGTCGCGCAAATACTTAAAGGCAAACCCACCGTGGGGGATCAGATTGAAGCGGACCTCCGGCCCGATGGCAAAATCGCGGCCGCGATTTCCATTGTTGTACACCGCGTTATTCAGTTGGTCGTCGGTCGTCTGCTTATAAAGAAAGCCGTTGACGCCGAGGGCGACCTTCCTGGTAAATCCATGCGTGCCGTCGAATTCCCAGGCGAACTCGTTTCCGGTCTGGTAGCTGTTCGCGGTATCCCTGAGGTTAATGATGTATTGCAGCATGGAGCTGATTTCTTCTCTGCCCTTCAGGTACGTGACCCCACCAACCGGTGCTGCGGCATAGTTGTTCTGTCCGATGTTGAGAACGTCGGTCGCGCCCCGGCCAGTGCCCGGAAAATAGAGGTCTCCTTCGTAGTAGAAATGCCAACGCCCCTTGGCATACGCTACTCCCAGTGGACTGACGTCTATGTTGCCGACCGCAAACTTCGTGAATTTACCCGGCGGGACATGAAGTTCCTGGTCGACAAATGGAATCGCAACGTTGCTTTCCACCGTTCCGCCGAGGAAATGAAAGCCCCAGTTATGGTTGATTTTGAAGGCGTTCGCGAAGACGCGGAGTTTGAACGTAATGGGCGCGACTGTGCCGTTGGCGGTGTCCGTCTGATTGGCGGAAACGAAGGCGGTATATTCGTAGAACATGGTTGCGCCGGGAGGAGGGTCATGCCGGGCATGACGGTTTCGACCCCGATGGGGTAGACGCTCGCGCCATTTTCCGATGCGTTCGCTACTCCGGCCATGATGATCGCGATCAACAAAAGCAACGCACCACGGAAGGCTCTGCACGCCCGATTGCACTCGAGTAACTGCTCCATTTGGTTTCTCCTCAATCTTCGATTTCTGGGGTTGGCGTTGAGAAGGGTTGTAATATTCGAATATTTCGAGTTACCTTCTTCGCCATCCACTGCGCACCAGTTCGTGTAATCGGCGATAAGTGGAACGACTTGAATTAAATTCCGCTTATCTCGTGCGTCCTGGGCAGGTTTTTCGTCCCAAGCCCGGTGCGCCACCTTTAATGGGGTGGACTGGAAACGCTTCCCCTATCGGCTGACCACGCGAATCGGCAACTCGGAAGGAAACTCAAACCAAGGACCATCTGTCCCTAATGTGATTTGAAGAGGTTGCCGACGTACAGGCTGTCTGTGCGCTGTCTGCTATGCGCCGAACATCACGGCATGCACACGCGCTTCACCGTTAGCAAGAAACTGGGCATCGGCAAGCGCCTTGGGGGTGCCCAGCAGCATGTAATTGAGCGATTTCGAAGGCTTGGCCCAGTCGAAGCTTCCACGGCGACTTCGCTTCACAGGAGAACGCGTCATGAAACGTCTGAGTTTGAGAATGAAACTGGCGGTGGGATTCGGTGCGCCTGTGCTGGTCTTGGCGGTGATGGGGATTATCACCTATACCACGTTCCAGACGCTGGGTGCGCTCGGCGCTGACGCTGCTGAAAAGGCCCGCTCCCTAAGCATCATGCAGAAAATGGAGCGCTGCGTTTACGATCAGGAAGCGGCGGTGCGCGGGTTCCTCCTTGACAGTCGACCAGAGGAAATGGAGCGCTACGCGAGCGACAATCGCCCACTCACGGACAGCTTCGACGAGATGACGACTATCGTGCGCACTGACAAAGGTAAGCAGATGCTCGCCCAGATTCGAGAGGCATCGGACACATATCACACCAACATGGATCGTTCCATGGAGCTACAGCGGGCTGGCAAAACCAAGGAGGCGGTCGAATTTTTGAACGCGCGCCAGAGTGTTGACCTCCGGAGCCGGCTGACATCGGGCCTTGCAGGCCTGAGCAAGAGGGGGGAAGAGCTTGGGGCGGCGGCTCGCCAGGAGCAAGAGAAGGCCAAATCCAGGGCAATAACCTTGGTCGTGAGCTTGACGATGGCTGGTCTGGCCATTGCCTTTGCCATGGGCGGGTACATCTCCCGGAACATCACCTCGCGAGTATCGCAAATGGTGGATATGGTCCAAGCGATCGCAGCTAACGATCTGTCGCGCAATGACATGCAGATTCGAGACCGCGACGAGATCGGCACGGCCGGTACGTTACTCAACGAGATGAAAAACAACCTGCGCAAAATGATCCAATCCATTGCGGAGAACGCGCAGTACGTAGCCAGCGCCAGCGAAGAACTGAATGCCACCAGCCAGCAGATTACGGCTAACTCCGTAGAAACCTCGGCCCAGGCCGACGTGGTTTCGAAGGCGGCGCAGTCGCTCAGCCAGAACCTCCAGACCGTCGCCAGTGGCGCCGAAGAGATGGGCGCCAGCATCAAGGAAATTGCCAAGAACGCTACCGAAGCCGCCAGGATCGCAACCTCCGCCGTCAAGGTCGCCGAAGCTACCACCGCCACCGTGTCCAAACTCGGCGATTCTTCCAACGAGATCGGCCAGGTGATCAAGGTCATCACCTCGATTGCGCAGCAGACCAACTTGCTGGCCCTGAATGCCACCATCGAAGCGGCCCGCGCCGGTGAGGCGGGCAAAGGTTTTGCGGTGGTGGCCAATGAAGTCAAAGAGCTGGCCAAGCAAACCGCCAAGGCCACAGAAGACATCAGCCGCAAGATCGAAGCGATCCAGACCGACACTAAGGCAGCCGTGGACGCGATCGCATCGATCAGCACAGTCATCAACCAGGTCAACGATATCTCAGGCACGATCGCCACGGCAGTCGAAGAGCAGGACGCAACCACCAACGAGATGTCGCGCAACGTGAGCGAAGCGGCGCAGGGTAGCGGCGAGATCACCAGCAACATAGCGGGTGTGGCGGAGGCGGCGCAGGGCTCGACGCACGGAGCCGCCGATACTCAGAAGGCGTCGCAGCAACTGGTGGAAACGTCGGCACAACTTCGTCGGGTGGTCGAGCAATTCAGGACTAACGCCGGTAGCGGCAAGCCCATCGCCGGCGGAGAGGAGTGGGCCAGAAGCGTGGCGGCGCGGGCGGGCGCGTGAGCGGAGGATGGTGCAAAAAGGTTTCGTGAGTCCTTCGCACCGCTGGGCCGATGGCAGCGGACCACAATTGTGCTCCTATGCGGCGTAGTGAAACTTCAGGGATGCGAGCGCCCAAGCTTCGCCTCGAGGGATATTGACTGCGCGCGAAGGCAGAATCGTCTCCCGCGGTGCACAAAAACAAATCCCACCCTTGCGCCGGGGGATACGCAAGGATGGGGCGGCCCGCCGTTTAGCGGGGCTGATGAAAATAGTTCCGACGAACTCAGTTGGTGTAAACCTGTTCGTTCTGACGCGCTTCATACCATAGCGCCAGTTCTACGCGGTTCCACAATCCCAGTTTGTCGTAGATCAAGCGCAAATAATTTTTCACGACGTGCTCGGTGGTTCCGATCGAATCGGCGATCTCCCGGTTCTTGCAGCCCTCGGCTACGCGCTGAATGATGAGTTGTTCGCGTTCGCTGTAGCCGCTCGGGGTTGCTGTCTCTCCAACCATAATTGCCTCCGATAAAGTAAAGTCGCGAGCTTAACCCGCTTGATGCCGCCCTTGATTCCGAAATGCACAAACAGGCGGTTGAAATATGCTTTGACGGTGCGTTCGGCCATGTTCAGATCGCGAGCGATTTCCGCGTTGTCACAGCCCTGGAGCAGCAGATCGATGATCTGGCGTTCCCGTGGTCCCAGTTGCTTGAATTTCTCTTCCATAACCATTGCACCTGTCCGACGAGCCAAACCCGGCAACTGGCGCGGAAAGTAGGCCCCTCCTCAGATATGGAATCGGGTTGCGTTGTCTCATTTTGCATTCACGCGGCCAAATCGGGTCCCCGATTGTTACTTTAGTAAGAAAACTGCGTTTGGCGCGGTTTTCCCCTGCAAAACCGCGGTTGCTGCGGCCATGGCAGGCACGAGCTCGGGCGGGAAACTGGGCAGTTTTGCTCAGTCTCTAAGGTGAACCACTTAGTACAAACTTCCCATATTCCGCGCCAGAAGCGTGATTTTACACGGGAGTACATTGCGCACCCTGGCAACGCCCGTCCCCTATAATGGGCCGTGGACTTCAAGCTGGTAAGCAACTACAAGCCTCAAGGGGACCAGGCGCGCGCCATCGACAGCCTCACCCGCGGCGTCTTCGATCGCGAGCAGCATCAGGTTCTGCTGGGCGTCACCGGATCGGGCAAGACCTTCACGGCCGCCAAGGTCATCGAGGCGGCCAATCGCCCTACCCTGGTCATGGCCCACAACAAAACCCTGGCGGCTCAGCTGTACCACGAATTCAAGAGTTTCTTCCCCCACAACGCCGTGGAATACTTCGTCTCCTACTACGATTTTTACCAACCGGAGGCTTATGTGCCGGCGGCGGACCTGTACATCGAAAAAGAAGCCACCATCAATGACGAGCTGGACAAGTTGCGGCTCTCGGCTACGCGGTCGTTGTTTGAGCGGCGCGATTGTTTGATCGTGGCTTCGGTGAGTTGCATTTACGGGTTGGGATCTCCGGAAGCTTACTATGGCATGCTGCTGTTTCTGGAAAAGGGACAGAAGATCAAGCGCGCGGACATTACTCGCAAGCTGGTTGAAATTCTCTACGAGCGAACGGAAGGGGATTTTCGGCGCGGGACGTTTCGCGTGCGGGGCGATGTCATCGAGATTTATCCTACTTATGACGACAATGCTTATCGCATCGAAATGTTTGGGGATGAGATTGAATCGCTCTCGCAGATCGATCCTCTGTTCGGGACGGTCAAGCAGCGTTACATGCGGCTGCCGATTTATCCTAAGACGCACTATGTGATGAAGGAAGAAACACGGGCCTCGGCCGTCGCTTCCATCAAAGTCGAACTGGCGTGGTGGGAAGCGGAACTGGAAAAGCAGGGACGGCTGGTGGAATCGCAGCGCATCCATCAGCGTGTGATGTACGACCTGGAAATGATCAAGGCCATGGGTTACTGCCACGGCATCGAAAATTACTCGCGGCATTTTACGGGACGGCTTCCCGGCGAGCCGCCGCCTACGCTACTTGATTATTTTCCTCGCGACTTTCTGATGTTCATCGACGAGTCTCACCAGACGGTGCCGCAACTGCACGGCATGTATCACGGCGACCGCTCGCGCAAGCAGACGCTGGTTGAGTACGGATTCCGCATGCCCTCGGCGCTCGACAACCGCCCGCTTACTTTCGAGGAGTTCGAGCATCGCACCAACCAGATTGTCTATGTTTCCGCCACTCCCGGCCCTTATGAACTTACTAAGTCGGCGGGCGTGGTGGTTGAGCAGATTATTCGGCCGACTGGGCTGATCGATCCGCCGGTCGAGATACGTCCGGTTAAAGGACAGATCGATGACTTGCTGCACATGATCCGCGACCGCGTCTCCCGCAACGAGCGCGTGCTGGTGACCACGCTGACCAAGCGCATGTCCGAAGACCTGGCCGAGTATTACAGCGAGGTCGGAGTGAAGTGCCGTTACATGCACTCTGAAATCGAAACGCTGGAGCGGGTGAAGATTTTGCGCGACCTGCGCAAGGGCGAGTTTGATGTATTGATCGGCATCAATCTTCTGAGGGAGGGGCTCGACCTGCCGGAAGTGTCGCTGGTCGCGATTCTCGACGCCGACAAAGAGGGCTTCCTGCGCTCCGCCGGGTCGTTGATCCAGACCATTGGACGCTGCGCCCGCAACCTCAACGGGCGGGCTATTCTCTATGCGGATCGCATGACGGACTCCATGAAAAAGGCGCTCGACGAAACCAACCGGCGGCGCGCCATCCAGCAAGCCTACAACGAAGAAAATGGGATTACGCCTGAATCTATCATTCGCCCGCTGGACATGACGCTGGTTGCGATTGTCGGCGCAGATTACACCGACCTGACCGGGCCCGACGCTGAAGGTATGCCGGATCTGAAATCGCAGGAAGAGTTGGACGCTTACATTGGGAAGTTAGAGAGTGATATGCGGGAAGCGGCTAAGCGGTTTGAATTTGAGAAGGCGGCTAAGCTGCGGGATACGATCAAGGAACTGCGGACTAAGGAATTCTTGTTCGCGTGAACTCGTGGGGTGGGACCCTGCGAGTAAGATGGATGCGAAAGCCAGGCCGCCGCTGGAGACGGGCGTGGACCGGATTTCGGTCGGCGCGCTGAGCCACTCTGGCGCGGGAGTGGACTTTAGCTTCGAGATTGAACCTGAGTGATGCAGGACACCATAGAGACAGATATTCTCGTCATCGGCAGTGGGCTGGCTGGCCTCGCGGCGGCTTGGGAGGCGGCCAAACGGGGCTGCCAAGTCATTCTGCTGACGCGCGCCGCAAACCCTGCTGAAAGCAATACCGATCGGGCGCAGGGCGGAATCATCTATCGCGCGCTGGCGGAATCTCCAGAACAGTTGGTTTCGGACATCCTTTCGGTGGGCGGCGGGCTGAGTTCTCCCGAGGCCGCCCGCTTGCTGAGCCTTGAAGGCCCGCGTCTGGTGAAGGAAATTCTGATTGACGAGCTGGGCGTTCCCTTTGATTGCTCGGCGGAAAATCCTGGAGA
>Ga0187883_10002113_pt1 | contig 12044 bp, 13 predicted proteins | sample June2016WEW_20_1_2_FD_132966 | JGI IMG/M metagenome (GOLD analysis project Ga0187883, IMG submission 132966) | Peatland microbial communities from SPRUCE experiment site at the Marcell Experimental Forest, Minnesota, USA - June2016WEW_20_10 | ecosystem: Environmental > Terrestrial > Soil >...
ACCGGGTGCTCGGCTTTGCCGGTGTCCCGGACGTTCACCGCAGTACGCCCGGCGCGGGCGGCGCGCCGGCGCCGGGCGCCACTCATCTCGGCGGGCCTGCCCCGGTCCGCGGCGCATCGCCTGCGGCCGGCAGCCCGCGGCGGTCTGCGGGGGCCGGCCCGTCCGCATCGCCGACCGCACGCCCGACGGCTTCGCGTTCCCGGTCAGCGGCCGCAGCGCAGGTGATTCTGCGGCTCACCGTCGCGCGCGGCCAGATCGCGGCGGGCGCCGGCGATGTATTCGGCGGATGGCTCACCGGCCAGGGCGGGGCCATCCAAGGCGCAAAGCTGAGCCTGTTCGAGCGCGCTCCCGGCCAGCCGTCCTGGACGCTGGCCGGTGCTGCGACGACCGGCCCCGCAGGCCGCGCAGTCCTGACCGTCGCTGAACTAGCGTCGAACGCGGTGTTCCGGGTAACCGGCCCGGCCGACGTGGCGAGCCGGGCGGTGCTGGTCACCGTCCTACCGCCGGTGTCGGCCAGTCTCACCAGCAGCCCGCACGGGCGTGCGTACGTGCTTACCGCGAGCAGCCCGTTCGCGGTTCCCGGCGATTACGTCGTGCTGCAGATTGGGTCCGGCGGCCAGTGGCTGGGCCTGCGGGCCCACCGGCTGGACAGTGGTGACCAGGCCGACTTCGTCGTGCGGCCGCACGCGCTGGCGCGGATTTACCGGGTGGTGCTGCTGGCCACGCCAGCGCACGGCAGGTCAGTCAGCATCCCAGTGACGGTCCCGGCTGGCTAGCCTGGCGGGCTCAGCTCACAGAGCCCCTATGATTCTGCATAACTGAAGGGCGCCGGCACCGCCCCAGCCGCGGGTCGGGTGGGTGCGGCGCCCTTGTCACGGACGGGGTTCGGTGGCGTTCCGCAGTCGTGTGGTTATCTTCTCGCCCGAGTCGAGATGGCCGGTCGCGACATCGATGACAAGGTCGTAGGCCTCGTCGTTGGTGAGCGTCAGCCGGCGTCCGTTGACGCCGTAGAAAGCGATGACCGCGGCTAGGGCGAGCCGCTTGTTGCCATCGACTAGTGCGTGATTTCTTGCAAGTGAATGCAGCAAGGCCGCTGCCTTGCTGTCCAGATCGGGGTAGGCGTCCGCTCCGAAGGCTGTGGCCTGAGGCCGCGCGACAGCTGATTCCAGCAGTCCGACATCGCGGATGGGCGGATCGGTGCCCAGGACTCGCGCGGCAATATGCAGTACCTCGGGCGCCGTCAGGTAGATCACTGCGCAAGCCGCTCCAGCGCCTCGGCGTAGCGGGGCAGTTCCTCGTCAAGAACACGGGCGAGCAGCTCGGCGCGGCTGTGGCCTTCTACATATTCGCGGATGGCCTGGCGGGCCACTTCCTGCATTGGGCGGCCCTCATGCTCCGCCCGCAGGCGCAGCGCCCTCGCCTCAGCGTCGCTGAGCCGCAAAGTCATGGCCATGCAAACATGGTATCACTCTTGATACCAGCCGCCCAGAAGCCCGCTCATAGCCGCGCCCAGGTCGTAGCGGCCTGCGCTATTTACATCAGACACGCCGTGCCGCCCCGCGCCCGCCCCAGCTCACGGACCGAATTGCGGCTGCCGTACTGGCCTGGATAGATGATCATGCCAAGCTATTTTCTTAACGATTTGAGGCGCTCGTCGAGCCGGACACGCAATATTTCTCATAGCTAGTATTATCAGTAGATAGGTAAGCGTTACTAGTTGAATCCCCAGTGGCAACGGAAGCAAGGCGCTTTGAGGCGGCAATCCATTCCGCCAGACCGACCTTGCAGTTACTGGCCTGCATCTCATGCCAGGCATCGGCCGCGAGGGTCAGGCCTACACCGTAGATTATTTCCACCTTTGTCAGACTGTTTCCTTTGTACACCGATGCCGCCTTCATCATGAATGTGTGACCAGTAGCGACCTCGCCTAAATTGTAGTACAGAATTGCCTCACTCCGCAGCGCGTCAGCCTGGGCGAGAGGTGTCCCTTGTGATGCGTTGACGGCATCACGGTAGTACTCGATAGCTGCAGGTACGTCTTGGCCTATTGCCAGCGCGTTGGCAACCTCAGCGTATTCTATGGGTGCCACCGTTCCTCTGCCATTAAGATAGGAAATCAGCACTGCCCCAGCTTCACCGTCGGCAAGGAGCTGATCGGTCCACGCAATATCTGCAGCAGATAGCGCAGACGTACGCGCCGACCCGGTCAGTGCGCCCGCTGCCTGGTCGACGGTAATGGTCTTCTCGTCGTATTGCTGGGCGATGCTTGTGGTGAGCTGCAGCAGTTGCTGGTCCACCGACAGAACGTTCTGTTGGCTGGCCACGTGAACCTGTACTGACGCCACTACGGCAGCAGCGACGGCACCTGCCGCAGACAATAGCGCAATCCACATCGAGACCCGGTTATCTTTCTTGGGGCGCTGGGTCCGAACGGCATCAGAGCTAACTGGTGTGCTCGGGTTCACTACATCGGCCATGACTTCCACCTTGTAGCTCTGAGGGGGGATGAGTCAATCCTTCCTTGACCCGATCAGGCGAGCGCTCAGCTCCGGGAATGACCCGCCCGCCCCTCCAGCCTCAAGCGGGCCGGCCGCGGCTCTGTCGCTCTATTGGCTGTGGCGCGCAGAACGCCGTGATCTGCGCGCGTCTGAGATGTGCGCATCGGCCAATATCAGATCGAAGGCCCCGGCCCCGGCAACCACGTCAAGCGCGTCGCCCACTCGCGGTCAACAAACTGCGGCCAGGCGCCCCGGGCTGCCAGGGCCGCCGTCCGCGGGTCCTTTTCGATGGTGGTCACCGTGACGTCCGCGCCGGGCAGCAGCCCACCGGCAATCCAGGCAGTACCTACCCCCGCGCCCAGTACCGAGTTCCAGAACGCGCGCGCCGGCGGGCAGGTGCGCCGCCAGGACGGCCAGCAGCTGCCCGGCGGCGGGCCCGCAGGAGAGCCGGAACCCGGCCGAGCGTGCCCTGCTGGTAGCGGAGGCACGAGCGCCGGCATGGTGCCCTCCATGACACGGTCAACCTAGCAGCCCATCCCGCAGCCGGAATGGTGCCACGGTTACCAGGCCAAATGAATCACCCTCGATCTGACATCGCCTTACCCAATCCGCAATGCTGACGCTCCCGATAGCCGGCCGCACCAACAGTCAAATATCCGCTCGTTTACCGCGCGCCCTGGCACTGTCATTATTATCTTTCCCAGCTGCCGTGACAAAACATGGCAGACGATGGGCGGCTCATAGGGGCTTGGATGCCGCCCCCTAGGCCGCACCCCCTGCTAGGCGCTGCCGAAACGACGCGCCTTCCCGCTCAGCGTGATGGCTCTGTGCCCAGGTCCTCTGGCTAACGCTGTCACATCGGACGATAACGCCCTTGCCTTGGCTGGTTTACCGGCAGATGATGACGCCATGGGGAATGAGAGGATCGCGCCAGTTACGTGTTTCGTGCATGGCGCCGCCCCGCTGACCATCCGCGATCGGAGCCAGCCATGACCACTCCCGAGACCATCTCCGAAGGCGCGACTGGACCCACCGTCAGGTGGGCGCAGTACCTCCTGGTCCGTCGGACCCTGAGCGACCGGCAGATCGACGGCATTTTCGGGCCGGTAACCAAATCGGCCGTGGAGCAGTTCCAGGGCTACAGCCATCTCACCGTCGACGGCATCGTCGGCCCGGCCACCTGGGCAGCGCTCGGCGGCGACGGCGCACAGCCGCCAACGCTCGCCGAAGGATCTCGCGGCACGGTGGTCGAAAAGCTTCAGACCGCGCTGAACGAGGGACGCGGTGACTTCGCGCCAAGTTCCAACTCTGTGCTCGGCATTGACGGCGTCTACGGCCCGAAGACCGCCGCCGCGGTGAAGGGAGCACAGGAGTCAGGCGGCATCGAAGCCGACGGCGTGGTCGGCCTGCAGACATGGGCCCTGCCGGTGCACGCGGCCGGCCAGGTGCTGGCTAATCTCTGCGGCGTCCCAGGGCCAGGGTGAAGCCATACGCTTCGGGCTGGGGGAGGCACCGGCCCGGCTCATGATTCCCGGCTCGTCACTTTCTGTCATCAGTCCAGCTCCTCGCTCACGCGGGCCGACCCGCCCTGTTATGGTCCGGGAACTCGAGCCGCACGGTACTGGCCCCAACTGGGGTCCCGACTTGGTTGTTCTGTCGCCTCTGCGGCAGGCCGTTTGATGGTGAAGATAACCGGGGTTGCCGCTGCGGCTTGACGCGGGCTGGTGCTGTGGGATTATCCGGTTCATGACAGATGGTTTCGTGCGGGGCCCTGGCGAGGGCCAACGGGTTTCACCTGCCATGACGCTCAAGGTGGGCGACAAGCAGACGCAGTCCTGGTCGATGTTTGAGGTCGTCGATATCGGGCCGGGATTCGACGTCGGCGCCCACCTGCACCGTAACGCCGAAGAGCTGTTTTATGTTCTGGAGGGTCAGCTCGACCTGCTCGCCTTCGAACCGCGGGTCCGGGCCCCGGGCAGCTGGCAGAGCTGGGAGTCGCACACTGGGGCCACAGTGGCCCGAAGCGGGCCAGGGAGCATGATGTATGTTCCGCGCGGCTGCCCGCACGCCTTCGCCAACCCGGGCCCCAGCCCAGCTCGCATGATCTTCCTGGTTTCCCCCTCCGGCCACGAGCACTACCAGAAGGAGCTTGCTGAGCTGGTCGCCAGCACGACAGGCAGCCTGGACGCAGCGATCGCCGAGCTGCGCGCCCGCCATGACATCGAACAGCTCACGCCACAGGTGATACCCGGGCGCCGGTAGGAGAGCAGCGTTCTGTTCCCCGGGAGTCGGCTTCCTGGGTCATGGCCGGCCGGCGCCGGGTACGGAGACTGGGAGGGTCAGAATCTCTCCGGTTCGAGGCCCGTTGGCGAGCCGATCGAGGTTGGCGACGTGGCCGTCGGCTGGCCGCCATTCGACGGTCAGGATGAACAGGGTCCGCCGGTCCGGACCGCCGAGCATCAGCGCGAACGGGGCCCGGTTCTCGCGGAGTTCGACGCGTTGCAGGACTTCGCTCCCCTCGGCGACGCGGACGATCGAGTAGTCGGCGGTGCCGACCCAGACCGCGCCCTCGGCGTCGAGGCAGATGCCGTCCGGGCCGAGTCCTTCGGCGAAGACCCGACGGTTGGACAGCCCTCCGTCTGCGTCGATGTCGAAAGCGGTGAGCCGGCCGGCGAACGACTCGGAGATGATCAGCGTCCGGTCATCGGGCGTGATGACCATGCCGTTGGGGAACTGGATATCGCCGGCGACCTGGCGCAACTGGCCGTCTGGGGTGACGACCTTGAGGTAGCCGGGCTTGGGCGGCGCTCCTGCGACGAAGTCGAAGTCCGCGCCGTTGAGGTAGATGTTGCCGCGGCCGTCCACCGCGATCTCGTTCGCGCGCTGCTCGGCGTGGACGACCATCGACCCGCCGGGCTCCTGGCTCCACAGCTTGTCGCCGGTCACCAGCAGCCTGCCGTCGGGCAGCCAGTCGATGGAATAACCCATCGGGTAGCTGTCGGGATCTCGCGTGGCCATGACCTCGGCCTTGCCGTCCAGGCCGACGGCCACGACCTGGCGTTCGATCCAGTTGCAGAACCACAGCCGGCCCTCGTGCCACCGTGGTGACTCGGGAATTCCCAGATCAGTCAGCAGGACCTTCGGCTCGGACATTGACCTCTCCTCGCTTCGCCGGGCTGTTCCGGCCGCAGCCCGCCTCCTCTACCTCCAATACGAACGCCAGCCCGGCCGATCGACACGGTTTCCGGCTAAGCCAGAGCTCTAAGGCGCGTTATGTGGGTTTGATCGCAGCGTGTCACCTTGGTCGTCGTGACTGGTCTCGCGGGCTCGCGCGGGTTCAGCCGGGGTAGGCTGCCGGGTGTGCCGTGGCTTCGGCCAGACCGCGGCCATCAGCGCCAGGCGCACTGCAACGATCAGTAATGCTCCACTAGGTGCGCGCGGCTGGCCGGAAGCTCACCCGGCTCAGGCCAAAAGTCGGTTATCCCGGCAATCCGGCCGTTCTCATCGAGGTCGAAGAAGCACAGCCCGGGGTAATGGTCACCGGCATCGGAGAACTGAATCCAGCTCGCCGCGTGCCGGCCCTCTCCGACGATCCGCTGCACCTGGAGATGCCAGTCGCCCGGGAACCCTTCGACGTTGAAGCTGAGGTATGCGGCCCGGCCGCGAACCCGCTCCCGCGTCTGCGGTGCCTCATACACCACCTGGTCGGCAACCAGATCAGCGAACGTGTCCCAATCCCTGGCCTCCGCCGCCGCCCAGTAGGCCGCCACCACCTGGTGTGCATTGGCCATGGCCAGAAACCTCCCGCTCAAACGGCATGTCACGTTGATCACGAAGTTGGCCCTGCGGCAGAAAGCGGTTGCCAAAGACCGTCCAGCCACAAAGGCGACTCCCATGCTGCCAACCGAGGACCTGTTCGTCCACATCTACGACAGGGCGAGCTGCCAGGCCATTTGGGCTAACTGAGGGGGCTGGGCGCGTCAAACTCGATCCGTAGCACGGTCTGGCCAGCAGGCAGCTTGACCAGCTTGCTCGACGCCGGGAGGTATTGGGCCCATTGGGCGTTTACCAGCCCCTGCATCCAGCTGATATAGGCCGGCGCCGCCAGATGCGCCGCGCTGACATGCGTTGCCAAGTCCATGGACCGCAGGAGGCTTGCGGGTCCGCCACCCGGTGGCTGGTCGCCGAAGTCCACGATCCGCATCGGGTATGCAGCGGTCATAGCGGCGAGGAGCATCGGCAGCCGCGGATCAATGTCGCCGCTGACAAGCTGTGCCCTGGCGGTGGCCGACACCGTGATGTGGCTGTTGGTAAGGAGCTGAGCGTCCTGGGTCTTCCTGGCGTCTAGATCCGGCTCCAGAGCGGCGCGATACGCGGAGGTGCCGCCAGGAAAGGCCCATCTGATTTCGATCTTGGCGGTCCCTGAGCCGAAGCTCGCGATGACGGCCGGAGCGTAGACGGAGGCCAGCCGGCGGCCGAACTGGGCTCGGATAGCGCCGGTGGCCACGACCAGGGTGGAGCCGAGCGGATCTGTCGATCCAGGCCCAAGTGTCTCGAGGTTCGGGAAGCCCCGCTGGGCGAGGTCGGCGCACACCTGGGGATCGCATGACACGACTGTGGCCCGGCTGACCTGCTGCAGTATCCAGGTGATGGCCCGCGTTCTTGCCGCGGCCTCGGACGCGAGCTCCTGGCTGCTGACAGCGGGGCCGCTCCCTGACTGCCCTGGCAACGGGCGGTGCCGGGACAGGATGAGCGTCCCTGCACCGGCACCGCTAATGAGCAGAATTGAGGCGACGAGCGCGGTCGCCCGCCAGCGCCGCCTGACGTGACCAATGCCGCCCCGCGCATGCTCTGCCTTATCCCCTGCCCCGTCGTGCTTCGAGCTTGGGCCTGCGATGCGCTGCGGCGGCTCGGGCGCTTCGGCTGGTGCTGCCGATGAGCTAGCTGCCTCGACATCCACGGCAAGGGTTGTGACCTGCGGCGGGAGAGGGCCCATGGGCTGCGCCCCCGCGGCGACAAGCTCGCTGAGCGCATCGCGGGCGGAGGGCCGAACTGCCGGGTCCTTGTTGAGGCAGCGACGAACGAGGCAGCCAAGTGGTTCGGGAAGCCTGCCGACCGACGGCTCGCCATGAAGGATGGCGAAGGCCATGGCTGTCAATGACTCACCCGTGAACGGTAGCTTGCCCGTTCCGGCGAACGTCATCGAAACCGCCCACGACCACATGTCGGCTGCCGCGGTCACTCGCTCGCCGGCCAGCTGCTCGGGGGCCATGTACGCCGGAGTTCCCATGGCGGCCTGGCCAGAAAGGCCCGTGGTGGTCATACCGGGCACGGTCGCCAGCCCGAAGTCGATCACCACTGGCCCGTCCGGCCCGAGCAGGATATTGGCGGGCTTGAAGTCGCGGTGCACCATCCCGGCGGCGTGCACGGCACCTAGCGCGGTCAGCGTCGCGACGGCGATGCGCTCCAGCGCCGAGCCGCCGCGGGGCCCATCCTGCTCGACGACTTCTACCAGCGACGGCCCGTTGACGTACTCGCTGACGATGAAGGGCCGACGTTCGAAGATTCCCGCATCCAGAACCTGCGCAGTGCAGAACCGGGCTACCCGCTGCGCTGCGGCTACCTCCTTCAGAAACCTGTTCCGGACCTGCGAGTCCGTGGTCGCTGGCAGGACCTTGAGCGCCACCCGGGTTCCCGCGCTGCTAACGGCCAGGAACACGACGCCCTGGCCGCCTTCGCCGAGGCGGCCGACCAGCCCGTATCCGCTCACCTCCCGCGGATCGTTCACCCGCAGGGGAAGCATCCCGGGCATTGCGCACGGCGTGGACGTCACCCGGCCATTCTGCATTGCAATATCACCGCGCGTCCAGAATTGGACGACGTCTGTGCTGGTCAGGGACTGCTCGCGAGCAAGGTTGCTGCAGCTACGTCAGACTCTCTTGCGGCGGAATTTCCGCAGTCGGTCCAGCGGCTGCGGTCAAGCGCGCCGCCGGGCCTGCTCGTCTGTGCCGTCGTCGCCCTGCCGCCAGTTCCGGGCGAGTGCGACGAGGCCGCGAACCACGTCGGGGGGCAGTCCCGGGGTGCTCGCGAGGTGCCACAGCGTCCGGTCTTCATACTCGGCATGCCCGCGATCCGGCGAGCCCACGTCAGGCTCCGCGCCTGCCAGTGTCCGTCGGCACGAACCCGGGGCCCAGCCGAGCCGATTCTCGACCATACCGAGAGTGCTGGGGGAAACCCGCTGGCCGTTCTCGAGCTTCCCCAGCGTCCGCTCGGTCACCCCGGTCGCCTCGGCAAATGCCCGCCTGTCCCGCATGCCTAGCTCGACCCGGCGTGCCACGACGTAATCGGCGAGCCGCTGCCAGTCCTCACCGACCATAGGACCGTCCTTCCCCCCGGGCCGCCGCCAGACCCTCACCGGCCACGTGACCATCCCTACCCGAAGAAGACGGAAGAGTCCAGCCCCTCCTGCCGGCAACTATCGGCCAGGATCCGTACTGCTCTTCTTAGTTTAACTTGCTCATGCTCTTTACTTCCTGTCTATGCTCATCTAGAGTGCTTGATCAGGGAGATAGCTTCCTGTTTCTTCCTAGAAGTACCTGGATCTGGGCCTGTTTGCCGGGATCCAGCGGAGTCAGGATCATGACCAGGCCTGGAGTCTCGATGGGCAGCACCGGTGATCCGAGCGGTGAGTCCAGGCTGGCACCCTCCGGCCCAGTAACGGCGCGGAGCGGCGCGGAATGGCCGCTCTAGCCACGCACGACATCTGTCTCACTCTGTCCGATTTGTACCAGTGCAGTACCGGTCACTGTTGCGGCTGGCGGTGTTGCTGACGGGGTAACGCCGACGCCACGGGGGCGGTGGCGGTGGACTCCTTTGCCGGGTCGTACCGCCTGCCGGAGCGCTCGCAGACGGAGGACGACGGTTTGCCGCACCTGCGGCGACTGCTGGTGGTCCGGTCACTGCTGGCCAGGCATCACCGTCTCTGGGACGGCAGCAGGCGGCCCCAAGGGGGGGCGGGGCCGCCTGCCTGCACCGGCACTCGGCACAAGGCACCGCGGACCGAAGGCTCGGCCGTGACCCGGCTATGCGCAGGCTGCCACCCGGCCCGCCGGAAGCCATCGTGCTCACTCTCTACCTGGACCTCAGCCGGCGGGCAAGGCGGTGCCGCAGCGGTCACCCTCGGCCTAGGCAGTCGGTGACCGCTGCGGCAGCTCGCAGGACTGTCGCGTCCGCCCACCGAGCACCCATGATCTGCAGGCCCACGGGCAGGCCAGAGCGTCCCGGGCCGATGGGCACCGAGACGGCCGGGAGGCCGACAAGGTTGGCGGGCAGGGCAAGTGCGCACCATGCATCGTACGACTCGGGCACCGCCACGCCGTTGATAGTGGATGGCGCGAGGCGGCCGAGCTCGAACGCCGTGACCGGCATCGTGGGAGTCAGCAATACGTCGTAGTCCTGGAAGAAGCCAAGCCAGGTGGTGGCGTATCGGGCCCGTGCCTCCTGGGCATCGAGGTATTCCCCCGCCGACATCCGCTGGCCTGCGTGGACAATCGCGGCGGCATCGGCTCCGACGAGATCGGGGCACGCGGTCAGCAGCGGGCCCTCGGAAGCCCAGCCTTCAGCGAGCGCGATCGGATCCCACAACGGGCTCGGGTCCCGCGGCGCGGGGTGTGCCTCAACCAGCACGGCGCCGCTGTCAGCGATGCGCGCGATAGCCTGGTCGAAGCCAGCGCGAACGTCCGGGTCGAGTTCGGCAAAGCCCAGGTCGGCAGAGAAAGCGATGCGCCGTCCGGACCAGCCTGGCTCGTCCAGTGCGCCGAGGTAGTCGCCCGACGGTGACGGATAGGTCAGCGGGTCGGATGACGACGGCCCGGCCATGACCGTGGCGGCCAGCGCGAGATCGCGGACGTCAGTGGCGATCGGACCGGTAACCGACAGCGTCGGCCAGCCCCGGAAGCCCGGCATCGTCGGGATCAGCCCGAACGTGGGTTTGAGGCCCGTGGTACCGCAGAACGCCGACGGGATGCGTATGGATCCGCCGCCGTCGGTCCCGATCGCGAGCGGCACCATGCCGCTCGCAACCGATGCCGCCGCACCTCCGCTGGAACCGCCCGCGGTGCGGCTGGGATCGCGCGGGTTTCGCGTCTCGCCCCAAAGGTCATTGCTGGTGACGCCGCGATAGCAGAACTCAGGATTGTTGGTCTTTCCGACGATGATCGCGCCGGCTTCGACGAGCCGGGCGACGCACGCACAGTCCTCGGCGGCGACGAAGCCCGCGAGCGAACGTGAGCCGTTGGTGGCCGGCAGACCGCGCACCCAGATGTGATCTTTCACCGAGATCGGGACCCCGGCCAGGAGCCCCGGCCGCTCGCCCCGATCCACCTCGGCGGCCCGCGCCATGGCCGTCTCCGCAGCGACCACCGTGAAGGCGTTGAGCCCGGCATCAAGCTCGGCGATCCGCGCGAGCGCCGCGGAGATGACATCGACCGCGGCGAGCTCGCCGGAGCGGATCCCGGCCGCCGTCGACCACGCTGTTCGGATCACGGGTCAGGGAAGCCTGTGCTCCGCCGCAGCCCTCTCGAGCTCAGCGGCCTCGGCCTGGGCCATGCGGGTCTCGGCCGCCAAATCGATCGGACGGCTGACGACGTAGTACAGGATCCTCGCAATCGGCGGGCCGATGAAGAACCAGATGACGCAGGGAAATGAAAGACCGCCTCGGCAATTCCGCATTAACCTCCAAGAACCCACTCTGCCATCGTACGAGGCGCGGAACGGGGCCGGGCATCATCGGCATGCCGGCTGACACCCAGTAACCGGCCAGATCGCCGGCCAGGCATTAACCCACTTGTTGGCTAGCGCTCGAGCAGCCCCGGATGGCGGCTCAGGCGAGCAGGTAGCGGCGGGACAGCGGCGGCCTGCGACACGAAGGTCACCGACAGTTCCGACCGGCCGGCGCGTTAGACCGTGGATGGCGTATGGCTTGCGTGGTCCTCGCGCCTTTACCACCGCTTCCTCGACCGATGTACCGGATAACGTGCCCGAGTCGCGCACGGCTGTGCACCCATTCCCAGGTTGTTCGCCAAGCATCGCGGTGTGATGTACCGGATAATAGGCCATTATCCGGTCGTCTTGCCGACGGTTGTCGTACCACAGACAAACAACACCCAGCGCATGGCTCGTGGGAGCGCTGGTTGCGGCGATGCCGGGTCCTGACCGGGCGGAGTGGCCACCGCGGGATGAAGCCAGAAGTGCGGGTGGCGTTGGCCTGGGGGTAGGGACTGCGGGATGTCGAGGAGGGGCCGTGCGTTTGTTAATCGGGAGGCTGCGGTGGCGGTCGCGGCATGCAACGGTGCCGCTGTTGCTGCCGGGACTGTTGTGCCTGGTCGCCGCGGTCATGGGGCAGGCGCTAAATCTGTCCGGAGTGAACGTTGGACGCCTACCGATTTCATAGACACTTATATTATGCCACTAGCGTCATTGTCATGTCAATTCCGAGCTCGAACTCGGATGGCGACAGATACCCTAGCGCTTTCTGTATCCGCTTAC
>Ga0187883_10002117_pt1 | contig 12031 bp, 15 predicted proteins | sample June2016WEW_20_1_2_FD_132966 | JGI IMG/M metagenome (GOLD analysis project Ga0187883, IMG submission 132966) | Peatland microbial communities from SPRUCE experiment site at the Marcell Experimental Forest, Minnesota, USA - June2016WEW_20_10 | ecosystem: Environmental > Terrestrial > Soil >...
GCAGCTCCCCGAACGCGACAAGCTCTCGATGAGCTACGAACAGATGACCTCGCGGCTCGCCATCTGCATGGGCGGCCGGGTTTCGGAAGAGATCGTCTTTGGCAAGGAGAAGATTACCTCCGGCGCCCAATCCGATATCGAGCAGGCGACCAATCTCGCCCGCGCGATGGTGACCCGCTGGGGTTTCTCCGAGGAACTCGGCACGGTCATGTATGGCGATAACCAGCAGGAGGTCTTCCTCGGCTATTCGATGGGGCGTCAGCAGACCATCTCCGAGGCTACCGCGCAGAAGATCGATGCGGAAGTGCGGCGGCTGGTGGAGGCGGGCCTCGCCGAGGCAACGAAGATCATTACCGAGAAGCGTCAGGATCTTGAAACTTTGGCCAAAGGTCTCCTCGAGTACGAGACCCTTACCGGCGGAGAGATCGTTGGGCTGTTGAAGGGGCATCCTCCCGTGCGTGACAACGGAAGCGATCCTGAACCACCGTTGCGTGGCTCTCCCGTCCCCACCACCGGCGTTGTTCGCCCCAAACCAGGCCCAGAGCTGGGCGAATTGGAGCCGCAGCCGCAGGCGTAACTGGCCCGTTTGCTGAAGCTTAAAGCTCGTGATGATTAACTGATCAATGCCATAGCGAGGGCGTGGAGCCGTTGAAGGTATATGGGTAATCTTGAAAAGTGGGAAGCTTTGCCCTGCAAATATGATATTCTTAGATTCGTGATGATAAGTATATAGCCATTTCCTATGGATGGTTCATATTGCCTTCGGGCAGGTCGAAGGAGATTAGCGATGGATCTGAGAGCAGAGCCATACCCCAAGTCCGTTGGGTGTGGTCCGTAGGTACTAATCATGGAAATCTATCAGATCATACATTTCGTCGCGATCGTCGAGACAGGCAGCTTCACGAAAGGCGCAGACCGCGTTGCCGTCTCGCAGTCGTCTATTTCGGCCAGCGTTGCGAAACTTGAAGCGGAATTCTCTCAATTGTTGGACCGGCGGCGCTCCCCAGTGGTTCCGACCGACGCCGGGGCGCGTTTGTTCGAAACCGGCAAGGCATTTTTACAATTATGTGGTGCGGTGAAGGGCGAACTCGATATGATCGCCAAACCGAAGCTTCTGCGCATTGGAATATTGCAATCCCTCTCCAGTCGCCACGTTTCCAAACTGCTAGGTTCTTTTCGGCGCGACAACCCCTTTGTGGCTATCGAAATGTTCGACGGAGTTAGTGAGCAGCTGCTCGGATTGCTCTCTGACCGGCGAGTCGATGCAATTCTTACGATTTTCGACGACGACTCTGCCTCGAAGTTTCCTGGCCGCGTTCTCTTCGACGAACCGTACGTATTGGCCGTTCCCGAAGCTCATCGCTTCGGGCAACGAGAAAGCGTGAACTTATCCGATCTTCGCGGCGAACCTTTCATCGTGCGGGCGCACTGTGATCGTTATCACGATGTGAGTGATGCGCTGGAGTCTCGCGGCATAACGCTAAACGTTATGTATAAGACCGATCAAGACGACAGGGCGCTGGCCCTGGTCGCTGCCGGCGTCGGCCTGGCGCTTTTCCCCGCCCACTTCGTGATGTCGGCTGTAAAGAAAGTGGCGGTGTCAGATTTGGGCCTCTCTAGATCGATCGGTCTCCTTTGGTTGCGCGAACGAGAGAACGACCTTAAGGAATTCATAAAGTTCGCCGAAGGCCATTGCTGGACGGTTTAAGAATTGCGCACGGTCGCCGTTGCGTACCGGTGCCGCAAACATCCCCCGCATCCGGTCTCAAGCGCCCGGACAATGAGTTGATGCAATCGAGAGTGCCGAAGCGGCGGCGGCATGAGACAAATCTTGCCGGTCTTGATCCGCCCTGTCGATTTGGCCTCGCTACCGGCGGAAATGACCTCGGAACATCAGGCAGTCGTTCTCGTTCGTGATCCTGACGGCTGAATAGGTTTCAAAGAAGGTTTGAAACGTGCCGGTCTCGATGCGGAAAGTGTTCCATTTCCTTGAGGCCAGGCCCTTATCCCGGTCTTACGGTGCGGAACTTTATGAACGGTGGAGCATTGATGTTTTTTGGCCGGTTTCAGCATTGCCACAACGGCCAAGTTGAATCAATCCGAGAGTCCAATCCTCGGTTATCTGGGAAATGTCGGTCTTAAGATAATATCAGTTGCCCAACATTTCGGTTTATGGATTTTGCGATGGGGATGGTTCGTTTTGGTCGCGGCTTTGCGATCGTCCTCCTGGCTATCGGCCTTTTTCCCGACATCGCGCGGGCTGGATTTTTTGATTTCTTATTTCCACAGTTCCAGGCTCCGGCCATAAGGCCGTTTGAGCGGCGTCCAGGCTACAGGATGTTTGGCGCGGGTCCTGGATTATACCGGCATAGTCTCCGTCAGCATAGGTTTTCAGCACGCCGGAAGATGATCCTTGCTGATAAAACACACCATCTGGCGCATTGGAAGGTGAGTCTTGCCGATAAGACAACCCATGTTGTGCATCCGTACACCCCAATCGACCTTATGCACGACGAGAGTTTGCGGCATGGCGATGCTGTCATGACCGGAGCTGGGATCCGGATTTTCGTGGGCGATAAAGGGAGTCACCACTATCGAGCGGATTTCAGGATGCTTTCCGAAATCAAGGGACTTTCCAAAAGTAAGCGCAATGCTCTCGCTGCCCTCGACGCGCCTGGGTCAAATCCCGGCGCCAACAAAGGCGAGTCTGGAATGGTCACCGGGCGTTCCGTAACCGATACCACCATTGTCACTGGGGAGACGATCACCGACGCCAGAGGTCGTTCCATCCGCTACGTCGGTCCTGACTTCCCATATCAAGCACCATAATTATGGTCTCGCTGATGTGGCTATAAACGCATGACGGATCACGACGCATAAATTCGACGATGTGGCAAATAGACTCCTTTTACACCGTCTCGGTCACCTTGCTGAGGTGAGGCGGCCGGTCGGGATCGAAACCGAAGCGGCGCGCCGTCGCTTCGATCAGCCGATAGGCGGGCGCCAGCAAGGTAATGGCGTCGGTCACCGGATGGTCGTCGCCGATCCACGGCAAACTCGTAGCCGGGCCGCCGCACAAATGAACCCGCTGGCCGGTTTTACGCAACGTCGCGACGAGTGTATCGATCATGGTTGCGGTCTGGTCTGCAAGACGTAACGTAAGCACGGGCGTGTCATGGCTAATCGCCGCGCGCGGTCCATGCATCAGCTCGGCCGCGCTGAAGGAGAGCGCAGGAAGGCGCAGGGTCTCTGCCATTTTCAAAGCAATTTCGCGGGCCGGCGCCAGACCGAAGCCTCGGGCGGTGACAAAGACCGCGCGGGCTCTTGCTAGATCGTCGGCACACCCGCCCCAGTCTAGCGCCAGCGCTCTTGAGAGTCGCTCTGGCAAACGCGCGACGGCGTTTGCTAGATTTCCGTCTTCGTCTAGTTCGGCAATGAGCTGGGCTGCGGCAGCCATGGAGGCAATGACGCTTTTGGTGGCGGCGATGGAGACTTCTGGTCCTGCACCAATAGGCAAAATGAATTCGGCGGCGTGCGCGACAGGCGATTCATCATCGTTGATGAGAGCCACAGTCAGCGCCCCGGAGGAACGCGCGTCGGCGGTCGCGGCGATGAGGTCGGGGCTACGGCCCGATTGCGAGACGACAATAAACAGCGCACCACGCAGTGCCAAGGTTCTCTTGAAGTTGGTGATGATCGATGGCGCCGTTGCGGAGACTGGAATGCCAAGACGGGTCTCAATGAGATAGCGTAGAAACACGCCGACGTGACCTGAGCTGCCGCGCCCGCAGACCACGGCAATTGTAGGTTTTCGCCGTTCGATCGCAACAACGATTGGGCGCCACACGCTTCGGTCAGCAAGGAGGCGTGCCACGACATCGGGAGCCTCTATGGTTTCGCGAGCCATGGCGCTGGTCGCGTTCGGAGGGATGCCCCGGCTTTGGAAAGGCACTTCCTCGCTCCCTAGTCGGGAGGGACGCTCACCGTCATTGTGTGGCATAACCAACGGGCTCCCTTAGTAAGGCTGCAACAATCACGCCTCTACCTCTCATTTCGCCATATCGGCCGAGAAGCCAGCAAGCAGCGCCGCCTGCTGATCGATGCATGGCGTTAAAGCCGCAACATCAACCCTTCGCACAAGGGCGCGTCGATCGCCTTGCGCACTGTCAGGCGAGAGAGCTGTGTCGTGAGGCTCAGCTCGCGTTCGGTCTGCAGTGCGCCGGCAGTGCGGTTCCGCTTTTCAGTGATGCCCGTGCAGATAATTGCCGCGACCTGGGAGTAGGGGTGTCGACTGCGTTTCGTCAAGGCTGATGCCGCCGATACCGAGCGTCACGAGACGCCCTCGTCCGCCATGTCGGCCAAGGCCTGGCGCAAACTGCCCCGATTCTTGGCGAGCACCGCCGCTGCCGCCTCCGCAGAAAGACCGAGGACAATCAGAGCAGCCATCTTGATGTCGCCGCCGGCAAGAGCGAGCGCCTTTGCCGCTGCTGTGGAATCGCAGCCTGCGATGCGGGCAACCATCCGCTCAGCGCGCCGCCGTAGCTTGGCATTAGTCGTGTGCATGTCGACCATCATGCCGCGATAGACACGGCCAAGCCGTATCATGATTCCGGTTGATAGGAGATTGAGCACGACCTTCTGAGCTGTACCTGCCTTCATGCGTGTCGACCCGGCGATCAACTCACTCCCGGTGGCGATGAGGATCGGATGGCGCGCCGCGGCGAGCAGCGGAGTATCAGGATTATTAGCAATGCCAATCGTCACTGCGCCACACTTGCTGGCGCGCTCGGTTGCGGCGACGGTGAAGGAGGTTGTTCCGCTCGCGGCAACGCCGATGACCACGTCGCTTGATCCTATGTGGTTGCAGTCAATGAGGCGAATACCATCCGCAGTATCATCCTCCGCGCCCTCAGCGCTGCAGATCAATGCCGCATCCCCCCCAGCCATTCCGAACACCAGACGCTCGCGGGGCCAGCCAAAGGTCGGCGTCAATTCCGCGCCATCCTGGATTGCAATCCGCCCGGAGGTACCTGCGCCAACATAGACGAGACGCCCCCTATCGCCAAGCGCTACCACAGCCGCTTCCACCGCTGCCGCGATTGCCCCGATCGCAGGACGCACGGAAGCGACCGCAGCTATGTGCCCTTCCCACATGGCTTCGACCACCTCGGCGGGGCTCCAGGCATCGAGATCGATGAAGCGGGAACTCAAGTGCTCTGTCGCCATTGCACCTCTCTAGGTGACATATATTACCAATCTAATGCCGTTGATGCAGCTTGCAATACCGTCTGAGTAGGACTCAGGACCCGGGACCCTTGGTCCATCCTCCAAAGCACTGCAATGCGACCAACGGGGACCGCAATCAGGACCGGTTGTCCTGGCGGGCCAAAATAATCGCACCTGAAATAGCATCGCCTTCTGGCGGGCTCAAACAACGGCGTACATCGGGCGTAAGCCAGGCCTCAATGGCACACGCTAAACCACCGATCAGTGCGACACGTGGTGCACCTCTTTCGATGAGCGCCCACACCAGACCATCGATCTGTTCCGCGCCGGCTCGCGCGATTCGTCGTCCCACTGGATCGCCTTGATCCGCATGGCGCATCACAAGAGGTGCAAAGTTTGCGTAATCGGTCGCGGTGGCGCGGTCCATCCAGGCGACCACCTCGAAAGGATCGTCGTGAAAATGCCCGAGAATCTCAGCTGTCAATTGGCTCGCTTCGGCGCGGCCATCGAGCGCGCGCATGGCCAGTTTTATCGCACGCAACCCAAGATCAGCGCCACTCCCTTCGTCCGAAATGGGGAAGCCATAGCCGCCGACAGACAAATCATTGCCCTTAACGCGCACGATCCCGATGCTCCCGGTCCCGACAATAACAATACCGCCGTCCTTGCCACCGTGGGCGCCGAGACAGGCGATCAGACTATCACTAATGAAGCGTAGCGAGGCAAAGGGATGCACGAGTCCCACAAACTGCTCTTGAATACCCTTGCGACGAATCCCAGCGATACCGACCGCGGCATGGATGCGCGACACGTCCGGCGGCTCAAGCCCGGCCTCAGAGATCGCCATGGCGTAGGCCGCGCGGATTGACTCCCAGGCTTTGGAGATGCCTAGGCGGGTCGTCGCTGGGCCCGCTTCGCCGAGGCCGAGCACCGCGCCGGAACTGTCCTCGATACGGGCGCGGCAGCCGGTGCCGCCACCGTCCACACCGAGGAACAGAGCTGGTGCGCCGTTCATCGACCAACTCCTCACTCGGGCGAAGTCAACATAAGATCGCACCTGTTTGCGGTGCAGCTACTCACAGCCGCGATCAAGGTGATACACCGGATTGACAATGTTCTCGCCTTCGGCCACGAGGCGCACAAGTACGAGGCAGACCGAGGTACCCAGATCGGCCGCCATTACTGGTGCGCTGCAAATCAATGCCGGACGGACGAGAGATGTTCCATCGCCGCTAGCGAATCAAGTGGTATTATACTGGTCTATCGAAGGTGATCGTGAACAATAATGCCAAGCACTCTTTTTTTGCGGCAGTAGAGAAGCAGGCGACGTGGCAGCTCATTCCCACCGCAAGACACCTGGACCTCTGCAAAGCCTCGTGGCCGATCGCATCTTCGATGGTGAGCGCATATTGACCGGTTGCTCCGTGCTGATCCACGGCGAGCGGATCGTTGACGTGGTATCGCGAGGCGCGATTCCAGCAGACAGCGCCATTGTCGATCTCGGCGCCGGCTCAGTGCTCGCTCCCGGTTTCATTGATGTTCAGGTCAATGGGGGTGGCGGCGCGTTACTGAACGACGAGCCGACCCTCGCCGGTATCAACACTATCGTCGCGGCGCATCGGCGCTTCGGCACTACAGGGCTCCTACCGACGCTGATCACGGACCGGCGCGAGGTCACGGAACGTCTGGCCGGCATCGCCGAATCCGCGCTGGAAATCCCGGGCGTCCTCGGATTTCATCTCGAGGGACCATTTATCAACCCAACCCGGAAAGGTGTCCATCCGGGCGAGCGAATCAGATCGCCCGCGAAAGAGGACACGGCGCTGCTGCGCTGGTTCGGCTGCTTCGGCCATTCGATTGCCACTCTCGCGCCCGAATGCGTGCCGAGGGGTTTCGTCGCGGATCTCACCCGTTGCGGCTTGCGGATCTGCGCCGGTCATACGGATGCGGACGAGCCGATGATGAGGCGCGCATGCGACGAGGGCTTGCGCGGGGTGACGCATCTCTTCAATGCCATGTCGCAGATGCAAGCGCGGGCGCCCGGAGTGGTCGGAGCGGCCCTTGATGAGCCGCGGCTCATCGCTGGACTGATCTGCGATGGCTACCATGTCGATCCAGCCATGCTGCGTATCGCCTTCCGCGCTGCCGGACGCGATCGCTTGATGTTGGTTACCGATGCCATGCCAACGGTTGGAGCGGATCGATCACACTTTGATTTGTTCGGCCGTGCCATCACGCTCGAACGCACAAGACTTACCGCCGAAGATGGTACGCTGGCCGGCGCGCATCTGGATATGATGGGCGCGGTACGTGGTGCCATGTCGTTGATGCGTGTGAGCCTGGAGGATGCACTGGTCATGGCCTCGCGCACGCCGGCCAGGTTCCTCGGCCTCGACGGCATGCTCGGTGCGATTCGCAAAGATTATCGTGCAGATCTCGTCGCCTTCGACGCTGGTTTCATCGTCACTGACACCTGGGTCGCCGGTGTGCGGGCACGCCATGGATGAACAGCGGCTGTGGCAATTTGGAGAAGGCGCCAATACCGCTTTGGTTGTGGTTAAGGATCGCCGAATTGGCTTATTACGTATGCTGAACGGTTCTGATGCAAACGGGAAAAGCGCGGCATATTTGACGTGAATCTTCCTTGGAGGGTGCGAATCCGAAATGAGTCAATGCCAGAGACGTTCGAGGCCAGTTGCTATCATTGCCCCGATCGCGCCGGCTTGCTCCCGCCGTTATCGGCACTCTTCATTATCTGCACCAACAAATTTCCCCTTCGCGTCGTAACACGCGTGATGTGCCACTTGCGCCCGATGGTGCCGCCGTGGCTTCGGTGGAGGAGCTTGTTCCAGCCCAGCGTAGTCCTCCGGGTAAACATAGTCTGGTGCCGGAGGCGGCCCTTCGACAAGATCAGGGTAATCCGTTGGCGCCCCTGGCAGGGCCACGATGGACGGATATGGGCCGTAAGCTACAGTTCCGTCGATGATAGGGTCATACGGCCGGAGCGATCCATCTGGCATGACCCGACTGTTGGTGAAGGGAACGTATCCTCCCGCGCCGTCAGGCACGGTGGCTGGGGGTGCGAACCAACAGAAGAAAAAAAAGCATGCGGGGATCATCTGCTCCTCCAGTCGCCACGGTCGCGCTTCGCTACATTACTGCACAGTGGTTTCCAGGCCGCGTCGCGATCCCGTAATTTTTTCAGTAAGGCGTCCGAATGTTGATCACGGCCAAGATCATGATTTCCATGCGAAGGATAACACCTGTCAGGCCATGGAGTTGCTTCCCCAAAACGCCATTGTTAAGCCTTTCGCTTTCTCTCGAGTTAGCTGGCTAGAAACACGTGACTCAGTGAAAAACCAGAGCACTTCCTTTTCGATCACGCAGACTTACGTGATCGAAAAGGAAGTGCGTAGATTCAAAGAGTTGGATTACGTTCTTATCGGAAAAGTTGATCAACTTTTTCGGGACATGATCGAGGGCCGCATCGATGTGTTATTCCCACCCTCACAGCAGCGGCCGCGCCAGCTGCTCTTCACCCTTTGCTATGGGCATGTGCTTATGCGCACTGACATCGTAAAACCTTATGGACTATCCGTTTGGCTAGCAAAGTCCGTTTCCGCCGAGCTCTGAACCTTGGCGGCGCACCAATGGGTCGCCCTGCGCTCAATCGGGCTGTGCAATGTTGCGCGTCTTGCTAAGTGTCAGCTTCAATGCCAGGTTTGGAAATGACTCTCGACCTCAGCTAAAATGAGGGGCACGACCGGCGCAATCTTATGCAACCGCGCGAATAGGCCTTTGATCATCTCAATCCTTTGCTCATCGCCCGGTATGCCTGCGCCAAGTCTCACCATCTCCTCCAGCTCTGCAAGATCACGCCGCAGTCTTTTGAGATTGTTGGCGAAACCGTGATTAGCGATTCCCTTCATCATGGCCATCCACATTCCGGAGTGGTCAGCATTAAAGCCTTTGCCATCAGAAGACTCCACAGGACCTTGCAATGTGCGTCCTGCTTCCTCGCGGCCTTGTGTTCGGCCCGCGTCATAAGCCCTCTGCATAAGTAATTGTATTTCTTCTGTTATTGGTTCCCGAAGAACCTCGTTTAAAATTCTCATTGAAGGGCCCCAAATGCTTTTTTTGAAATAAAATGAGTTTAATGACAATTATTCGCACTCAACATCACCCATTTGAGCTAAATTTTATATGTACCGTATTTTTGCCATCTTTCACATATCTGGGTTGGCACAGACCGCCTTGTCTGGCTTTCGTTTGCCCTCCGTGGTGCATCGCGGAAAAGCGGCCAATATTGTCTAGACCATGATCTTGAATCCATTTGCGGCTGGCGATATCTGGAGCTGTGCTTTTATGCACCGATCCGCTTCGGTAAATCGGCAATCGGTTCACGGGGAAATTGCGATAGATCAACACATAGAATGCAATCGCGATTAAAAATTATAATATTTCCTTGTGGCCGGCGATGCACCAAACGGATTCTCCAAATGCCTTCGGTGATCCGCGACCTAATCTTTGTCGCGAACAGTATTGCCGACTTTGCTATTGCCGTGCCTTAGCTCTGTGATGCGACAATTTATGAGGCGTTATCCATGATATTCGGTCTTATCCTCAGCGCGATCATGGCGATCGGTTTGCTCGTCTACCTTGTCATAGCTACTCGCCCTCCTGAGCGTTTTTGAGGGTTCTGTCACGTTGCCAAAAAGAGCACGTTACATGTCTCTTGGCACATCAGGTTCACGCTTAAGCAACGGCTTGCCATATGCCTGATATGCAGGCCCGTTCCCATCCTCATCCTCTGCTTTGACAATCATTTTTGCGCAGCGCCTTCCAGCCTCGGCGGCCCAATTTGCGGCACCGCAGACCAGCTTCGCGCAAGCGCCGTCTGGTAACCTGGCAGCGTCATCGAGATCGGGCATGGTGACCTTGAGATCCACGCGCCGGTCCTCGGAGAGGATAGCGCCATGTTTATGGGGATTCTGCCTGCACTCGATCTTGCGTTCAACGCCGGGCTCGTCTTGATGAGCCTAATAGCATTCGATCTTTCGAACGTTCGATTTCAATAAATGCGTAGCCGCGAGATCTTCGATTAGAGGAGAGCTTGCCATACAAGAGAAGAGACCGCCGGAGAAAAGGCTTGACCTCAATGTCTTTGCTTATGCTTGGCGCTCGCCAGCATCGAGGATCCAGGTCTGGTCGCAGAACGCTACATAGAGCCTTTCCTGGCCCAAGGCCGCCCCGAGCTCGACCGCCAGTTCGTTCAGCATAGCCTCGATATCCTGGTCAGGCAGATGTCCCAGATAGGCATGCACGGCCTCGCCGGTGAAAACCGCCACTGGTTCACGGTCGGAGCCGGTCGAGCCGTCCGGGCGGGGCCAGGCATAGGTCACCTCGGCGCGGGTGAACATGCCGGAAAGCGCCGGCCTGCCGGCACTGACCCGGCGGCTCATCCACGCCCGTGCCGTGCGCACAGCCTCGGAAACGTCGTAAACCCGTCCCTCCGCATCCCAACCCTCGCGCAATCCGACCGTAATTCTAAAATCGCGGCGCGGCCCTCGCGAGCCTTCGACAAGAGCATACTCCTCATGGCGTGGCGCAGGAGAGCCCCCCACACGGCCTTCACTCATTCTTTCGCTCCCTCGTGCTTGCAAGCGCATTAGAGCATGCCCCGAAAAAGTTGCTCGACTTTTTCGATATGGACATGGTCCAACTCACTGATTTTGAGCGATTCCTTTCCGATCACGTGATTCTACGTGGATGGCAAGAGCTCTAATGCTGCCGTAACAAAGATGATCAATAGGCTTGGATTTTTATAAGCGCGCTTGCGGCTGGATTGCGCTTTGCCATATCGCAATCTTGTGCATGTTCGATCATGGGACGGCCTTGAAATAGTTCATAAAATTCCGGAGAATCAAAGGATCAAATCGCGCAGCCGCAAGAGATTTCAAGATGCGAATTTGCACCTCATTTCGATGTAAGCCGCGATGATTGTTAAATGAATAAGCCTCCCACCGGGGAAAGGTTGCCGGGGAAGTTCTTCCGCCAGCAGCGGGTTCATACAGGAACGGGAATTCGAACCTTCCCGCTACTTGGCTTCGACAATTGCCTTGTGCTCGGCTGCATCCTAAGGCGCGACGGGGATGGCTAAACTGTTAGGGCATCAAATAAATTGATGGGCCAAACCCGCCGCATCTATAAATTACCATATTAGAGCGGTTAAAACCGGCACGCCAAAAATTCGCCACATATGTGGCATTAGCGCCACAATCTTCTAAAACGGCCAATCGGCCGGTTTTGTAGGGCACCCGTGCTCTGAGTGTCGCGATCTGACCGCGGTCAGCGAGGAGATCATGCGGCGCGCAATCAAGGAGCTCGAGAGCGACGATGACGACGATGTCATGTGCATAGGCCCCGGGCGCAAAGCCACATTTGCCGGACTGCCGGGCGTCATGGTTTCGTCATAAGTGTTCAAGCGACTTAATGCGCCATCGCTCGATTTCTGCCAACTCCGCTTCCGGCCGGTCAACGACGACGTTGCATTGGCCGAGATAGATCGTCCCTGCCTCCCCATCGATTGAAAGCCAATCCCCCTCTTTGATCGGAGTTCCGGCAAGGTTTGCACAATGGCTTGCCACATCAACCGTGAGCGCCGCAGAACCGACGATGCATGGCTTTCCCATCTGGCGTGCCACGAGCGCCGCATGCGCGGTTCGGCCCCCGATAGCCGTCACAATTCCCGCGGAGACGGCGAATCCCGCGACATCAGACGTGCTGGTATCGGGCCGAACCAGAA
>Ga0187883_10002120_pt1 | contig 12012 bp, 12 predicted proteins | sample June2016WEW_20_1_2_FD_132966 | JGI IMG/M metagenome (GOLD analysis project Ga0187883, IMG submission 132966) | Peatland microbial communities from SPRUCE experiment site at the Marcell Experimental Forest, Minnesota, USA - June2016WEW_20_10 | ecosystem: Environmental > Terrestrial > Soil >...
GCCTTGCGACGCCACGATGGTAGTGTCCCCGAAACCCTTGCGGAGTCGCGACACAATCGTGCGCAACGCGCCCGGCGAAACCCCAAGCACGTCGCACAGGAGATCCACCCGCAGTGCCGCCGGGGCGTCCACGGCCAGCCGGGCTAGCAGCCGGCGCTGGCTCGTGCTGGGCAGATCGAGCACGCGTCCCGAGGTTGTGACGACCTGAATTGGTCCCAGCACGCGCACGAACGCGATGTCCCCCCCATCGATGTTCACCCTCCCATACTCTCCTAACCAGGGGAAATGCGACAGTTGCGGGCTCAGATGCCGGATCGCACCAATGGCGGGTGGCTCCGGCTACGGCTCCGGTTTCGCGGCGTCCTCGGGGACTTGCTCAGCAATCTCGGCGAGTTCAATTTCAAGGTGCCTGGTGTCGGAGCCAGCGGCAGCCGCCAGCAAGTGGAGCCAGCGGCAGCCTTGGGCGCGGCCGTGGCGGCGCGGGCGGAAGGCTGTTGGGCAATTGCCGCTGCCTACGGCTGCACGGCGTTATCGGGTTCCCCTCGAACCGTTCCCTATCAGCACCGGCTCTCGGGGTTAGACGCCAGCAGGGCGCCGACGTCAGCTAGCGGATGCGCTATCCGCTTGATGTTGACCAAGTTGGTGTAAGTCACGTTGTCGGTCGTCGAGGTGCGGCCGTAGGTCCCGCAGCCAAGCGTGAGGGACGGCGTCAGTCCGTTGCCGAGACCGATGCAGCCTTGCGCCCCCGGACCGTTGACCAGCACTCGGCTCACTGGCATCTGCCGCGCGAAGGACACCTGCAGCCGCTCGCTGCGCGTGTGGATGATCGCCGTATGGCCGCGGCCGCCGTTGCCGAGGATCTGCTGGCAAAGCCGGATGCCGTCGTCTTCACCGTCAGCGGTGAACAGCGACAGCAGCGGGGCGGGCTTTTCCCTGCCGTACGGGCCCGGCAGGGCCTCGCGGGGTAGGGGACCGACCAGCAGACGAGTGCCGGCCGGAACCTCGATGCCGGCCTGGGCGGCGATGGACGTGGCCGCCTGTCCGAGTACGGTGCGGCGCAGGCGCCCAGCCCGATCGTCGAAGGCGACCCGCGCCACGCGATCGCATTCCGCGGCGTTGAGCACGGCCGCGCCGGCCCTCCGAAGCGCGCCGACAAACGAGTCACGTACAGACCGGTCAACGACAAGGTTGTTCTCCGAGCCGCAGATGATGCCGTGATCAAATGCCTTGCTGGCTACCACTGTCCGGGCGGCTGCCTCGATGTCGGCATCCGCGCAGACCCAGGCCGGCGCGTTCCCGGGCCCTACTCCGATCGCGGGCGTACCGGAGCTGTACGCGGCGTTGACCATTTCTGTCCCGCCAGTGGCCAGGATCATCGCCACGCCGGGGTGGCGCATCAGTAATGTCGTGGTCCGGCGGGTGGGGCGCCGCGGGACACTTTGGACGAGATCGACCGACGCTCCGTGTCGTCCCAGGACCTCGCGGAGCAGGTCCACGGTCATGGCCCCGACGTTTGCCGCGTCGCGCTGGCAGCTCACGATGAGCGCGTCTCGCGCCTTGATGCAGATTAACGCTTTGAACACGAGCGTCGCCACCGGGTTGGTCATCGGAATGAGCCCCAGAACGACCCCCATGGGATCGGCGATCTCCGTTAACGCCTTCCGCTCGTCCCTGCCGACGACACCCACGCCCGGCTTTCCGACCATCGACTGCGCCACATTCAGGCTCGCGAACCGGTTCTTGTTCGCCTTGTCGGGCACGCAGCCAATGCCTGTCTCGGCGACGGTCGCCGCGGCAAGCTCATCCGCGTGGCCCGCGATCTCCGTGGCTAGCGCAGTAATAAGGCCGTCTATCTTGCCCTCATGCCAGCCGGCGATGCTCCCCTGGGCCGCAACCGACCGGGCGACAAGCGCATCCACAGCTGGATCCGGCTCTTCCGTGCAGGTGAACTCCTGAAGGTCCTTGGAGAAGACACGGGACAGCCATTGCAGCATCATGACTCCTGTCGCTGGATCACTTTGTCACATAACTTCGTAGTGGATCGGCGGGCAGGCGCGCCCCCCGTTCGGGTGCGGCTGCGTGCCGGTGAAGGCGACATAGGAGTCACGGTCGATGGTGGGCGGCTGCCGCTGGACGTCGAGCGCCTGCCCGGCGGCGAACGGCGTCACCCACCGGTAAGCCACGCCACCGGCACGGTCGGCGGGGTCGAGTCCCTCCGTCATGACCGACCTCATCCGCTCTGCCGTGGCATTCGCCCCGAACGGCCCGCCAACTCATTCCCCCTAGCCCCGCGGAATCTTCACACAGACACGGAGAGGGCAGGCGGTCGATTGATACCTCCGCGAAGTATCCGCTTGGCCGGCATCCTAATGAATAGTGTATCAGCGTCGAACCGAGCGCGATGGGCCCCTTGCGGTACGTGACTGCGCTTGAGCCGGTACCTGGGGAGGCGTCAGAGCCGATAAGGAGCCAGACCATCACGCCGGGGCGCGGCAGCGCGAGGTCGCGGGCGAGGTCGCGGTCAGTGCCGGTGACCTTCCGGAGCTGGACCTTCCCAACTGAGCACCATCGCGGCCAGGACACCCGTCTCGGAGAGATCCACGAACATAGCCTGCGAAGCAGGCCCTAAGTCCTTCGGGTGGCCTACGTCGCCGACAGCCGGCCGGTAAGAAGGACCACTCCGGCCACGGCGCCGTTACCTGGCGCCCCAGCCGTGATCTCCATTGTGGGGAAGTCGTCCGGATCCACTCCGCTCGTCATCGTGACGGTGGTCGATCCTGAGCTACCGACAACGAACGTGCCGCCACTGACCAAGAGGGGGTGGCGTTGGGTGCTGCCGGGAGCGGCATACCAGCACTCATAGACGTCGTTGCCGGGAAGTGGCTTGAGGCCACGCACGGTCAGAACGTAGGTCCAGCTTTGGTCGGCCTGCCGGGCCGTTGCTTTTCCGCTAGCCGCTCCTACGCCCTTTACCTTGGCGGCTGTGGTGGCCTGAAGCGGGATCACGACCGTGCTCTGGCCTCCGCCAAGGCGAAGCAAGACGACGATGGCGGCGACGATAATGACGGCAGCGACGGCAACCGCACCTGTCAGGCGGCCTCGATGGCGCCGCCACCATGGCAGGTCAATGACCGGGGCCGAGGCGTTGTCCTCAGTCGTGGGCGGTTTGGCCACGGGTGAGGAATAGACCTGGGCCTCATCCTGAGCCGGAGGCTCGTGCTGGGCGATTGAGTAGATCCGGGTGGGGGCTTGATCCTCGGGTGGTGGCCGACGGCTCGTTGGGTGATGTTTGGGCACATCGAGCTCGGGCCGTGGATCGGGTTCCGGCTCGGGTTCGGCCGAGCCCCCGGCTAGGGCGGCGTTGCGAACCGCGGTCAGAGTCCTGTCCAGAAGGTCCGGCGGTGGGATGTCGGCCGGTGCGGCGAGGGTGAGGCTTCGAGCTACCGGAGCGAACTCAGCCGTCTGTTCCTGGCATTGCTGGCAGGACTGAAGGTGCTCCTCAAATGCAGCGGCGTCGTCGGGGTCCAAAGCTCCAAGGGCCCATCCGGCCGTCTCGGGGTGTTCGAGGGCGTGCTGGGCGTCATACGGCATGGAAACCTCGCTCGATCAGAGCCGTACGCAGGGCCCGCATTCCGTGGAAGGTCCGGGTCTTGACCGTGCCGAGCGGCAGCCCGAGGCGATCGGCGATCTGGGATTGAGTGAGCCCTTCTTCCTGGGCGAGGCGGATCACGTCGGCGTGGCCTTGCCCGAGAGCATCAAAAGCGTCCCGGACAACCAAGCTGTCGAGTATCTGATCAACGGTGTCGGGTATAGGCGGGACGTCTACGTCGTCGACGGGCATCAGCGGACGGGACGACGGGCGCTTGCGGATGTCGGCGGCGACACTGCGGGCGATGACGTACAGGTACGTGCCGACGCTGGCCTTGTCGGCGTCGAACCTGCCTGCCGTGCGCCACAGCCTCACGAACGTCTCCTGAACCATCTCCTCGGCCAGGCCTCCGTTGCCGAGCTGCTGCACCCCAAAGCGATAAAGCCGGGTGCCATACCTCCGGTAGAGCTTGGCCACCGGGGCTTCAACATCTCCGGCAGCAATCTGGGCGACAAGGTCCGCCTCCTCGGCTGGCCAGTCCGCAGCGTCGGTCACCGACACCGTTCGTTCCCCCCACCAAGTTCTTACGACGCCTCGCTGCCGAACGGTTCACCGGGTCTAGATGTTTCTGGATTTACCCCCGATTCTCCGCTGAACCCCGGCTCGGTCCTGGTCCAATCAGCGACCGCCTGGGCTGGGCGAGAAGCCCGAGATCACCGACTTTCCCCCAGTATGCACAGGCAATCCCGACATGGGGAGCCCTTCGGCAAGATCCCCTCGCAGGTCACGGCCACCCATCCAGACGTCCAGGGTCGGAAAAATTTCTTACCGGGTAATGAACCGCCGCCGGAAAGGCCGTCGTATATCCAGTCACAGCCCGCAAGGGAAGGACATGAACCGGAGGGAGGCCACTATGGGTGCGGTCAAGAAGTTCTTTGCCGACCGGGAGAGCACGTCGCGGGTATCGCGACTTTGTGCCTTTCTCCGCTAGCCGGCCTGCAATTGGGTTTGCTCCTATGCTCGTTACGTGACTGGCGGGCATAGGTAAAGTTACTGCCGTGCAGGTTCCGTTTCCTGCTCGGGCATGTCGGCGCCGCGGCCTAGGCGACATCAGATCCTGTGCCCGGCCAGGTCCTGGCGAAGGGCAGGAGGATACCCCCGCATTCTCGTTACACAAAGTAGTGAGCTGTTACTTTAAGTGCGAACGGTGCGTTGGCGGGGCCCAGCCATTTCCACCAGGACTGGGGCAACGGACAGAGGAGAGGTCATGCGAGAACGAGAGGGCGCTCGCGGCGTCACGGGGTTTCGTGACCGGTTTTCCCCGCGCGGGTGGTACGCCGCGGTGGTGGCGGTCGTGGTGGAGGGGATGCCGCTGGTGACGGCGGCGCACGCTCCGGCGGTTCGTCACCAGGTGACCCATACCATCCCCGTGGGCAACGGCCCGCACGCGGTGGCGGTGGACCCCGATACCCGCACCGTCTACGTGACCAACTACCTTGCTAACACGGTGTCGGTGATCGACGAGGCCACCATGACTGTGACCCACACCATCCCCGTGGGCAACTGGCCGTGGTCGGTGGCGGTGGACCCCGATACCCGCACCGTCTACGTGACCAACGAACTCGATTACACGGTGTCGGTGATCGACGAGGCCACCATGACCGTGACCCGCACCATCCCCGTAGGCAGCCTCCCGCAGGCGGTGGCCGTGGACCCCGCCACCCGCACCGTCTACGTGACCAACACCGGCGATGACACGGTCTCGGTGATCGACGAGGCCACCATGACCGTGACCCGCACCATCCCGGTGGGCACAAACCCGGACGCGGTGGCGGTGGACCCCGATACCCGCACCGTCTACGTGACCAACTACCTTGCTAATACGGTGTCGGTGATCGACGCGGCCACCGGCACCGTGACCTGCACGTTGCGCGTGGGCAGCGGCCCAAACGGGGTGGCGGTGGATCCCGCCGCCCGCGCCGTCTACGTGACCAACGGCGGCGATGACACGGTTGGCGATGATGGCACGGTGTCGGTGATCGACGAGGCCACCATGACCGTGACCCGCACCATCCACGTGGGCTTCAACCCGGACGGGGTGGCGGTGGACCCCGCTGCCCGCACCGTCTACGTGGCCAACTCCTTGGGTAACTCAGTGTCGGTGATCGACGTGGCCGCCAGCACAGCAACGGCCACCATCCCCGTGGGCTCCAACCCGGACGGGGTGGCGGTGGACCCCGCTGCCCACACGGCCTACGTGCCCAACTTCTTCGGCAACTCGGTCTCGGTGATCAGCCGGTGCATCTGAGGACCCGGCGGCGCCGCGAGAGTATTCAGGTGCGGCCTAGGCTCCGTCGAGATGCTTACCGACTTTTGACATTTGCAGTCGAACAGCAGGAGCAACCCGCCTGACCGGCTCACATCCGCCCGCCCCACCACCGGGCCGAAGCCCAGCGCACTGGCGCACAAATTGGCAGCGAAGTTTGACAAGATGGCTCGGTGGACGCGCCGAACGATGCGGAAGGTCAGTGACCTCGGCCTCCCTGCCGGTTCGGGAAGCGCGGGGACAACGATCTCCTGCCGCAGGAGAGACGGCTTCGCCGACAAGGTCCTCCACGGCTGCGGTGGCAGTGCTAGCCGGAGTGAAGGACTGGTGGGCGCATCGGGCCGAAGCTGCGGGCCTTACCGGTGGCTGGCTCGATGTTCACAGGGCTGTTGCCGCCGACCCGCCGGACCTCGATATCTCGTCCGTCACTGCCGCTGCTCTGACGGGCACAGCTGAGGAGGTCGGGCGAGCCTACGTCTCGGCGCTGCCCGATTCTGAACGGTCAAAGCATGGTCGTCACTACACCCCAGAAGCTCTAGCCACAGAGTTGTGGTCGATGACCAAACGCGCGATGGGATGGAAGCGCCCTCAACCGCTTACCGGCTGCGTCCTGGATCCTGCCTGCGGAGCAGGAGCCCTGCTTCTCCCAGTTCTGCGCGAGCACCTCGGCGCCGCGGCCCGCGTGGACGCTCAGCTAGCGCTGAAAGGGCTGCCGAACTTCATCGCAGGTGTCGACAACGACCCAGCAGCGGTCTGGCTGGCAAACGTACTCTTGGCTGCTGAAATGCTGCCCGTTCTGGCTCGGACTGAACGGGCGCGGCGTAACCCGCTACCTGCGCTAGTTCGGCACGGTGACGGCCTGGCCGCCGTCAATCAGCCGGTAAGGGCAGTAGTCATGAATCCGCCGTACGGCAGGGTACAGCTTAACCCGCATGAACGGGCCCGCTTTGCTGGCTCCCTTTATGGCCATGCTAATCTATACGGCCTTTTTATGGCAGCAGCACTTGAATCGCTTGACAGCAAAGGGGTACTAGCAGCACTGGTACCGACATCATTTCTGGCGGGACGGTACTTTGAAAATCTGCGCTCGGCACTGAGCAGGGAAACAGCGATACGCGAGATCGAGTTCTTGGCCGACCGGAACGGATCATTCTCCGGCGTTTTGCAGGAGACTTGCCTTGCTACTTTCGCGCGCACCAAGGCACGCAAAGTGACTGTGGCGAATATCAATGATCAGATAAGTGAAGTTGCCAAGATCGTAGCGCCCCGAAAAGGGCGGCCGTGGCTCCTGCCGCGCCGTGCTGACGACGCACCAGTAGCTGCTGCCGCAATTGCCATGCCGCTGACACTCGCCAGTGCAGGATGGCGAGTTTCAACCGGCCCGCTGGTATGGAATCGCCGGAAGAAAGACCTAACGGCAGGACGAACGAACTCTTCCGCACCAATCATATGGGCGGCAGACATAGACGGCGGGGTAATACATCGTGATCCTGCTCGCGACAGTCACCGTTTCTTGACCCTAAAAGGCTCGGACGAGCAGGTCATGGTTCTTAGTCAGCCAGCAATTCTGATCCAGCGCACGACGGCCCCCGAGCAGCACCGCCGCCTGGTCGCCGCCTACCTAAGCGCTGAGGTGCTGCAAGACTGGGGCGGGCGCGTGGTTGTCGAGAACCATGTGAACGTCGCCCGGCCACGGACCAGCAAGCCTGCACTTTCTGCGGAAAGCCTGAGCCACCTGTTCGCCACCGATACCATCGACCGGGTGCTTCGCTGTCTCTCAGGATCAGTTGCCGTCAGCGCCTATGAGCTGGAGTCTCTGCCCCTGCCCGATGCTGAAGAGCTGGAGCGTTGGGCGCAACTTAACCGCGAGCGCCTAACCCGGGCAATCAGCGACGCGTACCGAGCGAAACCCGAGAATGTATGGGCCCGCCCGCGAACAGTCCTCTCAATGTCCGACGAGTAAGCGCCTGCTCCGTGACCTCACGGGTGGTCAGGGACGCTGGGTCTAATGTGCTGCCCCAGCGACGCTGCCAGACCGGCCCGTCATCTTGTTCACGAACGGGACGCGGTCGAATCGACACCAGCCATCGCCAGCGCGACCAGCCGGTCCAGCAGGAGCTGCGCCCGGTCGGCCAGGCCGTCACCCGGGGCGGCTACGCCGGTGCCGGTATCGCCCTCGGGGTGGAAGGTTGCATGCCTGTTACTGATGACGTACGGTGCGCGCGATGAGTACGGATCTGAGCGAGGGCCAGACCTTCGGTGCTTACCACATTGTCGGGATCGCGGGCTCCGGCGGCATGGGCGTCGTCTATCGCGCCGAGCAGCGATCCCTTGGGCGCACCGTGGCTCTGAAAGTGATTCGCCCCGAAACTGCCGAATCCGGCGACTACCGCTCGCGTTTCTTGCGGGAGGCGCGACTTGCTGCTTCAGTCAACCACCCTCACATCGTTTCGGTCTTTGATGTCGGAGAGTGCGACGGTCGGCTCTACTTGACCATGCAGTGGATCGACGGCATAGAGCTGCGGGCCCTCATTGATCTCCAGCAACGGCTGGCCCCGGACCGCGTGGTGCGCATCGGGAGCCAGATGGCGTCCGCGCTCCAGGCAGTCCATGATGCGGGCTTCGTTCACAGAGACGTGAAGCCGGCTAACGTACTCGTCCGTGATCTTGGCGGGCAGGATCATTCCTATCTGACGGACTTCGGTATCGCTAAGATGCCTGACGCTCAGGATCACCTCACCCGCACGGGCTGGATGATAGGCACGGCCGGCTACATGTCACCAGAACAGATCCGGGGGCAGCAACCCGACCCCAGGAGTGACCTCTACGGGCTTGGCTGCGTTGTTTTCGAGGCTCTCACCGGCCAGCGCCCGTTCAGCGGGGAGAACGACCTGGCGGTGCAGTGGGCCCACGCCGACAGCCCGCGGCCGGTAGCCTCTGCCGTCTGTCCGGCTCTCGGACCCAGCTACGACGCCTTCCTCACACGCGCGCTCGCGGTCGATCCCCATGATCGTTTTCAGTCGGGCCGTGAGTTCGCGGCGGCCCTGCGCTCCGCCCATGCCGGGCAGCTCGACACAAAGACGCAGATGCCTGCCAGCCCTACTCCGACCCAGGTGAGCTTCCGGCTGTCCTCCCAGCCGCCGCCGGTATCCACCCGAGCGGCCGGCTTTCGCTCATCCAATGAGCCGGAGGCGACAATATGGCCGGCCGTGCCGGGGCCAACCGCGCCAGCAGCGCGCGCCGCCAACAGCACTCCAGGCGCGATGGCAGCTCAGGGAACCGTCCACGGGGGCACGCGCCCACCACCCGCAGCTGTCCGCGCGCGCCCGCGCAGGGCTGGCCGGGTAGGTCAGCTCATCGTTATGGTAAGCAGCGTTGTCTTCGTTGCATCAGCAACGCTGCTGACCCGTTACACGAACAACGGGACCGGATGGAAGAGCCTTTTGGAGGCGACGCATGGGGATCCTGCGTCGCCACTGCGCGCTATTAGCTTCAACATCTTGATCGGTCTTGTGGCCCTTGTCTTCCTGGTCACGATCATAAGTATCGGCGTGTACAGGCGGCTCCCGATGATCGTCGTGGTCGTGGCCGCGCTCGCCCTTATCGGGTACACGTCATACCTGCCCTCAATCGGGGGAGATGGCCTCAGCGATTACGGATCAAGCTATTGGATTTCTCTCGCAGCGGCCGTCGCCATGGCATTCGGAGGCGGATTCGCTGCTGCCCGATCAGGCAGGTCTTGAGTTTTCCCCGAGCGCAAAGTGCTCGCAGCTGGGCCGAGCGGGCCTACCCCAAGCTCATCTACTTCAACGAGGTCGACCGGGGCTGCCACTTCGCCGCCTGGCAGGAGCCAGGGCTGTTCACCGCCCAGCTGCGCGCCGCATTCCGCTCACTACGCCAGATCGCCGTTCAGACGTTTGCTGCACCCTGGTTCGGCGGGGTCCCGGGCGGCTCGACTCCGGGCCACTCGGCGCGTTCCGGCGCGGTGATACGCATTGCGCATCCGGCGAGCCTGCCCCACAGCAGGCCGGCGAACGCTCCGGCGATGAACCGGACGGCGAGGGCGAGGGCGAGGTCGGGCGCCAGCGCGGTGACGGTGTTCGCGACGAGGAACCCGAGTAGCCCGGCGCATAGGAGGGGCTTGCGCCGGGCGCCGCGGGTCAGCATGATCGCGGGAATCGCGAGGCATTGGCGGAGCTTCGACGAATCCACGGCGTGGAAGAGGCGGGCGCCGCGGCTGGTATGTGACCTTCGGGGTCATCGTGCGCGCCTTTCCTGGCCACGGAAAGACAGCATTCATGGACACCGGGTAATGCACATAACTTTACCGGACATAAAGTGCGCCGACCGACGGTAACGAGTTCGCCTGAGAATGAGTGCGTCATCGCAGTAATGTATGCGACGCTTACCTGCGCACTTCCGGGGACATTTCTCTCCTTCTCGGTAACAGCGCAGGTAACGCGGCTTATGGCGGGCATTAAACGCATTCATCGCCCAGCCACCTTCTCCGTTGACGACCCACCAAAGGCGTGCCCTGATGACCGACGCTCCACCCGTCCGCCGCAGGATCCTCGGCGCAGCGCTGCGCCGCTTGCGTGAGGAGGCCGGCGGCACGCTCGATGACGCCGCCCGGATCCTCAACTGCCGCCGGTCCAAAATCAGCCGGATCGAGACCGGCCAGCGAGGTATCCGCGGCACGGATCTGCGGGAACTGCTGGCCGGGTACGGCGTCGACGACCTGCGGCGCGACGCGCTGCTGAGCCTCGCTCGTAAGCCCCGGCAGGACGGCTGGTGGCAGTCCTCCAGCCATGTTCGCGGCGATGCGTACCCCGGCTTCACCGAATTGGACGGCGCCGGCACCACCGTCGGCACGTACGACGCGCAGCTCCTGCCCGGGTTACTCCAGACCAGGGACTACGCGCGGGCTATCGTCGCGGCCAGCCTGGTCAAGGAGAGCCAGGAGGAACGCGAGCGGTTCGTCCAGGTTCGCCTCGCCCAGCAGCATCTCCTCACCCGCGTTCAGCACCCACTCCAGTTCTGGGCGGTCCTCAGCGAGGGCGCCCTGCGGCAGATGGTCGGCGGCCGGGACGTCATGCGGGCCCAGCTCCGGCATCTCATCGATATCAGCGACCGCCAGCGGAACGTCAGCCTGCAGGTGCTGCCCTTCGCCGCGGGTGCGCACGCCGCGACCAGCGGGCCGTTCGTCATCATCACCTTACGCGGCGCGCCTGATCTAGCGGTGGTCTACCTGGAAGGGCACACTGGTGGCATCTACCTCGACGGCGAGGACGAGGTGGCGCGGTACACGCTGGCGTTCGAGCACCTGCGCGCGACCGCCCTGCCGACCGCGGCCACAGTGAGCCTGATCGAGGAGATAGCAGCGGACACGTAATCAGCGGCCGGCCCCCAGGGGCGCCGGCCCTGGGGCGAATGCTCTGCCTTTGCAGCCGCCTGGAGGAGCCGCGACTTGTACCGTTCGGCCCGCGCCTGGACCGGGGCTGACCTAATCCCATGATCGCGTCGATGAGCTGTGCCCAGCGCTCTAGGTGGCGGTCGCCGACGTAATTCTCCCGGATGTACTCCTTACCTGCTTCGCCCATGAGCCTTGCGTCGTCCGGGCTGTCGAGCAGCTGTCGCACCGCCGACCCGAACGCGGCCAGATCGGCCGGGTCGCGCAGCAGGATGCCGGTGCCGTCGACGACCTGGTCCACTATTCCGCCGACGGCCGAGCCGACCACCGGGCGTCCCTTCCACATGCCTTCGGCCACTGTCAGCCCGAATCCCTCGGCGAGGCTCTTCTGCACGACCACCTGCGCATGACGCTGGATCGCGTTGACCATCGCCGCGTTCTCCTCGACGTCATCAAGCGGCAATGTCACCAGCAGCACCCGCGCGCGGGCGGCTGCTGGCAGGCTCCGCCACTGCGCCAGGCATTCAGCCAGGACCAGGGTGCCCTCAGGATCATCGGCTACCCCGCTCATCATGGGGCCGACGAGCATCAGGTACCCGTCACCCCCGGGCACCACGTGCTCCGCGAAGCCGCGCATGACGCCGGACATGTCCTTGAGCCGGTCCCAGCGCGAGACCTGCACGACAA
>Ga0187883_10002121_pt1 | contig 12012 bp, 8 predicted proteins | sample June2016WEW_20_1_2_FD_132966 | JGI IMG/M metagenome (GOLD analysis project Ga0187883, IMG submission 132966) | Peatland microbial communities from SPRUCE experiment site at the Marcell Experimental Forest, Minnesota, USA - June2016WEW_20_10 | ecosystem: Environmental > Terrestrial > Soil >...
CCTCTGGCTTGGGGCCGCCGAGGCCGCCACCGCGATCACACTGGCAGCTGCCTCCTGGACATGGATAGAACAGCCAATCCTGCGCAACGGCCTCCGGGCCACTGTCCACGCCAGGTACCGCGCCGTGACCGAATCGCTGGCCGCCAAACAACGTGCACCCGCCCGTGCCATCTCCGCCGTCGCCCTGGCCGCAGCGCTCATGGTCGCCGGCGCCGCCGGGTACGGGGTGGGGGTGCTGCGCGCGCCCACGTCGCCGGGCCTGGAGCAGCAAGTCACCCAGGGAGCGAAGATCAGCGCAGACTCCCGGACGCACAAGGTCACCCCGGCAACGGCACCCCGGGTTTCTGCAGAGACGCCACCGCCCACCCGGGCCAGCACATCGGCCGGCGGCGCTGACGCATACCAGGCGAAGATTCCCGGTTCGAAGGTCACCGCCATCGGGGACTCAGTCATGCTCGCGGCCGCCCCGCAACTGCAGGCTGCCCTCAAAGGGATCTACATAGATGCGGCGATCAGCCGGCAGATGAGCGCCGGGCTCGCCGTCGTGCAAGGGCTCGCCGACACCGGCCTGCTCCGATCCGTGGTCGTCTTGGATCTTGGCACCAACGGGACCGTCACCACGAGCCAGATCCGCCAGCTGCTCGCCACCATCGGACCGCACCGCACACTGGTGCTCGTCAACACGTTCGAACCGCGGCCGTGGCAGAACGAGGACAACCGGGTGCTCGCCGCCGCCGCCCGGAAGCATGACAATGTCGTGCTGGCCAACTGGTTCGCGACCATCGAGCATCGCACCGGCCTGCTCTGGGACGACGAGGTGCATCCCCGCCCGCAAGGAGCGACGCTGTATGCGCGCATGGTGGCAACGGCGGTGCAGGCTGCCCGCAGCACCCGCCCCACCGCTTCACCGTGGTCGGCCACCTGCCACACCCCCTGAAGGCGGCATAGAGCACGGCGTCGGTGTTGCTGCACCTCGGCTAGCCCAGCGGCCGGGGCCCGCGCTGCGTCTGCACTCGTGTTCGGTGAGTGATCGAAATCTCATACGACACGCTAAAGACGGATATGACGTCCAACGAACACAGATACGGCGCAGTAGTCCGTCCGCCGATCCGCTGGTGATGACCTCCAGCGCGCCAGGCCGGACGACAAGATGGCTGACAAACGACATGATGGCTGTCACGGGACAAAGTCGGTGAACCCGACCCACCAGGCGGTCCTGATCAAACGCCGATAATGTGCATTATGTAAAGTCCTGCGCCTACGCTCGCCCGCAACGCCGACCCGCCACCCCAGGGCCTGGCCCGCACCGCACCCGCTGGCCCGACGGCCGTAGGGCCTGCTGGAATGGTCCCGCCATAGAGTGGATCGACCCGTACCCGCCCGGAGATGGACGTGAACATCGTTAACGTGGCAGTGATGGCACCGATACTGGGCGCCGACCTGTCGTACCTGACCGATGTGGACGGGCGAGTCCGGGCCCTGGACGCCAACGGGGCGATCGGGGACGGCCGGCACGCGCTTCCTGGCCAGGTTCTGACACCGGACCGAGTCAACGACATCCTCGCCGTCGCCGACGTGCTGCTCGTCGGCTACCCGGTGCCCGCCCGGCTAGCCGGGCGGGCACCGCGGCTTGCCTGGGCCCACCATACCCAGGCCGGCGTCTCCAACCTGGTCGGGTCGGATCTGTGGACCTCGCCAGTGACCCTCACTACCAGCCGGGGCGTGGTCGGGGCGACGGCCATCGCCGAGTACGTCATGGCGGCGGCATCCCATTTCGCCCGAGGGCTGCAGGAAGGGGCCCGGCAGAAACAGAACGGGGTCTTCACCACCGACGGCTACGAGCTGATCTCGCTGCGCGGAGCCACCATGGGCGTCCTCGGGCTCGGCGGGATCGGGCAGGAGGTGGCCCGCCTGTCCCGCGCGGTCGGCATGCGGGTGATTGCCACCCGCCGGTCCGCCGGCGCCCCCGCGACCGACACCGACGGCGCCGACCTCGTTCTGCCCGCCGATCAGATCCTCCGGGTGGCCGCCGAGAGCGACTTTCTCGCCGTCTGCTCCCAGCTCACCCCCGAGACCCGCGGCCTGATCGGCGACCGGGTCTTCGCGGCGATGAAGCCCGGGGCGGTGCTCATCAACATCGCCCGTGGCGAGGAGGTCGATGAGGATGCCCTGATCGCCGCCGTCACCGCGGGACGCATCCGCGGGGCGGTACTCGACGTGTACGACGGCGAACTCGCCGGCCGCCCGCCCCGGGCGGAGCTCGTCGACCTTCCGCAGATCCTCCTGACCCCGCACATCGCGGCCCGCGGGGACGCGGGCCTAGCCGAGCCGATCAGGCGCCTCTTCGCCGAGAACCTGCGCCGGTTCCTCGACGATCGGCCGCTGCTCAACGTCGTGGACCGCGACCGCGGCTATTAGACCGGCGACAATGACGACTAGCCGGACGAGATCGCCAGCTCCCCCACCGAGAGCGTCAACGGCGCGGCTCTCTCTTGGCAGGGGAGCCTCCTGGCTCTTGGCAGGGGAGCCTCCTGGCCCGGTGTCCTGCGTTCACCGAGTCTGTGGTTATCGGCCGCGGGCGGCGCGATGGCCCGCCACGTCGCCGCTGTGTCTGGCGGGCAGACCTCCGCCCAGGTCACCGCCGACGCAGACCCCGCAGCACGACGCAGGACTCGCTGACCAAGCCCGAATAACACCACATCACCGCAGGTCAGCGGTGGGTTCGTTGGGTTTCCGCGATTGCTACTGGGACCCCGTCATGTGGGGGCGTTCCTGGCTGATCCGCTGGATGTGCCGCCAGCGGTGCTGGGCTATGTCGCAGCGCAGCTCGGGGTGGCTGATCTGTCGTGTGTGAAGCGCTACACCGGGTCGGCAGGCAGCCATCGGCAAACTCACGAACCCGGGGACTGTTGCTCAAAATCACGTCCGGCGCCTGCTCAGACGGTTTGCTCCGGTGCCGTAGCGGGATCGTGCAACGCGAAACAGCGGGCGGACCGCCCCAAGAGACTGGCGCAATCGTACGGGCCGACCCCAAGCACGCAAACCCTGCAAGATCAACTATTTGGCCCCTGGCCGCACGGTTCTTACTAACGCCCCCGCCTCAGCCGGACACTGGACCCTGTGACGCTCGCCGCGTAGCCTCCCCCACTTTGTCCCGCTCTCCGTGATGTCGTGCGGCGGCTCGTACAACCTCGTATCCCGCAGATACAGGGCTTCCACCCGGCCTTCTGCGGCCTGCCTCGCGCTAGCGAGTGACCGAACGGACACCGCTCAGGCCGGTGATCAAACCGGGACACGCCCACCAGCCCGGCGGTCTATTGCTCCTGAAGCCTATTGCTCCTGAAGCGACCGCCGGGCCGGGGATGCCCGACCATCGCGACCGCAGCTCCGAGCCTACGATCACGCTGAACTATGGCATTGGGGTTAAACGCCGAGCAGGGTCAACTCGCGGCCGAGATCTACGTGACCGCTCGTGACCGAAGGCCCACTCATTCCGTCAGGGTCGGATCGGTGATCAGGATGTAATCCCCGCTCGCTGATGCGTCGTGTCCGTCACCCGCAGGGCAAACGCCCGGAGTCCCCTCGCCGTTGAAAAATAGGCCGAAACACTTGCGGCAATAACGCCAGTTGTTCTGTCCGACAGGTGCAGCCATCGCACGCCTCCCAGTTCTCGCTGTGTCTTAACATTCTGATTGTGCCCGGACCGCTGAAGCCGTGTCGCTAGGGTCCGGACCCTTTGGTCCATTCAGCCTCTCAGCTGTCCGGCCTCTCAGCCATTCCTCCCGACTCCGGGTTTCCCCAGCACTTCGTTCGGTCCAGCTCCTAGGATCCAATGTTCAATCCCTCCCCCATTCCTTGAAGAGGTGAGACGCCGCTAGTGCTCCACGTGGAGCGGGCGCTGTCTGAGACAATTTCCCCTCGATAGAAGGCTCCGAGAATGTGGCGCGCCAGCGGATGAAATCGTCCACCTGTGAGACGCGCTGACGCAACTCCGGGTGATCGTCAAGAAGCCTCTGTTCCCGGCTTCGATTAGCCACGAAACCCGGTCCTTTCCGCTTTTTCGCTCATGCTCGGGCTATGTGCCCGCTAAGTCCATCGTCACCTTGTGCCGTGACGCGAGCGTGACGCCAGCGCGACCGCTACGTGTCGGACAGGCCGTCGGGATCGTCCTCACAGGTGAGTGAATCGGCCAGCATCTCCGACAACCAAGCCTGGACCGCCGCGACAACCGCCTCCTTTTCGGCGACGGTCAGGCGCTGTTCAAACCCCTGGGAGACATCAGTGGTCTGGCGAATTTGCGCTCGGAGCGGTGACGATGACCCGGGCTCGATCCAAGCCCGGATGAGGAATAGTCCAATGCGGGGTTTCGTCACGAGCTGATTGTGATGGCCCGGCCATGACCACAGCGTTACTGGCTCTGGCGCTGAAGACCCTGGATAAGGCGACGCAGCCGCAGCGTGGGCTCAAGGCCAAGCTCGGCGTGCAGCAGCGCCCGGTAGCGTGTGAACTGGCGCACCGCCTCCGACTGGTTGCCCTCGGCCAAGTGGACCTGGATGAGAACAGCATGGGCGCTTTCCCTGAGCGGCTCCGCCCGCACCGCGGCCGTGGCGGCGTCCGCGGCTTGACCCCAGCGGCCGACGGCGGTGAGTCGGTCGGCCAGCGTCTCCAGGGCATGCAATCGTAGCTGCCGCCAGTCCTCGGCCTCGACCAGCACCCAATCGTCGTACCAGCCGGGCAGCAGGTCGCTGGACAGGATCACGATCGCGGCCGGGCTGAGGTCGGATTGCGCTGGTGTCACTGCGGGGTCCAGCAGCCGCCGTGCCAGCCTCTGTGCGTAGCAGATGTCGACCGTAACGTCCTTGGCAAGGCCGAGTTCCAGCTTGCTCACTTGCAGCATCTTCCGACATGGGCAGTTCAGGCGTGCCAGGGCTGAGCGCAGGTTGGAGCAAGCCTTGATCTCGGTGGTGTCCGGCCAGAGCGTCCCGGCGACCGCAGCCCGGCTGGTCACCCCACCACGAATTGCCAGCAACGCAAGCAGGCGCTGTGACGCTCTTGGAATACCGACCTGCTCGCTCCCGCTCCGCCACAGTTGGAACCCGCCGAGCACCAAGACTTCGGAGCTGTGATCAGCGCCGGGCGGCGGCTCAAGCCAAGTCATGGGCCCCCCATAGCTGCCGGAGCTAACGGCCCCTCGCGGAACTGGTGCGCATGGTTTCCCCGTACTCGCGGGGGCCTGGCTCGGTGCCAGGCCCGCCGACGTCGCAGGTTGTCTGGATGGTGCCGGGAGAGGATGAGTTCATCCGTGGCCGGCTTCAGCGTCGCTCGCGGTCAGCGGGTTCACCACACCTGATGGCCCACATGAGAGCCCACATGATTCGACCGGTGCTGCCGGGACATCCCGGTGCGGCCGATGCCAGGCGCGGATTGGACGGTGCGGGAGTGGCTGCGCCAGCTCGGCTCTGGGCGGCTGGGTGCCAGAGAGGCGCAGTTTCCCCGGCGGTTGAGCTGGCCGGTGCTGGCTGGGGTGGTCGGGTCTGCGTAGGGTTGGGATGGGTCTTGTCCGTGCCGGCCTGGCGACTGCGGGCGGAGATTCCGAGGGGTGGAGGACGGTGGCGGAGCAGCCTGGTCTGGGGTTCGCGGGGTTACTGCGGCGGCTGCGGGCCGAAGCTGGGCTCACGCAGGAGGAGCTGGCGGACGCGGCGAGCCTGTCTCCGCGGTCGGTCAGTGACCTGGAACGGGGCATCCACCGCACCGCCCATAGGGACACGGCCGGGCTGCTGGCCGATGCGCTGGGCCTGGCCGAGCCGGTGCGCGCGCTGTTCGTGGCCGCGGCCCGCGGACGACGGCCGGCTACAGAGGTGCTGGCGGCCAGGCAGGGCCAGGCGCCGGGCGCTTTCCACGCCGCGGCGACCCGGACGCTGCCGCGGGATATCGCCGCCTTCACCGGCCGGCAGGCTGAGCTGGCCCAGCTGATGGGGACGATGGCCAGCATGGCGGCTGATGGCGGGGTGGTGGGCATCCACGCGATCGGCGGCATGGCCGGGGTCGGCAAGACGACCTTCGCGGTGCACGCCGCGCACCGGCTGGCCGGGAACTTCCCCGACGGCCAGATCTTCCTGCCGCTGCACGGGCACACGCCCGGGAAGCGGCCGGTCGACCCAGGCGACGCGCTGGCCAGCCTGCTGCTGACGGCGGGGGTCCCGGCCGCACAGATCCCGCCCGGGGTGGAGGCACGGATGGCGCTGTGGCGGGGCGGGCTGGCAGACAGGCGGCTACTGCTGGTGCTCGATGATGCGGCCGGCAGCGACCAGGTGCTCCCGCTGCTGCCCGGCGCCCATGGGAGCCTGGTGCTGGTCACCAGCCGGCGCCACCTGACCGCGCTGGACGACGCAACAGCGATCAGCCTGGACACCCTGCCGCCCGACGAGGCTACTGGCCTGCTGGTCCGGCTGGCCGGCCGGCCCGGGCTCAGCCCGGCAGACCCGGCAGTCCGCGAGATCACCCGGCTGTGCGGGTACCTGCCGCTGGCGATCGGGATGCTGGCCCGCCAGCTGCACCATCATCCCGCCTGGACCGTGGCCGGGCGGGCCGCCGAGGTGGCGGCGGCGCAAGACCGGCTGGAGCTGATGGCCACCGAGAACCTGTCGGTCGCCGCCGCGTTCGACCTGTCGTATGTCGACCTGGCCCCAGATCAGAAGCGGCTGTTCCGCCGGCTCGGGCTGCACCACGGCACCGACATCGACGGCTACGCTGCCGCCGCCCTGGACGGCACCTGCCTGGCCACCACCCGCCGCGGCCTGGAGGCCCTGTACGACCACTACCTGCTCACCGAGCTGACCCACCACCGGTACCGGCTGCACGACCTGATCCGCGCGCACGCCCGTGCCCTCGCCGACCGGCTTGACCCAGGTAGTGAGCGAGACGAGGCTACCGCCCGCCTGCTGGATTACTACCAGCACACCGCCGCGCTCGCCGACACCCTCCTCGTCGGCCGGGCCCGCACCATCGCCGCCCGGGTGGCCGGCACGACACCGGCCGCGGTTCCCGCCCTGGCCGACCCCGAGCAAGCGCTCGCCTGGGCCCGGGCCGAGCGCGCCAGCCTGCTCGCCTGCCTGGACTACGCCACTGTAACCGGCCAGCACGCCGGCATGATCGCCCTCACCGCCGGCACCGCCGCCCTGCTGCGCCACGACGGCCCGTGGGCCGAGGCCCTCACCCGCCATGACACTGCCCTGCGCGCCGGCCAGCACCTCGGCGACCGGCCCGGCCAAGCCAACGCCCTCACCAACCTGGGGGACGCGCGGCGGCTGACCGGGGATCATCCGGGGGCGGCCCGGGACCTGGAAGAAGCGCTGGGCATCTACCGTGACCTCGGCGGCCGGCCCGGCCAGGCCAACGCCCTCACCAACCTGGGGGAGGTGCGCCTGCTGACCGGGGATTATCCGGGTGCGGGCCGGGACCTGGAAGAGGCGCTGGGCATCTACCGTGACCTCGGCGACCGGCCCGGCCAGGCCAACGCCCTCACCAGCCTGGGGCGACCTGCAGGCCGGTGTGGATCTCGCGGCGCAGCTGCGGGTCGGCGAGGTAGTCGCAGGCGAAGATGGTCCGCACTACCCGGCCGAGTTCCTTCAGCGCGAGGTAGACCGGCTGCTTGGGGCCGCCCTTCGTGAAGCGGCGCAGCACCTGGTCGGTCTCGGCGGTCCGCAGCCGCAGCGCGGTCGCGTACTTGACCATCTGGTCGTAGTTGCGAGCGATGAGATCAAAGTCGATGGGCCGCTTCTTGAGGATCTTCTCCAGCCGGGGCCACCCGGCCTGGTTCGCGCCGGGGGCGTAGAGCTGGATCGCACCGATGTTCTTCAGCCGGGGCAGGAGCTTGAAGCCGAGCAGCTCGGTGAACGCGAAGCCCACGAGGCTGGCGCCGTGGGTGTCGGTGTAGTTGGCCTCGATCTCCGCGTCGGTGCCGTGCCGCAGCAGGCCCTCGATCATCGCGGCGACCTCGGAGGATGAGCAGGACTTGAGCGCGAACAGCACCAGCAGCAGCCGCCTGTTCAGCGTGGCGCGGTCGAGCACCTCGCGGCTGGCGACGGAGGCGAACGAGTCGGTGAAGCCGGTGATGAACGCGGTGTCCTTCAGGATGTCGAGCAGGTCGATCGTGCCCCACCGGCGCTCGACCTCGGCCTTGAGCGCGCCCAGGTTCCTCGGCTCGGGGAGCTTATCGAGCTTGGGGACGCTCACCCACGGGCTGCCTCGCCGGGTGATGATCCGCACCCCGCCGTTAGTCCCCCTGGCCAGGGCCGCCAGCACCTGGGTCTCGGTTCGTGACAGGCCAGGTACGGGCGGAGTCACGCCGATCGCTAGCCGGTTGACGCGGTACACGTGAGCCGCAGCTGCCAGAGGCGCCACTGCTCCTTCAATAGGCGGTCGGTAGCGGCCGTTACGGTGAGCGGCTGTCACCTGATCCTGGCGATTTGCCGTCCGGGGTGAGCTGGCGGACCTCGAGCAGGTCCAGGCCGAGCGCCTCGATCTCGGCCAGCACGCCGTACAGCGCTGACCGGTCCAGGAGGCCGGTGAGCACGGTGTGCCCGCCGTGCTGCTGCGGGGCCATGGCCGGGAACGCGGACAGTACCGTAGCGCCGAGGTGCCCGTTGATCCGGATCATGTACAGGGCGGGTGCCGGGTCCATGACACCATGGTCAGGGGTTGTCAGGTGACCCCGCATCACCAGGATCCGGTGACCGCCGGGCTAGCGTGGGCGGCCAGCCGCCAGCAGCCGCAGCTCCCGGGCGCGCTGCACGGCCGAGGAGCGGTCCCGGACCTGGAGCTTGGCGTAGATGCTGCGGACCTGTGTGCTGACCGTGTTCACCGAGACGGACAGCTCGCCGGCGATCTCAGGCCGGGACAAGTTCGTCGGGAGATATCGCAGCACCCTTAGCTCGCCCGGGCTGAGCTCTTCGGCATCCAGCGGCGGCGGCTGCCTTTCGGCCGCCGGGGATGAGCCGTGCAGGACGTCGAGGATGTCGGCCAGCAGCGCGGCGTGCGCTGCCTCATGCCGCGGCAGGGCCTCGAGCAGCTCCCGGGAGCCCGTCATCGCGAACGGCAGGACGAGCCGGTCAGACTCCGCCAGGGCCAGTGCGCGTTCAGCGACCTGGTTCGCCGCGCGCTGGTCACCGAGTTCACGATGGGCGAGCCCGGCGAGCAGGTGCACCTCCACGACCGTGACGTAACCGATGCTCGGGGCCGTGCCATCGAGAACATGCTGCACAGCGCCCAGAGCTCCGGCCGGATCGCCTTCCGCGAGGCAGATCACCGCGCACGCATTACGGATCTCACCGGAGCCGGCCCGCTCGTCATCGAGCGCCGCGAGCGCCGCGCGGGCTTCGCCAGGCCTCCCGAGGCGGGCTTGGGCGGCCAGCATCCAGCCGGTCACCTGGCTCGCCAGCGCGTGCGATCCCGCTAGCCGCGATCGCAGGTATTCGGCCGCGCTGAACTCCTCGAACGCCTCATGGTGGCAGCCGCGACAGGCGTGCAGCATGCCGCTCACAATGTGCATAAGCAGTCCGATATCCGGCCCGGTGTCTGTCTGCAGGGCCCGCGCGGCGCGCCGCAGCCATCGCTCGCCTTCGTCGAACTCACCCGTCCACACCATCGTGCTGGCCAGCGTCATCAGGGCGGGCGCGATCACGGGTTCCGTCCCCCAGCCGTACCGCTCGGCGAGCGCGATTGCCTCACGGCAGCGCCGCTGGGTCATGGCGAACGGATGGATCTTCGACGCGAACGCGAGCTGTGCCAGGCAGCCGACTTCGAGATAGGGCCGGCCGATCTCCCGGGCCAGGACGGCGCCCTCCTGGAGGTGGCGTTCAGCGTCTGGAAGCCCGAGCGTCCACGCCTCGACGGTCCCCAGGTTCATCAGCGCCACCGCCCGCAGGTCACTGCCCAGCGCGATGTCCTCGTCGGACCGCCCGGTGACCGGCGAGGCCAGGAATCTGACCTGCTCGACGACGCCGGCCAGGTGGCCGCGCCGCCTGGCCAGCGACAGCTTCAGCGACGCGATCGCCACCTGTAGGCGGCGCTGGCGATCCGGCGGCGCCGTCGCAGCGTACGTCTCGGCGACCGCCAGATGGGCGGCTGCCTGGTCCAGGCGTCCCAGGACCAGGTCACCCCCGGCGCGCACCAAGGCCAGCTCGGGATGATCCTGGCCCGGCGGGAAGGCCTGCACCAGCGCCTGCATGGTCTGCGCCTGCCCGTCGAGCGTCAGGCCGAACGAATGGTCGGCCAGCAGCCGGGCCGCATCGGGCCAGTCCCCCGCCGCCTGGGTGTGCCGGATGGCGTCGACCACCTGGCCCTGCCGGATGAACCATCCGGCGGCGCGCCGGTGCAGCGCAGGCACTTGTTCGGGCAGGGTCCGGCGCAGTTCCAGCCGGAGAAGGTCCCCGAACAGGTGGTGATAGCGGAACCACGTGTGCTCCGGGTCGAGCGGCACGACGAACGCATTCGCGTCCGCGAGCTCCAGCAGGATCCGCTCCGAGGCAGGCCGGCCGGTCAGCAAGTCGGCCAGTTCGCCGTTGACCCGATCGAGCAGGGAGGTGCGCAGGAGCAGATCCTGGACGTCGGCTGGCTGGCGATCCAGCATTTCCGCGATCAGGTACTCGGCGACCGTGCGGTCGCTGCCGGAAAACTCCGTGACGAAGCGCTCTGGATCGGGGTGACCAGCGAGGGAGATCGCTGCGAGCCGGAGACCCGCGGCCCACCCCTCCGTTCGCTGGTGCAGCTGCGCTGCTCCGGCTTCGGACAGCGCGATACCCGAGGCGTCAAGCAGCACGCGTGTTTCGCGCCCGGTAAAGCGCAGGTCGGCGGCGCGGATCTCGGCTAGCTCACCGGCCAGGCGCAGCTGATGCAGGCCCAGCCGCAGATCATGACGCGTGGTCAGGATCGCGTGCACGGGCGGAGGAAGGTTCATCAGCAGCCGGGTGAGCTGAGCGAGTGCCTCCGGCGAATTCAGCTCGTGGAGATCATCAATAACCACCGTGATGTCGCCACGAGCATCGTCGAGCTCCGACAGCACTCGGTCAACCATCGCCGGCGCATAAAAGTCGGGCGTTGCCGCCGACGGTCCCGCGCGGCCGGTCGTGGCCGAAGCGTGACGCACCGCGTCGAGCAGGGCAAGCCAGAACTGCTGGGCGTCTTGCTGATTGCGCTGCACCTGCAGCAGGGCGAGTCGGCGCCGCTGACCCTGACGGCCGGCCCAGGCGCGCAGCAGCGACGTCTTCCCGCTGCCGGCCGGAGCCGAGATGATCGTCACCTTCCGTGCCGCCGCGCGATCCAGGGCAGCGAGAAGATCGGCCCGGTCGATCAGCCGGGGAGTTGCGTGAGCCACCTTCAAAGGCCCGCCTTGATATGTACGTCAGACGCCCTGGCGTCGGTGACCCGGTCCTGGCACCTCCTCTCTCGGTACCAGGCCAGCGCGCGTACTGTCAACGGCGCGCGAACCTCCCGTCCTGCATTACCCCGGTACGGGGAGAACGCCTGGGCCGGGGTTAAAGCCCACCTCGACACCGTCACCGAACGCGCGGCCGCGCCGATCGTCGCGAAGTACACCGGCGTGCTGGCCGCCGCGGATATCGAGGTTTTCACCATCACCACTACGTTCGCCATCATGCAGTCGCTGCGCCTCGACCGCGGGCCCAGCGGGCCGGTCCGCCCCTGACCGCAACGCGCCGGGGCCTCGTGAACGAGCCCGATCCTTGTCCACTCGGTTCAGGCGACGGCCAGGCCGTGGGCCCGGAACTGGGCCTCCGCCCGCCGCACCAGCTCCGGGGCGGCGGGCGGCACGTCGGCCAGCTGGTACGGGAGCCGCAGATCGGCCCACTTGCCCGCGCCCAGCTGATGGAAGGGCAGCACCTCCACCCGCTCTACGTGGGCCAGCGTGCTCATGAACCGGGCCACCTTCTCGACGTCGTCCTCGGCGTCGGTCAGCCCGGGCACCAGCACGTAGCGCAGCCACATCCGGTTGCC
>Ga0187883_10002127_pt1 | contig 11996 bp, 8 predicted proteins | sample June2016WEW_20_1_2_FD_132966 | JGI IMG/M metagenome (GOLD analysis project Ga0187883, IMG submission 132966) | Peatland microbial communities from SPRUCE experiment site at the Marcell Experimental Forest, Minnesota, USA - June2016WEW_20_10 | ecosystem: Environmental > Terrestrial > Soil >...
CAAAGTTTCTGTCCGGAGCCCGCGCCGCGGTTGGACGCATAGATCAAGTCGCGGCCATCGGCCGACCAGGCGATGCCGCGAATGGTGGTGTTCTCGAAAGTCAGACGCCGCAGGTTGCTCCCCGATAAATCGGAGACGAAGATATCGCTGCCGCGGCCAACGTCGCGATCGTTATCGTGTTCGGCCTCGTCGGAGGATTGCCGCACAAAGGCGAGGGTCGCACCATCGGGCGAAATCGCGGGGGAGCTATCGCCGTGCGAGCCGGCGGGCGGTTGGGTGACGCGCCGCACCGCGCCACCAGCGGCCGGGACGACGGCGATGAAGGGCGGCTGCGCTTTCGCCCACTGAACGACGTAGAGCGACTGGCCATCGCGCGTCCAGCAAACCGCGGGCTGCGCCGTGGGCGGTGGAACGGGAACCGGAAAATCGGCCACTTGGCGTGGCTCGCCGCCGCCGGCCGGAAGCACCATGTACCGCGCGCGATCCTCATCCACACGCAGAAACGCGATGCTGGCGCCATCCGGCGACCACGCCGGACCGAGATCGCTGGCCGGTGAGCCGGTCAACTGCGTCGCGGCGCCGCCTGTCACGGACCGCACGCGAAGGTGGTAGGGAGCGTTCCTGCCGGCCTCGCACGCGCTGAAAGCCAACCGTTTTCCATCGGGAGAGAAAGCAGGCGACGCCTCGGCTCCGTCTTCATGGGGCAGTTTCACGCGTTTGGGCTCGGTGGAAGGCCCCGTAACCAGGCGGCTCAGAACGCTCACTCCACCGCCGATGAGGCACAAACCGAGAATCAGCACGACCGCCGGACGGCGGAAAAATGCAGCGGAAGACATATGTTCGTATTATCGCCCTTCCCCATAAGGACGGCCCTGGTCGATAGGAATTACTGGTTAGAGGCGGGATGTTGCCGGCGCAGGTAGGACAGGCCATCGCTTCTGGTGGCCTGTCGCGCTTCCGCCGGGGCCCGGCATTTTGAGAGACGACAAAACCCGATCGTCCGTCCTACCTCCGTACGTCAAAGCCCTTCGCAGGCCGAGGACCTGCGCCACTTTGTGCCACAAGCATGCTGTTAGAATCGGGTTCTCCATGAGGCTTAGCATTCTTTTGTTGCTCATGTCGGTTTGTCTGCTGGGGCAGAACCAGGATGCGAACTACCGCGCGCTGCGCGATGGGAAACTGGCAGAATCTTTTAATACTGAGAACATAGTCCTCCAGCGTGACGTTGGGACTCTTACTTTCAAGACTGGGGAGATCAGCTTTCTGGCTCCGGTTCTCGGCCGCCAGGCGGTCGCGGTATTCACCGGTGAGGGACGGTTCCACTTGAAGCCCGCCCTGCCGACCGAAACCGCGCGCCTGCGATTCACCGTCGGCGCGCCCGAGATTGACGAGGAGTTCGACGCCGCGCTGCTGTATTTCACCGATGGCACCGTTGAGGAAGTCCGCGGACAGGCCAAATCAGGACCGGTGTCGGCGAAGAACGAGGCCGAGTTCCAAAAGTTCCACTCGCAGTTACGCTCGCGCGTCGAGACGCCGCGCAGCTTCATGGAATACGAAATGTTCGGCGAGCGCATCCCCAACCTGGAGGCGGAGGTGCTTGCCGAGTTGTACAATCCCGCGCACGCCGGCTCTTTCATGGCGCTGCTCCACGCGCACAAGCATCCGCAAATGCGTTTTCTGATCCGGCCGCAAGGTGCCATCCCCTCGATGGGGCCCGAAGAGGTAGCTCTCATCAACGTGGACCCGGGCGACGAACAGGATGGCATCTGGTACATGTCGCACACCGTGGCGGAGATCCGCGCGCATACGTATTCCTCGAACGAAGAAAAGCATGTAATCGCGCCGGAACATTACGACATGGACGTTCACGTGGGAAAAAACGACCATCTCGCCGCCAAGGCCACCTTGCGTTTCAAAGCCGTGCGCGACGGCGATCGAGTGATCGCCTTCAGCCTGCTTCCTCATCTGCGCGTGTCCAGCGCGAGCCTGGATGGCAAGACCATCGACTTCATTCAGGAGGGGGTGAAACAGGATGCGGAACTGTCGCTGATTCTGCCCCAGGCCACGGTGAAAGACCGCGAATACACGGCGGAGATGGACTACGAAGGCAATAAGGTGGTCTCTAAAGAAGGCAGCGGCAATTACTCGGTGGGCGCGCGCGAGAACTGGTACCCGGCGGTGTCGGTGTTCCGCGACCGGGCCACTTACGACATTACTTTCCACTCGCCGAAAGGACTGACCTTGGTCGGCGTAGGTAAACCCGGCGGCGAGAAGAAGGAAGGCGGCGACGTGGTGACCGAATGGAAATCGGACGAGCCGCTGCTGGTCGCCGGGTTCAACTATGGCGACTTCAAGAAGAAGGAACGCGTCGACGATGTGGACAAGTACAGCCTGGAAGCATACGCCACCACTGAGCCGCCGGATTGGCTGAAAGCCGCCTCGGGAGGGTCGCCGCTCGACGACCTGGGCGGCGCGCACCAGGGCGGCGGCGGATCTAGCGGCATCCTGCTGACGCCTTCCGCCATGGCCGACCACGTTCTGGTGGACGCGCTGAATTCGGTGCGCCTGTACACGCAGTGGTACGGTCCCACCGCCTATGGGCGGCTGGCGGTGACCCAACAGCCGGCCTTCGACTTCGGACAGTCCTGGCCCACGCTGATCTATCTTCCGATCAGCGCGTTTCTCGATCCCACCACGCGCTGGCGTTTACTGGGCCGCAATACCTTCCGCTTCTCGAAGGAGTTCATCAATGTGGTCACCGCGCATGAGGTGGCCCATCAATGGTGGGGCCACACGGTAGGCCAGGCCTCCTACCACGACAACTGGCTGTCGGAAGGCTTCGCCGATTTCTCCGCGGGGTTGTTCCTGGAGGCGACCCTGCCCACCGGGGACGACTCACAGAAGTTCTGGGACAGCGAACGCCGGATGCTGCTGGAGAAGAACCAGTTCGGCTTCCGGCTCAACGACGCGGGTCCATTGTGGATGGGCATTCGCCTGGATTCATTCAAGACCCATGGCGCCAACCGGGCCGTCACCTATGGCAAGGGCGCTTTCGTTCTGCACATGCTGCGCTACCTGATGCAGGACCGGCAAACCGGCGACCAGGCCTTCATCGAAATGATGCACGACTTCCTGACCACGTACCACGGAAAATGCGCTTCCACCGACGACTTTCAGCGCATGGCGGAGAAACATATGCGGCCGGACATGGATCTGGAACATAACGGTCACCTGAATTGGTTCTTCTACGAGTGGGTTTACTCGACCGATGTGCCCAGCTACCGCCTGGATTTCACGCTAGCCGACGCGGATGGCGGCAAGACCCTGCTCACCATGAAGATCACGCAGGAGGGCGTCGAGCCATTGTTCAAAATGCGCGTGCCGGTGTATCTGGACTACGATGGCAAGTTAGCCAAGTTAGGCACGGTGCCAATGAGCGGCAATTCGACCAGTGACGAATTGAAAATCACTCTGGCGAAGCGCCCGCGCCGCGTGTTGCTGAACGCGAATGACGACATATTAGCCGCGGCGGTGGTGCAGAAGTGAGACACTACACCGCCAGCGCTACAGCATCGCAAAGTGGGACCGGCGCTTCCGCCCGTCAACCGGCCCTACCGTAGTTGCCCTTCGACCTCCCGCAGCCAGTCGGGCGGCTTCAGAACTTCGCGCGGTTTGCTGCCATCCGGGGGGCCGATAATGCCATCGCGCTGCATCATATCGAGGATGCGGGCGGCGCGGCCATAACCGAGGCGCAGGTGGCGCTGCAACGTGGAAGTGGAAGCCTTGCCCATTTGCAGCACCAGGCGCACGGCCTCTTCGTACATCGGGTCATGCTCTTCGCTCACTCCATCGCCGGCGGCCTCGGGGTCTTCTTCATTCGGCGGCGCGACCAGGAACGATTGGTCGTACTCCGGCGCAGCCTGCGCCTTCCAGAAATCGACCACGCGGTTGATTTCGGTTTCGGTGACGAACGCGCCATGGACGCGCGTGAGGCGCGACGAGCCCGGCGGCAGGAAGAGCATGTCGCCCTTGCCCAGCAGGTGCTCGGCGCCCATCACGTCGAGGATGGTGCGGGAATCCACGCGCGTGGCGACGCGGAAGCTGATGCGGGCGGGGAAATTCGCCTTGATGAGCCCGGTGATCACGTCCACGCTGGGGCGCTGCGTGGCCAGCACCAGGTGCATGCCGACGGCGCGCGCCATCTGCGCCAGGCGCGTGACGCTCTCTTCCACGTTGCGGCCTTCGAGCATCATCAGGTCGGCCAGTTCATCGATCAGGATCAGGATGTAGGGTAGCGGGCGCAGTTCTTCCTGCGTCGCATCCGGCTCGCCGAACAGATCGCGCGGCTCTTCCTGCAACTTGCGGATCTTCTTGTTGAACTGCTCGATGTTGCGCACGCCGTATTCGGCCAGCAGGCGCAGGCGCCGCTCCATCTCGAGCACCGCGTTGCGCAGCGCGTTGGTGGCCTTCTTGGGATCGATGATCACCGGCGTGAGCAGGTGCGGAACGCCCTCGTACATGCCCAGCTCGACGCGCTTCGGATCCACCATGATCAGCCGCACTTCGTCGGGCGTGGCCTTATAGAGGATCGACATGATCATCGAGTTGATCATCACGCTCTTGCCGGAGCCGGTGGAACCGGCGATCAGCAGGTGGGGCATGCTTTCGAGCGCCGCCATCCGGATGCGGCCGTTGATGTCCTTGCCGAGCGGGATGGTCAATCGCGAGTGCGACTGTGCGAACTCTTCGGATTCGAACATCTGGCGCAGGCCGATCAACTCGCGGCGCGTGTTGGGTACTTCGATGCCGACCGTCGGTTTGCCCGGGATGCGCTCGATGAGGATGGATTCGGCTTGCAAACCGAGACAGAGATCCTCGCTGAGGGTGGTGATCCGGCTGTACTTGATGCCGGCCTCGGGCTTGAATTCGAAAGTGGTGACCACCGGGCCGGGATTGATCTGCACCACGTTGCCGAGCACGTTGAACTCTTCGTATTTGGCTTTGATGCGGCCGGCGGTGTCCTTGAGCTCCTGCTCGTCGTAGGGGCTGCGGCCGGGCACTGCGTTGAGCAGTTCGGTGGAAGGCAGATCGTACATTAAGCGGCGCGGCTCGGGCGGCGCGAGCGGAAGCTCGGTAGGAGGCGGCACCAGGGCTGGCGCGGGCTCCGGCGCGAGGTCTTCGATCGGGCAGATGGGGATCTCGGCAACGGCTTCGAATCGGGCGGGTTCATCCATGCTGGCCGTCTCGCGCGTTTGCCAGGGGGGAGCCTCGTCGGCCGCAGCCGCCATGGCTGGAGCGGCGACCGTGGCCGGCTTTGCTTTCTTTGGCTTCTTGTTGAGCTCGGCATCCGCCCGGTTCTTCGCGGCTAGCGCGCGGCGCGCGGCGCGCAGACGCGCTCTTTCCACGGCGCGGGCATGCCTGCGCTCGCGCCACAGACGCCAGGCCAGCGCGAACCGGCGCAGCACTGCCGCCGGGCCTTCGAACCAGCGCCGGGTAGCAGCGAGTGCGAAGCTCGAAACCAGGTAAAGGGAAATTACCAGCGCGGTAGCTGTCACCAACAGCGCGCCGGCTAGATTTAGCGCGTCCACCAGAGAAGTGGCCAACGCCAGGCCGAGCGTGCCGCCCATGCGTACCGTGCCCCCGAACAGCCGCAGCGGCAAGAAGGAAAGCGCGGCACTGGCGGCGAGCGATAGCAGCACGGCGCCGGCGATCTTCATCGCGCCGGCGTGCAATTCGTCGGAGCGTATCCATTTCCAAGCCAGCCCAAAGAGCAGCAGCGGAAACAAAAACGCCGATGCGCCGAACACCTGCAGACAGAGATCGGACAGGTATGCGCCTGGATAGCCGATTAAGTTGAGGGGGCGCGAAGAGGCAGCCGTGTTCCAGGAAGGATCCTGGACATGGTACGAAATCAGACTCAACAGCGTCACCATTCCCGCGAACAAGAGCAGGAAACCGGTGGCTTCGTTCAGCCTTTTATGCTGGGTCGGCGATAAAAGCTTCATCACGCTGGCCGGCGGATGAAAGCCAGAGCAAGTATTATTATGCCAAAAACAATGCGGTAATAGGCGAACGGCTTCAAACCACTGCGCCGCAAATAATGCAGAAACCAGGCGATGACGGCGCATCCGGAAATCGCGCTGACGGCCACGCCCACCACGAAATTGGTGGTGATCAGGTCATGCAGGTGGTGGTGCTTGTGCATCTCCCAGAGAGTCTTCGCCGCGGCGGCCCCGATCACGGGCGTGGAAAGCAGGAAAGAAAAGCGCGCGGCCGCGGTGCGGTCCAGGTTGCGGAAAAGGCCGGCGCTGATGGTGATGCCGCTGCGCGAAACCCCCGGAACCACGGCCAGCGCCTGCGCCAGTCCGATGGACAGCGCGTCCGGGGCGCCCACGGCCGACATGTCGCGCTGCTGGCGCGCCGCGTTTTCCGCCAGCCACATCAGCACGCCGATGGCGATCAGCATGGTGCCGATGACGAACGGGTTGCGCCACGCGCCCTCCGCCTGCTTGTTGAACAGCAGGCCGGCCACACCCACCGGAATGCTGGCGATCGCCAGCAGCCAGAGCAGCATGTGATTGTGCTTGAGTTGCTCGTCGTGGCCGATGCGCATTCCGAACGCCTGTCCGACGATCTGCACCCAATCCTTGAAAAAGTACAGCAGCACGGAGAGCAGCGTGCCGATGTGCAGCATGATGTCGAAGTCCAGGCCTTCGGTGTTCCAGCCGAGAAGCCATGAGGTGAGATACAGGTGCGCGGTACTGGAGACCGGCAGAAACTCGGTCAGTCCCTGCACGATGGCCAGCAGGATCACCTGGTAGATTGGCATAAGCAACCAGGGTACGGCATCGGGGAAAAAATTGGCAAGTGGGGACGCCCCCAAGGCACATGAAGGAAGAGACCGCGCCAGCGCCGGCATCCAGCTAGTGATTAGTTGGCGGGCAGTTGCAGCTTGTGAAGCAGCGCCTGGAATCGCGCCTCCGAGCGCAGAGGATCGTACACCGCATCCACGCCGATATAGACCAGACCCGGCGTCCGCGCAGCGTAGGCTTTTTCGAGCCAGTCCATGGCCCGTTCGCGATCATTCAGCCCGCAATAAATGTTTGCCAGGATCTCCGGAGAAACGAATTCGCGCTGCGAGCGGGCGAGAAGTTGTTCCAGTATGGCATGTGCCTTGTCGTGTTGACCGGCGACGGCGTATGCATGGCTGAGATCCGCCAACGCTGAAGAGTCGCCGTGCTCTGCATCCACCGCTTTCTGCAACGTTGCAATCGCGTCGGGCAGCATTCCCTTCCGCTCGTATGCTAACCCGAGAAAAGCGAGAACACCGGTGAGGGCTGGGGCATCCTGGAGAAGCCGCTGGCCCTGGCTGATGACGTCATCGTACCTGCGCGAAAAGAGCAAGTGCCATACCATATGGGCCCGCCGCAAGGGGTTAAGAGGGTCGATTTCCAGGGCGGTCTTGCTGTTAGCCAGAGAAGCATCAAACTGCCGCATGGCGATGGAATAGTGCGACAGCCAGTCGTGGGCGCTGGCGTCATTGGGATTGAGTTCGACAGCCCGATCGAGCTCGCGCTTTGCGCCGGCCCAGTCCCAGGTGTGAAAAAGGTAGGTGTATCCGAGTGAAGCGTGGGCTTCCCCGAGATCCGGATCGATCTCCAGGGCGCGCACCGCGGCGGCGGTGGCCTTGGAGAAAAGTTCCTCCCGGTTCGGCGCCCCCTGTTCGGCAGCCTGTGTGTTGTAGCAGTCGGCCAAACCGGCCCAGGCGACCGCCGCGTTGGGGTCAATCCCGATGGCCCGTTTGAAATAACGGATCGCGGTGAGAGTGTCTGGCACGCTCCTGCGATTCCAGAAGAAGCGCCCCTGCAGATAGTCGTCATACGCCGCGGGAGCAATCGCCGTACGGCGGGAACCTGCCACTGATGAAACGTGGGCCCGAATCTGCCGGGCAATCGCAGCGGCGATGTCCCGCTGCACGCTGAGGATGTCCCCCAGATCCCGCTCAAAACTCGCGGCCCAAAGATGCCGGTCCTCGCGCGCCAGCAGCAACTGAGCCGTAATCCGTACTCTTTGGTTCGCGCGCACCACGGAACCTTCCACCACGGCATCCACGCCAAGGGCGCTGGCGATGGCCGGAAGGGGCTGGCGCTTGCCTTTGTAGGACATCACGGAGGTACGCGAAATCACGCGGACGCCGTCGAGCGAGGCGAGGTCGGTGATGAGCTCATCCGTGATTCCGTCGGTGAAATACTCCTGTGCAGGGTCGTTCGAGAGGTTTGCAAACGGTAAGACGGCGATCGAGCGGACTTGGTAGCCTGGCGATGCGCCAGTGAGGCGATCGCGCCAATTTCCCGGATTCCAGAACAGGGCCGCTGCCAGAGCCATGGCGCCAGCAGCCGCGAGCAGGACGCGCTTGCCGGCGAAGGCCCTCGCGCCGGACGTTGGGCCGGCCGGAGGCTCTCGTGTGGCGCCTTCCCCCTCACCGCTGGGTGCCAGTTCGGCGTCCGCGAGATCGAGTTCCTGAACCGGAGCGATGAAGCGGTAGCCGCGCCTGGGGAGCGTTTCGACGAAGCGGGGGTTCTCCGCGGAGTCGCCCAGCGCATCACGGACGCGATTGATGGCGCGGTTAATGCCCCGATCGAAATCCACCACCGTGTCGTCCGGCCAGATCCGCTGCTCCAGCTCTTCCCGCGTCAAAACCTCGCCGGGCCGTTCCAGGAGGGCGAGAAGGAGTTCGAACGGCTGTTCCTGAAGCTTGACCTTGCGGCCTTGTTTGAAGAGTTCGCGGGAGCCGGCGTCGACCTCGAAGGTGGCGAAGCGGAGTCGGTGAGGTCTGCGGCCGGCGGCTCCCATAACTGGAGTCCACTATAGCACCCGCGGTCGATGACGGACCTCGGCTTGAACGCTCCAGACCCGGAGACATAGCGCCGTAAGTGCCTGGTGCCGCGCGAGTTAGCCGAGGACAAACATTCAAGGAACATGGGACCTGTGGGCCATCGACATTAACTCCGGAGTCGCGTAAGCTCCCACTAGATCACGGCCGGCGCTGCTGGCCAGGAGGTAACATGAAGACATCCAAGCGTCGCACAGTGTTAGCCTGCTCTGCGTTTTTGGTCGCGCTCGCCTTAGGGGCTTGCTCTGGGAAGACTTCGACAACGACAGCCCCCGATGCGTCCAACGTTTCGCGGTCCGGAGCGGCCGCCACAGACGCAAACGCGCCGCTCTACCCCGACTGGGCCCGCGCGGTCGCGCCGCCTTACCCGAACGCCGGCGTGGGCATCCTGGTCAACACGCAACTGTATCAGTTCCAGACCACCGACGACCGGGCGACAGTCGCCGATTGGTATAAGTCGCACGTGAACGCTTCGTGGGCTTCCGACGCTACGACCCGTGATTTGTCTACCACCGTCAACGGGGTGAAGATCGGCATCCGCACGAACCCGGCGGGCGCACAGGATACGGTGAAGACCATGATCGAGCTCAGCCGCGGCTAGGCGGGGTTGACACCGGACAACACCACCACCGCCTCTTGGGTGATGGGGCCGAGTTTGCCGTTTAAGTGGTTTGCGGTTCAGCGGCTGTTTCCCCGATTTGATATGCGCTCTACAGCCCCCGCTGGGCTTGTGGTGTTCGGCGTCCCTGGGCTGGCGGGGAGGTTGAATCGTGATATTGCGGCGCTGCCGCCAGCGATCAAAGTAATGCTCATCAACAACGTTCACTTAGGAGGAGAAGACAAATGAAGATCACACTTACGGTATTACTGCTCACCGCAACTGCCCTTTGGGGGCAAGACAACGTCACTACTTGTACGAATGCCACCCTGCAGGGCGACTATGGGTTTACAGTCACCGGCACGAGGCCTTCAGCCCCAGGCGCCACCACGATTGAGACAGTCGTGGGAGTTGCCATGACCACCTTCGACGGCAATGGCAATCTGACCCAGACCGACAACATTCACGGATCGATTTCCGGTTATACGGCTCCCGATCGCCAAGGTACGGGAACGTACAGCCTCAACCCCGACTGCAGCGGCACCATGCAAGTGAGCAGTCCCGGCTCGCCCACGCTGACTCTTCGGATCGTAGTCGTCGATAGGGGCAGTGAGGTGAGGACGGCGGTCGTGGCGCCGGCGCCAGTCATGGTAACCAGCAACGGCCGGCGAACCACGCCGCGTATTCCGTGAAGCGTTGCAGGTAGTTAGCCGCCATGGGGCGTTATTTGTGCAGAGCAACTGGCTGGCATTTTATTTCACCGCCAGCCAGGCCAGGAACAGCCGTCGGGAGCACGGACTCCCCGCTCAGCCCCCGAAACGGGGGCGCAAGAGCGCTGGCACCTGATCCACCTTATCCTCTCCCTCGCCCAGTCCCGGAGCCTCTGCATGAGCGCTGGCGCGCCGGATCGCGAGCTGCATAACGCGCCCAGGGAGTAGAAAATTGTCCGCAGGCATGGAAGCGTGAATTCAAACCAGTTGTCAAGGCTCCGCGGGCCGAGTTGAAAGCTCGGCCCTGTGATCTCCCAAAAGGAGCCGTGGGTTCCGTCGAGCATCAAGAGTGCCCGCGGAACAAACCAGCATAGCCCGGCGAGCCACAGCCACTTCGATGCCGCCGGCTGCCACTGCGCGTAAACGACGTATCCTAGCCCGAAGGCGGTTGCGCTTGTGACAAGATCCTCCAATGCCATTGGAGCCCAGCCAAGAGATGAAAAGTGGATGAAGCGCCAGAAGGCACCCTCGGCCAGACCGGTTCCCACTATCGCCGCTACCAAATTGAGCAAGGCTGAGCCCACCGCGCGAACTGATGAGTTGCCGATGGCCCTACTCACCTGACTGTCACGCATATTCTTGGCCTCCGCCACGTGATGCAACGTCGCTCCATGGCTTTCCCATCGTGAAAACGGGTCACTCGCAGGTTACCGCCTACTTCACCGCCAGCCAGGCCGAGAACAACCCGTCGGGAGGCACGTCTTCCCAGTACGATATTTCGCGGCTCTCCACCTGGCGGCAGTGGCGTCTCAAGAGGCCCTCGAGTTCGCGGCGGGTGAACCACCGTTCCCACTCGGGCGTTTGCAGGCGTCCGCTTGCGCGGGCGTTTTTGTCAATAATGACGATCCGCCCGCCCGGCTTCACCACGCGGCAGATCTCGCTCACGGCTTTGTCGATTTCGACCGCGTGCTCCAGGCTTTCCGTCGCGTAGGCGGCATCGAACGCGGCGTCGGCAAACGGCAACTCGGTCATCGAACCGGCGCACACACTCACGCCCGCGGGCGCGAAACGCAGCATCTCGAGCGACAGGTCCAACCCGCAGATTTCGGCCGCCGGTTCCTGGTCGTGCAGAACGCGGGCGAAGCGGCCTTTACCGCAGCCCACGTCGAGCACTCGTCGCCCGGTCAGCTCGCCCAGGTGCCGGCGAATCAGCTTCACATGATAAATGCGCGGATCGATGGTGGCGGGGAAGTGCACCTCATCGCCGGCGGCCCGGTCGAACGAGGCGCGGATGCGGGCGCGCAGCTCGCCGGTAAGCCGCGCACTCCGCCGCGAAAACAGATGCCTCCAGTTCAAGCCTCAGGCCCTGGTGAGGAAGATGGGCAATCCGAGCTTGTGATCGTAGACCGGCCGGAAGCGCTCGGTGTTGTACATGGTTTCGACTTCGACATGCCGCGGACCCAGCTTGGGATCGGGAATCGGCACCAGGGTGAAGCAGCCACTGCTGATGGCCGCCATCAGGCCGCTCTTGCCTTCCTCGATGGCGTCCATGGCCATGCCGGCGAACGTGTTCGCCACCAGGCGGTCGACGAAGTCCGGGCTGCCGGAGCGCAAATCGTACGTCAGGTCGCTGACGATGGTTTCCTCTCCGGTGGCCGATTTGATTTCGGTGGACAGGTCTTCGGCCACGCTCATCTTCTTGCGATGCCCGAAGGCGTCGGCCTCGCCGTACTCCTTGACCATGTACCCTTCCCACTCCGCGCCCTCGGAGAGAATCACCAGCGCGTAGTTACTG
>Ga0187883_10002128_pt1 | contig 11994 bp, 11 predicted proteins | sample June2016WEW_20_1_2_FD_132966 | JGI IMG/M metagenome (GOLD analysis project Ga0187883, IMG submission 132966) | Peatland microbial communities from SPRUCE experiment site at the Marcell Experimental Forest, Minnesota, USA - June2016WEW_20_10 | ecosystem: Environmental > Terrestrial > Soil >...
CAGATCCTCAAGCAGGTCATGCCGGAGAACGCCGGCGTCATCGTGCGGACCGCCGCGGAGGGCGCGGCCGAGGAGGAACTCGCCAGGGACGTCAAGCGGCTGGCCGCGCAGTGGGAGGCCATCGAGCGCAAGGCCAAGTCGGCGACCGCGCCGGAGCTTCTGTACAGCGAGCCTGACCTGACAATCCGGGTAGTCAGGGACATCTTTAACGAGGACTTCACCAAGCTGGTCATCGCGAGTGACGGCGAGTGGGACATCGTGGATGAGTACGTCCGCTATGTGGCCCCGCACCTGGCGGACCGGCTGGAGCGCTGGACCGACGACCACGACGTCTTCGCCGCCTACCGCATCGACGAGCAGATCGCGAAGGCGCTCGAGCGCAAGGTGTGGCTGCCGAGCGGCGGCTCGCTGGTCATCGACACGACCGAGGCGATGACCGTCATTGACGTCAACACCGGTAAATTCACCGGCCAGGGCGGCAACCTGGAGCAGACGGTCACTCGTAACAACCTGGAGGCCGCCGAAGAGATTGTCAGGCAGCTGCGCGTCCGGGACGTCGGCGGCATCATCGTGATCGACTTCATTGACATGGTGCTGGAGAGCAACCGTGACCTCGTGCTGCGGCGGCTGCTCGAATGCCTGGCCCGCGACCGGACCAAGCATCAGGTGGCCGAGGTCACATCGCTCGGCCTGGTGCAGATGACCAGGAAACGGGTCGGGTCCGGGCTGCTTGAGGCGTTCTCGGTGCCGTGCGAGCACTGCAACGGACGGGGCGTGCTTATCTCGCTTGAGCCGGTCGATCATGCACCGCTCATTCAGCATGGCCGCTCAGGGGAGTCGGCTCAGCCGACGAAGCGGTCCAAGTCAGCATCGGGATCCGGCACGGCGAAGGCAGACCAGGCCAAGGCAGACCCAGACATGTCGACCGAGAGTGGCGGCGGGACCGGCCGCGGCGGCGGCGGCGGACAGGCGGGCAGGAGACAGGCAGGCGGGAGACGGGCGGACGACCGGCAGGCGGACGACCGGCAGGCGGACGACCGGCAGGCGGACGGAGATCAGGCAGGCCAGCATCCGGCGTCGGTCGGCCGCGGTCGGCGCAGGCCGGCCGCCCGGCGGGAGCAGGCCCCGCCAGCACCTGAGCACGTCGGCCGGGCTGGGAATGACGCCGCGCAGGCGGGCGCTGGGCAGGCAGAAGCCGGGCAGGCAGAAGCCGGGCAGGCAGAAGCCGGGCAGGCAGAAGCTGGGCAGGCAGGCTCCGGCCAGGCAGAAGTAGGGCAGGCAGAAGCAGGGCAGGCAGAAGCTGGTTCTGGGCAGGCAGAAGCTGGGCAGGCAGACGCTGGGCAGGCAGGCGCCGGGCAGGCAGGCTCCGGCCAGGCACCGGACGCAGAAGCGGCGGCGGTGTGAGGCCCGTACGATCTGATAGTCTTTGAGCTCGGCGCATCAGGCGAGTCCGGCAGCGTACGTCGCCGGATGATCGTCCGCAACGCAGGCGAGCCCGTTCGCGCCGGTGTCGAACGACTCCGCGGATCTCGCGGCGGGCCCGCACAAGGGAGAGAGAGTACTTCGGTGTACGCGATTGTGCGCTGTGGCGGCAGGCAGGAGAAGGCATCGGTCGACGATGTCCTGACCGTGGACAAGCTCGCCGGTGATGTCGGATCCAAGGTCAAGCTGGCGGCCGTCCTCGTGGTCGACGACGATGAGGTCATCAGCGACCCCGCCGAGCTCGGCCATTACGAGATCACCGCCGAGATCCTCGGTGCTGCCAGCGGCCCCAAGATCAACATGATTCATTACAAGAACAAGACCGGCTACCGGCGCCGGATGGGTCACCGGCAGAAGTACACGCAGCTAAAGATCACCGGCATCAGCGGCGGGAAGGCCCGCGCCAGCTCAAGGAAGAAGGACTGAGATGGCACACAAGAAGGGCGCCTCGTCCAGCCGGAACGGCCGCGACTCCAATGCCCAGCGGCTGGGCGTCAAGCGCTTCGGCGGGCAGCTTGTAGGGGCCGGCGAGATCATCGTGCGCCAGCATGGCACGCACTTCCACCCGGGCCTGGGCGTCGGCCGCGGTGGAGATGACACGCTTTTCGCGCTGGTCCGCGGGAAGGTCGAGTTCGGCACCCGGCGCGGGCGCCGGGCGGTGAGCGTCATCCCGGTGTCCGCAGAAGCGGCCGCGCCGGCGAAGGCCAGCTAGACCCGCGCGGAGCGGTTAACCAGGCGTAGCGGCCAAGGGCGGACCGGCGACCGGTCCGCCCTTGGCGCGCCCGGCGGGCTTCGGATCGGTTGCAGCCGGCGGACCGGTGGCCCGGCGGGACCGGTGCCAGTCGGCAGGACAGTGGCAGTCGGCAGGACAGTGGCAGTCGGCAGGACCGGTGGCAGTCGGCAGGACCGGTGGCAGTCGGCAGGACCGGTGTCGGCGCTGGTACGCCCGGCTGTCGCGTGATCGGCGGGCATTCGCCGGGCGGCGAGCTACGAAAGGGGTATGCCTTGGCCGAGTTCGCGGACCAGGCCCAGCTGCGGGTACAGGCGGGCGACGGCGGACACGGCTGCGCGTCCATTCACCGGGAGAAGTTCAAGCCGCTCGGCGGCCCCGACGGCGGTAACGGGGGCCGAGGTGGCGATGTGATCATTCAGGTCGACCCCAGCGCTGCGACCCTGCTGGACTTCCACCGGCGGCCAGTACGCCGGGCGGGCAGCGGCAAGCCGGGGTCCGGATCCAACCGGAACGGAGCCGAGGGCGCCGACCTGGTCGTGCGGGTGCCGGACGGGACGGTGGTGAAGACCATCGATGGCACGGTTCTCGCCGACCTGATCGGCGCGGGGACGCGGTTCGTCGCGGCCAAGGGCGGCCGCGGCGGTCTCGGCAATGCTGCGCTCGCCTCGGCCAAGCGCAAGGCACCCGGGTTCGCGTTGCGCGGAGAGCCTGGTGCCGAGCTTCAGCTGATGCTCGAGCTGAAGACCGTGGCCGACGCCGGGCTGGTGGGTTTCCCTAACGCCGGGAAGTCGTCGCTCGTCTCGGCCCTGTCTGCCGCCCGGCCGAAGATCGCCGACTATCCGTTTACCACCCTGATCCCGAACCTCGGCGTGGTCGAAGCCGGCGAGGCCCAGTTCGTGGTCGCCGACGTGCCCGGCCTGATTCCAGGCGCCAGCCGCGGCAAGGGCCTCGGCCTTGACTTCCTCCGGCACGTAGAACGCTGCTCCGTGCTGGTGCACGTGCTTGACTGCGCGACCGAGGAGCCTGGCCGGGATCCGGTCAGCGACCTGGACGTCATCGAGGACGAACTGGCCGCCTACGAGGCGGCCACCGGCGCGAGCCTTCAGGACCGGCCACGGATCGTCGCGCTGAACAAGGTCGATGTGCCCGCCGCGCGCGACCTTGCCGCCATGGTGATCCCGGACCTGCAGGCGCGCGGCCTGATCGTCTGCGAGGTGTCGGCGGCTACCCGGGAAGGCCTGCGTGATCTGGCGTTCACCATGGCGGCCGTCATCACGGCCGCCCGGGCCGCCGCCCCGCCGGCCGAGCCGACGCGGCTGGTCATCCGGCCTGAGCCGGTGGCGGGCCCGGACTTCGAGGTGATCCGCACCGCCGGCAACACGTTCGTGATCCGTGGCGACAAACCGCGCCGGTGGATCCTGCAGACCGACTTCAGCAACGACGAGGCGGTCGGGTACCTGGCCGACCGGCTGGCGCGGCTCGGCATCGAGGAGGCGCTCGCCGAGGCGGGTGCGGAGCCCGGTGCGGAGGTGCTGATCGGCGAGGAGGACAACGCGGTGGTGTTCGACTGGAATCCGCAGCTGCCTACCGGGGCCGGTTTCGGCCCGCGCGGCACTGACCGCCGCCTGAGCAGGTAACCGAGTCCCGCCGGTGGCGTGCGGCGTGTCGGTCCGGGATGGCGGGGCCGCCTCGCGGCAAAATATGACGAGGCCCCTCCATGTATGAGATGGAGGGGCCTCGCCCGGCCGCACAGCGCTCTAGCGCGCCGATTCCTCGGCTGCCTCGCGCTGCGCGGGCCTGCCGCCGGTACTAGCCGCCCGCGGAACTTTCCGGTCTCCCGGCCGATCCGCGTCCCGGGGTCGCCCCCGGGCTGGTGGCCGCCTCTAGCGGTGGATGTAGTTCTACTGCGTCCCGGCCCGCGCGCACAAGGGCTTGATTACACCAAGTCCAGAATTGTTTGGCCATGCACAGGACACCAGCTTGTTATCCCCCGTTAATAATAGTTATCCACTGGCCTGTCCACAGTGCTGTGCACAGGCCAGTGGAACCGGTTATTCGTCGTCGTTCCTGTTGAACCTGCTGAACAGCCGCTCCCCGGCCCCGACCGCGGTCTCGGCCACGCCGCGCATTGCGCCGATCAGCGGATCGGAGCTGCGGTTCCAGGATTCCTGGTAGGCGCGGGCGGCGGACTTGACCTCGTCGCCGACCGAGGTCTGCGGGTCATCCTCGCGGCGCGGGTAATTGCCGGCCAGGATGTCGGCGTAGTCGCCGCTGCCTGCCCAGCGGTCCAGCTCGGCGAAGCGCACCACGGCGAACGGGTGCAGGGTCCCCTGCAGCTGGAGCAGCTTGAGCAGGCCGTCACGGACATCGGGCACCGCGTCGTACTCATGTGCCTGCTGGTGGAACTCGTCGTGGCTGAGCTCTGACATGCGGTAGCCGCCCGCCGTCTTCATCAGCGCCCGCCGCGCCGCCTCCACGTCCTGGCCGGCCAGCAGGCCAGCCCGGTCGCAGGACAGCTCGGACTTGCGGTACCACTCTTCCAGGCCCCAGATGATGCCGCGGAGTCCGAGATAGCCGATCGGCATCCAGGCCACCCGGGCGGCTAGCCTGATCAGGTGATAAAGCATGGTCCGGTAGACCGCGTGCCCGGAAAGCACGTGGCCGAGCTCATGCCCGATGGCGAAGCGCATTTCCTCGGCGTCGAAGAGGTCGACCAGGCCGGTGGTAACGACGATGAATGGTTTGTCGGAGCCGAGCGTCATCGCGTTCACCAACGGGTCCTGGGTGATGAACAGCTCGGGGATGGTCGGCAGGTCAAGGACATAGGCGCCGTCCCGCATCGCCTGGTACAGCTGCGGGAACTGGTGCTCCGACGCGCGCACCGAGCTGGCCAGGAACATCAGCCGCAGGCTCCGGTCGTTGAAGAGGCCAGCGAGGCGGCGCAGCAGCACGTCGAATCCGGTGAGCTTGCGCATCGCCACGAGGGCCGAGCGGTCGGCAGGATGCTCGTAGGCGCGGGAGCTGATGCCGGGGAGACGCACCCGGGAGCGGTCGGGCACACTTGTCATACCTGTCATAGTAGGTGCAGAGGGCGGAGGCTGAACCAATATGCTGGACGAGCAACGGCCGGGCATTTTCGAGCCGGACGCGGAAGCAATTCCGCCGGAGGCGCTGGCAGTACTGCAGCAGGACCGGCTACGGGCACTCATTGACCGGCTGATTGCGGTCGGCGGGCTGCAGGGCAGCCGGCTCAAGGAAGCAGGCGTGACCAGCGGTAACGACGTGACCCTTGATGACCTGCCACGGCTGCCGACGACTACCAAGACCGATCTCTGGGATAACTACCCGTTTGGTCTGCTGGCCGTGCCGCGCTCTGAGGTGATTACGGTTCACGGGTCGAGCGGGACCGGCGGGCGGCCGACGCTCATCGGCTACACCCGTGGTGACCTGCGGCTTTGGGCGCGGATGTGCGCGCGGAACCTGGTCGGCGCGGGCGCCACCAAAGACAGCGTGGTGCACGACGCTTTCGGCTACGGCCTGTTCACCGGCGGGATCGGCTTCCACCAGGGCGCGCAGGAGCTCGGCGCGATGGTGGTCCCGGTGTCCGGCGGGATGACGCCGCGGCAGGTTACGCTGATCCACGATTTGCAGCCGGACATCCTGTGCTGCTCGCCGTCGTACGCGATACGGCTCGGCGAGGCGCTCAATGCGGCCGGGCTCGGGCCCGGGAACGGGCTCAGCCTGAAGGCCGGCCTGTTCGGCTCGGAGCCGTGGACGCAGTCCATGCGGGTCCGCATCGAGGAGCTGCTCGGGATTCGCGCGCTGGACAGTTACGGGCTGTCCGAGGTCATCGGCCCGGGCGTCGCTGCGGAGTGCTACGTAGCCGCCGACGGGCTGCACGTCAACGAGGACCAGTTCATCGTGGAGGCGATCGATCCTGCGACCGGGGAACACGTGCCCGACGGCACGCCCGGGGAGCTGGTGTTCAGCACCGTGACTAAGGAGGGGATGCCGCTGCTGCGTTATCGCACCGGCGACATCTCGGCGCTGCGCCACGGCCCCTGCGCGTGCGGCCGCACCCTGGTCAAGATGGACAGGGTCACCGGCAGGCGTGACGACATGCTGGTGATCCGCGGGGTGAACGTCTTCCCGAGCGAGATCGAGCGGCTGCTGCTGTCCCACCCCGCGCTGGCATCTGACTATCTGGTGGTGGTCGATCAAAGGGCACCCGCGACTCGGCTGATCGCGTGCTGTGAATACAGAACGGATTTCGGTGGCGACCTCCCGGCCGCGCAGGAAATCGAATTTAAGCTGAAGAACGAGCTTGGCCTCAGTGTCCGGGTCAACGTGCTGCCGGCCGGGACGGTGCCGCGCAATGAGGTCGGCAAGGCGGTCCGGGTCACGCGGTGGGGGGATGGCGAGCCGCCGCTGCCGGGGCTGGATAATTAGCTCCGGGGCGTGACGCCGCGGCCCTGATCGGGCGCCAACGACAGGGCCGCACACGACAGGGCCGCACACGACGGGAGCGCAGATGCGGATCGGCGTGATGGGCGGCACTTTCGACCCCATTCACCACGGTCACCTGGTGGCGGCCAGCGAGGTCGGTCATTTCTTCGCGCTGGACGAAGTCATCTTCGTGCCGACCGGCCAGCCGTGGCAGAAGGAGTCGCGGGAGGTCTCCGCCCCGGAGGACCGGTATCTGATGACCGTGATCGCGACGGCGTCTAATCCGCGCTTTTCGGTTAGCCGGGCCGATATCGACCGGCCCGGTGTGACTTACACCATCGACACGCTGCGCGATTTGCGTGCCACCCGAGGGCCGGCCGAGTTCTTCTTCATCACCGGGGCCGACGCGCTGGCGCAGCTGCTGTCCTGGCAGGATGCCGACGAGCTGTTCAAGCTGGCACATTTCGTCGGCTGTACGAGGCCAGGGCACCGGCTGAGCGGGGACGGGCTGCCCGACGAACGGGTCAGCCTGATCGAGGTCCCGGCGCTCGCCATCTCCTCGACCGACTGCCGGGAGCGGGTCGGCGCAGGCGAGCCGATCTGGTACCTGGTCCCGGACGGGATCGTCCAGTACATCGCGAAGCGCAAGCTTTACCACGCGCCGGCGGGTGGAGCCGGGAAGGCTGAGCCGGTCGCGCCGCCTTGGGGCGGGGCCGCGCCGGATGGGGGCGGGGCCGCGCCGCCTCAGGGCGATTCAGCGAAACACCGGTCAGGACGCCGTATTTAGTCGGTGGGGCGGGTTACCCTGAACTGGCTTCGTCCTGCTGTTAACGGGGACGTGAGAGTGTGGAAGCTTTAGAGGCTTAGCCGAGGAGGACAAGCAGCACACGTGACAGCCACTGAGAAGGCCGTCGAGCTCGTTGAGATCGCCGCGGGGGCGGCGGCCGACAAGCTGGCCGCAGACATCATCGCATATGACGTAAGCGAGCAGCTTGTCATCACAGACGCGTTCCTGCTCTGCTCGGCATCCAACGACCGCCAGGTCAAGGCCATCGTTGACGAGATCGAGGACAAGCTACGCAAGGCCGGCGCGAGGCCGGTCCGGCGCGAGGGCGAGCGCGAGGGCCGATGGGTCCTCCTGGACTACCTCGACGTCGTCATCCACGTGCAGCATGCGGAGGAGCGGGTCTTCTATGCGCTTGAGCGGCTCTGGAAGGACTGCCCGCGGATCCCGCTTCCCGAGCCGGTCAGTGCGGGCCGGCCGGACCGCGGCGGCAATGGCGCAGACCGCCGCGAGTCCCGCTGACAATGTCGGAAGCAGAACTGGGCCCCGGGGTCGGCGCGGGCTCGGAGGCAGGGCAACCCGGAATCGGCGCGGGCCCGGACCGCGCGAGCGGGGGAGCGGTCCGGCTGGTGCTGTGGCGGCACGGCCAGACCCACTGGAATGCGGAGCGCCGGTTTCAGGGCCAGAGCGATGTCCCTCTTAACGCGCGGGGGCATCAGCAGGCGCAGCGGGCCGCCCGGTTCCTAGCAGCCCTGCGTCCGCACGCCATCTACTCTTCCGATCTGAGGCGTGCCGTCGGTACCGCCGCCCGGCTGGCGGAGCTGACCGGCGTGGCCGTGCAGCTTGATAAGGACCTCAGGGAGCGCCACGGCGGCTCATGGGAGGGCCTGACGGACACCGAGATCAGGTCCCGGTATCCAGAGGCCTACGCGGCCTGGATACCGCCCGACGGCGAGCCGGTAGCGGCGGTGGCGGAACGGGCCGCCGAGGCATTTCAGCGGGTTGCCGATACACTGGCGTCCGGTTCTGTTGCGGTCGTGGTGAGCCATGGCGCGGCGATTAGCCTGGGTATCTCCCGGTTGCTCGGGCTGCCCGAGAACGTCCGGGTGCTCGGCGGGCTGGATAATTGCGCCTGGTCTGTGCTTGGCCGCCGAACCAGGCGCTGGCGGCTCCTAGAGCACAATGTCGGAACGCTGCCCAGGCCGGTAGCTGACCGACCGCCCGGCGAGGTCGGCCGGTCAGCCGATGACGCCGAGCTGGTGGCCAACGTACCCGTGGCCGACATGCCGCCCGGCGACGGAGCCTGACCGCTTTCTTGTACACTAGCGGGGCGCCGCGGCCTGAGGCCTCGGCTCCCGAGGGGCTATAGCTCAGTTGGTAGAGCGCTTGCATGGCATGCAAGAGGTCTGGGGTTCGAATCCCCATAGCTCCACCCAGAGGTTTTCACATTTCACCAGTGTCCATGTTCACATCTGGGTCGGACATTCTTGTTTGCCGGCGTTTGAGTGATCATGGTCAGGGCTGGCGGGTCCGGGGTGTCCGTTTGTGCCGGGTTGCGGGCGCACGGGGCCGGGGTGGCTGGTGTGATGAGAAGGGTTGAGGTGCCGCGGCGCGGGGCTGGTGTGGTTATGGCCCGGCGGCGAGCTGGGCGAGGCTGGTGCGGCGCCGTTTGCGGGTGCGGGGCGGCAGGCCGGCGTCGGCGCGGCGGGCGTTGTCGTCCTGGCGGGCCTGGTAGGCGGTGAGGATGCGCTGGTTGCGGATGGCTAGCAGGCAGGCGATCCACAGGGTGAGCGGGGCCAGTCCGGTGAGGCGGCACCAGCCGCGGGCGATGTTGGTGGTGGCGGTGTCTTTGATGGTGGCGTTGACGCGCTCGGCGGCGGTGCGCCGCCGGTAGGACTGCCGCCATTGCGGCGAGGGGTAGTCGTGTTTCTGCCGGGTCTTGGCCGCGATCTGGGGCGGGACCGTGATGGTCTGCTGGGTGCAGCAGGCGGGCGGATGTTCTGGTGGGGTTAGGATCTCGGGCCGGTCCCGGTCCCGGGTCATCGAGGCCGGGCGGAGCGGGCAGCGGATCTTGCCGGCGGTGGCTGGGCAGGTGACGCGGTGGTAGCCGTCGGCGTCGTCGGCGGTGAGCCGGCCGAGCTTGTGCCGGGCCAGCTCGGTGGCCTGCTGGTCGTGCGCGGCGACCTGCTCGCCGGAGGCTGCGGGCGGCAGGGGCGCGAGTTCCAGCAGCGGCTTGGGCGTGGCGGGGCAGTAGAGGTTGCCGTTGGCGATGACCGCTCCGTGATGCGTGCCCTGGGGGCCGCGGTCGTGCGGGTGCAGATCCTGCACCAGCTGGGCGCCGGCGCGCCGGAGCGGGATGGCCCAGGCGGCGGCGGCACGGTGGGCGTAGCCGGAGTCGTCGATGATGTCGCCGAGCGGGATGCCGGCTGCGGGCATGGCGGTCAGCACTGGGGCCAGGGCGCGGGCCGGGTCCAGGTGGCAGCTGGTGAGGGTCATCCGGCGGGCCAGCTCGGGGACGGCGGGGCCGTCTTCCTCGCGCGTCATGACGGCGGCCGACAGGAAGTAGCCGAAGAACATCTCTCCCTTGGGGCCGGGCAGGTTGGAGTTGCGGTGTCCCCACGAGGCCTCGGGGTCGGCGCATTCGGTGCTGCCACGGCGGGGCGGCCGGGACCAGGTCTCGACGTCGGTCCAGTCGGCGGCCAGCGCCGGGCTGGCGTTCTTGTGCGCTGCGGGGATGCTGGCCTCCAGCAGGCTGTCGCAGACGGCTTGCAGGACTGGCGAGGGGGCGCCGTCGGGTTCATCCTTGCCGAGCGCCCTGGCGATGAGGCGGGTAGTGTGCTCGGTCTGCCGGTAGGTGAGCTGGTGCGGGCCGGTCTTCCAGTCCGTGATGACGCCGAGCCGCGCCTGGTCGGCTTCGGGCAGCGCGATCAGGGCGGCCCGCACCTCGGTGAGGTGGGCGGGCCGGCGGTCGGCGAGGGCGAGCAGCATGCCGGTCAGCAGGGTGCGGGCGGTCAGCTGCCGGCGCCGGGCGGCAGCCGGCAGCAGCGCCTGGATGGCGGGTGCGATGCCGGAGGCGTCGATGATGTCCTCGATCACCGCCGGCGGGACGCTCACCGCTGGCTGCTGCCTGTGTGCAGGCCGCCGAGCAGCGCGATCGCCTGCTCCTCGCTGCCGGGGTCCAGGCCGGCGGTGATGTCGCCGAGCCGCTGGCAGCAGCTGATCCCGGCGGCGTGCAGGAACGCGGGCAGGCCGATCAGCGCGGCGGTCTCGGCCAGCCAGGTGGCGCGCAGCCGGGAAGTGTCCAGCCGGGGTAGCCCGGCACCGCCGGCCAGCGACCGGGCCAGCGGGTTGCTGATGTTATGCCGTGCCGGGTCGCTGCCGCCGGTGAGCAGCCCGCCGCCGGCGAACGCCGCTGATGCCAGCAGCGGCTGGTGATAGCGGGCCAGCACGGGCACGCCGCGGGGCCTGCGCCCGGCGCGGACGGTCACGATGACGCCGCCGGGCCGGCAGCAGACGTCGGTGCCGCGCACGCCGCGCAGGTCGGCGCGGATCAGCCCGGCGCCGGCCCCGAGGCAGACCAGCGCGGCGCCGCGCGAGCGCCGCGCCTTCGTCGGCTGGGCGGCGGCCAGCGCCAGGAAGCCGCTGATCTCCGCCGGGCTGTAGGGGGCCTTGGCGCGCTCGCGGGGCAGCGGCGCATCGGCCGGGGCCAGCTGCGGGACCACGGCGCGGGCCAGGAACCGCAGGTTGGTGCGCAGCGTCCGGCGGGCCGGCCCCGACAGCCCCGGGGCGTGCGCGGTGAACCGCTCGATCACCGACGGGTGCAGCAGTACCTGCGGAGCCGGGTCCAGTCCCAGCGGGACTGCCCAGCCGGCCAGCTTTCCCGCCGCCCACAGCAGGTTCTTCGCCCGGTCCCGGCCGGCCGGGGCCGCTCGCGCCACGACCCGCCGGGCGAAGCACGCCGCCTCCGCCGGGACTGACGTGGGCCGCCATGCGGCGATGTAGCCGGCCACCTCCGCATTCATACAGTAATTTATACTGAAATCGACTGCCGGGATCACGGACCTCGCGTGCAACCATGGAAAACGTGTCGCCCACCAGACGCCAGCAAGACCGCGCCGCCGGCATCGCCGCCGAGCTAGCCAGCCTCGGCTTCGCCCTGCCCGGCACCCTCATCGAGCGGCGCGTCCGGTGCGGCAAGCCCGGCTGCCGCTGCCACGCCGACCCGCCGGCCCTGCACGGCCCCTACTGGCAGTGGACCCGCAAGGTGGCCGGCAAGACCATCACCCGGCTGGTCTCCGACGAGCAACTGGACGACTACCGGCAATGGCTCGACAACGACCGCAAGCTCCGCGCGCTCGTCGCCGAGCTCGAAGCCCTGACCCTAGCCATCGCCGACGCCGACCCGCGGGGGAAACGCCGGCCCGCAGGCTCCGCCCACCACACCCGGCAAACCACTACATAACACCGTGGCTGCGCCACGCTTAGCCTGTGACCGCGCCTGCGACCGCCACCCGTTACCGCAGGTCACCGCTAAATGTGAGGACCTGAC
>Ga0187883_10002130_pt1 | contig 11990 bp, 7 predicted proteins | sample June2016WEW_20_1_2_FD_132966 | JGI IMG/M metagenome (GOLD analysis project Ga0187883, IMG submission 132966) | Peatland microbial communities from SPRUCE experiment site at the Marcell Experimental Forest, Minnesota, USA - June2016WEW_20_10 | ecosystem: Environmental > Terrestrial > Soil >...
GGTGCCGGCCGATTTGAGCTAGGGCGGCCGTGAAGCTCGGCGGTCGTCCGTTTGGCGAGCTTCGCCCAGCGCTCGCGTTGCGCGACGACGTCCGGGGGAACGGCGGCGCGCCACCGCCGTACGTGGCGCGCCGCCGCTTCGCAAGAAGGGTGTCAGTTCCCAGCGGACGACAAAGGCAAAGGCAAGGAGATCTCACTCCTTGCCACTTTTAACGTATAGCGGACTGGAGGGCTTGCGGCAAGACCTGGGTCGTGCTGCAGAATCGGCGGCCGGACCAAGAACGGACGAAGACCTGGGGGCACGACGTCCGTGTGTTGTTGTCGACCTATGGGGGACGCGGTGACGAACCGCTGGTGGGACTGGCGGTGCGGTTGCGGGCGCTGGGCGCGGAGGTGCGGGTGTGCGCGCCGCCCGACTGGGCGGAGCGGCCGGCCGACTCGTCAGAGGGAAGGCAACGAGAGATCAGGACGTGCCCAACACGAGGTTCGACAGGGCTGGAGGCGCCGGTGATTCGATCGGCCAGTGCAGTGCAACGAAGCACGGCTACCTGGGAGGTATCGCGGTGAGCGAGCAGCACGTGTTGGGTCTTCAAGAGGTTGACGAGATGCAGGTCGCGGTCGTAGGCGGCAAGGGCGCGCACCTGGGGGCGCTGTCGCGGATCGACGGCATCCGCGTGCCGGCTGGCTTTTGCGTGACGACGGACGCCTTCCGGCGGATCATGGCGGAAGCGCCCTCGATCGACGATCGGCTCGATCAGCTGTCGCGCCTGAACACCGGCGACCGGGAGGCGATCCGCACGCTCAGCGCGGAGATCCGCCGGACCATCGAAGGGATCGCCATCCCGGGCGATCTCGCGGCGGCGATCACCCGCGCTCTCGCCCAGCTCGGCGAGCAAGCCGCCTACGCCGTCCGATCCAGCGCGACGGCAGAGGACCTGCCGACGGCCTCCTTCGCCGGCCAGCAGGACACGTACTTGAACGTCGTGGGGCCGGCGGCGATCCTCCAGCACGTCAGCCGTTGCTGGGCGTCGCTGTTCACCGAGCGGGCCGTGACCTATCGCCTGCGGAACGGCTTCGACCACCGGAAGGTCCACATGGCCGTGGTCGTGCAGCAGATGGTCTTCCCGGATGCGGCCGGCATCCTGTTCACGGCCGACCCCGTCACGGGCAACCGGAAGGTCGCCTCCGTGGAGGTCAGCTTCGGCCTCGGTGAGGCCCTGGTCTCCGGCCTGGTGAACCCGGATGTCTTCAAGGTGCGCGACGGCGAGGTCGTCGCCAAGGCGATCGCCGCCAAGCAGCGTGCGGTTCACGCCTCGCCGGCTGGCGGGACGCAGGAACAGGCCATCGACCCGCAGCGGCAGGAGCAGCCGGCGTTGACGGATGCGCAGGTTGTGCGGCTCGCGCGGCTCGGCCGGCGGATCGAAGCGCACGTCGGCCGTCCGCAGGACATCGAATGGTGCCTGGTCGATGATGGCTTCCAGATCGTCCAGAGCCGGCCGATCACCACGCTGTTCCCCATCCCCGAGTCCGGCGACCGGGAGAACCACGTCTATGTCTCCGTCGGTCATCAGCAGATGATGACCGACCCCATGAAGCCCCTCGGGCTGTCCTTCTGGCAGATGACGACCCCGGCGCCCATGGCCGAGGCCGGCGGCCGCCTGTTCGTCGACGTCACCCAAAGGCTGGCCTCGCCGGCGAGCCGCGCCGGCCTCCTGGAGGCCCTGGGGAGATCCGATCCGCTGACCGGGGACGCGCTGCAGACCATCATCGAGCGCGACGGCTTCATCCGGCCGCTGCCTGACGAGGGTCCCCCCGGGCCACTGTTTGGCGGCGCGCAAGCTCCGATCGAGACCGATCCGGCCATCGTCCCCGAGCTGATCGGGCGCAGCGAGGCATCAATCGCCGCCTCGGAACGCGACATCCGGACGAAGTCCGGAGAGGCGCTGCTCGACTTCATCCGGGCGGACATCCAGGAGCTGAGGCGGATCTTGTTCGATCCGCAGAGCCATCAGGTGTTCATGTCGGCGATGGAGGCCGCGTGGTGGCTCAACGAGCGGCTGGAGGCGTGGCTGGGCGAGAAGAACGCGTCTGACACGCTCACGCAGTCCGTCCCCCACAACGTCACATCGGAGATGGGGCTGGCGCTCTTGGACGTCGCGGACGTGTTCCGCCCGCATCCGGACGTGGTGGCGTTTCTTCACCACGTCGAGGACGAGGGTTTCACCGGCGACATGGCCAAGCTCTCGGGCGGGCGGGAAGCGCGAGACGCCATCGAGGCGTGGCTCGAAAAGTACGGCATGCGCTGCGTCGGCGAGATCGACATCACGCGGCCGCGTTGGAGCGAGTGCCCCTCCACGCTCGTGTCCGTGATCCTCGGCAACATCAAGAATTTCGAGCCGGGCGCCGGCGCGCGGCGCTTCGAGCAAGGGCGGCGGGAGGCATGGGCGAAGGAACAGGACGTGCTGGAGCGCTTGCGGGCCCTGCCGGACGGGGAGCGGAAGTCCGAAGAGGCCAAGCGGATGATCGACCGGGTGCGGACCTTCATCGGGTACCGGGAGTACCCGAAGTACGGCATGGTCAGCCGCTACTTCGTGTACAAGCAGGCCCTGCTGAAAGAGGCTGAGCGCCTCGTGCAGGCCCACGTGCTTCGTGAGAAGGAAGACATCTTCTACCTGAGGTTCGCAGAGCTCCACGACGTCGCGCGCACGAACCACGTGGATGACCAGCTCATCTGCCGGCGCAAGGACGCGTTCAGGTCGGATCAAGCGCTCACGCCGCCCCGGGTGCTCACATCGGACGGCGAGGTCATTAACGGAGCGTACCGACGCGACGACGTTCCGAGCGATGTCCTGGTCGGCCTACCGGTCTCCGCCGGGGTCATCGAAGGGCGGGCCCGCGTCATCCTGGATATGGCGCAGGCCGATCTCGAAGCGGGCGACATCCTGGTCACGGCCTACACGGACCCCAGCTGGACGCCGCTGTTCGTGGCGATCACGGGCCTGGTCACGGAGGTGGGAGGCCTGATGACCCATGGCGCAGTCATCGCACGGGAGTACGGCTTGCCCGCCGTCGTCGGTGTGGTAGATGCCACCCGGCTGATCGCCGATGGGCAGCGGATCCGCGTGCACGGAACTGACGGGTACGTCGAGATTCTGCCTTGACTGATCACACCGAGAAGGCCCATCCGTAGCGTCCGGCCAAAACAATGCCAAGCAGTTGATCTTTCTGGGTCAGCGGTCGAATAAGCCGGGCTCGGATATCACGGCGGCACACTCACCGCGATGCACAGCGCGGCCATCAGGGCTGCGGAACTCCGATCGCCGTTCGCCTCGCAGGTAGGGAAGAAGACCGGGGCGCACCAGAATCCGGCTTATCTGCCAGTAACGCCTCACCCGGCCCAGGCGTTTGCGGGAGATCTCGACCGTGGATACCGGCCAGCTCCCGTGGGCGGGCAGCGGATGGGCCAGGATGCTGTCATGAGGGTGCAGTTTGTCGGCAGCGGTGACGCGTTCGGAAGCGGCGGGCGCTGGCAGACGTGCATTCACCTGGCCGCCGAGGGGCAGGTAGTGCTGGTCGACTGCGGCGCCACCAGCCTGACGGCGCTCAAAGCACAGGGCCTGGACCCGGGCAACGTTGGTGCGGTTGCGGTGACTCACCTGCATGGTGACCATTTCGCTGGGCTGCCGTTCCTGATCCTGGATGGCCAGTTCTCCCGCCGGACATCGCCGCTGCTGGTGGCCGGGCCGCCCGGAATCCGGGCGCGGCTGACTGAGGCGATGGAGACATTGTTCCCGGGATCCAGCCGGGCGGGTCGGCGTTTCCCAGTGGAGGTGACCGAACTGGGGACCGATGGGACACCCGCCGGATTGGGTGCAGCGACCGTGCGCGGGTGGGAGGTCGAGCACGCCTGCGGGGCCCCGCCCCTTGCCCTGCGTGTGGAACTCGGCGGCGCGAGCTTCGCCTACTCCGGGGACACTCAGTGGACGCCCGCACTGGCCACACCAGCGCGCGGAGCGGACCTTTTCGCCGTGGAGGCCTACACATTCGACCGGCCTGTCCGCTACCACCTCGACTACCAGACACTGCTGGCGCACCGTGAGGAGATCCGCGCCCACCGGGTCGTGCTGACCCACATGTCCGCAGCGATGCTCAGCAGGCTCGCCGACGCTGAACTGCCCGCCGCTTACGACGGCATGATCATCGACCTCTGACCCAGAGATCCGGGCCGGCCTGAACAAGTCAACAAGTAGCCGCGAGGTGTTCGTCTCCACCACATGAACTGGATCTGTCCCCCTGCCCGCCGCGAGCGTCGCTAGGTGGGGCGCCTGGGGTGGCGGACGAGGTCGATGCGGACGTCGAGGTTCAGGTGCTCGGCCAGCAGGTGCTTGAGTTCGCCGCCTTCGATGATGCTCAGCCGGTTGTTGCGGGCCGCGAAGGCTTTGGTTTCCCGCTGACCCAGGCGGTGGCGACGAGCACTCCGGCTGTGGCCCGTTTTTCTTCGAACCCTGAGCCCATTGCGTCTGCCCTGGCACCTCGCGAGGAGTCAATGAAGGGCACGAGCCGTTCTGACGGCTCACCCGAACCCACGGCATGCTATCTCAGGCCTGTCGTCGGTTCGTGCCCTCGCCATGCCCAGTCATCCGATTCTGCGTGCGGAAGTTGGAGGGCCGTATGGTTATGCGCTCATATGTATATTGCCAAGGCGGGACGGTCGGCCGTCGGGGATGTATCAGCGGCGGCGATCGGTCCTCCGCCAGGTAGGCGCACTAACGGGGGCGCGCCGTGGAAGCTGTCGTATCGCAGCGGCGCGGAAAAACACGCCACCAATGCTGTCGCCACGCCGGGGGATCTGGACCCGAGGTTTCGGCGGACGCGCGGATCCGGTGATACGGGGCGAATGCGGAGGGTGGCGGAAACAAATGAGCGGAAGCCAGCAAAAGTGCTATCAGGGCCTGTGCTGGAATTGCGGCAAGCCGGGAGCCTACGCCGGTGGCTGGCGGATGACTTGCGCCGGGTGTGAGGTGAATTGGATGGGTTGGTCGTCAGCCCCTCGCGGTGACCCAAATCATGTGTGCTGGATGGGTAAGATAATCGACTGTGTGGACTTCACAAGGCCGGAAGCACTTGGCGCGCCAGCGTGAAAGGCTACAGAAACTGGCTTAGGTCGGCCAGCGAACCTGTCCAGATGCTAGGCGTAAGCGTCGATACCGTTACCGTTCACGGGCGTCAGGCGGGTCCCAGGCTGGACGTCAGCCGGGCCACCACGTGTGGCATGAGCTGCTTCGATTCAAAGGGCAGCCTAGTGCGGGCAGGTCGTGCGCGGGTTCGCCACGATGAACCACGGCAGGGCCGCGGCGGGCTGACGCGATCGCGGCGGCAGCTCGACAGGGGCCGGCCTGCTCCCTGGCGCCGAACTCGCTGGCAACGTGCAGCTGCGGGAGCGGATCGACGATGACGCGGCGACGAGGTTCAGCTACTGGGGCCGCTTCCGGCTTCATTATGATCGCCACGTTCTGGCAGGACAGCCCGCAGTAGGGGCGGCCCTCGCCGGTGAGGTCGGCGGGCACGCGTCACGTCCTTCTGTTAGCCTCGCCCGCCTGCGATGAGCCTGGCCTCGGGGGCATGCAACAGCCTTGTCATGGCCACGACGCCGAGCAGCGGCCCGGGGGCAAGGACAGTAAATGCCCAGGTCCATCCGACGGCGTGCTGCACGACTGGTATCAGCCATATGGTCACTACGGTCAACGTGAAGCCCGCCGCCAGCTGCAAGGTGACTGCGGTGCCCGCGTAGCGCGGCTCGCTCGTCTCGGTCACGATGCTGGAGAACTGAGCCGAGTCGGCAACCACCCAGAAACCCCAGAACACCGCCACAGCGATCATCGGCGCGACGCCGAGACACGCGACCGGGCCGATCAGCACGCAGCACGTGCCCGACAGCGCCATCGCCAGCCGGGTCAGCCGGGTACGGCCCCAACGGTCCCCCAGGATACCGCCGACCCAGCAGCCAACCGCGCCGCTGCCGATGATGGCGAACGCAGCGAACGCGGCGTCCCGGGTGGGATCCGCCTCGCCATTAACAGTGAAGACCGCACGGCTGAAGGCAAAGATCCAGGCCCACATGGCATACAGCTCCCACTGATGCCCGAAGTAGCCGAGGGCCGCGAGGCGGACGGCACGGTTGCGCATCACGGAGGCTGCCTGCCGGGGATCAAAGATCGCCTTCGGGAACCGGAATGGCCCATCGGCCGCCAGGTATCGGGCTGTCAGCCCGCCCAGGACCGTCAGTACCGAAGTCGCGACGATGACGGCATGCCAGTCCGCGCCTCCAATTCCGTTGAGGAACTGCGGTGCCGCCGAGCCCAGGGTCAGCGCCCCCACCATGATCCCTAGGGCAGTGCCGCGGCCGGCCCGGAACCATGTGGACATCGCCTTGAGACCCGGCGGATACACGCCAGCCAGGAACGCCCCGGTAAGGAACCGCAAGCCGATGGCCGGGCCGGCCGAGTGCACCCCGGCCAGCAGCAGGTTGACGGCTGCGGCGCCCAGCGCGCCGACCAGCATGAGCGTGCGGGCTGAAATGATGTCGGCCAGATTGAAGAACGCGGACACCAGGGCGCCCACGACGAATCCCGCCTGGACGGCAATGGTGAGGAAGCTTGCCTGGACCGCCGTCAGCGTCCAGGCGGCGCGCAGCTGCGGCAGGACCGCTGTCGCGGAGAACCAGGTGGTCATCGCGAGCAGCATCGCCGAGGCGAGCATGAGGAGCGCATGCCTGCTGCCCGGCACCGGCCCAGGCGAAGCGGCCGCGGAGGCCGGTCGCAGCCCGGCGCCGCCCGGCACCCTGACGTGATGTTCCTGGCCGGCGGACCTCACAGCACCGCTGATCCCCAATCAGATACCGCACCGGCCTGACGTAACGGGTGCGGAATCGAAACGCTAAGCACGCTGTGGGTGGTGACCCATGTCCCCTCCTGCTAACAAAACCTTCGATGGCTGTCCAGGCGGGCTCCATCGCCGCGTGGCAGCTGTCCCCGGCCAGAATCATCGGACCGCCGGAGGCGGTTACGCCAGAATCATCGATACAACACCCGCTCCCCCTGGAACTCCTGCCCTATACGGAGGCTCTCAGACGAACCTCCTTGATCGTGACCCCTGCCCACCCACCGATGCGCCCATGAACCGGACGGTCTGCGCCCGGCAGCCTCCGCGGCGACCCCTCACACGGGCCGCGCGGAATCGGCAGGCGCGGTTGCGAACCATTGTTCAGAGTCGCCGTGCGCACGGTGAGTAGCCGGGTGGCTAGGCGGCACCCGAGCGCGGGGACCCCAGCGTGGTTGAGTTCGCCGGCACAATCGCCGGCGAGCAACTGGCCACCCTGCGGTCAATCTGAGCGTCGAAAGCGCCCTGGCCAGCCCTGCCTTATCCGGCTGCCTGCGGCCAGCACGCTGAACCGCATCACGTCAGCCTGCGCGCGAGCCGCCATCCGCTTGTCCATGACGTCGCTCTGGTGCAGTGTCCCTTCCGGGAACACAGCGTAGGCGAACGGCTTCGAGCCCCGCGCGCTGAGAACACCGACCTAGCCAAGCCCCAGAACGCTGAGGTGACGGCTACAGCCCTTCCCCCGCCACCTCGGTGGCCGGGGAAGCGGGACCCCGGCCTGGGGAAACGCGGGCGCGGAGATGCTTGCTGAGCTGACCGAGTTCGAGCGGCCGCAGTGGCTGTGGCCTGCCCGGGTAGGTTCAGATCATGAAGAAGCTGCTTGAGCTCCTGGTCTGTTTTCTGCATCCCCTCGCTGTAGTCCTCATGTGGATAGACCTGGCTACCGACCGGCCGGACTTGAGGCGGGGCGGGAAACTGGCGTGGGGGATCTTCGGTCTTATCCCGCTGGTGCCTTTCCTGTACGTACTCACTGGCGGTGACCTGTGGTAGGCCAGCCACGCCGCGCGCCTGCTGGCCGGCTGCCCTGACAGCCGATCATCGTCCCGCTAGCAGCACACGGCCGCCACACAGTTCAACGGCAGACGTCACGCGGGGGCTGACACGCGTAGCAAGCCAGGTCCAGCGGCAGCTGAGGATGACTCCTCATACCGGCCGCGGCGGCCTGCGGGCGGCTCAGTGCCGGACCGGCCTGTAACGCGCGGGGCACGGACCGGAAGATCGAACTCGTGGCCAGACCTGTGAGCGAGTCGACCGGGCCAGGGCGTTCTACGCGGACCACCTCGGCTTCCATGCCGATCATGACCACCAAGTCAACGAAGCGGTGCGCTTTGTGCAGCTCACCCCTCCCTGGCCGGCCCCTCGATAATGATGGGCACCGCTCACCCCGAACGCTGCAGTGACGGTTACAGCCCTCCCCCGCCACCCTGGTGGCCGGGGAAGCTGGCCCCTGGCCTATTCAACCGGCAGGGGCATCCCGCTCGTCCGGCGTGCCAGCCAGAGACAATCCGTGCTGCCCAGTGCCAACTTTCCACAGCTATGCGGACGGTCAGGACCAGCGTCTTCTCGGCGCTAGCGGCACCGGTTCTCCTCCCCGTTCGTGCGCCACCGCGTGAACATGCTCGGCCGGTCCTGCTTCCAGCTCTCCGACCTGCCCGGGGGTCTGCGCCCGCTGCGCGAGCCTGGGGCGGACGAGCTTCGGTAGCCGGGCGGAGCCGCGCCCCCTAGGTGAGTAACTTTACCTTCCGGATGGTAAAGTTATGAGATGCGACCAAGTTCGAAGATCCAGATTCTGCAGGCCGCGGTACGGGTGACCGAGCGGCGCGGCATCACCGCCCTGACCCTGGAGGCGGCGGCCGGGGAGGCCGGCCTGACCAAGCCCGGGCTCATGTACCACTTCCGCACCCGCGACGACCTGCTGATGGCGATCCAGCGGCACCTGACCGAAACGTGGGAGGAGCAGCTGCTCACAGAACTGGGTAAGCCGCTGGAGCAGGCGACGGCGCAGGAGCGCGCGGCGGCCTATGTGCGGGTCAATGCGCACGGCTCAGCCAGCAAGGCGGACCTGGCGTTCATGGTGGAGTCGGCAACCAGCTCCGAGCTGGCGCAGGTGTGGAACGAGCTGATGGCACGCTGGGTGCCCCAGCCGCCGGTGCCCGATCCGGAACAGCTGGGCCTGTTCCTCGCGCGGCTGGCCGCCGACGGCCTGTGGCTGTTCGAGGCGACCAGGCCGGCCCCGCTCGCCCCCGAGGTCAAGGAAGCCCTGCTCCGCAGGATCGCCGCGCTCACCGAACCACCGGCCTGACGCACCCCTGCCCGGCCCCCGCACAGCCCATCTCCGCCCGGAAGCCATAGGTGCACCATGAGCAAGACACAACGCTGGCTGGTCCTGGCCACCGTCTCGGCGGGACTGCTGATGGTCTCGGTGGATACGACGGTGCTCTACACCGCCCTGCCCACCCTGACCAGTGACCTGCAGGCCGACGCCTCGCAGAAACTGTGGATCATCAACGCGTACCCGCTGGTGATGGCCGGGCTGCTGCTCGGCGCGGGCACGCTTGGAGACCGCATCGGCCACAAGCGGATGTTCCTCACCGGCCTGGCCCTGTTCGCAGCCGCCTCCCTCCTGGCCGCGTTCGCCCCCTCCCCGCCGGTGCTGATCGCCGCCCGGGCCTTCCTGGCGGTCGGGGCGGCGGCGATGCTGCCCGCCACCCTGTCACTGATCCGCATCACCTTCGACGACGAACACGAGCGCGGCATCGCCATTGGCGCCTGGGGCACCATGGCGGTACTCGGCGCCGCACTGGGCCCGGTCGTCGGAGGCCTGCTGCTTGCGCACTTCTGGTGGGGCTCGGTCTTCCTCCTCAACATCCCCGTCGTGCTGCTCGCCCTGGCCGCGACGGTCGCTGTCGTGCCGGGCGGCCCGGGCCACCGCGACCGCCCCTGGGACCTGATCGCCTCCCTGCAGGCCATGGTCACCCTGGCCGGCCTCGTCTACGCCATCCAGGAAGCCGCCAAGCCCGACCCGATGCCGCTGGCGATCGCGGGGGCCCTGCTGGCCGCAGCCGCCGGGGGCTGGATGTTCGCAGGCCGCCAGCGCCGCCAGACCTACCCGCTGATCGACTTCTCCCTTTTCCGCAACCGGAGCCTGCTCACCGGGGTGATCGCGGCCGCACTGGCGATGGCCGCCACCGCCGGCATCGAACTGCTCCTCACCCAGCGCCTGCAGCTCGTCCTGGGCCTGACCCCCCTGCACGCGGGCCTGATCGTGACAGCGTTCGCGGCCGGCTCCCTGCCCGTCGGCGTGCTGGCCGGCGGCCTGCTCCACCGCACCGGGGTGCGGCCGCTGATCGGCGGCGGCCTGCTCCTGGGCGCCCTCGGCGTCCTGGTCACCCTGCTGCTGACCCCGGGTGCGGTCCCCCTGCTGGGCGGCGGCCGGAGCCCGGCATGGGTCGTGCCGGGCCTGGTCCTGGCCGGCGTGGGCCTGGGCATCGTCACGGTCGCAGCCTCGGCCGCGATCATCAGCGGCGCCCCGCCGCAGCGCGCCGGCATGGCCTCCTCCATCGAGTCGGTCTCCTACGAACTAGGCAGCCTCGCCGGCGTCACCGTCCTGGGAACCATCCTCACCGCCGTCTACACCAACACGATCCACCTCCCCGCAACCGCCCCCGCCCAAGCCGCCGGCAGCATCGACGAAGCCCGCGCCGCCGCAGGCCACCTCCCCGCCGGCCAAGCCCACACCCTGCTGGACGCCGCCACCAGCGCCTTCGACAACGGCTACACCCTCGCCCTGGCCATCACCGCCCTCGCCCTGGCCGCAGGCAGCGCCTTCACCTACCGTTACCTCAAGCGGCAGCCCCCTACCTCCACAGAACAGGCCCGGCACCCCGAGCCGGCCCGGCACGGCGGGTAGCCGCTTGAGCCGACCGGCTCCGGAAGACGAACCCCCCCGGTTCGCGCCGCCCAGATACGCGCCGGTCAGGTTCGCGCCGACCAGGCCCAGGTCCGGAAACGTCACAGGTGGCGGCTGGTGGTAGCTACCTTACGGACGGGCCGAACCGCAGGAGATCGCGGATGAGGGGCACGAGCAAGTCCTGGACCGGGTGGCCGCGGTCGACGTGGCCAAGACGTCGGATGGTCTGCACCCGGGTGCCGCGCCCCTCCCGGCTCGGCAAACGGCGCACCCGGCGCAAGATGCGTTCTGCTGCCAGACGGTCACGACTCCTTGGCCGTCGGCGGCCGGGAACTGGGCCGCGGATTGGGAGACGCGGCCAGCGGGGTCCCGGCCACCGCGCAGTGTCGTTGGAGGGACGGCGGGAGATCCTCCGCTACTGGCTCAGCGTCCGCAGCTGGCCGGCTCAGCGCGTCATCGCGGATCGTGGTCCAGGCGAGCAGCGCGGCCGCGAAAGACATTCCAGCGGCGATGGTCATCGCGACCGGGAAGCCGGCTGCCATTCGGGCCGGGTTTTCGAAGGCGGTGCCGGAAAGCCCCGCGGCGAGGGGGAGAGCCGCAACCGCGACCATCTGGCCGAGGCGCGAAAAGGCGTTGTTAACGGCGGACGCGATCCCGGAATGCCGCGAACCGACGCTCGCCAGCACCGTGGCGGTGATAGGAGTGATCAGCGCGGCGAGACCGACCCCGAAGACCACCAGCGAGGGCAGTACGCCAGTTAGGTACCTGTCGCCGACGTGGATCTGTGCCATCAGCAACAGTCCCGCGCCGATCAGGACGGCCCCGATCGCCAGCGGGATCCGGGGGCCGATGCGCTGTGCGATCGCTCCCGATGGACGAGACAGGATCAGCATCAGCGCGGTGATTGGCAGTGTGGCGGCACCCGCTTGAAGTGGCGTGTAGCCGAGTGTGATCTGCAGGAACGCGACGAACAGGAAGATCACGCCGCCGAGCGCCGCATAGGCCACCAGCGCGAGCATGGTGGCGCTGGCGAACTGGCGGGAGCGGAACAACTCCAGCGGAAGCATCGGGTGGCCGCTGCGCGGCTCAACGGCGGCAAAGGTGCCGGCGGCGGCCAGGCTGATCGCCGCGGCGGTAATCAC
>Ga0187883_10002135_pt1 | contig 11975 bp, 13 predicted proteins | sample June2016WEW_20_1_2_FD_132966 | JGI IMG/M metagenome (GOLD analysis project Ga0187883, IMG submission 132966) | Peatland microbial communities from SPRUCE experiment site at the Marcell Experimental Forest, Minnesota, USA - June2016WEW_20_10 | ecosystem: Environmental > Terrestrial > Soil >...
CCTGGAGGCACTGTTCAGCGAGGTACGGCCCGACGTGATTTTCCACGTGGCCGCGCAGCGGGAGCCCGCCCGCGCGGAGGTGGAGGTGCACCGGACCGTGTCCACCAACGTCCTGGGCACCCGTAACGTGCTGGAGGCCGCGGAGGCGGCGGGCGTGTCCCAGGTGGTCTGCGCGTCCACCGGCAAGGCGCTCCGTCCCTACTCGCCTGACATCTACACCGCCTCCAAGCGGGCAGCGGAGTGGGTCGCGTCGAGCGTGGCCGGCCGTGGTGAGCTGCTGGTTTCCGCGGGCCGGTTCACTCATGTCCTCGACAACTCGGTCATCTACCGCCGGCTGCAGGGCTGGGCCGAGGACGGCGTGGTCCGGCTGCACAGCCCCAGCATCGCGTTCTACGTGCAGTCAGCGCTGGAGTCCGCGCAGTTGCTGCTGCTGGCCGGCCTTGGCGCGCAGCGCGGCGAGTTCCGGGTGCACGCCATCACCGACCTCGGCTGGCCGGTCAGCCTCCTGGACGTCGCCCTCGGAGTGCTCATCAGTACTGGCTCGTCGACGCCGATCTACTTCAGCGGGTACGACCCCGGGTACGAGGAGGTGCCGTTCCCCGGCCTGTACGACCCGGTGACCGCGGGGGACGTGAGCGCGCTGCTGAACGCGTTCGAGGCGGCGGCCAGCACTTCCGCACCGTGTCCCATGGTGGACGCGTTCCGGCTGGAGATGGCGGCCAACCTCCAGCCTGCCAAGCTCCTCGGGGCGCTCGATGAGATCTGCGAGCGCAGCACCGATCCGGACGTGGTGCGCGGCGGGCTGAACGAGATGTCGTGGGCGCTGCTCGACGCCACGCTGCAAGCGGTGCCGCGCCGGGTGCTGGCCCGGGCGGCGGCGCTGTCCGATCCGCACCAGGGCGTCATGTGCGCCGACCACCGGCGCGTACTGGACGCGATCAGGGACAGCGCCGGGCTCACCGCCTACGGCTGAGCAGGACGCCCGGCGGGATGCGATGCCGCGGTGGCGCGTGGTCCGGCGGGGCGCTTCTACACGGTGCCCTGGTCAGGCGTGCCCGCCGGGTGCGGGCGGAGGACCTGGACGTCGAGGTCCCCCTCGAGGCGCCCGGCCAGCGCCTGGCTGAGCTCGGCGAGCGCGGGCCCGCGGGAGTGCTCGGCGAGCGCCTCCGCGCTGGACCACTTCTCGACCATGACCAGCCGGTCATCGCCTTCGTGCAGGGCGTACAGCAGGCAGCCGTCATCGTGGGCGTGCACGTCGGCGATGGTCTTCTCCATGGCCGCGATGACCTCCGCGCGGTGCTCCGGCACCGGGCGGATAGTGGCTACGACGACAACATCGGTCATGACAGGTGATCCTCTCCTGGATGAACACCCGGCCGCGTGGCGGCCGGAGCTTTACGGAGCGGCCGCCAGGCCACGGCCGGCAGCAGCGGGCTGAGCAGCTTCTCCGTCAGCACGCCGCGGTAGACGCCCGCCCCGTAGGCCGCCTCGTCGGCCAGGTAGGCGAGCGAGAACGTCGCGGCCGGCAGCGGTGGCCGGGTCCGCCGCCATTCTGCGAGGGGCGGCCCGGCCAGCAGCGACGCCACGGCCAGCCGGCGCCCCAGCCGGGTCCGGGCCGTGCGGCCCCCGGGGCGGGCCAGGCAAGCTGCCGCGACCGGGAGCGCGCACTGGATGGTCCAGCGGCCCGCGCCCAGCCAGGTCTGCAGCACCGAATCGGCCATCGGCCGGAGAACACCTTTGGGTGGCACGTCCCAGTCGTGCAGCAGCCGCACCAGCTGGCCGGTGCCGGCCCCGTAGGCGGCGAGCGCGGCCACCGGCCTGCGCGCCAGCAGCGCGGCGACGGCCGCCGCCGGCCAGGCCTGCAGCACCAGCGGCGGCACCTGCCCCGGGTGCCTGCGCGCGAGCGGGGCCGCCGAGCATCCATAACGAAACCGCCGTCCCAGCACCCGCGCCCAGGTGGCGGGTTCCGCGTGGCTGACGGACGCAGCGGGGTCGTAACGGACCCGCCAGCCGGCTTCCGCCAGCCGCCACACCAGGTCCACGTCCTCGCCGTAGCGCAGGCCAGCGTCGAAAGGGCCGTCGCCGGACGGGGCGTCCGCCGGGAGACCGTCCGCCGGGAGACCGTCCGCCGGGAGACCGTCACTGGAGACACCGGCAGCGGACCCGTGTGTGGCCAGCGCGGCGCGGCGGACCAGCAGGGCGGCGGTCGGCACGTAGGACAGGCGGGTGAGCGGCAGCACCCGGCTCTCCTGCGGGCCCATGTCGAGCGGCGTGCGGGCCCCCAGGTAGCGGCCGGCCGAGCCGGGCCCGGTGATAGGCCGTACCCGCGGTGCCACCGCGGCGACCAGCGGGTCCCCGAAATGGGCCGCCAGGGACGTGATCCATTCCGGCCCGGCCTCGCAGTCACTGTCCAGGAACGCCACCAGCCGCGTTGACACGTGGGCCAGCCCGTCGTTGCGGGCCGGCCCCGGCCCGCCGGAGCTGGGGCGCCGGATCAAGGTCGCGCCGTGCCTGCTGCACAGTGCGGCGATCTCGCCGGCCTGCCGTGACCCGTCGTCCACCACGATCACCGGGTAGCTGCGGCCCAGGGCGGTCAGGCAGCGGTCCACGTGGGCGGGCCGGTCGCGGGCCGGGATGACCACGGTCACGTCGGGTAGTGCTGGCCCGGGGGGACGACCTCCCGCTCCGCTCTCCCGGGGGACTACCCCCGCTCCGCTCTCCCGGGGGACTACCCCCGGAGCCCCCATCCCCGTCCCGTCGTCGGCTCGGAGAAGACCGCCTCCGACGGGCCCCGCCTCGCCAACAAAGGGCGGCCGGGGGTGGGCCAGCCCGGTGTCGGTGAGCCGCCGGGCCAGCTTGCCCGCGGCGGCTGAGCACACCGGCCCGCGGCGCAGCTCGGCGAGCGCGCGCTGGCCGGCCGGGTTGAGCCTGAGCAGCCGCGGGGGAGACCCGCCGAACAGCACGTCCGCCCCGACGAACTGGGTCTGCGGGTCGAAGACGATGCTGAAGCCGGCCGGCAGCGGCGCCGGTCCCCGGCCCGGCCTCGCCTCGGGGCGGGTCACCGGACGGGTCACACGGCGCTCACAAGGCCAGCCCCCCGTCCACCGGGACCACCGCGCCGGTCATCCCGCTGCTGCCGTCGCCAGCCAGCCAGACCAGCGCCGCGGCCACCTCCTCCGGGGCCAGCAGCCGGTCCAGGGGCTGCTGGGCCGCGAACGACCCGGCGCCGGGCAGCCCGTACAGGCGTGCGCTCTCCGCCAGAATGGGCGTATCCGTGGAGCCCGGACTGACCGCGTTGGCAGTGACGCCGGTGCCACGCAGTTCGGTGGCCAGCGCGCGGATCAGCCCGGCCACTCCGGCCTTGGCCGCACAGTAAGCCGCCAGCATGGGCAGCCCCCGCGTCGCGGCGGCCGACGCGACGGCCAGGAACCGGCCGTGGCGCGGCTCCGGCCGGCGCAGCAGCGCCGGGATGGCCGCGCGGGCCAGCACCATCACCCCGCCGAGGTCGGTGCTCACGACCGCTTCCTCCTGCTCGGGGGTCATCTTCCAGAGCGGCATCCCGCCCGCGATCACGCCCGCCACGGCGAGAGCGGCGTCCAGGCCGCCCCACCGCAGCTCGGCCTCTGCCACCGCGGCGGCCATGGCCGCGTGGTCGCGGGTGTCGGCGGCCAGGCCGTGCGCCTGACCCGGGCCGCCAGCGGCCTCGGCTATCACGGCGTCCAGGTCGGCCCGGGTGGCCAGGTGGTAGGGCAGCGCCGGGTCGTCGGCACAGCGGTCGACGGCCAGCACGGACCAGCCCTCGGCGGCGAGCGCGCGTACGGTGGCGGCGCCGATGCCCCGCGCCGCCCCCGTCACCAGCGCCACTCGGGTCATTAGGCCTCCTCCGGGTACCAGGCTTCGACTGCGGCGGCCAGGTCCGCAGACAGCTGATCGAGCAGTTGCGCCCCCTCGGCCGCCGAGGCTCCTGCCGGGTCGCCGAGCACCCCGTTGCGGCTGACCGCCCGGACCCCGCCCGCCCGCAGCGCGGGCATCAGCCGGGGCAGCGGGGCCGTGTTCCCGGCCTCGGCGAGCCCGGCCCGGACCCGGCCCGGGGTGAGGGCCAGTTGTAGGGCGGTCTCGGTGCGCCCGGCGTGCGCGTCCGGCAGGGGCAGCTCCGGGCCGGGCCGCGGTCCGGGCATCCAGAACAGCACGTCGCGTGACTCGGCGCGGAGCCGGGCGACGGCCTGCCGCGCCGGGGCGGCGTTCCCGCCGTGCGCGCACACGAACACCAGGTGGCCGAAGGTCTCGGCGGCCGAGCGGCCCAGCTCGGTCAGCACGAGTTCCACGGCGTCCTGGCCGATCGAGAGCGTCCCGGCGAACCCCGCGTGCTCGCCGCTGGAGCCGTAGCTGACCGGCGGCGCGATGACCACGCCGGGCCGCCGGGCCGCGAGCCGGCCGGCCAGCGCGACCGCGATGTCGGTGTCTGTGGACAGCGGCAGGTGCGGCCCGTGCTGCTCAGTAGAGCCCACCGGGACGGCCAGCAGCGCCCCCGCGGCACCTAGGCGGGCCGCCTCGGGCCAGGTGAGATCGGCGAGCAGAGTCATCAGCCCATCACCCTAGTGCTGGCTGCGTTCACGGTGGCGACTGCGTTCACGGTGGCGACTGCGTTCACGGTGGCGACTGCGTTCACGGTGGCGACTGCGTTCACGGTGGCGACTGTGTTCACGGTGGCGACTGTGTTCACGGTGCTGGCTGTGTCAAAGGTGCGGGCTACGTTCATAGCGCGGCTCCCACCCGCTCGCCCTCGATCACCGCGGCGTGGGCCCGGCGTGGCGCCAGGCAGTCACCCACCCGGTGGACCTCGAACGGCGCGCCGCTCAGCGCGTGCCACGACTCGTCGGCGGGCCGGGGCGGCACTGCGCAGGCCACCCAGTCGCAGGCCACCCAGTCGCAGGCCACCCAGTCGCAGGCCAGCTGCTGGCGGTCCCCGGTCGGGTGGTGCAGCAGCGAGAGTTCCAGGCGGCCCGCCCCGTCCTCCCGCGCGTCCAGCACCACCACGTCCGTCCGCTGGCGCACACCCTGGGCGTGCGCCTTCCTGGTCCACAGCTCCAGGTCGTGCCGTGCGGCTGGCACACCGCGGCGATCTGCTGCCAGCCCTCCCCCGCGGCCGAGGCCAGCGGGGCCCGCTCGTACGGCCAGTCCGACGGGTGCACGGAGGCGGTCTCGGTCACGATGAGCCCGGCCCCGCCCGCCGCGCGGCGCTGGTAGTAGGCGACGTGCCGGGGCGAGAACGCGCGGCCTGCGTGGTGGCTAGCAGAGCCCAGGCCGTACTGCCCGAGATTGGTCTCGTGCGGGCCGAACATGACCCTGGACTGCGCGACCCGGCCGGCCAGGGTGACTGGTCGGTGAGCCGCGCGAATCCCGACGTCATGTCAGCGCGCGCCACCCGCCGCGAAGCCGGCCAGCGGGTTGACGTCGCAGGCCCGGTCTGGCGGCGCGGGGACCGGGCGGCGCCCGATCGTCACGGGGACCGGCGGCCGGGCCTGCCCGCGGCGGACTTGACCGCGCACCGGGCCGCGGTGCGAGTGGTCCAGCCCCGGCCGGGGGAGCGCGGTCCGGTCCGCCCCGGCCAGCGCCTGCTCGGCCCGCGCTCGCTCAGCCAGCGCCTGCTCACCGAAGCCGCGGACGCACTCCGGGTCCGGGCCGTCCAGCGGCAGCCCGGTGAAGAACTTCGCGGCCATGCAGCCGCCCCGGCAGGAGTCATAGAACTGGCAGGAGCCGCAAGCGCCGCCCGCGGAGGGCCCGCGCAGCTCGGCGAACAGCGCGGAGTCCCGCCAGACCGTCTCGAAGCCGCCAGCGGTCCGGACGTTCCCGGCCAGGAAGTTCTCGTGGATCGCGAACGGGCAGGCGTAGACGTCACCGACCGGGTCGATCAGGCACACCACCCGGCCGGCGCCGCACATGTTCAGGCCCGGGAGCGCCTCGCCGTAGGCGGCGAGGTGGAAGAACGAGTCCCCGGTGAGGACCTGCTCGCCGTGCGCGCACAGCCAGTCGTAGAGCTCGCGCTGCTGCGCGGCGGTGGGGTGCAGTTCGTCCCAGACGTCGGCGCCCCGGCCGGACGGCCGCAGCCGGGTCAGCCGCAGCTGGGCGTCGTAGCGGTCGGCCAGGGCCTTGAACTCGTCCAGCTGCCCGGCATTCTGCCGGGTGACCACGACGGAGATCTTGAAGCCCTTGAACCCGGCCGCGGCCAGGTGCTCCATGGCCCGGATGGCCACCGCGTGCGAGCCCTCCCCGCGCACCGCGTCGTTGACCTCGGCGGTCGCGCCGTCCAGGGAGATCTGCACGTCCACGTAGTCGCTGGCGGCCAGCTTGCGGGCCACGGCCTCGTCGATGCGCACGCCGTTGGTGGAGAACTTCACCCCGACACGGTGCGCGGTGGCGTAGTCCACGAGTTCCCAGAAGTCGGGCCGGACGGTGGGCTCGCCGCCGCCGATGTTGACGTAGAACACCTGCATGCGTTCCAGCGTGTCGATGACGGCCTTGCACTCTGCGGTGCTCAGCTCTCCCGGGTCGCGCCGGCCCGAGCTGGACAGGCAGTGCACGCAGGCCAGGTTGCAGGCGTAAGTCAGTTCCCAGGTCAGGCAGATCGGCGCGTCCAGCCCGTGCTCGAACAGCTCCACCAGGGTTTCGGTGCTCACGCGGCCCCCCGTTGGCTACTCATGCGCAGGGTGATCATGCCCGACTCGGCCAGGGTGGCCAGGCCCCGCTCGTAGGCGGCCATCCTGGCGGGCTGGATCCCGGCCGCCGCGCACGCGGCGCGGGCCGAGGGGTGCTCACCCAGCGACCGCACCACGGCCAGCATGGTGGCGTTCTTCAGGAACGACAGCCGCCGGGTGCCGAAGTGATAGAGCAGCGCACCGAACGGTTCGGGGCGGATCGCCACCCGCTCGTCCAGCCGCCAGGGCCGGTCCAGGCCGAACCCGCCGGCCGGGCTCACCGCGCCCGCCGGATCGGCCCGGCCGGCTGAGCTGCCCTCGACGGCGGGGTTCACCACGCCAGCCCCGGCCAGGTCAGTAGACACCGCACATGCCGTCGATGGAGACTTCTTCGACGAGCAGTTCCTCGGCGACCAGACTCTCGTCGGCGGCCGGGCTGGCCGCTTCGGCTGTGCTGTGCTCTGCTGGCGTGGCCGCGCTGGCGGTCTGTTCGCTCATGCCTGCCTCCGGATCCGTCGTCCGGCCCGCGCTGGCTGGTCCGCCAGCACCGCCGCTGTCGTCTGCCTTCGCCCTACGGGTCACTCAGGGCTGACATTAAGGGCACTCAGTGCCAAGGGTCAAGAAGACGGGACCTTCGGGCCTTTCGCATGCCCGGCTGGGTCGTGGCATGCTCCTGTCAGGCCGACGAGCCAGGCGGGATGGAAAGGTGGTGCTGGCCGGTGAGCACTACGGGGATGCCTGCCCAGCTTGGCCGCAGGCGCATCACCTCCCGGGCGGAGCTGGAGCACGTCGCGTTCGAGCTGTTCGACCGGCGGGGCTTCGAGGGCACGACGATCGACGACATCGCGGTAGCGGCCGGGATCGGCCGCCGGACGTTCTTCCGCTACTTCCCGTCCAAGAACGACGTGCCGTGGGGGAACTTCGAGGACGAGCTGGACCGGATGCGGGGCTGGCTGGCCGCCTGCCCGACGCAGTGGCCGCTGATGGACGCGATCCGGCTGGCCATCGTCGACTTCAACAAGGTGGCGCCGGAAGACGAGCGCTGGCACCGGCGCCGGATGCAGCTGATCCTGGGCGTGCCGGTACTTCAGGCGCACTCCACCCTGCGCTACGCGGAGTGGCGGCAGGTGGTCGCGGACTTCGTGGCCGTCCGCACCGGGCAGGCCGCCGGCGGCCTGCAGCCGCAGACCATCGCCTACGCCATGCTGGGCGTGGCCATCGCCGCCTACGAGCAGTGGCTCCAGGACGACGACGGCAACCTGAGTGAGCTGCTGGACACGGCCATGCGCGATCTCGCCGCGGCGTTCGGCCACAGCCTGCCGCTCCGGGCCGAGCCCACCCGGTGACCCGGTGACGCGGCGACGCGGTGACCCGGTGACGCGGTGACCCGGTGACGCCGGGCCTGGGTCCCCGGGACGACACCGGGGCCGTGGTCGGTGTCCCGGCCGGCGTCCGCCGGGTCGTGTCCCTTGTGCCGTCGCTGACCGAGAGCGTGGCCGTGACCGCCCCGGGCCTGGTCGCCGGGGCCACCGACTGGTGCACCCACCCGGCCGGCCTCGACGTTCCCCGGGTCCGCGGGACCAAGAACCCCGACCTCGCGGCGGTCCTCGCGCTGCGCCCGGACGTGGTCCTGGCCAACGAGGAGGAGAACCGGGCCGCCGACCTGGCCGCGCTCCGCGCCGCGGGGCTGCCGGTGTGGGTGACCGTGATCCGGACGCTGGACGAGGCGCTGGCGTCGTTGCGGCGGATGCTCACGGTCGCCTGCCAGCTCCCGGCGCCGGCCTGGCTGGACGCCGCGGAGCAGGCCTGGGACCTGCCGGAACTGCCGGCGCGCCGCCAGGCAGTGATCCCGATCTGGCGCCGGCCGTGGATGGTGCTGGGCCGGGACACGTTCGCGGGCGACGTGCTGGCCCGGCTCGGGGTGGTCAACGTGTACGCGGGGCACGCCGAGCGCTACCCGAAGGTCCCGCTGGATGACCTCCTGGCCGCGGGCCCCGACCTGGTCGTGCTGCCGGACGAGCCGTACCGTTTCACCGCCGTCGATGGCCCCGAGTGCTTCCCCGGCGTGCCCGCGGCCCTGGTCAGCGGCCGTCACCTGACCTGGTACGGCCCGTCGCTGGCCGAGGCCCCCCGCATCCTCGCGGCCCAGCTGGCCGCCGCGTCCCCTCTTCTCCCCTAACGGTCTTGTCGTGGGCGCTGCGGCTTAATGATCACGCGAGCGGGATGCCCGGCACGACGGGGCATTGGTAACACCGGCCTCGCAGGCCACAAGAGTCCGGGGTGCTGGCCCTACTGGGCGCTGGTCAGCTGATGATCAGACGAGGCCCTCCTGCCGGTTGCGTGGGTAGGTTCTTGATCATCTTGCGGGGAGGGCGGGGCGGAGGCCGCCGACGGCGAGCATGGCCAGGGCGATGAGGGCGTGCGGGTGGTGGAAGCCGAAGGCCATCCGGGTGAGGACCCTGATTTTGGTGTTGACCGATTCGATGAGGCCGTTGCTGAGGCCGTGGGTGATGGTGGCGCGGATCGCGGGCAGGTGGTTGCGGATCCGGCGGCCGAGGGTGATGAATTCGGGGATGCGGCAGCGGGCGGCCCAGGCCAGCCACCGGGAAAGGGCGTAGTCCGCTTCATCGCCTTTGAGTTTCAGGGCGGTGCGCAGGCCTTCTTTGAGGAGATAGGCGCGGTAGAGCAGGGGGTGGGTTTTCTCGATCCAGGCGAGTTTGGCCTGCTGGCGTCCGGTGAGGTTTTCCGGGTTTTTCCACAGCGGGTAGCGGGCGCGGCGCAGGTCCCGGGCGCCGCCGGTCGACAGCCGCAGCGTCCGCCCGCCGGTTTTGAGGTCCCGGACGGCGCCGGGAGCCTGCCGGGCGGTCCGCCAGATCCCGCGGCGGACCTCATCGAGGGCCTCGGTGGCCCAGCCGACGACGTGGAACGGGTCGGCGCACAGCACCGCCTGGGGGGCGCGTGCGCGGACCGGCTGGGCGATCCATTCCGCGCCGTCGGCGGAGACGTGGGTGAGCAGCTTGCTGCGGTCTTCGCCGAGGGCATCGAAGAACGCGCGGACGGTGGCCCGGCTGCGGCCCGGCGCGGCCCAGATGAGGTCGCCGGTGTCGTGGTCGACGACGATGACCAGGTACTTGTGGCCACGCCGGTAGGAGATCTCATCGATGCCGATGCGGCGCAGCCCCGCGAGCCGGTCACAGGCAGCCTGCTTCTCGGCGGTGACCCGGGCGATGATGACACCCACGGTCCGCCAGGAGATCCGCATCAGCGCCGTGATCGTGGTTTTCGAGCACGCCGCCGCGAGCCAGGCGACCTGGTCCTCGAAGAACCGGGTATGCGCGGCGCCGTGCCGCGCCCACGGCACCGCGGCGGTGATCACCCCATGGCGAGGGCAGGTCACCCGCGGCGCGTCCGCCTCCAGGTAAGCACGCACGGTGCCCAGGTCCAGCGCCCGCCACCGGCGCCGCCCCTGCCCCCGGTCATAACCCGGGCATTTCCTGCCGCAGGCCCCGCACCGTCCCGCCAGCCGCTGATACGGCCGCACGTGCACAACAAGCCGCAGACCCGCCCTGCCGCCCTCGTCCTCGTGCCAGCCGATGTCCTCGATGACGGTGTTCTCGCAGCCGGCCAGTTTCGCCCATAGCCTGGAAGAGCGCACGCCGTTCCCTTTCCGCTGGTGCCCGTGATTCGACACCTCAGACACTACGGACCGGGGACGGCGTGCCCCTTGACCAGCCGCGACATCCCCCCTCCCATGCCCCTTTTTCTGCTTTCCGGGCAGCCCTGAACACAGCGCTGGGGGCGGCTGGTGTCCAGGCTGGCCGCAGGCCACCCCGAAGGGGCCGCAGGGCCTCGACACCAGCCGCCCCCAGCGCACAATCCCAGGCCCCGGAAAGCAGCAACCCGCACACGCCAAACCCGGCCGCCACAGCTGGCGCCGCCTGCGACATGCCGCACTAGCTACCAGACACCCCGAACCCCGCTGCCTGGCCCCGCATCCCGCCGCCTGCCTGTCACCAACCACCCACGCAACAAGCAGGAGAGCCTCAAATGTTCACCGTCAACCAGGAGGCCGCTATGCCTGAGTTCCCACCGATCACCCATGTCGCTGTGACTGTGACCGACCTTGAGCGAAGTACCCGCTGGTACGGTGAGCTGCTGGCCGCCGAGCCGGTCCTGGACGAGGACGAGCAGATTGGGGGCTTTCACCACACCGTGTTCGCGCTCGGCGGAGGACAGCTACTGGGCTTGCATACGCACCCCCAGGCCGCAGGTGACAAATTCGACGAGCATCGCGCCGGCCTTGATCATGTTGCGTTCGCCTGCCGCAACCGCGATGAGCTGCAGACATGGGCCGCGCGCCTGGACGAGCTTGGCATCGCGCATGGCGGAATCAAGGACGCCCATTACGGCTCTGGTGTCTCCTTCCGCGACCCGGACGGAATTGCCCTCGAGTTCTTCGCCCCGCCTTCCTGACCCCATGGCCGCAAGCCAGGGCTAGGAACTGGGTGCGCTGCCTCCGGCCGTGGGCGCAGACCGCGACGGCCGGCCGGGGGACCGCACGGCAAGAACCGCACCACCGCTGAGAATCGCGGCCAGACGAGCGTCGTGACAAGCCATATGAACCTGCACATCAGGTCCGCCGTCCAGCCACGGATCGAGTATTCGGCACAGACAGCAGGGTTCCGGGCAGGGGAGGCTGGATGCCGTGTCGCCCTGCGTCACGGCGTCGGGCTTCCCCCTTGCCGGAAGCCGGCCGCCTGCAGCGAGGCCCGCGGGGCCAGCGATGAGGCAACTGCTGCGTTGTGCCAGGCGGCGCTGAGGTGGGACGGCGGGGAGGAGCTGCCGACTGGAGCTGAATCCGCTGCCTGGTCGCCCGAACTGTCGAGCGGTCCGCGAGTCGGCCACGTGCTCGCCCCCGCGCGCCTGCTCGCAGGTTAGCGACCGGCTGTCGCGGCTTCATGACTCATGCGCACACGTTGACGTTCGTGAGGGCATCACGCTCGCCGAGCCCATCGCGGTCTGATGGCCGCAGATCCTGGCATTCATCGAGTCGGCCGGCGCCGGGAGACAGACCGGGACCCGCGGAGGGCGCCGCCACCTTACATCGCCGCGAGGTTCCCGAGGATCCCCTGATCGTCACCCAGAGGGAACGAACCGGTCGAAGTAGATGTGGCGTTCCTTGCAGCCGGTGGGCTTGAGCACATCGATTGCGGCGTCGATCATTAGCGGGGGCCCGCACAGGTAGGCTTCCATCCCCCGGGTCGATGGGAGCTGCCGGGC
>Ga0187883_10002144_pt1 | contig 11956 bp, 12 predicted proteins | sample June2016WEW_20_1_2_FD_132966 | JGI IMG/M metagenome (GOLD analysis project Ga0187883, IMG submission 132966) | Peatland microbial communities from SPRUCE experiment site at the Marcell Experimental Forest, Minnesota, USA - June2016WEW_20_10 | ecosystem: Environmental > Terrestrial > Soil >...
CCAGCGCGGATCATCGTTATGGATCTTGCCGAGGTCGCCCCTACCGGCTCGGCGGCGGCGAACCGGCAGACCGAGATGATGTATATGCTGGGCCGCCATATCCTCGCCCGGAACTTCTTCTTAGAGCCTGATTATCTGCGTTATGTGCCGGACCATGTGCGAGACTATCATCAGGTCCGATTCCAGGAGACTTACGAAGCGGTGAAGCGGCTCGATTACGACGAGTGGCATCGCACGCAGGGCAGTCCCCAGGTGCGTGCTCAGGCCGAGCTCGATGTCCGCGAGGGCCGCAAACACAATATTCAACTCGGCTTTTCGAGCCAGCGGTTGCGGGACATGGGGGATGGGATTGTCAGCCAATCAACGGGCCGCTTCGTTCTACGGGCTGGCGACGATAAAGAAGCCGAAGAGATCATCGAGCGTTTCAATCTCTCCGAGGCAAGTGCCGACATTGTGCGCTATCGGCTGCATGGTCCAGGTCCGGCCGGTGCCGCGTTTCTGGCGGTGTTGCAAGTCGACAACGCGAAATACGAGCAGATGCTCGTGAATACGCTTGGGCCGATCGAACTGTGGGCCTTGTCCACAACTCCCGGCGATACCGGGCTGCGCAATCGGCTTTACGAGAAGCTTGGGTCAGATGAGGCGTTGCGGCGTCTTGCCAAGATTTTTCCGTCCGGCTCGGCCTTGAGGGAAATCGAGCGGCGGAAGTCCGAGCGGTTGCGCCGCGGCGAGATCGATGCGCGGGCTCAAACGGGCGTGGTCGACGAGTTGGCAAGCGAGCTCGCCGATGCGCATGGCATTGGCGCGCGGCTCCTGCATGATGACGACAGGGTCCCCTTGCCGGTCGCGGCGCAATAGAACGCCCGTTCCGGAGAGAGCATCGGGCGCCGGCCGGCACGCCGAGGCGAGTGCGCTCAGACCGCGTTGCTTTGGGAAAAATATCCATGCCCCCCTCGCGCTATCGTGAACTTCGGGCGGCCGTAATTGAAGCAGGCTATGAGCACGATATTGAGTGGGCGCAAACCATTAAGGCCCCGCCGACGCCAGTAGACTTCGCCGGGGAGGTTATTTGGGTCATCCATAAGCTGTAATCGGATCGCGTGATCAAGCACATCGTGTCGCGTTCGCCGTGGCCCAGTCTAGAGCGTCCTCAAGGCGGTCGTCTCCCCAGAACAACTCGTCCCCCACAGTGAAGCTTGGCGCCCCGAACAGGCCGCGCATCGCCGCCTCTTCAACATTCCGCCGTAGCCGTTCCTTGTTCTCAGGCGATAGTGCCCGCTCCACAAGCCGCGGCGAGGCGACGAACCGCCCAGCTAGCGACTCCAGCGTCGCCCGATCGGATATGTCACGTCCGTCGACAAATTCAGCTGAGAACACTTCGCGACAGAACTGGACGCCCCATGGTTCCTCCCGCAAGCACGCTATGCTGTGGGAAGGTGCGCGGGTCGTCGGCGGAAGGTCGCCGAAATGACAGGCCCAGCCGCGCGGCCCGGCGCTCGACGTCGCGCCACATGTATCGACCTTTCGCCGGGTAAATCGCAAACGGCGAGGTGTTCCATCCTTGTGAGCTGAATATCGGGCCGAGCAGAAACGGTCGCCACCTCACCGCAACCCCGCGTCGCACCGCTTCCTGCTCTATTCGCATTGCGCTGAGGTAAGAATAGGTGGAAGCGAATTCGAACCAGAAGTCCAACGGAATCAGGCCCCGCAATGGGTGATATGCCGAAGGAGCCTAGCACGTCGGCTCCAAGATCGTCCCCCCATCGAGAACTCTGAGCCGAACTTCTGCAAAGGGTGGGGAGCGGAATGGCAGCTTTGCGCAATCAAAATGTCAAACAGGACATTCATTGTACGCGATCGAACGTCGACGAGCGACGTAAAGCTGGCGTTGCGGATCGCGACCTGGAATGGCGCAAGTGGGCAGGTAAGCGGGCGTTGCCTCTACGCGCGGAGTCCGCCGATTACGGACATTCGTCGCGAACGGGAATGTCACCGCTGTCGTCGGGCGCGACGACCACCGCCGGCGGCATGCTGGAGCAGGCCCGTACAGTCCTGACGAAGATCGGGGCGCCCTCGGTTATTTCGTCATGAACACGTCGCGCCGCGGGAAGGTCTCGAAGACCTTTGGGTCCTGGCCGAAGTTGGTTGCGAGCACATCGAGCGAATTGCCCGCGATCCATTGCGAGAGGTCGATCGTCTGGTAGTGGCCGCTGTTGAAGACGATCAGAATGCGGGCCGTGGTTCCGCCGACGTTCTCGATCGAATGTCCGAAGCCCTGCGGGATGTAGCCGACGTCGCCAGGCCGCAAGGTCTCCTGCCGCCAGCGGCCGCCCGAGCCGAACATCGACACCTGAAACTCGCCGGCGAGCACATACTGCCACTCCGCCGCGTTCGGGTGCCAGTGCAGCTCGCGCAGCGCGCCCACGTCCATCTCGAGAACGACGCCGGTCATCGTGGTCGAGATGGCGAATTGCGAGCCATCCACCCGCCATTCCTTGCCGCCGTCGAAAACTTCGAGCGGCTTCTGCGACAGGAGGCTATGCTTGTGGGTCAGCGGCGGCGGGCGCCAGCCCTGCAGGGGCGCAGGCGGAACGGCCGGGGGGATCGGCCCCTTGGCGAAATAGACCTCGCTCCTGGGAAACTTGTCGAAGATCGAGGCAGAGACGCCGAAATTCTTGGCGAGCAGGTCTTTCGGTGCGTGGCCGACGAAGTCGGTGATGCTGAACGTGCCGAACTCGGAGAAATAGCCATTGTCGAAGACGAGGACGAAGTGGCAGGGCATGTCGCCGAGCGTCTGGATCACGTGGCCATGGCCGCGCGGGAAGTACCAGATGTCGCCCGGCTCGAAGTCGTTCGTTTCGGCGCAGCCGGCCGGATCGATGGCGGTAGTGCGCACCCGGCCCTCGGTGACATAGGCCCATTCGGCCGCGGTCGCGTGCCAATGCAACTCGCGCATGACGCCGGGCTGCATCCGCATCGAGACGCCCGCGATCCCCTTGGACACTGGCAGCTGGAGGACAGTCGCCTCCTTGCCGTAGCTCCCGTCGATCACGCGGCCTTCCGACTTTTCGAGCTCGAACTTGAAACTGGGGAGCTCCTTCTCCGAGGCGACGGGATCGGGAATGTTGTTCTGGAAGCTGACGTGGCCGCCTTCCGAGCTGACCGGAATGCCGAGATTGAACATGACGACCCCCCTGTTCTCGCGGCAAACCCGCATCGGGACGGGACTGCGGCAGAATCCCGCAGCCTCCCCGGTCTTTGGGCAGCCGTCAACCGGAAATCGCAGACATCGGGACAATCACGCGAGGTCATCGCTATCGCGGGTTACACCACTGATTTTGAGACGGCGCTCTCTGTCCCCGCACGGCGCACCTGAATCGGCGTCGTGGTAACCACGGCCAGCACGGTCGATCCGGCGACGGTGCCTCCCAGCTTTGGGCATCGTGGAAACGTTGGCAGAGTCGGACGAGGTTTTCGAGCGGCGCCGGCGGCGAGACGTACACAGGCTACTACTCGGGCGGCGTGGGTGGCGGCGGCGGATATTCGGGCGACGGCGACGCGGGCGCCCTGAAAGACGGCAGCGGCGGGGGGGAGAGTCCTGTGTGGCGAAAGCGCCCAACTGGGGCGTCCAAGGCTGCGGTCTGCTACGTCCGCAATAAGCTGTTTCGTTATGTTTGGCGTGACCAGCTGAAACTCCGCGCAAGTCATAGGCAGGGGAGAGGCGCGGCGCTCACGGCTCGCCAGCGCTTCAGACATGCGTTTTGTTCCGGAAGGACAAGCGGGATGAACCACTGGGCCTGCTGGCCGGAGATCAACTGGCTCTGGTTGATCCAGGTCCCGGGCGCTGGAACCACTGTCTCGTATCCAATAGCATCCGCGCCGGCAGCCGCGGTCAGCGTCGGCGTCAAAACGACGGGCTCCGGCCCATAGATCGCCGCAGCCGTGTGATCGCGATCCCGGCGTCCCCCGCTGACGATCCAGAACTGATTCTGTTGGGCCGCGGCATAGGGGAAGAAGTCGGCGCGTCCGGTGGGCGGGTCCGGGACGGCGAACAGCTTGGCGTCGACCTCGACCTTGAGCGGCTCCGGCGGGCCGGCCGGAGCGGCGAGAATGTCAGCGCGCCTTGCGGCATAAAGCGCGCCAAGTTCGGGAACCGCAAGTTCGTCGGCGGACGACAGGCCGATGCGGCCGAGCGGCGTGGGAATGACGGCGATCTCATCCCCGGACGCAGCCCAACTGGCGTGGGCGGCGTCGGGATGTGTGGCTCGATAACGCCCGAGAATGGCGCCGTCGGGACCCGCCAGAACCACTGTGTGGTAGACGCGGTCGCCGTCGCGCTCCGGGTAGCTCCCGACGAGGTAGCCCTTGCCGACGCGGGCGGCGTCGGACAGCGCCTGCTCGAAGGCCCCGCCCTTGCGTTCGGCCCGGGCCTTGATTTGGTCGGGACTGAGCCCCGAGGGCAGGCCGGAAAGCTCCGGCAGCACGGTGAGCGCGCCTTCAGCCGGACGGACCGTATCGAGGAGTGACGGTCCCTCCGGCCATTGAACGCCGACCAGCGACACGCTGCGCTGTGCGCTGGTGGCGTTCCCGTCGACGGGGCTGCGGTGCAACGCGAGCAGTGGCAGATAAAGCGCGGGGCGGCGCAATGCGAGCCGCGCGGCGCGGGCTGTGTTCGACTCCGATGGCGTGATTGTCGCGCTGAAAACGCCGTGCAGCCCCGGCGCCAATTCCTCGGGCGGCACAACCGGCGCCTGGGCCAACTTATGCCCTTCCGGCGACCATAGGCTTGAGCCGCCATTGTAGTAGAGCTTTCCACCTGTGATCGGATTGGTTTCGATGCCGCTGCGCGTGGCGGCGACGACCCACACGCCGTTCTGCGCGCTCATGTACTGCACGTTGGACACGGTCGAATGATTACCGGTCGCCTCGGCGGCCGGCGTTCCCGGCATGACGCGGTCCGATACGGAATGCCAGCCAATGATCTCGGCGCCGCGCAGGGCGTTGAGACGCGGATATTGCCAGTAGGTGTCATCGTAACAGATGACGAGTCCGATGCGGCCGATCGGCGTGTCGAAGACTTCAACGCCGGTGTCTCCTGGAGCAAAGACCTTCTGGTCCTGCGGGTTGAGGCCGATCTTCCGGTATTTGCCGATGACGCCCTTGGGGCCGAGCAGGACGGCAGCGTTATAAGCCAAACCGGTTTCGACGTCCCGCTCGGCGATTCCGACGCTCAGATACATGCCGGTCCGCGCGAGAATCGGCAGAAGCGCGGTCGTCGTCTTGCCTGGGATCGTGTCGAGGTAAGGAGCAATCTGCGCTGGATCGCTGAAGAGATATCCGCTAACCGCGGTCTCCGGAAAGACGGCGTAGTTCACGCCTTCTTTGGCCGCTTTCTCGACGGCTTGCGCAAGGCGCGCGATATTGCCGTCGAGGTCGCCCCAGGCTGGGACGAAGTCCACGGCCGCGACTTTAATCGGGTGGACGGACTGATTCGATGCCGCGCTGGGCGACTCCGTCCAGGCCAAGGAGCACAGGGCGACAGCGAGGATTCGCGATGTCCAGCTCATCTATGACCCCCCAGGAATGTAATTGTATGACATATTATCTAACTCGGACTATCGAGTTTGGTGGATAGTAGCAAGCTCGGTGAACCAGGCGCGGTTTTTCGACCCTTCTCAGCTAAAAGTCTTCAATGCCTCAAGACGCCGATCGGAATACCTGTTCCCGGAACGGTCGCTCCTGGCGCTCTCTTCCCGTATCGGCACCAACCGGAAGGGCAGCAAAGGGGCGGATATCACCCGTTCGGCAAGCCGTCTGGGACCGCCCGCTTCTTGCGCATTGCGGTCGATTGCCCTCCCCGACGTATTGTCTGCTTTCGAGAAGCGAGACAGTGCGGCCAAAGGGACCATTAGGGGTCGGATGGGATCATTTGACGCGCTGCCGAGCGCCGGATTTAATCTGCCCAGACGATGGGACTCAAACGTCTTGAGTTGTCCAAGTGAACACAGACAGGCGAGAATCAGGTGTGGTCAGATTGCTCGCGTCGCGATTCGGTCGCTACCTTTTCGCGGTATGGTGACAGCGTGGTTGGATTTCTTTTCCTTTTCTGTGTCGTGGCCAAGATTGCGTTTGCGCCTGGCTTCGCTTCAGCACAGGCCGCGCCATCGCCAGGGACGGCGGAAGCGACGTTTCAGGACAACTGCGCGGTCTGCCACGCCAATCCGGCGACCCGTGCGCCCGCCCGCGACTCGCTGCGGTCGATGTCGCCGGACTTCATCGTCGAGGCGCTGACAAACGGCATTATGAAAGATCAGGGATCCCTTCTTTCGGCGGCCCAACGCTTGTCGCTCGCCGAGTATCTGACCGGCCGGAAGGTCGGCGAGCAGCCGACGATGGCTGGGCGCTGCGGTGGGACGCGCGAATTTTCGCTCGAGGGGTCCGCGTTCAACGGCTGGGGCGCCAATCCTGAGAATTGGCGCTTTCAGGCGGAGCCAGGAATCAGCGCGACACAGGCCCCGCGCCTCGAGGTGAAATGGGCTTTTGGCGTCCCTGGCGTTGCCGCCATGTTTGGACAGCCGACGATCGTCGGCGGCCGCGTATTTTTCGGCGCACAGAACGGGCACGTCTATTCCCTCGATGCGGAATCAGGCTGCTATTTCTGGGACTACGCCGCGAGCGCGGGCGTGCGAAGCGCGATCACCGTCGCGCGCTTGGGCGATAAGGCGCTTGCGCTGTTTGGCGATCGTCGCGGTCATGTCTACGCGCTCGACGCTGCGACCGGAGCCACGGTTTGGAAAGTCAGTATCGCCGATGGCCCCGCCATGCAGATCACGGGGGCGCCAGCTCTTTTCGAGGGGCGCCTCTACGTTCCGGTCTCGGCTGGCGACGACAGCGCCGCGATCGATCCGAAATACGAGTGCTGCAAGGGTCGCGGCGCCGTCGTCGCGCTTGACGCGGCGACCGGCGCGACGGTTTGGCGTACGTTCACGATTCCTGAAGCAGGTCCCACGGGCCGTAACAGCATCGGCACGCAGTTGTGGGGACCGTCAGGCGTCTCGATCTGGTCGTCGCCGACGATCGACGTGAAGCGGCGCATTCTTTACGTTGGTACCGGCGACAATCATTCGGCCCCGGCGACGGACACGAGCGACGCCGTGCTCGCGCTCGCGCTCGAAACCGGCGCCGTCGTCTGGTTGCGCCAGTTGCTCAGCGGTGACATGGGAAACGTCGCCTGCCTCGCCGCTGACAAGGCGAATTGCCCCGAGCCGCATGGGCCGGACTTCGATCTCGGGGCCTCCGCCAATCTCATCGCCCTTTCCGACAACAAGCGGCTGCTGACCATTGGCCAGAAATCGGGGCTGGTCTTTGCGCTTGACCCCGACGATAAAGGGCGCATCGTCTGGCGGACGCGGGTCGGGCGCGGCGGTCCACTGGGCGGCGTGCAGTGGGGCACAGCGACGGATGGCGAGGCTGTCTATGCTGCGACCTCCGACATCTCGCTCAAGGCTCTCGTAATCGGACAGCCTTTTGCGCTCGATTCCGATGCCGGCGGCGGCTTGGCGGCGCTCGATGTGGCGACCGGCGACAGACTTTGGATCGCTCCGCCGGCGCACGCCTGCGCCGGCCGCAGCAACTGCAGCCCCGCGCAATCCGCCGCGGTCACCGCGACGCCGGAGTTCGTGCTATCCGGATCGGTTGATGGCCATCTGCGCGCTTACGCGAGGGCGGATGGACGCGTGTTGTGGGATTACGACACGGCGAAGCCCTTCGTCACGGTCAACGGCGTCGCCTCTCATGGCGGCTCGCTCGACGCGGCGGGCCCGACGGTTGCGGGTGGGATGATCTTCGCAAATTCCGGCTATGGTCTTTATGGAGGCCAGCCAGGCAATGTTTTGCTCGGATTCGCGCCGAGGCCATAAAGGACTGGTCCACGGAATGCGTTTATTGGACCGGTGCTATGGCTGCAAACCGCCCCTGGTACCCAAGAACAAGGAGGGGCAGGCGATCATGGATCACCTGCGCGGTCTTCCGGTCGAGAAGCCGGGCGAACTGCCGGTGATTCCAGTGGATGCGCGAGCCGCAGAGGTGCGGGCGATCAGAACGGGCTGAGGGCTGAAGGTAACTTTCGAAGGTCGGAAATCCACCCCCCAGCAGACATCTGATCAGCTTCCGCCACACCCGGCCGAACGTCTGCGTTCGAGCGACGACGAGGCTGCCTGGAACGACCGAGGCGGGCGCATCTGCCGCCGATCGGCTCGCCCCGCTATGACCGGATTCGGGACGATCTGATCAGCGCCTATGCGACGTAGTTGGGTCGAAAGCGGTTATCGGGCATGGCCGCTAATACTCCAATGGCGCTCAGTTTGCGATGAAGGTCGAGGCGCACCCCGCCTAAGCGGACCGGCCCTCTCCGGAAGGCGTTTGCGAGTTAACCAAGTCTGATATGCGACTTGCGTTCGATCTGGAATGCCTGAGCTTCTCCACGAAGCCGGGAGGGGACAGAATGCGCGGTAAAATTCAGTGTCTTTAATTTGCGAGTTGAGGTCACAAGAGTTGCGAGTTGTGTGATTGCCAGTTTTCACGATCTTCTCCACGAGGCCTGGAGGGGAGAGAACGTGCGGTAAAAATCCGGGCCTTCAATTTGCGAGTTGCGGTCACAAGAGTTGCGAGTTGTATGACTTAGACGTCGATGTGCGGAGACGCACAGCTACCGCCAATTCTCTGTGGTCTAACGAACATTCTCGGACAGTCAGGGCGGCTCCGACGCGCCGGGACGCCAGTCATGATTGCCATTACAGGGATAATTGTCCGATGAACATCTACGCTTTAGCGCAAGTAGCTTTCCAAGCCGGCTACGTCGCCGCCGAATTCGACTGCGTAAGCTCACCCACCGCATGCCCGATTTACGCGGACCTATTGGCGCTGTCCCCTGATAGCGGCACCGTATTGGCCGCCGAATGGATGCGTGGCTACAAACATCGCTGCGACGAAGACACCGTCATGAATGAAGCGGCGTAAGCTCGATCAGAATCCCCAGGCCGAAAAAATGGCGCCGGCCGCGAAACTTGTCGAGGGCTTCGGCGAATTCAATTGCCGTCATTGACGCCGTCCGCAATGCGCTGCTTGACGGCGAGCGAACAAGCCTAGGAGCAAGCGTATCGGATGGTCAGGCGCTTTTCCACGCTATGACAGACCACCGTGAGTTCAGATCAGAGTTCAACTTCCGAGACCCTTCGCCACGGTACCGGTTCCTCATCAGGGCCGAGGTCGATCTCGATTGTCTCGATGGAATGAATAGAACCCGACCGTGCCAACGGCTCCTGTTCGAGTTCGGCCAGAGCATGGATCAACTTCGGCTCGTCAGCGATGAAGCGCACCAGGCGATCGAGAACCCATTTGCCATAAGGCCATTTCCCCGGGCCGAATTTCCAGATTTACCAGTAGGGGACATTATACTGCGGGGACAATGAAACGAGGTGCTGGATGAAGGCATCGATGATCAGCTCCGGGTGCCGGCCATGAGGGATGACAGCCACGGAGAGTAAGTGCCGGAAAGACGGTTTCATCTTGGCCAGGCATGAAGGCAAATCGGCCGGAAGGGCCACGCAACTGTCTGGGTACGCGATCGCATGATTGCCGGGTTGCAGGATGTACGTGGGCGTGGCGATATCGCCCGCAGGCACCGTCTTCGTGCTCCAGCCGGAGAGCGACGTGCACCCAAGGGGGCGCAACCAGAAGGCGTTGGTCCTCCACGATCCGCCGCCCGACCAACCGCTCGTCATGGTTCGGATCGACCCGTAACACGAGGTCGTAATTGTCCTCGACCGGATCGACCTCGCGATCCTCGGCGACGATCTCGAGTTCGACTTGCGGGTAAGTAAGCACGAAGTCGGCCGCGACCTTGGGCAGCAGGACATGCGCCAAGACGATCGGCGCGCTGACCCGTAATTTGCACGGACGCGCCGGCGGCCCGCCTGCTCGGCCTCGGCGATTTCTCCGAGCGGGCCTTGGGTGAGTTCATGCAGCGCGCGGCCCTCGTCGGTCAGGCGCACTCCCAGGGCCGCCTCAAGTTCGGACACCTTTCGCGAGAGCGTTGCCATGGGCCTGCCACTACTCCGGCTGGCCCGTCCGAAGCCGCCATGCGTCGCAACGAGGTTGAAGTCGGCGAGCGCGGGGAGATCCATGTATAGTGTTCCAAAATCGAGACGATGTGTCCCGATACTGCCATCTGACCCTTTAGCTTGGAACAGCTATCTTTCAATCAGCGACAACGGGTCGCCGCAGCCATTAAGGAGATACGACATGGCTATTCTGGTGACGGGAAGCACGGGTACGATCGGGACGCAGGTACTGAACTTTCTCGACGGGCATGGTGCCGAGGTCCGCGCGCTGACCCGTTCGCCCGAAAAGGCACACTTTCCTGCTGGCGTGTCCGCGGTGAAGGGCGACCTTTCCGACATCGACAGCGTCCGCACCGCGCTGGACGGTGTGAGCACGCTGTTCCTGCTCGCGCCGAACGCGCCCGATGAGCTTACCCAAGCGATGCTGACATTCAACGCCGCGCGCGACGCCGGCGTGAAGGGGATCGTCTATCTGTCGGTATTCAAGGGCGAGGCTTATGCCGACGTACCACACTTCGCGAGCAAGATGACCGTCGAGCGGATGATCGACGCCTATGATTTGTCGGTAACGATCCTGCGCCCGGCCTATTTCATCCAGAACGACATGCGGCAGAAAGATGCTCTGCTCGATGGTGGCGTCTACGGCATGCCAGTTGGCGCAAAGGGCATCTCGATGGTTGATGTTCGCGACATCGGCGAGGCTGCAGCGAAGGAGCTGCTGCGGCGCGAACAAGCGCGCGCGCGGCTGCCCCGCGAGATCTACGAACTGGTAGGGCCAGATGCCCCGACCGGGGAAAAACTCGCTGCGCTGTGGAGCGACGTTCTCGACCGTCCAATCCGATATGGCGGCGATGATCTGGAGGCCTGGGAACGGCGCCTGAAGGCATTTGGCCCCCCATGGCTTGCCTATGACATGAAGCTGATGATGCGCCGTTATCAGGAGGACGGCGCCGTCGCGACCGCGGAGGACGTTGCACGCCTCGCGGGGCTGCTTGGTCATCCGCCGCGTTCCTATCGCGACTTTGCAACTGCAGCGGCCGCCGAATGGGCGAAAGATTGAGGTGTCAGGTTCCTCGACCGCGAGCGATAAACCGCAAATACCAAGCCTGAATGGAGAAAAGATCATGACCCGTATATTGTTCGTCGGCCAGAAGCCCGAAACCGTAGACTTCTCCGACCCAGCTTTGCCGCCGGGTTTCGATGCGGAAAAGATCAACGCTGGCATTGCCGTGGCCGTCGCAAAGATCGAAGAGCGAGGATGGCAATGCGACACTTGCATGATATTCCCCGATGAAACAGCTGGTCCCATGCTCGAGAAACAACTGGCGAGCGCACGCTATGACTGCGTGGTGATCGGTGGCGGACTAAGGCTCCCTCCGAAAAGCCTCGCTCTGTTTGAACGAGTGGTCAACGTTGTTCACAGGGCAGCACCCGGCGCAGCCATCGCTTTCAACACACGGCCGGAGGACACTGCCGAGGCTGCAGCGCGCCAACTCAAGGCAGGCTGACGGGCCACGCGATATCGCGGTCAGTTGCGACAGGAGTGTTAGGCGTGCCCTTGTGGATTCCTGAGCAAATGTCCGCCTTTGCGTTCCACGCGATAAGCCTTGAACGACGCGGTTGGGCGCTCTGCAGTCGGCACCCCAACTTCGTGAACGACCGCTTCGGAGAATCGGAAGCCGGTCTTCGAACGACGAGGTTGGGTCGAAAGCGGCGATATCAGGCTAGATAGATTGAGCGCACGCGGTTTGGCTCAAGCGGTCCAGTCGCTCCTTGAGGATCGCAGCGACTTCATCCCGCAGATCGTGGAAAGGCGCCTTCTCGCAGAGCGCCCC
>Ga0187883_10002150_pt1 | contig 11940 bp, 9 predicted proteins | sample June2016WEW_20_1_2_FD_132966 | JGI IMG/M metagenome (GOLD analysis project Ga0187883, IMG submission 132966) | Peatland microbial communities from SPRUCE experiment site at the Marcell Experimental Forest, Minnesota, USA - June2016WEW_20_10 | ecosystem: Environmental > Terrestrial > Soil >...
GAAATACTAAATTGTGTTCTATTTTGTCCTAAGAAAGAATGAAACCCACACTCAAAGCTGGTTTTTTTTTCACCGTAAGGATTATGGGGTGCAAAGATAAGATTTATGGATAACAATAATATAGCTAAAAAAGGTATAAAAAATAAAAAAAAAGTTAGATTACTCATTTAATTATAGAATAGTAACATAGACATTATATTATTTAAACAAAGAATTTCTTTAGGGAAAAATATAAATAATAGAATTGTTAACGTTAAAATAGATATCTTCCCTGTCAAACTACTGGATAATGTTATAATGGCAGAGGGTGTATTGGGAATTATACTACTATTTATACTTTTAAGCTTGTTATTATCCTTTGTATATTCAGGTTTTTCAAAGAATATTTCTTGTATTACAACTAAATAATATACAGCACTAATAACACTAGTTAAAATCGCCAATAGGGTCATAAATACGTATCCATTATCTAAAGCTGCACTTAATATCATCTGTTTAGCAAAAAAACCTAATAAAGGTGGCACACCTATAAAAGAAAATAACGTGATAGCTAGACTTATAGACAATAAAGGATTCATGTAAAAGTATCCCTTCAACTGGTGAATTAGTTGTATAGGGGATAAATTTTTGTCTTTTAGCTGTTTTTCAGAGTGGTATTGTTTGCTCTCTTGTTGCGGATCTTTCGCAGTTTCCACTTTTTTTCACCCTACAAAGCTATAACCTATTGTTATTAATATTATAAATGCATTTAAGTTGGATACAGAATATTGCATAATATAGAAAAAAAAAGCTTGTATTGATTCTATGCTATTTATACTCAATGCTAATAGTATAAACCCTATATGACTAATTGTACTATATGCAAATAATCTTTTTATTCTGAATTGTGTTAAACCTAATACAGACCCAATAATTAAAGATAGAAACGAACTAAGTAATAAATTACTTTTTCATGAATAATCTAACATAGTTATACTAGTATAATAAATGAACTCTAATAATAATATAAGTATAGAAATCTTAGCTATGATAGCTACAAAAGTTGTTACTATTGTAGGGATTGCGTCGTAAACGTCAGGGCTTCAAAAATGAAATGGCGCGGATGATATTTTAAATAAAAGTCCTACTGACATAATTACAAATGACAACTGTATGTAATATTGGTATATATTAGGTATGTTTGTTATAGATGTAGTATTCTCTAGCCCATCTACGTTGTTCACCAAGATACTGTTAATGATATATATACCATCTAAATTGGTATTCCCAGAGTTAATATACAGTAAGCTTTGCCCCAGTAATATTATACAAGAAGATAATCCCCCTAATAAAAAATAAGTTAAACCAGCATTCGTGGAGAGTTCCGAATTTCTATATATAGTCGATAACAAGTATAGACCATAACTTTGTAACTCTATGGCTAAAAAAATAGTAATTAGATCAGAACTAGCTATTAAAAAGGTAGCTCCTGTTATCACAAATAATATGATAAGTGGATATTCTATTATTCTAAATTGTTCCCCCATTTTGTTTAGTAATTTAGTATTCTCAGTATTAGAATTTTCGGCAACATATTTCTTAGTAGATACAACATCTGACATACTTGCATATTGTTCATGTCACACTTTTCTAGGATAGAAACTTGATAGACTTAATATGAAGATGGTAAGGGCAAATATGAATAAAGTAAACACCAAAGTATGTATTTTACAATACACTAAACCTCCAAATAGACTTATAGATTTAGATAAAAAAGAAAAAGTGATAATAGTGGCTAATAAGAAACTACAGTTAGTTAAAATTAAAATTGTCAATCTGGCAAATAAAATAGACTTGTCTCTTCTGAAAGTTACAGCATTAGATATTAATAATAATAAAATACCTGAAAATAGCATATAAGACCTTTGAGATTTGAACTCAAAAAAGAAGAGGCTTTATTTCTTGTCTTCTTGTTTTACCGTTAAACTAAAATCCTTTTTTTCTTGGGATTCTTTTTTATAATTATAAAAAAGAATCCCAATAATCCTAGAGAAAAAAGTAGGCACTAAAAGTAGGACTAAGAAAAAAGTTTATTGGTTTCTTAATCATACTAGGAATTTTTCCAAAGATACACTTTGGATTGAAATTGGCATGGAACTATGCAGTATACCACATATTTCTGAACATTGTCCAAAGAAAGTACCCTCTCTGTTAATATGAACAGACATTTGGTTCAATCTACCTGGATAAGCATCACATTTTATACCTAATGATGGACAAGCAAAGGAATGGATCACATCTGCGGCTGTAACCATGAATCTAGTATGAGTTAATTCAGGTAAAATGATTCTATTATCCACTTCCAACATTCTTAGACCCCCTTGTTCTAGATCTGATTCTGGTACTAAATATGAATCGTATTCAATAAATTCGTCCTCATTGTTTAAAAAATCTACATACTGGTAACTTCAGTATCATTGGTGACCTTCCACTGTAATAGATAAATTAGGGTCAGTAACTTCGTCCATTAGATATAATAATTTAAAACTAGGGAATGCTATTAATATCAAAATAAGAGCGGGAGTAATTGTTCAAATTAATTCAATCAAAGTACCGTGGTTTAAGTATTTGTTACTTATTATAGAATTGTAGTATATATAGTTTTTTAAAATAGATACTAATATTCAACTTACACCTAGGAGTATAATAAATAAATAAAACATAATATTATTATGTAGTTCTATTAATGCTTCCATTTGCGGACTGGCTGTGTCTTGAAAATATAATCCCCAAGGATGTGGTGCATCACATAAAAAAAGGTTGAATAGTAAAGAATTCATACTAAAATCTATAAGTTTATTGCATAATGAAATTTACCAAGTATGAAAGGTTAAGACAAAAAAAAACATATGTTTTTAGGTCCTAAATAATAATATAAAATTTGGTTTTGGCTATATTTGCCTATTGTCTCAACTCGTACTGTTTTTTCAGATATTATCGCTTGTGCAGTACTATATTACTTTTAAAATGTATGCCAAACTTTTATTACACGTTTTGAAGTTAGAAATACAAGGGGAGCAAGGTAAGTAATAATGCAGTATAACATACTAGTTAGTAGTTCCTTAAAAAAAACTATAAATATAAGCAAACTCTGTTTCAACTATGTCTAATCCTCAAGATAAATGGCTAGTATTGTAATATAGTATATAGAAATAAATGATTCGAACACATAACTTTTCCTATTACTTACAGTAAACTGTATTAGGATTACTCTATCAATGGAGCTGATTTCCCTTTTTTTCAGTCTTGAACCACTTTTTTTTGTAGCAAAAGTGTTAAGAAAGTATATTATACTCGAATTATGTTAGACTTCAAAGAGTCTTGTGATATCTACGATATATTACTGTTCAATAGATATCATTGCTATATCTGTCGAATATACTAATGTTGAAATAGAATAATGTAAACCATCTAATATAGGTGAAGGATATATACCTAATACTACTGTAAACAATACTAGAATTAGAAGTATAACAAATTCACGCTTATTTAGATCGGGTATATTTACTTTGAAGAACTTAGAGAATTTACCTGCGAATGCTATTCTGTTAAACATATACATAGTATAGGCTGCGGACAATACAATAGAAGAGCTAGCTAATGCTCCTAATAAAGGTAATCTTTCAAATGTACCGTAGAGACTTAAGAATTCCCCTATAAAATTAAGTGTTAAAGGAGTTCCAGCATTTCCTAGACAAAGAATGAAGAATAAAATAGAAAATAGTGGCATTATTTGAGCAACACCTCTGTAGAAAGTGATCAATCTAGTAGAAGATCTATCATACAATACTCCACCTGCACAAATAAATAAACCAGAGGATACAAATCCATGAGCTAACCCTAAAGTGATACCTCCTTCAATACCTTGTATAGTATTACTAAACACACCTAAAACGTATACAGCTGCGTGAGACACCGAACTATATGCTATTAGTTCTTTAATGTCAATAGTTCTCAGCGTACTAAAACTTGCATAAAGGATAGTGATCACTCCTATAAGATACACTATAAAAGTATAATCTAAAGAAGCTTTAGGTAATATAGGTAAAATTAATCTTAATATACAATATAAACTTAATTTCAATACTATAGCAGCTAATAGTATACTACCACCTAAAGGAGATTCAACATGTGCCTTTAGTAGTCAGGTGTTTAAAAATATAACGGGTGTTTTTACTGCAAAAGCAATAAATATCCCGCAAAATAAAAAAAATTGTGTGGAATAGTTTAAATTTATTTTATATAATCCATCTAAATCTGTAGTACCCATAACGGAATATATAACTAATATCGACAATAATAAAAATAAAGAACCCAATACGTTTCCACAAGTTTTCCCTAATACCAGTATCACTATGTGATTTGCGATAAAAGCTATTCTTGTGGTTTATTTAATTTAGGATTACTTCAAATCATACCGGCTAACCGGCAGTCCCAATAATTTATAATATTCTAGATAAATTCATATTTGATTTTATAGATTGAATTTCCGATAGACCTTGTTCAGTAAGATGTTCTTTGTTATGCATTAAAATAGCTACTTTTTTAAAATCCAAATAATTCAAAGCTCTAATACCTAGAATAGGATAATTATCAAATAAAGGTATAATTTTTTCAAAGATATCTTTGAATTTTACTACTACAAAATATACTGCTGATTGCTTTAACAGTAATTGAATACTACCACACCCTAGAGTAGATATTAACATTTTCATTATTTCAGTATCTCTACTATGTTGAACAATGTGAAATTTTAATACTACTGCTTTTTTGGTAGTGGTCGTGATTGAATGACGTATAGATACATAAAAACATCCATCTCCGCTCGCCAGACCTGCTATTCAATTAGGATCTGCAATACTTTTATTATTTGATAAAGATCTTTTTATAGGTTTAACCTCAGGATAAGATAGTTTTAATTCATCTGATAAACCTGAATTAATAGAAGCTTTTATAGAAAGTACTTTCATAAAACCTTCGTTATTTAAATGTTCTTTGGTTTTAAGTAGTGAAATACCTTGCTTAAATAACATAAAATCTCCATATTTCTGAGTTAATAATGGATAATTATCAAAATGAGATATGATTGTGTCTAAACCTTTTAAGGATCTTACTGTATATTGTATAGTAGTATCACCATGTTTTGAAATTTTTCCTACACCAAAATAATTTTGAATTTGGGATAATAAATTGTAATCTTTCTTATGCAAATTTATTTTAAATATAGCTTGGATTTGATAACCCGTTTTATATTTATCATTTTGCATAAAACCTAATGTAAAGCATCCTTCTGCGTCCACAAAACCTGTTATAAATCAAGGATTTAAACTAGAAGTAATCGTATGTATAGATTTTTTATACATATTACTTTGTGCTATAAATATACTGGAAGTAGTATGAAATTTTCTTCCTAAAACAGGTTTCCCTGCTACTAGAGTACACCTTACAAATCCTAAATTTCTAGAACTTGAAGAACCATCTACTCGTTGCTCTTTTACACTCTCAATATTTAAAGCTTTATATACTTTAAATTTAGAATGACTTAGAACCGCGATTACCCACATATCTACTACCTTAAGTAGTTTTTCTGAAAAGAAAACTAGTGATTTTACCATACCCTGAGTCATTAATCAGGCCAGCTGTAAAGTTTCCTTTGCAGCTTTGGTTACTAGAGCTTTAGGGCTTCCCCGGTGTTTGGCTCTTTTACACTTTGGGTAAAATGTATATAAAAATAAATAAAAACTTGCTCTTACTTTGTTACTTGAACCAAATAGTCCTATTAGAATAAATAAAGGGGGTAAAATACTTTCAAAAAATATGTAAAATAAAAAAATGTCTAGTACCATAAACACAGCCAATAAAAGAGTTTCTAATAATAACATTATTATTAAATATCACTTTACATCGTGTGATATAGATGTTCAATTGGACAATATAGTAATAGGCATTATAAAAGTAGTCAATAATACAAAATAAATAGAGATACCATCTAATCCTAAATAAAACGGATATTCACTAACATTATGTGGTTCTAATACAAATTGAAATTGGTTATATGAAAAATCAAACAATATAAATATAAATAAGCAAAGAAGAAAATTAAGTATAGATATGAACAATGCTACTTTTTTTTTACTTTCGAGAGATTTGTATTGAAATGGGAAATTTTCAAGATCAGCTGAGATTATAAATACACCTAATAAAGGTAAAGTAAGTAAAGTTAATAATAACATATAATAATATATGTAGGATAGATCCCACCTTAATATATTTTACATGGAAAATTTTAATAAAATCCATGTAGATTTGGTTACATATTCCATGTAAAATAAAATTTAAAGAAACCATTGACATCTCGTTAGTTTAGAACTCCTTTTTTACAAGCAATAGTATGAAAAAAGAAAAATGAAAGGTATAAATAATTACAATATGGTAATTAGCTAAAAAAGTATAATTTAAAGAAGCTTTAGGTAACATAGGTAAAATTAATCTTAATATACCATATAAACTTAATTTCAATACTATAGCAGCTAATAGTATACTAGAGGAACCAGTGATTCGAACACTCATCTCAACGCGCCGAAAACGTCCGCTTTACCAATTAAGCTAATTCCCCTTAATTTTCATATATTTATATTCTTGAAAAACACTTTTTTATTATAATAACATTTTTTGCTACCCAAAATTACAAAAAAAATATATAAGAACGAGCAACCTAACGTACCGATAAAAAGTGGATTTCTGATTCATCCACCTGGTTGACAAATAGGACTTCTAACCCTTATTTGGGATTAGTAGAGATAAGGAAGAATTGAACTTCAAATTTATGATCTGCAATCAAAACGCAGAGCCATCTGCAACTTACCCCCTTTATACTTTAAATCAGTAGTATAAAAATTGTTAACAACATTTACCTTGTTTACAGGGATTAATGTAATTCTAAACAATCTTTGATATATGAACATGATAAAACTACAAATACCTGAGCTTGTATAAAGGCTATTCCTAGTTCTAATCCACAGAACGCTATTATAAATGCTAAAGGTAATAGACCTAAGAAGAAAAAGAATATACCAGAAGTCATAATATTATAAGTAAATCCACTAAGTATATTTAATAACATATGTCCTGATATTATATTGGCACCTAATCTTAATCCTAAAGAAACATTACGAGCAAGATATGATATAAATTCTATAAGCACTAAAAGAGGTAATAATGCTAATGGACAACCTGCAGGTACAAATAATGAAAAGAAATGTAAACCATGTTTTTGAAAACCTAGTATAGTAGCACCAAGAACTATAGTAAAACTTAAAGAAAAAGTTAAAATAAAATGACTTGTTGAAGCAAAACTATAGGGAATCATACCTATTAAATTATTTATTAAAATAAAAACAAATAATGCGTAAATAAATGGAAAATACTTTTGCCCATTAGTAGCATTTATTTGATTTACTACTATTCCATGTACAGTTGCATATATTGTTTCTAAACTTACTGATCAATTGTTAGACACTATCTTGTTTTGATTAGTAGCTAATGTATTAAATAATAATGTAATAAAGAAAGCTGTAATAAGGTATAATCCTATGTTTGTTAAAGATAAGTGTATATTAGCTAGAACAGGTAAGTCTAAACTGATTAAGTCTCTTATTTCGAATTGGTCTAATGGACTAGTATTAAAATTGAATGTAATGAAATTTGTGTTCATTGTATTAATATAATATTTATATAATTGAAGAGCTACTTTTTTTTTATTACTATTTAAACCCAAACGTATTAGTTTTTACTCCCAAAGTAAGAAAAAAGGCAATCTAAAGTAAGTAAAAAAGGCTATCTAAGGTGAAAAAATAAGGAAATATAAAGTGCAAAAAAACTAGGATTTATTACTATCATCTACTGTACTTTCTATAAGATAAAGAATAATACCATAATATAGGTTATACTTTAGCAAATATAGTATGAGGCTATTTAACGAAATGTAAATATAATTTGGATTAGTAGATACAACTAAAGGTATAGGAAGCAAGCTTAATAATAACATAATAAAGTATGAGGTTCAATTAAAGACAAGAGTATATTAGCTAGTTCTAGTACTTTCTTTAGAGTAAAAAATACCGGTAAATATTTATAAAACAAGTACTAGTAGAGATAAGGAAGAATTGAACTTCAAATTTATGATCTGCAATCAAAACGCAGAGCCATCTGCAACTTACCCCCTTTATAAATCCATTATAAAAAAAGGGTAATAAAGTACAATAAATAAGGTCTTTATTGTAATACATTCATGTTAATAGAAGTAAATAAAAAGCCGAAAAAATAGCTTTTCTACAGCTTATTTTATATCTAAACATTAACTAGAAAGACAGCAAGGTGAAAACCTATACAGCTAATGGAGCCGGGAAAAAGTACATTTTCTAGTGTATACTTATTTTATGGTTTAAAAGAATATAGTATTACTAGGTAATATCTCAAAGCTATATAGAATACATGGTACTAATATAATAAAAGCTATAACAAGAGGTAATAAAATAGTTCAACAGAAAGACATTAACTGATCAAAACGTATACGAGGAAAGGATGCTCTTGCTCAAATAAAAATAAATATCATAATACAGGACTTTACTCCCAATATTACTCCACTAAATATTCCTTCCAACAATGGATCGAATATAACACTTTCTTTTTCAGCCATGAAAAAAGATAGATTTTCAGGAGTAAATGGATTAGATAACGATATATTATCCACTGGTTCCAATAATATGAAAAAAGAATAAAGAGCAGGCATTAAATCATTAATAAAATAAACTGTACTTATATCCATAATATATCATAAATAGAGAAATGGCATAATATTCAATAAATAACCTCCTAAAAACAGAATGCTAGTTAAAATACATATAAGTACAATACTAGCATATTCAGCTAGGAAAAAGAAAACAAATATAACAGCAGCATGCTCAGTCATAAAACCACTAACAAGTTCTGATTCCTAAATAATATTCCAATACTATTTTTTTTATTATACTGGTTTTTGTTGTTAATATTTTCCTTATAAAAATTGTAATAACAATAATAAAGTAAGAACAAAGAAAAAAGTATTATAAAGCATAAAAATAGTATTGGACCCGAAAAAATGAAAAAAATTAGGTTTTCTTTTTTTCATAGGACTTTGTTATTTAACTATAAATAGTCAATGATTGCGTTAAGTCTCTAAGGAACTCTACCTTGTTTTTACTTAAAGGGGGTACTTACAGTAACATATGACCTTTTAGTAATTAAAGTAGATTTCCTGCTAATTATCCTGTAGTGTATTCTTATTTTAAATAAAAAAGCATACACTACAGGTTATTCTAGCATATAGCAATCTTTAATGAGGCCAAATCAGATAATAACTTATTTTAATATTACCCAAAAAGCATAAGAACAAGTAAAGAGAAAAGGGTTTTCTTGTTTTACTAAATTTTTTTAGCCTCAGCAAGATCAAAAGGTGCTCTGTTTGTTTCTGCGACCGAACCAATAAAGAATATTAAAAATACAGGAAATAACGGGAATATAAATCAGACAGCTTTTTGAGCTTCTATATTTACACTTAGATTTAAACTACCTGTTAAGAAAATAACTAGCAATATGGCAGAACTTAAAATTAGTTCGTAACTGATTAATTGTGCGGTACTTCTAAGGGATCCCAGAAAAGCATACTTAGAATTAGCAGATCATCCTGCTAACAAAATTCCATAGGTAGCCAAAGATGAAACTGCTAATAGATAAAGTATACCTAAATTAAAATCAAAGATAGATAATCCTGGTGCATATGGTATTACTCCATATCCTAGTAAAGAGAATACTAAAGTTATTATAGGACCAAGAAAGAATAATATAAAATTAGCTTGTGTAGGAGAAACATATTCCTTTAAAAGTAATTTAAGAGCATCCGCAAATGCTTGTAATAAACCATAGTAACCTATTACGTTAGGCCCTAATCTTCTTTGCATGCTAGCCATAGTTTTCCTTTCTGCCACAGTAACATAAGCTACTATAAGTAAAGCCGGGACAGTTATAACAATAACCTCCAAAATAGATGTAATAAAACTCAAATATAGCATAGTGTAGTAAATAAATTGGATCGTAAAAAAAAAAGATATATTTGGTTAAAATATTTTTCCTTTTTTTTAGGAGGAATCCTCAAATCACATATATGCATATGTATATATGGAGTATTTTTAATTAAAAAGGTTTATTTTTTTTCTAGGTATAAAAAAGAATTTTTACCATTATTATCTAAGATATATTTTATAGCTCTACGTACTAGTACAACTCGATCAGCTTCAGATGGTCCTAAACCCGTTATCACTGTACGGTGTCTATTATTATATTATGTATGAGACCTTGGAGACTTGAACTCCAAATTAAAAACATCGTTTTATTTTTACTTGTATTTTGTTTTACATTAAACTAAGATCTGTTTTTTATTTGATTTTATACTTGTTTTTTTTTAGAAAAAACAAGTATAAACAGCCCTTAAAACATATATATATTTCAAGATATATATGTACCTACTAAAAATACCAGTACTATACCGGATGCTAGATTCGGTAGCATGATATACATGGTATCAGCTAGAGCCATTAAAATCACCTTACCCAGTAACCTAAATAATTAATTAGTTAGAGGTAAAGAGATAAATGGATGAGGTTTAGGAGGGCTATTTAAAGCTCACTCCATAGATTCGTAAGATCTTTTCATTATTATTTGCAGATAATCTGAAAAGAACTCAGGAGTATATCAAGGATATCTAGCACTGCTTTTTCCTTCTACTAATTGTAAATAAACAATGTGTAAGAATAAAGCTGTAGCTACTACAGATATCATTGAACCTATACTACTAATTAAATTTCATCCTGCAAAAGCATCTGGATAATCACTTATTCTTCTAGGCATTCCTTGTAGACCTAAGAAATGTTGAGGGAAAAATGTTAGATTAACCCCTATGAATAAGATTCAGAAATGAACTTTAGATAGTAATACGTTGTAACTTAGTCCTAATATCTTAGGAATTCAGAAGTACCAAGCACTGAATAGTGCAAATACTGCCCCCATACTTAATACGTAATGGAAGTGAGCCACGACGTAGTAAGTATCGTGGAATGCGGTATCAAGTGAGGCGTTGGCCAGAACAACTCCACTTACGAATAATAATACATTATACATGTAATCTTTCATAGCTAAATATATAACCGTTATATAAGCCCCCAATCTTAGCATATTTCTTTATAGTGCTATGATTTATGTTTAACTCTTTTTGAGCTTTTGTTACTCCTTCATATTTAGTTAAAAACTTTTTATTCGGATCATATACAAAAACTGCTTTTTTAATCTCCCTTTGATTATTCATAACAACTATCAATTGTTCACATTCTTTGGATTGTCAGTCCATTAAAGGAGTATCAAGTAAATTATAAGGTATATTATTTAAATATCATTCCCCTCTAAAGATAACTTGATCTTTAATAACCCCTACTAAGGTAGAATGGTTTGATTTAATAAGTTTAGCTAAAGTTAATACGGAGGGATAAATAACTAATAATCTCTTAAACGAATCATATAAATAAACAGGATACTTTGAATTAGCTTCTATCATTCTTACCTTACTTTCTACAGAATGACTTTTATTATAAAAAGGATTGTTTTCACCAGTTAAAGCTCTCGCTATTAAACCTTTCGTTTTTTCAGAATGTACTTTATTTTTGCCCAATTCTGATAACAATTTTTTTGTTTCTTCTGTATGTTTATAACCTAAAGAAGAATACCCTTGTTTTAATACATTATAATAGGGTATTACTTCTGTTATATAAAAAGTTTCCCTTACAGTTAAAAATTCAGGTGTAACGTATTCAA
>Ga0187883_10002153_pt1 | contig 11933 bp, 10 predicted proteins | sample June2016WEW_20_1_2_FD_132966 | JGI IMG/M metagenome (GOLD analysis project Ga0187883, IMG submission 132966) | Peatland microbial communities from SPRUCE experiment site at the Marcell Experimental Forest, Minnesota, USA - June2016WEW_20_10 | ecosystem: Environmental > Terrestrial > Soil >...
ACATTCCAGACCAGGGCATCGGGCCGATCCTTGATGTGCGCGAACTCGTTCCGCATCGCCTCATCCCAGATCGAGCGCGTCTGGGGCATGCAGCGCGACGCATGCCGGACCAGCCTGGCGGCCAGTCGACGAGAGCAGCTTGCGAGATCGATCATCGAATGGCTTCCACGCAATCGCCCACCTCAGGCGTGGCTTCGGCCCGGCGCTGTTCATGGGCCAAGGCCACGCCCGCGCTGGTCAGGCGATAAACATGGCGAGGTGGCAGGCCGGCACGGTCCGAACTCTCCCAGCGCGAGTCCAACAAACCTTGCTCAGTCAATCGTATGAGCAATGGGTAAAGCGTGCCGGATTTGAGGCCGGTCTCTTTCGAGAGGTCATATCCGTGGCGCCAGATTTGCGACCGCTCCAGAAGCGCGGCCAGTAAGGCTCGGGTCTGCCGTGAGCTATTCGGTTTGCGAGGCAAACGGCATAATCTACCTATATAGAGTTTATGTCAACACCCTTTGGTCCGAACCGGTCCTGGACGGTTCCGCATGACCACGCTCAGTTGGACGCTACTGGGCCCCGTTCGACAGCGTCCGGCCGCACGGTGTAATCCCGTGCGCGGCATTATGTTTCTGAACGGTCACGACGCGTACCAGCCCGAACATGCCGCTTTCGCCCCAACCTACGGAATGATCGCGTCATGTTGAGGCAATCACGCTCGGGCCGGAGTGGCCCGAGCGTGATCGACGCCCTTCTGGTTTCAGGCGGTCACGGCCGCTCGCTCGCTACACCCCGGGAGGCGGCTTGATCGGCGCAAAGCGGATGACGCCCTGCGTATCCTCCGATCGGTCGAACACGGCGTAGTAGTTGTTTAACAGTGGCAGGCCGAGGATCGACTGATTCGGAACGGGGTTTTGTGTCGTCTGGAGTGGCCCGCTGATTTGAAACATCGCCTGGCCCGCCGCCGGGAAGTCCACCTGCCAATAGGTCTGCGGCGCGCAGGTGAGTTCGATGTCCTCACCGTTTTCGCCGGCCAGCGTAAAGTAGATGTTTGGCCAGTTAGCGAGATTGAGAGATGCAGCCGGAACGCCCTGGTTTTGTTCTGCTGCGGCAAGCGATGCCTGAACCGCTTGGGAGAAGGCGGGATCCCGCTGTTTGAGGCCGGCCAGGATCGCATCGTAAACATCCTGCGCGAGCGTGAGGTCGCTGGTGCCACTGTCGACGATCGAGTTCGATATTGCGTCCTGCACGTACTGCGGCTGAAGCGGGGCCGCCGCCACCGCCGGGCAGCCGTCAACCCGCACGGATTTGAGGTTGGTATTGTAATATAGATCGTGCAATACATCGACGATCACAAAGTTACCATTATACAGGTCGGTCTGTTCTTCGCCTCCGCCAAGTACGAAGATGCCATTATTGAGTGGATCCGCCGCGGTGGCCGCCTGATCGGTTCCCGCGCGATAACTCACAAAGGAGCGCAGGGTGTAGAACGCGAATTTGTTCGCCACGACGCCACTGCTTTCGAGCTGGTCGAAGTACGGCACCAGCGACGGCTGCGGGATGGGATTCGAACCAAGAAGCGTCTTAAAGCGCTCCAGGAAGGTATTCCAACTTCCACCGCCGAAGGGCCAGGGATAGGTGGTCGCGGGCTTGCGGTGTTGCGTGAAGTAATTCCCGAAATCGAAAGCAGTATTCATTCCGTTATAGGCAAGGCCCAGGATGCCGGTGAGGCCCTCGAAATTTCCTGGCTCCTGCACCTCTGTTATTGCGGTGTAGCAATCGTTGAGCGTGACATTGTTGCCGGGCCCGCCAATGGTAACATTTGTCGTGACCACGGGACCTGCCCAGCCGCCAGTTCCGTACTGCACCAATTGCGCGTATGCCGTTGACTTCCGGTCTGTGTCGCCGCTTCCTTCATAGGCCGATGGTTCCACCGCGAGCGTGCTGCTGCCGGTGTCGAGGATCACGTTGGCCACGGCGTTCCCGCTGCCGATCGACAGAGCTGCCGAATAATCGCTGAGATCGTAAACGTTGGTGATCGGGATTCGAATAATCTTCGGCGCGCCGCCAGCCGTCGCCGCCAGCACGCGCTGTTTCCCGGCCAGCCGGTGTTGCTCCGCATTCGGGTTGCTCTTGTGCGCCGCGTTCGCCGTGCGTCTCCTGACAGAATGCTCCTTGCGTCTCTTGACGAAAACGATCGCGCGTTCCGCCAGTTTGCTCGTACCGTGTGCGGTCATCGTGTCAGTCGCCATATTCCCCTCCTGGTCCTCAAGGTAAGTTGAATGGTTTCAGGCTGTCAGGTTCGACACCCGGCCGGACACCGTGCGATGTCCTGGACCGATGGAATTCTTAGGCGCGCTCTCCGCCGTCAGTCTGGAGACTGGGTCCTACCGCATCACGTTCGATGGTGGGTCGCGACCCGGTATTGGTCCGGCCCACGGTGTCCATGCGACGGCATCCGGAGGCGACCGATTGTCGCTCAACCTTGCGGGCGCGGCCCTTCACAAACGGTGCCAGTCATTATCGCGTCGCCCACGATGAAGTTCACAATGCGTGCCCGTCCCCGGCGGCCAAGCCTACGATTTTGAGCCAATCGTGGGGGTGCCCTACGATTGTTGCGAGCGTATCGCAGCAGTGAGCCTGGTTATGTGAGCTTTGTCACAGGTTGAATGTGAGAGAACCCTCAATGCAGGGCCGAGCCGAGTTCCCGCTGCCGGTCTCACGCCCGACCCCGGGAGATCACCGCGTCGCACCAGGCAAAAACCGACGCGCGAGGCGGATTCTTCTACCGGCGAAACGTCAAGACGCAGATACCTCAGCCGTTCGCCGTGCTCTGCAGCAACGCGATGGCCGAGTTGCTGGCGAGACTGTCCGGCAGTGGGGTGCTGGGAACTGTCAAATTGATCACGTTGGTCGAGCCGACGCCGTTCAGCAATTGCAAGGCGGCCGATTGCGCCGGACCTTGCGTCTGCGCCGCCTGACTCATCGCGACGAACTGATTGAGCATCGCATTCAGCTTCGTGGGGTTCTGGAAATTGACAATGTTCATGCGCGAAGACAGCACCTGCACCTGCTGATCCACGTTGAGCGCCCCAAAACTCTGTGGCAAGCCAAGTACGGTCTGAATCACGTCGGCAAGCGGCCGGTTGGCGATGACCGAATACCAGTTGGTAATCGACGGCAGCTCTTGTTGCGCGTACAGCGCCTCCCGCAATGTATTTGAAGTATTCCCAACCACCGCCTGAAACTGAGCTTCAGTATATTGCTGGACGACCTGCTGGACGAAGGCGGGATTGGTTACCGCCGGCCCGCCTGTCGCCGGCTGCGTCGGGGCACCCGCTACGGTATCGAACGGCGCGCTCGCGGTCGGCGCCGGACCGGTGTTGGCGGAATCCGGCGTGAAGCTCATGTTGGACGCCGTGCCACGCCCCTGGCTGTCACTGAACTTAAGGTAGAGCCCGTTCAACGTGACCGAGATATTGCTACTGTTGCCGTCCGCCTGACGGAACGCCGTTTGCAGCGTGTCGGCCAGACCTTGCCAGGTGGTGACCCCGCTGAGATTGACATTGTTCAGCGTAATGCCCGCGAAGGTGCCGGAGAAGCTGGAGAAGCTGCTGCCCTGACCCAGATTGCCGATGGCGACCTCGGCCGTGGAAGCGGTCGCCGGCACCGCAGGGGTAGACGGTCCGCCGTAATTGAACGCGTTGGCGATTGCGGTGAAACGCGGGTCGGCCAGACTGTTGGCGAACGACGTCGGGTCGCTGGGCGATGAGTTCAGCACCTTTTCCATGAGGCCGTTCATGTTTTGCTCGGACGACAGACCGAACGCCGTCAAGGCAAAGTTCTGCAGCTGATAGTTGTTCAGCAGCGCCTTCGCCGTGGTGGCCGTCGAAATATTCTTCTCGAAATAAGCAATTTGCTGTTTCAGCACCGGGTTGTTGATGAACGCGGTGAAACTCGCGGGCGTGTCCTGCTGCAGTATCTTCCAGCCCGCCACACCCTGCGGAACGCCCAGACTGATCGTTGCCAAACTCATCCGTGCCGCTTCCGTTTCTGGTCGCGCTACTGGGCTGCGACCGCGAAGGCCGCACTCCCACCCGTGTTGGGCGCACGGGCGGAAGTGGGGAACCGGGCGGGCACCGAATTTGGCTGCGGCCCACTCGGCGACCTCGCGGTCTCCGGGTCGCGCTGGCTCGCGCGACGCCATTCCTGCGGTGGTACGTTGAGCAACTGCGCCTCGTAAGCGATCAGCGGCTGCAGTTTCATCATGGCTTTGTAATAGTCGCCGAGGCCGACCATTTGCTCCACCTCGGTCAGAATCATGAGATTTTCCGGGCGTTCATACGCGGCGGTGAGCTGGGTGTGAGCGAGCCGATAGCTTGCGGTCACCGCTTCCGACGGCGGCGGCTGCATCAGCATGGTCTGCAGAATGAAATACAGCCGCCTGGTCGGGGTGTTTGCGTCCTGTTCCTGCAGCACATCCTTTTCCCGCATGATGTGTGCGAAATTGCCGATGACCAGCGTGGTGCGGCAACCGCCGTTGACCATGACTGCGCCGTTGACGATCAGCCGCTCGTGCGCGGCAAGTTTGAGTTTCAGCGGCATTTAGCTGGCTCCGGCCGACGCCGTCGCAAGACCGCGTATGATGGAACGGTTGACCTCGATCAAAGCCGCGAGCGATGTCGTGTTTTGCATCGCACGAAGGGTCTCATTGGTGACCCAGATGCCCAAACTGATGAGGCTGGCGCGGAGCGATTTGGGTAGCTTGTTGTCTTCGTTCATGAGGTCGGCGGTCAGTGTCAGCCACAATTCCCTGTTACGGTGCATGGCGGCGATCCGTACCGTGAAATGCGTACCTGACTGGTTGGCTGCCTCCAGCGCAGCGGTGATTTGTTCGAAGATGCGAAGTTCGAATTCGCGCGGCCGCTCGGTGTCGCGGATGACCTTGCCATAGACACCGGCGGGGCCTGCCCCAAGGGGTCCTGCCAATGACAGGTCGGCAATCGGATATTGCATAAGACGGGCCTTCTTCCTCGTCGCGTTGGTCGGCGTCCCTCGACGTATTCTACGCCGGGGCGGTGGGGCCGGCCTTGTGGGCCGGCCCGCCGTTGATCACAGGTTCGAAAATAGCTTGATCAGAATCTGTGGCGCCTGGTTGGCGATCGACAGAGCCTGCGTGCCGAGCTGTTGCTGAACCTGCAACGCGCTGAGTTTGGCAGACTCCTGGGTCATGTTCGCATCCACCATGTTGCCCACACCGGCTTGCAGTGTGGTCACCAGGCTGTTGACGAAGGTCTGTTGCGACTGCACGTTCGACTGCACCGCGCCGAATTGCGCGGCCGCGTTCTCGACCGTGGTGTCGGCGGTATCGACCGTCGCCAAAGCGGCAGCGATGGTCGTACCTGTGATCGCGGCCAGCCCGCCGCCCGTGCCGCCGCTATCGACCAGGTTGTATAGCGCCTTCATGGTCGCATCGGTGGCTGTGGCAGACATGGTGAGATCCGCACCGTTGCCGGTCGCAATCGTGGTCGAGGCCGCGCCGGCCACGGTGTAGTTGTTGGCGGTGGAGGCCAGGAAGGTGATGCCGGTGGCATTGCTGCCATCAAGCATATTCACCCCGTTGAAGTTGGAACTGGTCACCGCGGCGTTGATCTGGCCGACCAACTGGTTCACCTGAGCCTGAGTCGCCGCAACGTCGGTCGCCGGGTCCTGCGTCGAGGTGACTGCGGCGCGGATTTGCGCGACCAGGCTGGCGATCTCGGTCGCGCCCGACACCGCGGTGCCAAGGATCGAGGCGGCGTTGCCCAGGCCCTGACCGACCTGCTGGAGGGACGCAATATTCGCGTTCATCGTGGTCGAGACGACCCAGGTGGCGGCGTCGTCGGAAGCGGAACTGACCGCCAGGCCGCTGTAAACCTGGTTTTGCGCGGTGTTAAGCTGGTTGTTGACCGCTTCCAGGTTCTGGAGGGCGATCATGGCACCGGTATTGGTGAGGACGGAAGTAGTCATTGGTTGGCTCCCATTCAGGGTGGTTTCGGGAGCGCCTTTCTGACGCAGGTGCCACACCCCTCAGTGAGGGCAATCCATGGCGACATCGTAGGGTTTAGCGAAAATTCGCTAATGGGGCAAGAGAATTATCGTAGAGTTTCGCGAGTCTCAGACATTTGCGTTTACGCAGGCAGCCAGCACATGACGGTCGGACCGTTTGGGCGTGCGTCCTGGTATCGTATACGTACCAGGATCCGCGACGGCGGCAGCGGCGTTGCGGACCTTTCCGGCCAGATCCTGCAGCGTGGCACTAACGGCTTCAAGGATCAGGGAGTTTTCGTCCGCGCGAGCCAGCAGGCGGCGAAGTTCGGCGCGTTCGGCAGCGTTTGCCAGCGGGGCCTGGCCACGCGCTGCACATGCAAGGGTAAACTCCTGGAACGCAATCTTTTTGGCTTCGACGGCTTCGGCGAGGTCCCCTAACGAACCCATTCGGGCGCAGTCGGTCTCCTTTTGCAAGGATTTGGCCATCCGGCGTGCTGCCTGAACCAGGGAGGATGCGCTCATTTGCCCTTACTCGCGGTCGACGCGCCGTTAAGCAGCCGCTCGATCGATTGGGCGATGCCCGTTCCACCGCGAGAAGCGACCGCGTCGCCGAGCGCCTGATCCATGAAAGGTTGCATCATGCTTTCGCCTTCACCGGTGCGAAACACCCCTGCGGCACGCGGTTTACTGTGCGCCTGGTGGAGCATTTCAGTCATGAACATGGCCTCGAACTGCTTTGCGACCTGGCGGACTTTGGCAGGTGCGACCGTCCTTGCAGCAGGCGTGGCCGTTGCGGCCTGGGTAATACCGGGGGTTTCCGTTGGTCCCATACCTTGGCTATAGTGACCGGATACTTGCAGCGTGCCTACAAGACTGCGCGAAAAATTACCAACCGGACGCCGCGAAACTATGCTATAAGGGGCGCAACGCTGCCGCTGGTCCGGAGTTGGAGACGATGTCCTTGAAACCGGGGGCGGGCAGGTCATTTACCCCGCAAGCGCGCGATGCGTGGGGAAAAACTCCGCCTGACAGCAAGGTTCGCTCCGAGGAAGAAGGCCCGGCCGGGCCAGGGAATGAGGATCCAATGCGGCAAGACCGCCGTGATGCGGAACAATCCGATCCGGGTTCGGGCGAAGCTCTCCAGGCACCGGATAGCGGGCAGAATCCGCCGCGATTTTCCATCATGCAAGTGACGCCGGAGACAGCGCCGTCGCTGCTGGCGATGAAACGACTGGGCGTCAGGCGGAATCCGGCGGCCGTTGCCGCTTACGCCCAGGCCATGCAAAGCGGCGAATGGGTGCTGAACGGCATGCCGCTGATCGTTTCCCGCAAAGGCGTTCTACTGGATGGCGTGCAACGGCTTTATGCCTGCATCGAAGCCGCTGTACCGTTTGTCACCGTGCTGGCCGAGAATGTTTCGGATGATACCGTCCACACCATCGACCAGCAACGCCGGCGCTCGTTCACCGGCGTACTGGAAACCCGGGGTATCCCGCACCCTGCCGCAGTGGCGAATTTACTCGCCAAGTTGATCCGTTACGAGGATGGCAGCCTGACGCGCGGCACCTCGACCCCGCCGTGGAGCCGGATGGAGCGCGTGCTGGACGCCAACCGCGATGAACTCGACACGGCCGTGAAATTCAGCTTCGACCATCCGGCGCGGCTGTTGTCGGAGGCGATCCGCACCCCGTTGAGCTTCATGGGTCTGCAGGCCGACCGCTCCGCCATCCGTCGCTTCCTGGATGCGATTGCTCATCCGGAGCGCTTCAGGGCGGACGAACCCGGCGTCATGATCCGCCGCCGGTTGGTCGAGGGGCGGGCCGACCCGGCGCGCCGGGTTCCGGTTATGACGTTGTTTGCACTGTGCATCAAAGCGTTGAACGACACGATCCACGGTACCCACAGCGATACCTATATATGGACCGACATTAACCAGCAGGGACGTGCGGGCGAGCCGTTCCCGAAACTCTCGGGATATACTGGCTTACGCGAGGTGCCAGCGAGCAGTTTACGCTCCGACGCGCAGCTTCGGTTGATGCGGGAAGCCGGGGCGGCGGTGCATGACCCCGGTGTCTATGCCATGACGGTTGAAACGATTGGCCCGGAACGAGCCGAGGAATATCTGGCTGCCAATCGCGGCAACCGGAACATCGTGCAGGCCCATGTCGCGGCGCTGGCGCGTGATATCCGCAACGGCCAGTGGATGTTCAATGCGCAGCCGATTTGTTTTTCTCGTTCCGGACGGTTGCTGAATGGTCAGCATCGCCTGTCGGCCGTGCTGGAGGCGGGCCAACCGATCGAAGTGCTGGTGATGCGCGGTCTGCCTGAGGAAGCCTTCCCAACCTATGACAAGCAGGCCAAGAAGGCGCCCGCTTTGGACGAAATGTTTGAGGATTTCGGCGACAAGGCGCTGATCTCGGCCACCGCGGTTCTGCTCTGGCGACGCGAACTGCGCCCCGAAGGAGAACCGAACGCTCGGCCGACATCGTCGGAAATCCGCGACGTAATCAGGGAACATCCGGAATTGATGCGGTTCCGCGGGTTTGCCCGCAAATTGATGCGCTATGGCCGCGCCTCGGCACTCGTCTACGTGGCGTATCGGATCATGCGCGGTGATCCGACGCTTGGCAGGGTCTTTCTGGATCGGCTGGAAACAGCGGCCAACCTGCCGGCAGGACACATCATTCTGAAGCTGCGGGATCGTATGATCGATTTGCGCAAGGCCGATCAGAACACCCAGATCGACGAAATCCTTGCGGCCTGGGAACGCTTTCAGAAGCGTCCCGGGATTCCGGTTTAGTCAGATCTGTTTCGGTCGCGCCGGGCCAGTTCGCGCTCATCAGCCTGGGCGTCGGCCTGTCTCGCCGCTGTGCGCCGTGCCTTTGCCCGTTCCGTCTCCAGCACAATTTCCAGACGTCTGAGTTGCGCTGCCGACTCGCGCAGATTTTCGCGCGCCCCATCCGCACTGATGTCGAGTTCTTCGGAACGAGCTCGTAACTGGCTGCGACCTTTTGCAGCCTGGCCTGACCAGGCGCCGAAGGTCGCGATGGCCGCAGGATCCGCCAAAGCGATATTAGCCTCGCGGGCCACGGTTGCATCCAGTTCGCCGATCGCTGTCTCGGTCTGCATTTGCGCCTGGTTGATAAATCCCAGATCGGCCCGGCGTTCCTCCAGTTCGTACTGGGCCAGGCGAAGCAGCAGGGCAACGCCCTTCATACCGGAACTCCTGCGATTACCACCCGACGCTACCAGGCAAACCTTACAGGTCTGTTTCGTCGTTGCCCGTCACGCCGGAGCGCAGAGCAAGCCTGGCGAAACCTTGGAGTGGTATATGCGATCCGATGCAGAACATGATCGAGATCCTGAATATATCAGACGCTTCCGGCGTTCCTCGACGTTGTGCCTTGGCGGTGGCGCTGCTCGCGATGCTTGCCCTTGCGGGATGCAGTCCACCGACCGAGGTAACAGATTTGCACTACGCGCCAAAGGCAACACAAGATGCCATGCAGCGGGTCAGTATCGTGCCGCTTGGCGCGCCGGGACCCGCGGTGGTCGGATCGATTGGTCCAATCTCCGGCTATGGGTGCGCGCAGACACCGGAGGCTGCGAGTGTTGCAGCTGTGCAACAGATCAGGGTTAAGGCGATGGCCCAGCATGCAACGGCAGTCGTCGACGTGCTGATCGAACCGGATGGGCTCGGGGTTTGCCCAGGCGGCCGGAACATGATCGCGCGAGGCATTGCGGTCGGACCCAGGGGTGTTCCGTCATCGTATTGAGTTCGGCATGGCGCTTAGCTGTTAACACTCCGATATCGTGTCAAAACTGAAACCAGGTCACAACTGCTCGTCGGTTAATTGACCTGAACGGTTAACCACCCCCCACGTCGAGATCGTAGTTCGGGGTAAGCCACAGGCAGGAGCCAGATATCGTGTCAATCAGCAGTCTCCAATCATCCAATTGGATTCCGCCGTATATCCCACAATCCGCCAATGGCTCATCCCAGAACAGCCCGACCGCGCAGTTCGCTGGAAGTATTCCGCAAACCAACGGGTCATCCGCGACGCAGGCCAATCCGTTCCAACAACTTGCCGCAAATGTGCAGGCGGTATTGGTGCAAGGGCAAAGTGCCACTGCCACAACGGCTGCAAGTTCGACTACGACCGATCCCGCGCAACAATTGGCGACGGATTTGCAAACGATTTACGCTCAATTGCAGGCTACCCAGTCAGGTGGCGATGCCGGCGGTCAGACCCCTCCCACCGGCCAGGAAAATGCAACCGAGCCAGCGCAACCGCACCATCACCACCATCACGAGCCCAGTGCCACCGCCAGCACAACGTCGCCTTCACCCGCCGCGGCGTCGGGCAACACGCCGAATGTGCCACAAGCTCTGGCAGCGGATATGATGCGGGCGTTGCAGGCTTATGCGAGTTCGTCATCCGCCACCACGCTCCCCGGGCTGACCGTATAACGTCAGGTTTGGCAGGATCGCCGTTGTCCAGATCGCACACGCAACGCAACGTCCGTCAGGATGGGCATTCCGAGCCAGGCAGCGCCAAAGGTCACGCACCAACCCGATCGTTGACTGACTGTCCAAGGAGCCGACTTCGTTAAACTCAACTTTTCGCCGATCGGACGCGATGCCTTATGAGCAGCTCACATGATACCATGATCACCCGCACCGAAGCGGACCGAGGCGGCAAACCGAATAACGGCCACGGGGCCGGGGCGAACAAACCCGGCAAATTCATCCCGACTGAGTCGCCAGCGCCCGGCACGTTCCAGGCTTTGGTGCAGTTGCTTGATGCAAGCTCGCGATCGCTGATCGGTCCGGCGCAACCGCGGTTGCTGGTGATTCCGCTGCGGGCCGACGATGGCACCCTCGCCGGCGGATTTTGGGGTGCCACCATGTTTGATTGGATGCATGTCGGGTTGCTGTTCGTCCCCGAGGCGTTGCGCGGCCAAGGGGTGGGCGCCGCATTGATGGCAGCCGCGGAAGACGAGGCCAGGAGACGCGGCTGCCGCGGAGCCTTCGTCGACACGTTCAGCTTCCAGGCCGGCCCATTCTACGAAAAACTCGGCTACACCCGGTTTGGCACGTTGGAAGACTATCCGCCGGGATACAGTCAACTCTACTTCAGTAAGCGTTTTGAACCCGACACGGCCCCGAGCCATTAGCAGTGCATGCCATCCTGTGTCTGGCAGCGATGCAGGCGATGCGATGTTGAACGATAATGACGCTGCCGGTGGGATTCTCACGCGAGCTCGGGCATTTGCCATGCGCGGCGAGGATGCGGCTGCGAAGCAGACCTACGTTGATCTGCTCCGCAGTGACCCGACGCATTTCGCCGCGCTGAATGAACTGGGTGCACTCGCTGCCATGAGCGGCTACCGCTCCGCCGCACATACCATTTACGTCCAGTTGGTGCGACATCATCCTGAAAGTCCGGTCGGACACGTCAATCTTGGCAATTTGCTGCTGGAGGATGGCGATGTCGCAAGCGCACGGCCGCATTACCAGGCAGCGCTTGATCTCGACCCCTTATGTCCCGAAGCACACCAGGGACTCGCCCGGGTGCTGACCGAACTCGGCGAGCCTGCGCCGGACACGCATTGGCGGCACGGCTTCGGTGGGCACTCAATCATCAACCAACCGTATCGTGGTGTCGGGTCGGGAATCCCGCTGTTGCTGCTGGTCTCAGCGCGAGGTGGCAATATTCGCACGCAGCAATGGATCCATGATCGCCGCTTCGCGATCATCGCACTCTACACTGAATTTTACGATCCCGCATTGCCGTTGCCGCCACATCAGTTGGTGGTCAACGCGATCGGCGACGCCGAACTTTGCAGTGAGGCGCTGGCACGAGCTGAACAAGTCGTCGCTCGCGTCACCGCGCCCGTCATCAATCCGCCGGCGT
>Ga0187883_10002155_pt1 | contig 11930 bp, 6 predicted proteins | sample June2016WEW_20_1_2_FD_132966 | JGI IMG/M metagenome (GOLD analysis project Ga0187883, IMG submission 132966) | Peatland microbial communities from SPRUCE experiment site at the Marcell Experimental Forest, Minnesota, USA - June2016WEW_20_10 | ecosystem: Environmental > Terrestrial > Soil >...
CCGCTAGCGTGGATACTCGCTGCCATGGCAATGATCATTTACGCCATGGCATTACCGGAGCGCTACGACATTGCCTGTGCGGCCTACGCCTTCACGCTGATGGTAACGTTGGCGATCAGTGGGGAAACGTCGATATCGGTCTTGGGGGCGCGCGCCTGGGAAACGCTTCTCGGCGGGTTATTGGGAGTGGTGGCTGCGAAAGTCATTCTTCCTCTTCCGGGCGATGCGCGAGTGACGATGTGAGAAAACAAGGAGGCAGTGTTTCTCCGCCAACACTCGACCAGCGTCAATGAGTTCTATAAAAAGCAGTTGATCGCGCCTTGGGCGCAGTCGCTGGTACCAGAAACTTGTCAGCGGGCTTCGCCGTTGACTGGACGGAATTGGCGGCGTTCGTTGGTCATTTTCCAGCCTCACGATTCGATCCAGTCACCTCGGACAGCTTTTTCACAATATCCCTCTCCAATACAAGAATGTCCTGCTCAATTTCTTCCAGGGGCCGTGGCGGTAGGTAACGGTAAAAGTGCCGGTTGAGTGGGATTTCGTAACCTACCTTGGTTTTGGTCTTGTCGATCCAGGCATCCGGCACATGCGGGAGAACTTCCCGTTTGAAGTATTCCTCGATGCTTTCCTTGAGCGGAACGCTTTCGGTGTCACGTAGCTCTGGGTCTGATTCAGGATTTCCGTCTTTGTCGCGGCAGATTTCTGCTGTGTCGTCCCGCTCGCCGAGTGCGCTCAGCACCGCCTTTATCTCCGAAGCAGCCAGGCGAACATCCTTCTGGCGGTCAATCTCCCGTAGATCGATGAGAAATGCTTTTCGGTCCTTGTATATCTTCTCGCCCTTGGCAGATCCGAATGCCTGCAGCAGAGCGCGAATTTCTTCTTGGCGCTCCTGGCCTGCCGCAATTTCCTCAAGCCGAGCCTTCTCGGCTTTCCTGTTGCTGGAGGCGAGATTCTTAAAGCCTGGTTCTTCCTCCAAGCGAGCAACCCGCTCCTTCGTCACCTGGAAGTTGAGGCGAAGCGGGTGCTCGACGGTGATCTTGTGGAAGCCAAAATCGGCGTTGTCGAAAATCTTACTGACAACCAGCGTTTCCTGCTGCCCGTCGATGGTGAAATTGCGCGTCTCGCTGTCCTGGGAATTACCGTGGATGCGGGCAATATCGCCGATGTGATCCGGTTCGCGCGCCTCGTCCGCTGGGTCGCCGATCTTGTTGCGCTTGTTGCCGAGGCTCTTTTTCATCTTGACGAAGAACTGGCGCGCGTCGATGAGTTGTACCTTCCCCTTGCGCCTCGGCTCTTTGCGATTCGTGAGCACCCAGATGTAGGTGGAGATTCCCGTGTTGTAGAACAGCTGGTCGGGGAGTGCGACTACGGCCTCCAGCCAGTCGTTCTCGATGATCCACTGGCGGATGTTGCTCTCGCCGCTGCCAGCATCCCCGGTGAAGAGCGGCGAACCATTAAAGACGATGCCAACACGGCTGCCGCCTTCCTTCGGTGCCCGCATTTTCGACAGCATGTGTTGGAGGAACAGTAGCGAGCCGTCGTTGATGCGCGGCAGCCCGGCGCCGAAGCGCCCGTTGTAGCCGAGCGAGTTGGCCTCTTGCTCTATGAATCGGGCCTGTTGCTTCCACTCCACTCCGAACGGGGGGTTGGCGAGCATGTAGTCAAAGGTGATCTTCTTGCCTTCCGCGTCCCGGTCGAAGCCGTCCTTAGTGAATGTGTCGTCGCGACGGATGTTGTCGGCATCCTCGCCCTTGATGAGCATGTCGGATTTGCAGACGGCCCACGCTTCGTCGTTCCAGTCTTGGCCGAATAGCAGAGGTTTGGCGTCTTTATTCAGCTTGCGAATGTAGGTTTCCGAGCCGGAGAGCATTCCGCCCGTTCCGCAGGCGGGATCGTAGATGGTCTTCACGACGTGACTACGATGCAGGTCTTTTTCCGGCGAGAGCAGGAGGTTTACCATCAGCCGTATCACTTCGCGTGGGGTGAAGTGCTCTCCTGCCTCTTCGTTCGCTTGCTCAGCCCCGATGCGGATCAGCTCCTCGAACACGTATCCCATCTGCTCGTTGTCCACGTGGACGGAAGAAAGGTCGATCCTGGAGAACGCCTTGATGACTTCATAGAGCAGGTTCTTCTCTGCCATTCGGGCGATCTGCTGGTCGAACGCGAAGCGCTCCATGATGTCGCGAACGTTCTTGGAGAAGCCGTTGATGTATCCGTTCAGATTAGGCGCGAGTTGATTGGGATCGTCGAGCAACTTGGTGACGTCCATCTTCGAGAGGTTGTAGAACGGACGCTGGGATGTTTCCGCGTCCATCTAATGGACGCCGCTCAATCGGCTCAAAGCTGCAATCATTCGTGGTCATCTGAGGCTCTGTTGACTGGCCCGGCTACGGCTGCCAGACGGTCTGCCTGACCGTTGTACTCCGTAACATGTTGAATCAATGCGAACCAGCGAGGCAGGGGAGCGAGCGGGGAGCAAGTCCTGAAAGATATTGGCGCGCTCAGTCCCGCATTGTACTGCGCCGGATTGCGTCAGTGTTGTGGGCCCGCTTGATGTGCCGTGATCGCCGAGAGCAGGAAATCTCGGCCAACCGCGTTCAATAAACCCTTCTGCAGAGCCGCCCGTAAGTTGTTGATCCTGTCACTCCGAATCAGGCCATCGAAGGCTTCGGTAAACAGATGATTTCCGAACACCAAGATTCACACCACCGATCGGGTTTACGCTCACGACAGGGTCAATGCATTACGAAAGAGCGCCCCGCTTCAGAAGGTCGAAGCCGGATGTGGCGCCGCCTCCGCTCCGCTTCGCCGATGCGGGTAGACAGGGTAGACAGACGCGATTCCGGCTTTTGCGAAAACTCGGGTGTCGACCGTAATGCCTTATATGGGGGGGAACCCATGAAAATCATAGTCAGAAACGCACCGTGCACCTGTGGAAGCGGCAGGAAATACAAGAGATGTCATGAACTACAAATGCCGAGGCGAGTTTGAAGGGAAACGAAGCGGGTATTCTGTCGCCGACATCCTGCGTTGCTGCGTCTCCGCGACCACGCCTGCTTGCAGCAACTATCGGTAAAGGGACGAGGCAGGTTTCCTGCAGATCAAGCTAGCTCCCTGCATGACTGATCAACAGCTGCCACCAGTGTTGCGACATCCTTCTCGCTATGCACGGTGGAGATGATCCAGTGCAGGCCGTTGGACGGCGTCATGTAAATACCCTGCTCCATCAGCAGATGGACGAAATGGGAATAGCGGCGTGTGTCCACATAAGTGCAGTAATCGCGGTAGTCATGGATTGCGTCTTTCTCAGTGAAGTAAATCTGATACATCGGACCGAACCCTTGAACTATCGCCGGCACTTTGCGACGGCGGAAGACTTCACGCAGGCCTGCAATGGCCGCGTTGCCGATGGCGTGAAGTTTCTTGTATGTTCCCTCAGCGGAGAGCAAATCGAGATTCTCAGCCACGACCCTCATGGTGAGGCGGTGGCTGTTGAAGGTGCCGTAGTGTAGAACCATCTGATCGCCCCAGCGCATGCGATCGAGTATGGAGCGGGGGCCAGCAACAGCACCGATCGGGAAACCAGCGCCCAGCGCTTTGCCGAAGGTGCTAATGTCAGGCTTGAGCCCGTAATACTCCTGACATCCCCCGGGCGCGTAGCGGAATCCAGTGACGACCTCATCAAGGATGAACAGAGCATCGTATTCGTGTGCGAGGTCGCAAACCTTCTGCAAGTATCCGTCGTGGGGTAGGATGCAACCCATGTTTGCCATGATCGGCTCGGTGATGATGGCTGCGAGCTCGCGGCCGTGCCGACGCAGGATGTTCTCGAGTGTTGGCACGTCGTTCCATGGGGCAACGATCACATCGTCAAAGACCGAGGATGGAATGCCATCGGAGTCAGGAATTTTCGTGGGATCCTCAGGTGGGCCGAGTTGCGCGATAGGGTGACTGTGTGCGTTGAGGCAATATGGGTCGTACCAGCCGTGATAGTGGCCCTCGAACTTGAGGAACTTGGTGCGTGCTGTGTGGGCACGCGCGAGGCGCAGGGCCAACATGGTCGCTTCGCTGCCGGTATTGGCGAAGCGCACAACTTCGGCAGTCGGAACCATGCGACAGACACGTTCAGCGGCTTCGACCTCGGCGGGAGTAGCTGCGGCAAAGTGCGAGCCCACTGCAATGGTCCTAGTGACGACGTCGATGATCTTAGGGTGCGCGTGTCCCTGGATCGTGGCCCCGAAAGACATCATGAAGTCGATGTACTCGTTGCCATCCACGTCCCAGACATGGGAGCCGCGACCATGCTCGAGAAAGACGGGACCTCCCGGGTAAAAAGCAGCGCCACGCGAGGGCGAGTTCACACCCTCGACCAGCGATTCCTCAGCACGTTGAAACCACGCCCGTGACTGAATGCACCTACGCGTTATCGGATCTTCTTTCATCAAAGTAACATTTCGTCGTACCGCCCATAATGAAGACCGCTTGGAAGACCAGGCGGGCTAGCAAAAGGGACTCCTATGAAGTTAAGGGATCCACGTCTCGATGCCGAAGCGCCTTATAAACGCAACCCGACATCAACAATGTGACGTAAACCGGCGCTAGCCACTTGCCCGGTCCCGAACTGCCCGTATTGAGACTTCCGACCAGAGCCCCAATTAGGAAAAGCAGGCTCGGCTCAACTCAGCCCCCCATAGTGTTCCAAGATATCCTAAAGAGACCTGTCCGATAAGGTCATGAGAAGTAGCCAATGCAAATCAAAAAGTAAGCTTCAGCGCAAACTGGACACCCCTCGGACCGCCGCCGCCCAGGAATGGATTGCCAACACCCACATCATCGGTCGCAGTCAAAGGTAAGTAGCCAATACCTCTACCATTGCCGTTTAGCCCATTGGTTGCAGGGTCGGCGATGAAGGCTGGCAGCACCGGATTCGCAAAATTTGGATGATTGAAAATATTGAAAAATTCTGCACGGAACTGTAAGTTGACCCTCTCTGAGAGGGGCGTGTTCTTAAAGATCGCAGGGTTCACTTCTTTGAAGGATGGCGCACGGAGGGCATCGCGACCCAGATTGCCGAAGTGTCGAGTGCCCGGGATGCAGTTGCTGTCACCCGAGGACGTTGTGGCTGAGGGGTTGCCAAACGTACAGGGCACCGCGAAGGAGGCCAGGTTGAGGAAGTTACTCGCACCGCTTCCGTATTGAACGGGACCCACGACATCCGGACGATCAAATCCCTCCCCAGAACCCGAATAATCCCCCTCGAAATTGTAGTTCAGGTGAAAGGGCTGGCCATCCTGTAAATTCACAATTCCGTCGAAACCCCATCCATTCGTAATCTTAGAGACGGTACTTGTACCTTTCCAGGCAGGCAATTGGTACCCAAAGTTCCAAGTGAACCGGCGACGAATGTCGAAGCTAGAATTACCTCGTTCCAGTTGCGGTGCAAGACTGTTGTTCGGCTGTGCTGCGTTTGGAATAAAGTCCTCGCTATCACTTGCATTATCAATAGAATGGGACCACACAAAATTCACTTGAGAAGACAAACCACGCCAACTTGCGATGCGTAAGCTCGTCTGCAACGCGTTGTAATTCGAGTTGGCTGTGCTTTCTTCTTGGTTGACATAAAAGAAGTTGCTATAGATCCTAGGCACACTACTCGACGCGTCGAGGCCCAAGATGCAACCACAAGCCTCGTCGGCCGCCGTGATCATGGATTGGCTCGGTTGGTTGATGTCGCGGAAACGGAACAATTTTATGCCCAGTGCTCCTACATAACCGACCTGCAGCACGGCCGCGCTCGTGATTTGCTGTTGAATATTTAGGTTAAAATTCTGGACATACGGTGTCCGAATATTAGGGTCGGTTCCAAAGAAATCCCCTAGCGGTGAGGGTGCTCCATACACGGGGACGCCTGGGGCGATGGCGACGCCGCTAAGCGAGGAGGAACTAATTGCAGCAGGTCCAGTCCCCGTGAAGGCAGGTCCGGGGCAAAAGGCGCAGTTGTACGGGACGTGGCCTAGGAAGACGTCTTGAGAAAACGCATCGAAGAACAGTCCCCAACCGCCGCGGATGACGGTCTTGCTCTTACCGGATACGTCATAAGCAAAGGCAAGGCGTGGCGCAAAGTTTGTGTATTCAGGCTGGTAGAGAGATGAGGGTCCACCGCCTGCACCGACACGTATAACGGAGTCAGCCGAAGGATCAAATTGATAGAAGAGGTGGTTCTTTTCGCCGACTACTCCAAGATACTCCCAACGCAAACCGTAGTTAAGAGTCAATCGGGCCGTTGCACGGAAGCTATCCTGGAAATAAAGAGCCTGGCTATTCTCAAAAGTGTTTCGTTTGGTGTTGCCCTCGGCCTGGCCGCCAGATGACGGGAGGCCCTGCAGAAAAGTACTCAAGTTATTGAAGCTGAGTTTCCCCCGAAAATTTTCATTCTGAAACAGAGAAATAGTTGTACGGCGGAACTCGTATCCAAACTTCAGATCGTGACGCCCTTTTTTCCAGGAATAGTTGTCGATTGCGTGCCAGTTGGAATCAACACGCGAGCGCGGCACCGCTGGATTTGCGCCAATGACCGTAAAGGCCCCCACCGTGATCTTGGGCAAACCAAAATTAGTCTCACTTACTCCTGTATCCATGCCTATCGACTCAGGGTTGAAGCTGCTGTCTTCCGGGAAAAAACCTTCCGCATATCGATTCCAACCGAGACGAGCCTCGTTGACTTGATTGGAATTCACCACCTTTACATAGGAGATCGAGACGAGTTGCACTCTAGTCGGGGTGACCGTATTGAAACCAGGCAAAACACCAGCTGCTCCTAGGCCCAGAGGGAAACTCTGTAAGCTGTTGCCGAAGTAATAGCGACCGCTAAGCTGATTTGCGGAATTGAAATTGTGATCCACTTTCGCAATTACGCTGTCTACGCTATTTTCGAAGTGTGTCGAAGTCGCCAGATTGTTCGCCGGGGTTGTCAGGTCGCTCGCCAGAACACAAGTAGTCCCGTTATTGCCATTTGTGACTCCGGGGATATTTGGTGTGGGCCATGGGTTTCTAGCCAATAAATTCTTAATGGTCTGACTCACCTGCAGGCCTTCGCTTGTGATGGCCTGTTCGGTGGTGGCAATCACGGAAGGATCTGGCACGCAATTGGATGTGGACTGCGCACCGGTTTCACGTTGGCCTTCGTAATCCAGATGGAAGAACGTTCGATCTCTCACGATCGGGCCACCAAGAAACCCACCGAATTGGTTGTTGAGGAAAGGATTCCTTTGTCCGACGTTGTTAAAGAAGTTTCGTGCACCGATCTGGCCACTACGCCAATACTCGAACGCCGAGCCGTGTAATGCATTGGTTCCACTCTTGGTCACAATATTCACGACCGCTCCGCTATTGCGTCCATACTCGGCTTCGTAGTTGGAGAGTACGCGCAGTTCAGCAATTGCGTCGATAGGAAGGATTGTCGCCGGATCGCCGAATACGCCCGCTTCGTTAATCGCTGGGTCGTTGCGATAGCCGTCGTTCATGTCTGTGCCGTCGAGTAGAAAGTTGTTTGCCCGTCCCCGTTGACCATTCATCGAAAACGTCCCCTCAGAACCCGGGGAATCTGTGATCTGGTCCGGCGACCCGGCAATACCGGGGTTTAGGAAAATCAGTTTGGTGTAATCGCGACCGTTCACGGGCAAATCTTCAATCGTCTGGGTGGTAAGGATACCGCCCAATTGGGCAGAAGTTGTCTCCACCTGGGGCAGAGCGTCACCAGACACCTCAATGCGTTGTGAAACGTTACCCGGCTTGAGGATTGCGTCTACACGACGCTCCGTCGCGACATCGACCGTGACATTATTCGTGATCGACGCTTGAAACCCAGCTTGGACTTCGACGATGACCGTGTAAGTGCCAATGGGCAACTCTGAAATTCTGTAGCTACCGTCAGCGCTCGTCTGGCTCGTCCGTTCTAGCCCGGTGCCTGTGTTTCGGATTGTCACCTTGGCCCCAGGGAGCACCGCGCCGGAGGAATCCGTTACAGTGCCGAGAATTGTGCCGCGGAAGGTCTGAGCGAAGAGACCACCAGATAACAGAACTGAACAACAAAGGATCATCGTAAATATTGTTACTTTTTGCGCTCGATTGTCCCTGAATGCTTTCCGGAGCCTTTTCCTTGTCATGTTTGTTCCTCCCTTTGCGCTGCGCCAAATCGAGCAAAAACAGGGGCACTTGCGTTCAATGTATCGACAAAGGTAGACCGAATATGGTACCTAGTAAAGATCCACTTTCATCCAGTAAAAGGAGCCACTTTTGATGCGCACTGAACTCTTTCAATCCCTGGAATTGGACCACCGGCGTCGTACTTCCCTCCGACAGCAGCTAAGAGCCCGTCGCGCACGTACTGCGCGGGCTGAGACAAGGCCAGCAGCGTCTTGAGCGGCGTCTGATAGCGCGGGTAAAAGCACCGTTGGCGGCCTTTCTCGCACCGGCTCCAGCCAGGCTTCGCTGATGCGTGCAGTGGCGGCCACGATTTGCCATTGCGTGACCTCATCGACGGCATTGATGTGGTAGACGCCTTTAGTCACCGGCTGATGGCCCTGATGCCCGCACCAACAGACGTGCTATCGCGAACGCCGTCTCCATTACGTCAAGACCCTTTGGTAGAGGGAATTGGCTTCCTTACAATTTTCTGAGGCCGTTAACCGTCGACTACCGACGCACACCATTCGCAACGTTGGCCGCCTTCTCGGCGGCGGCCGAGCGCAGCAGCATTGCCGAAGTGTAAAGCACCACGACCACCACCAGCCAGCGGACCGTGCCGAGGGGGAGAGACTCGACCAGATACGCGGCTATGATTACCCCCGGAATCCCACCTAGCGTAAGACCAACTGCGGCTCTCGGGCTGTAGCGTCGGCTCTTGATGAATCTGTACGATCCGATGGGCATCAGGAAGGCACAGGAGCCCATCATGATGGGAAAAGCGGAGCGAGGATTCATCCCGAGCAAGCTGACGAGAATCATGCAGGGAGCAAAAAGACCAACCCCGAGTTGCTGAATCGCTCCGAACACAAAACTGGCCGCGACCGCAAACCAGAATTTCAGCCCCTCAAGCCCAAGCGCATCTCCTCCCACGGGAACCAACTTCAATTGCGACGAAAGCATCAGCAATGCCGCAGCGAACAGCGCGAGGCCCAGCCCAATTTGGATTTTCCGCTTAGGCCACCCGCTAACGGTTCCCGCCCCAAACCAAGCTCCCGCCGAGGCGGCTGTAATCATCGACACCATTGTCCGAAAATCCACGGGAATTACCGCGACAAGAATGAACGCCTGCACGACCGAAGGCAACGTATGTCCGACATTCATGGTTCCGGGAATCAGATCATCGGGGACAGCATTTAGGAGCTTATAAATCGAGCTCGTGGTAGCGAATGAGCCGATGCCTAGCGTATCCAGGAAATTAGTGAAGAAACCGATGCCAATCTGTGCCGGGAGATTTGGATTCTCGTCCTCTCCGTTTCCAGGGGCATGCCATGTCCGCATCAAAAACGCGATCCACACAATGACGAACACGACTGAAATAACTGCCAATGCAATCAGAAGGTCTTCCATATTCCGTCCGGTTTCGCGAGGCGCTCGATGTTCATGTCGACAAGGCCTTGAAGCCTAACAGGCTGCTGAAAAATTGATCTGTACGACTTATTTCTATGATTTTATCCAGCATCACAGGTTGGGATCGATTTCGTTGTGCGGCGGGGCCAGATCAAACTGTGCGTATCCCCAGAACGCATCGCTAGCAGCCCGTGGTGCAAGTGCGATTTGTATCCGGGTATGTCTTCAGGCATACCGTAAGTGCCGTGTTATGAGAGTGCCTTTAGGCGCTGCTTTGGCGCTGGAGTTTCATCACAGGCTGCTAGCCTGTTCCGATATTTTGGGCACCTTGCGTTCAATGTATCGACAAAGGTAGACCGAATATGGTACCTAGTAAAGATCCACTTTCATCCAGCAAAAGGAGCCACTTTTGACGCGCACTGAACTCTTTCAATCCCTGGAATTGGACCACCGGCGTCGTACTTCCCTCCGACAGCAGCTAAACAATGAGTTGCGCCGATCCGTTATTGAGGGTCGGTTACGGCCAGGTGTAAAGCTTCCTTCGTCTAGGCGCGTTGCAGAGGAGCTCGGTATAGGTCGTAATACAGCCATTGCTGCGTTCGAACAGCTGATCGCTGAAGGCTACCTTGAGGCGAGGCACGGCTCCGGAACGTTCGTCGTCGCAGCACTTCCGGAGCAATCCTTGCTTGAGCACCAACTCTCGAGCAGGGGAAGGACTAAGATTTCATCAAGATCCCGCTTGTCCGAACTAGGTCGCTGGCTGGCAAGATCCAGTGTTCCCGGTCTGGACCCAGATCGTCCGCCAGTTCCTTTTCGTCCAAGTGTTGCGGCCCTGGATCTCTTCCCTCAAGCACTTTGGAATCGGATTAGATCGCGAATTGCTCGCACTCTACCGACTGCGCTTTACAGATATGGAAACGCGGCCGGCTATGAACCACTTCGTCACGTGATTGCCGACTACCTGCGTGCCTCTCGGGGTGTTCGATGCGATTGGCGGCAAGTGATTGTTGTCTCCGGAGCGCAGCAAGCTCTCGACTTGGCTGCGCGTGTTGTGCTCAATGCTGGCGATGCTGCGATCGTTGAAGATCCGGGCCATCCAGGTGCGTGGGCTGCGTTCAGAGCTGTGGGTGCTAAACTGATTCCTTTCCGGGTGGATAAGTACGGCTTGGCGATCGACAATCATTGCTCCTTGCCCCAGGCGCGCCTGGCATGTGTCTGCCCCTCACACCAATACCCCCTTGGTGGAACTCTACCTCTGCGTCGTCGGTTGACTCTTCTTACGTGGGCTCGTCAACATCGCGCATGGATCATCGAAGACGACTACGACAGCGAGTTCCGATATACCGGTGGCCCTTTGCCGGCCCTGCAAGGTCTCGACCAATTTAACTGTGTACTTTACATGGGGACTTTCAGCAAGGTCCTTCATCCTGCCCTTCGGCTTGGCTATCTAGTCGTTCCCAATCACCTTATTGACGCTTTCTCCACGATGAAGGCGATAGCTGACCGGCAGGCTCCGCTGGCGGAACAAGCTGTGCTGGCCAGCTTTATTGAAGACGGTCACTTTGGCAGGCACATACGTCGTATGCGAATGGTGTACATCGAGCGGCAGCAGATTTTGTTAGAAGCAGCACAAGACAGGCTGGGGGGACTCTTGGATGTCCAACCTGCGGAAGCTGGTTTTCATCTTGTGGGTTGGCTACCATCGGGGATGAAAGACACTTCGGTTTCGGACGCACTCCAGGAGGCTGGAATAGAATGTCCTCCCCTGTCACGTTATACATTACGACACCGTTCGCGATCGGGGCTCATGCTCGGGTACGCTGGCTACAACAAGAACGAACTCCTCAGTGCTACCGCCGCTCTCGCTACTCAGATGAGGTCACTCAATAGCAGAATTGTCGAAACGGAGGTGTGAAACGCATTTTGGCGATCCGTCTTCCGCTTGCGTACCCGCTTCGTGCGAATCTCCGCGGCATCCCCGATCCACACTCAAACACTCAAACTGCAATTCTGAGAGCAGCCGTTCAAACCAGCGAGCGTGCCCGCTGGCTGCCATCCCGAGGGCACGGTCGCTCCCTGTGCCCCGACATCGCTATAAAACTTCTCCGCTTTGAAGCCCTGCGATGCCCGGCTGATGCGGTACTATCCCATCAGAACTCGGATCAATCACGTGGCGAACGACGACGCAGAATGTTCGAAGCCCGTGGAACTTGCTGAGACTCAGAATTGGCTTTTTTCTTAGTCGCACGGCAAGGTGTCCCCGACCGGGCTGCTGCCTTCGGGCTTGTAGCTGAAATACACCGCTCCTCCTATAATCACCGCACCTCCTGCGAGAG
>Ga0187883_10002163_pt1 | contig 11915 bp, 12 predicted proteins | sample June2016WEW_20_1_2_FD_132966 | JGI IMG/M metagenome (GOLD analysis project Ga0187883, IMG submission 132966) | Peatland microbial communities from SPRUCE experiment site at the Marcell Experimental Forest, Minnesota, USA - June2016WEW_20_10 | ecosystem: Environmental > Terrestrial > Soil >...
CACCGTCCGAGGGGCCGGATGGGTCATCGCGTGGCGTCTGGGCATGCGGATCCTCGGCCTTGGCAGTACGCTGATCCTGGTACGTCTGCTGGTGCCATCGGATTTCGGATTGCTCGCTCTGGCGGCGAGTTTCGCCCAGACCGTCGACGGCATGATGATGCTTGGCACCGAGGAGGCGGTCATCCGCCAGCCCGCACCGGACCGGCACGTTTACAACACCGCGTGGACATTGAACGTGCTTCGGGGACTGACCGTCACGGCGATTGTGCTGCTTAGCGCGGTCCCGGTTGCGCGTTTCTTCGGTGATCCGCGTCTGGTAACGGTGCTGATCGTTATCGCTTTGCCGCCGCTGCTCGATGGCCTGTCAAACATCGGCACGGTCGACTTTCGCCGCGAGTTGCAGTTCCAGAAAGAATTCGCGATCATGGTGGTGCCGAAGTTTTTCGGCATCGTGGCCACACTGACCGCGGCTTTCATCCATCCCAGCTACACTGCTTTGCTCTACGGCATCGCCACGAACCAGTCGTTGCGCAGTGCAATGAGCTACGTGATGCACCCGTTTCGCCCACGGTTTTCGTTGCGTGCCTGGCGCGGGCTGATTGGCTACTCGCTATGGACCTGGTTGCTGAGCCTGGCGGTCCTGTTGCGGAGTCGGAGCGATACGCTGCTGTTGGGCCGACTGACCAACTCGACTGCGGTGGGTGTATACTCCGTCGGCGCCGAGGTGGCGGCATTGCCGACCAGTGAACTGGTGGAGCCGCTGTGCCGGGCGTCGTTCGCTGGATTCGCTGCCGCGAACCGGGAAGGAGTGTTGGTAACCGAAACGTTCCTGCGGCTGATGAGTTCGGCTGTTGTCGTGACGCTGCCGGCGGGTGTTGGGCTGGCTCTGGTTGCCGCTCCGCTGGTCAGGCTTGCGTTCGGCCCAGGATGGGATGGGGCGGTGCCGGTGCTGAGGATATTGGGATTGGCCGGCATCATGACCGTGTTTGGACAAATCAGTCTGCATCTGATGAGTGCACACAGTTTGCTCGGACGATTGACGTTTATCGCGCTCGCCGGAGCGGTGCTGCGGATTGTGTTGCTCCTGTTGCTGATCCCCCCGTTCGGCGTGGCCGGTGCAGCCTGGGCCGCGGCAATCGCAACATGCGTTGACCAGGGGGCGACGTTGATCTTGGCGTTCCGCCACCTGCGGGTGAAGCTGCGTGCGCTTGTCAGCCAAATCGTGCGTCCGCTGCTCGCGGTATGTGCGATGGCAATTGGAGTGCTGGCGATTGGATCATGGCAGGCGCCGGATGGTCACGTCGCGTGGGAGTTGACGGTACAGTCTGCGGCCGGAGCAATTGTTTACACTATGGTGTTGCTCGCGGCATGGATAGCAGCGGGGCGACCGGATGGGCCGGAAGCAGATGGCGTTCGAGCGATATGCCGGAAGGTGGCGTGAGCGTAGCTTGGCAGCAGGCTGGTCTGGTGATGGGACCTCAAATATGACCCAATTGAAGTCCAACCTCAGGCTCGGCATCGCGCTGCATCAGCAGGGCCGGCTCAACGACGCGGAGCGCGCTTATCAGAATGTGTTGCGCGAGCAGCCCGACCATTTCGACGCGCTGCATATGTTGGGGTGATCGCGCTACAAACCGGCAGAATGGCGCAAGGCGTAGCGTTTATCCAACTGGCGATCGGACAGAACGACAAAATCGCCGCCGCGCAAGTAGCCTGGGCAAGGGGTTGCGGGCTCTGAACCGGCATGTGGAAGCGCTTGTAAGCTATGCCAAGGCGGTCACCCTGCGGCCGGACTATGCAAAGGCACACTTCAATCGCGGCAACGCGTTGCTGGACATGCGGTGCTTCCACGCAGCGATCGCAAGCTTCGACAAAGCGATCGCTGCAAAGCCGGATGACGCGGAGGCATATTGGAACTTGAGTATGTGCTGTCTTGCACAGGGAGATTACCAACGAGGCTGGCAGCTGTTCGAATGGCGTTGGAAGGCCGAACTGAGACCTTTGGAACCTGACCTGCCCTGGCCTGGCAATCGTCCGATTGACGGCAAGACCATCCTGGTACTGGCCGAACAAGGGCTGGGCAACTCGCTGCAAGTCTGTCGCTATTAATGATTACGACGCCGGTCATTGCGACGATTTGTCGCCACGATCGCAGCGACCGGGGGCGGCGTTCCCGGTTGGGGATCGTTAACGCTTCCGAGCCTGCGACGCCGTTTTTCAGGCGTCCATCTTCAACGCCGCGAGGAACGCCGACTGCGGAATCTCTACTTTGCCGAACTGGCGCATCCGCTTCTTGCCTTCCTTCTGCTTCTCCAGCAGCTTCCGCTTGCGGGTAATATCCCCGCCGTAGCATTTCGCGGTCACATCCTTCGACAGCGCTCCGATCGTTTCGCGAGCGATCACTCGCCCGCCGATCGCGGCCTGAATCGCGATCTTGAACAATTGCCGCGGAATCAGATCCTTCAACCGACCGCAAATCGCCCGTCCGCGAGTCTCGGCCACCGAACGGTGCGCGATGAAACTCAGGGCGTCGACCGGGTCGTTGTTGACCAGGATCGAAATCCGGACCAGATCGCCCTCAGCATAGCCATCCATTTGATAGTCGAAGCTGGCATAACCGCGCGAGACCGATTTCAGCCGGTCGTAAAAGTCGAACACCACCTCATTCAACGGAATTCGGTACACCACCATTGCGCGATTGCCGACATAGGTCAGATCGACCTGAATCCCACGGCGCTCCGTGCATAACGCCAGAATGCTGCCGAGATACTCGTCCGGCACCATGATCGTCGCTTTGATCCATGGCTCCTCCATGTGATCGATCTGTGGCGGATCGGGCATATCGACCGGGTTGTGCAACTCCATCACCTGGCCGTTGGTGCGATGGATGCGGTACACCACCGACGGCGCGGTCGCGATCAGATCGAGGTCGAACTCCCGGCTCAGCCGTTCCTGAATGATCTCCAGATGCAACAAGCCCAGGAAACCGCAGCGGAACCCGAATCCGAGGGCGGCGGAGGTTTCGGGTTCGTAGTGAAAACTCGCGTCGTTGAGGCGCAGCTTGCCCAGACTGTCGCGCAGTTTCTCGAAGTCGTCGGCGTCGACGGGATACAGCCCGCACCAGACGACTGGGATCGATGGCTTGAACCCGGGCAGAGGCTCGGCGGCCGGCGTCCGGTCGTCGGTGATCGTATCGCCGATATTGCAGTCGGCGACGGTTTTGATGGCGGCAGTGATGTACCCGATCTCGCCCGGCCCCAGATCGTCGGTCGGCACCATGCGTGGGGTAAACACACCAACCTGTTCGATCACATGGCTGGAACCCTTCGCCATCATGCGGATCTTCTGGCTGCGCCGCATCCGGCCGTCCTTGATACGCACCAGGATGACCACGCCCAGATACGGATCGTACCAGCTATCCACCAGCAGGGCTTTCAGCGGTGCATTGGCGTCTCCCGTCGGCGGTGGCAGGCGGTGCACCAGCGCCTCCAGCACGCCGTCGATGTTCAGCCCGGTCTTGGCGCTGATCTCCACGGCGTCGGAGGCGTCCAGCCCGATCACATCCTCGATCTGCTGCTTCACGCGTTCCGGTTCGGCCGCGGGGAGGTCGATTTTGTTGAGGATGGGGACGATTTCGTGGTTGGCCTCAATGGCCTGATAAACATTGGCCAGCGTCTGCGCCTCCACGCCCTGGCTGGCGTCGACGACGAGCAATGACCCCTCACACGCGGCGAGGCTGCGACTGACCTCATAGGCGAAGTCGACGTGGCCGGGCGTGTCCATCAGGTTCAACTCATAGGTCTCACCGTTCTTTGCCGTGTAGGACAGGCGGACGGTCTGCGCCTTGATGGTAATGCCGCGCTCCCGCTCCAGCTCCATGCTGTCGAGGACCTGGTTGGTCATCTCGCGATCAGACAGGGCGCCGGTGTACTGGATCAGCCGGTCGGCCAGGGTGGATTTCCCGTGGTCGATGTGGGCGATGATCGCGAAGTTGCGAATATGGTCGGTCGGCGTGTTGGTCATTATCAGCGATCAGGGGCCAGGTTTCACGGGTCAGACGGTGACCCTCCGTGCATGCCTCCAGATAGACTTTGTGCGCCGCGATGTCATCCGTCGGATGGGCCGGTTCGCTCGGTAAGCCTTGGCCAGTATTTTATCCGGCCGAACTCGACCAGCGTGCACCGCGGTCAGCCGTGCCACAGTCTCCGGCGGTGAATGAGGACCATGCCTTACCGATCCGGGGCTGCCCGCTACCCGGTCCGTCGGATAGTCAGTGCCACGGCGCCCGGCTCAAGGCAGCATCCGGGTGCCGTCGCACTGCCCTGGATAGCCGGTTCAAATCAGGGCCGGCACCGTTTTTCCGAAGCGGTCGTTCATGGGCGCGGCCGCGAGTGGCCGGGTCGGGTGGGTTTCTATCGGTGCGCTCCCCGACGCGCGGGTCCCCCTGTGAACCAAGGGCACAAGCCTCCACAGGGGGTCAATTTTGGACGCCGACCGGGGTCAATTTTCGGCGCCGATTGACAGCAAGCGCTCGGCTTCAGCCAATGCTGCGGGAAAATCGGCCGATGGCAGCCTGGTTCGCAGAGCGTAGGTTTGCCGACCCGACGGACCACGGTCTTTTCAGGGGGTGTCATGGAGTTCTGGACAGAGCCACAGATGGCGTCGATCCACAAAATGCTCAACCCGCGCTCCATTGCGATCGTGGGCGCGACGCCGCGAATGCAGTATGGTGGGCGGTTTCTGGCTGCGGCACTCAAGGCCAATGACCGGGTGCGGGTTTATGCCGTGAACCCGCGTTATGACGAAATCATGGGGGTGAAGTCCTACCCGAGTGTGACGGACCTGCCGGAGGCCCCCGACGTCGTGGGCATCGTGGTGCCCTACGACCAGGTGATCGATGTCCTCCAGGAGAGCCACCGCAAGGGTGCAGGATCGGCGATCGTCATCTCGGCGGGCTTTGCCGAGCGCGGCGTGGACGACCGGCGTGATTTGCAGGGGGAACTGGGTGAATTTGCCCGCGCCTCAGGCATGCGTATCAGCGGCCCCAATTGCCTGGGGCTCGCGAACGTTAAGCACGACATCTGGGCTACGTCTTCCTCGCGCGGGGCGGAGGGGCTGACCGGGCCGATCGGCCTGGTGTGCCAAAGCGGCGCGACGGCGTTCGGGCCGTTCCTGGTGCGGGCGGTCGAGAACGGTATCGGCTTCAGCTATATCATCTCGACAGGGAACGAGGCGGACCTCGATTTTACGGATTTCGCCCGCTATTTGCTGGACGATCCGGATACGCGGGTCATTGCTGGCTTTGTCGAAGGCTTCAAGCGGGCCGATAAATTTCTCGAAGTGGCAAAGCTCGCGGCGGAGCGCGGCAAGCCGATCGTCCTCATCAAAATCGGGCGTTCGGAACTCGGAGCGAGGGCGGCACAATCGCATACTGCCGCGCTGACCGGCGCGGATGCCCACTACGATGCGATCTTCGCCCAGTACGGGGTGATCCGGGTGCAGGATTACGACCAACTGCTGGAGGTCGCGCACCTCCTGGCCCACACGCCGAAACCCGGAGTGCCCGGCATCGCGGTGGTATCGCACTCGGGCGGCATCAGCTCGCTGACCGCCGACATGTGCGGTCAGGCCGGCCTCGATCTGCCGCTGCTTGGTGACGCCGCGCGAGACGGTATCAACGGGATCCTGAAGGGCTTCGGGTGGGCGGCGAATCCTGCCGATGTGACGGGCTTTGCCAACAGTGAATCGTTCCCACAAATCATGCAGCATATGATCAATGATCCCCGGATGGGGACGCTCGTTGTGGCGAGTGCGGGGGCGGACGCCCAGGCTCAGCAGGTCATCAGCCAGCGGGATCGGACGGATAAGGGGGTGGTGTTCTTGTGGACCGGAAGCCGGGACGCCAAGGCTGGCCTTGGGAAGCTGCGGGACGCCCGGATCCCTGTATTCTATACGCCGGACACGTTGGCCCGCGGCCTGCGGAGCCGGCTGGCGTATCATACCTGGCGCGAGCGCCGGCTGGCTGATGGCTTTGCCTCGGCCCCGTCGCGCACGGCGGCCCAGGATGAGGCCATAGCCCAGGCGCTTGGCCTGGGGCGTGCGACTCTCTCGGAGTCCGAGAGCAAGCAGCTGTTGGCAGCCTGGGGCGTGGGGAGTGCGCGTGAGCGCCTGGTGGGGTCCGCGGAGGCCGCCGTCGAGGCCGCGGAGCAGCTCGGGTTTCCGGTGGCTCTCAAGGTCGACTCGCCGGATATTTTGCACAAAACAGAGGCCGGGGTGGTTCGGCTGAACCTCGGCGATGCGGCACAGGTGCGAACGGCCTGGGCAGATATCCTGGCCAAGGCCCATGCGCCACAGGCCCGGATCAACGGCGTGTCGGTGCAGGAGATGGTGGGAGACGGTGTCGAAGTCATCGTTGGCGTGTCCTGCGATCCGCAACTAGGCCCGGTGCTGCTGTTCGGTAGCGGCGGCGTGATGGTCGAGGTCTATGGGGATGTGACGCTGCGACGCTGCCCGATCACGTGGGCGGAGGCGCGGGAGATGATCGCGGAGGTCAAGGGCGCCCGGTTGCTGCAGGGATTTCGTGGACGGCCGGCGGCGGACGTCCAGGCGTTGGAGGATACGCTGGTGCGGGTGTCGCACTTTGCCATGCACATGGAAGGACGGCTGGCGGAGCTGGACATCAATCCGCTCATGGTGCTGCCGGCGGGGCGGGGGGTGAAGGCGGTGGATGCGCTGGTTGTGTTCCGCGGCACGTAGCTGTGCTTCGGCGCCGATGGAGGATCAAACTCTGGCGCCGGGTCGCAGCTTTGCGATGGACAGCAACAAAATACGAGGAGCCAACCTTTGACGCGCCCGAGCAACGTCGCACCTCCAAAATCCCCCTTGCTACTTATGCTATTTTTGGCATAGTCTGGCGATGGCCGAACCACCCAATATCAGGCCGGTTTCCTGGGTTGGTAGCTCCAAAGACGACCTTTCCGCCCTCGATGAGGACGTGAAAGACACGGTGGGCCAGGCATTGTTTGAGGCGCAGAAGGGCAGGAGGCATCCGAGTGCGATGCCGCTCCGCAGTTATGGTGATGCCGGCGTGTTGGAAATCGTGGTGGATCACGATGGCGATACTTTTCGCGCGGTCTATACGGTGAGATGGCCCGACCGGCTCTACGTGCTGCACGTCTTCCAAAAGAAGTCGAAGTCCGGCCAAACAACACCGAAGGCCGACATTAACCTGATCGACGCACGGCCTAAGCGGGTACGGGAACATTACGAAGCAGCGAAACGAAAGCGAGGGTGACGAGATGAGCGATGACATCAAAATTGAAGAAGGCAGCGGCAATGTCTTTGCCGATCTCGGTTTTCCGGATGCCGAGGAACGCCTTGCCAAAGCCGATCTTGTCACTCGGATCACTGAAGGCATCCGCGAACGCCGGCTCACGCAAGCAAAAGCCGCTGCGTTGTTCGGCATTGATCAGCCCAAAGTCTCGCGGCTGCTGCGCGGACAGCTCTCCGGCTTTTCCACTGACAAGCTCATACATTTCCTGACACTGCTCGGTCAGGACGTGGTCATTGTCGTGAAGCCCGCGGCGCCGCGCTCTCGCGGACCTGGGCATGTGACAGTGATCGCCGAAGTGTGAAGCGGCGCTAAATGTTGATTTTGTTTGATTGTGGAGCAATCGTTCGGTTTTCTACGTGTTGCCCAGGTTCGATGCGAACTCCCGGATTTGGCACGTAATACCCCCATTTCGCACCGGGTTCTCCACCGAAAATGTGGGTTGCCGGCCGAACCTTTGCAACCGGCTCGGGCGCGGCGCAATACCGGCGCGCCATTGGGTGCCCGCGCGGCGCGCCTGACTGACAGGTATCTACCCGCTGTGGAATTTCGCGGCAGCCACCGATATTTCAAGCGCCGTAAGCACTTCACTGAAGGATCGTCGCGCAATATAGTCCGGCTGCACTGAGGCCGCTTCGGCCCGAAGCCGAGCCTCCGTCTCCACCTCATCCGGTGTCCAGTGCGAGACACGCACCAGCCCATCATATAGGGTCCTGTCATGCACCGCGCCGTAGGCGGCCCAAATTGAAAAAACGCCGGCCCGCTTCGCCATGAGCATATCCTTCGCGATGCTGTCGCCCACATATGCTGTGTTCGCAGTTGATGCTTGTTCTGCCGCGCAGATTTCTAGCAGCACATCCGCACTCGGTTTTGATTGGTGATGTGACAGTTCATGCACGATATCAAGCGGAAGATTTGCTAACCATTCTGCAGCCCTGACGCGATCTGGATGACTTGTTTTCGATCTCTCTCGGCAATAAATACGCTTGAAATACTTCAATAAATTGAGGCGCTGTAGGCGGTCTAAAGCTCCATGCAGCTTACTTTCGGTGTGGGCTACAAGCGTTACGTCACAATCCACCAGCATTCCGAGAGTTTCGCTCACTCCCTCGTATAGCTTTAGGTTCCTGTTTCGTGACGAATTGAATGCATGAAAGGCAGGATCAAGGCTGTCGGCCACCCACTGCAACGGGTAGCCACGATAGTGTTCCCTGACGGTCTTCGTTTCCAAAAGCGCATAAGGCTGTTCGGAATCATGGTGATATTGATGCACAGCTCTCATGTCGTCGAGAAGTCGCTCCCGATCACAGGACATAATATCGGCAGCTGCATCAATCATCGCGTAGAACGATGGAACGAAGTATGCCACCCAATCATAGAGGGTGTTATCCAGGTCGCATACGAGGAGGTGTTTATGGCTTAACATTCGCATTACTCCCCGGAATAACATTGGTTATACTGGGAGCAGTCTCCATCCTCGCGGGTGTCTGAAATGATCGAAATAATGCTAGATCCGATGTTATCATGAACAAAATTATTGCAATAGCAAACAAGGACAACATCGAGAACCGGTAAAATCTTGCAATCTTAATCTCTGCAGTCACCCTATTTTTTCTGAATATTCATACTTTCCTTCGCACACTTCAACCCTGGCGTCATCGTAGCGACTGAAATGTGAAATGGCTTGCGTCATACCCTTCTGCAGTTGGAAAACCTCCTTTATATATGTCTGCTCAAAGTCTTCCCCGAAGGCCACTGCACCTCTTAGCATTCTATGATAGACATTCAAATCGAGCAATTTGACAGCATAAAGCGATGCCGCGCTAGCCAATGTTATAAACACGCTGACATGCAATTTAAAGCCTCCGAAATAAGGAACGTCGAGCACCGCCTCTTGCCCTCGAGCTGCAAGGACGACGGCAAGGCCCAGGGCCGCGGCGACGAAAGCCAAGCCGAACTGCCGAGCCTTCACAGACATCTCGTTGAAATGCATCCGTGTGTCGACCGTCTTGGCCCAGATCGCGACGTAAAGCTCCTTATCCTCGGGAGTTGCGGTCATGCTGCGCGCCTCCGCCGTTTGCTGAAATCAGCAATCATCTTCACATGTATCCGTCAAGGGCGTCCACTACGATCTTCCGGGCCTGAATCGTCGGCTATGCCGCCTGTGCGATCAGCTCCCGCGCCTTGGGCGTACTCTCCTCCGGCATCGAGAAGCCTTCGCCCCGGCTTGTTTCAATCGTCATCCTGAATGGTTGGAAGTTTCTTGCGCATCTTGAAGATCATCACATCGATGATTTTCGCGACCGGCGGGTCGTCTGTCATTCTGCACTGCAATCTGACCCTCCATCAGGGCCGAATGTTGACCCCGGCTACGGGCGAATCTCCTCAGCGATATCAACTGGGTGTACGTCGATAGAGGAGGTCAAAATTGGCAGCCGACTCAGTCTCACACTGAACCTGGTCAATACCCGGCAAATCAACCAATTGCACTAATGAGGGTGGAATGAAGTTTCGGCAGATTCACAGTCATGCCTGGAAGTTGCGGTGCTCAGTGGCCGCCTGGCGTTGTGAAAGCCTTGCGTGCGCCATGGCGGATGTGGAGTACCGTGACGACGCGGTTGCGCTCGTCAATGGCGTAGATAATCCGATAGACGTTCGGCTTTCGCCCATAAAGCAGGTGCCGCAGGCTGTCGTCTTCGGGGATGACCGGCGCTCTTGCCGGGTGTTCATCGAGACTGAAAACCGCGTTTTCCAACCCGTTGAACCAATCACGGGCCTGCCCCGAGTCTTCCGCGTTGATGGTCCGGTAGATGCGCCTGAGGTTCCGGGCTGCCCGCTCCGTCAGGTCAACGCGGTATACCATGCTCGGCACGGATTTCGTCGAACACCACGCGAGCGGGGCGGGTGCGACCATTCCGCAGATCGTCCAGCCCCTGCCGGATGCCTTCGGCGGCACTGGCCTCCGCCGCGAGGTCGAGAAGGTGCTGGTAAGCTTCCGCGTCCTGCACGACCGCCGCCGCGCGGCCGTTGACCGTCAGAACGACCGGGCGCCTGGTATCTTTCAGGTGCTGCATGATTTCCGCCGAGTGATTGCGGAAGGTGGTCATTGGCAGGATGTCTTTGGTGATGTCCATGGGAACACGCCCTGCGTGAATCTAGTACCTAATAAGGTAATACCACTCCGGGCGGATTTGGCAAGTCAATTGCTCAATGGCGATGGGCTTGCGCGGGGTTCGGTCACTGCTTCGACCGCCGCGACATGTGATTCGGCACTGCAATTTGGCCCGCCGTCGGCGCCGAATTCGGACCCCAGCTACGTGCGAACCTCCTCAACGATGTCAACTGGATGTGCGTCGATAGAGGGGGCAGAATGGCAGCCGATTCAGTCGCGCACTGCACCCGGTCAATACCCGGAAAACCAACGAGTTGCAGCTGATGAGGGGAAGGTCAAATTTCGGCGTCGATTCGCATGCCAGAGCTGCGCTCACCGGCCGGTCAGTCCCGAAGTCCGATAGAACCCGGCAAGCGGACCGGCGAAGCCGATGCTTTCCAGGTGCGCGTCATCACCAGCAAGCAGTTGCAGCGGATCATCGGGCCATAAACCGTCATCCTGCCGCCGCAATAGCTCGCCACGGATTTCTGCGGTGTGCAGCACAAGAATTTCTGCGACACTCGGGATCGTGGTGTAGCTCCACACGTTCGTCCACGTGTCCGCCTTGTTCGATGGCGAGAGGATCTCCACCAGCACCAACGGCGCGGCCAGCACCCGCTCATCGTCCTCCCAGGGCGCACAGGTTATCGCCAGATCCGGGACCCGAATGTTGTGCGCGGCGTCTACCCGAGGCCGGATGCCGGGTTCGATCACGACACGGCATTCAGTCTGGGCTGCCAAGTGGTTGCCGAGCAGTCGATTGGTTTCACCCTGGATCGAACCATGTCGTGGCGAGGCCGGCGCCATCGCACGCGGCCTGCCATCGACCAGTTCCCATCGATCGCCGCCATGGGGCGGCGTCCAGTCCAGGAACTCGGTTGCCGTCATCGCGTCCGGCAGCCTGGTAGCCGCGCTCATGACGCGACCCGCTCAGCCAACTCGTAGATCGCCCGGTTGATGAGTGCAGCGCGGCTTTGCCCCATCCGGCTCGCCATGTTGTCTATCTTGGCCAGCAGCTCGGGCGCGATCGTGAGCGTGATTTGCTCCTTCCGGCCGCGGAGAACACCCTTGCGGCCACCGTCCGGCGCAGGACCGTTGAAGGCATCGACCGCCTTGGTATCCTTTCTGGCGGTTGTCGCTCGATTGATCGTCATTTCATCGCACTTTCAGCTATCTTGATATTAACCCCATCGCTAAACACCATTGAAACGACGGTGGCAAGTTCCTCGCAATGCTGCAGATCTCAACGTAACCGTCGTTGCGCCGACACGACCCACCGTCAGCGCATCCGAGGGTGCCGAAACCTATCGCCGCCACGACCAAAGCCCGGGTGACGATTCTGCCACGGATGCGGCCGATCGCGGGGCGGTCCGAAGCGGAACGGCGCCTCGTGACGCGGCCCCGGGAAACCGTGCCGATCCGGCGCGAACGGCG